>Ga0079998_112485_pt1 | contig 51680 bp, 50 predicted proteins | sample PerSpoBPS_BMetaG_FD_69201 | JGI IMG/M metagenome (GOLD analysis project Ga0079998, IMG submission 69201) | Thermal spring microbial communities from Yellowstone National Park, Wyoming, USA - Perpetual Spouter B (PS_B) MetaG (SPADES assembly)... | ecosystem: Environmental > Aquatic > Thermal...
TGAACTCGAAGACGCTGAAGAGCCTAGAAGAGCTGGCAACCGCAATTGCAGCAATGCACAACATCATCAAGACAGGAGGAGGGGAGGTAATACCAACTTGACAGTACCGACCTCGAGAAGCTGAAGAAACATATTGAGCACTGTGATAGATGCGTGGCGGCTTTCCTCGGGCTTCGCAGACTCAGAAGGGTACGTTGATAAACGCGGTTACATATGTATCTTCAACACCGACCAGAGACTACTCACATATATCAATGATCTTCTTAGGGGACTTAACATTGAATCTATGGGACCAATACTCAAAGCCCCGCGGGGAACTGTAATCCATGATCCGAGGACGGGGAAGCAATACGTAACTAACATGGATTACTACTATATCTATATTCGAGCCAGCAGCAACGCAAACTCCTACAAATACATCGGATTCACAATAAAGAGAAAACAACAACACATAGAAGAGTACATCAGGAGAACCACAAGTACACCTACCCCTCCCCCAACCATTTCCCCCACACTCAACATACTCAAAATAATAACTAATATTGGGGCCGGTGGGATTTGAACCCACGTCCTCCAGCGCTCTGGACTGTTCCGGATGCTCCCCAGGCTGGCGTCATAGCCATGCTAGACCACGGCCCCTTCCTTGGCTATGAGAGGCCCGGCAAGTATTAAACGGTGTCGCTAGTCTTCGGTCTCACTATAAACGATTATCTATCGGTGTCCTGGAAGTTACGGCTTAGGTTGGGCGGGGCCGACGACGGATGTGGACACGAGGACTTAGAATATCTTGGGTCGCAGAGGACTGAGGGAGGCGAGAATCGGTACTTCAGGTGCAGGAAGTGTGGTGATGTATTGGTGGTGCTACCCGACGGCTCGAGGGCCTACGTGATAAAGGGGCGAGACTCTAAAGTGTTCTAGTAATGACTGCCCCAGCCTGGGACGGCTCTGTGTAAATCACGCTTTGGACACCACCTATGAAGCGCTCAATCCTCCCAACAATATAGTTCACGGCATCGTTAAGTCTCTCACCGATCCGGGTCTTATCGTAGAGCAGTAGTCGAGAGGGCCCCGCCCCGCTTATGCACAGTGCCACACCGTACTCTCTCATCAGGTATCTCTTCTCCTCCTCAAGCCTGGGCCAGTCGTATCCATGACCGTACATTCCCGCGTTGGCACGGGCAACCTCTACGTAGGGATCTAGGGGTATAAGCCTGAGGGCTAGGTCGAGCCTACCTAATGCTAACGCCGCCGAGATCATCGAAGATCTGGAGACTGCGTGCGAATATTCACTCAGGCTGGGTCTCCTGTCTAGGACACTTCTCGCTGCCTCAGTCGACTCTTTTTCAAACTCCGGCACAACAACAACAATGCCCAGCTCGCGTGGGGGCTTGATATGTAGGTAGAAAACCTCGTTGTCAGAAATGTCTACAATGTTGAATCCACCTAGAAGTGAGGCAACAACGTTGTCTGCGTGACTACCTGGCTCTGCAGACGCGGCGAGAAGTATCTTCTCCCCCACGCTTAGCCCGGAACCTATGAGTGCGTCGGCGGCCACGACCGCACCTACGGCCTCTGCCCCTGAAGAGCCTAAGCCCTTAGCTATGGGTATGCCCGCGTTTATCCTAACCCTGAAGCTTCCCTCAATCCCCCTACTCCTCATAAAAGCCCTAAGCGCCTTTAAAGCCGAGGTCTCCTTGTAGGGGCGGGGAACTTTATCAGCATAAGCCCCCTCCACCTCGACAACGATCTCGCGGCCTCCTCCAAGATACTCCAGCTCCAGCAAAAGACTCGGGGGCTCGAGCCCTATCGAGATCGCGTCGAAGCCCGGGCCGATGTTGGCGGCGCTCGCAGGTACTCGGCAGGCGACTAGCCTCCTCCCCACGACATAGGGGCCATGAGGGCCCACTTTTAAAACTAGCAACCCTGTAACCAATTTATCTCAACCCATACGATAGAGCTATTGGAAATGAGGGGGGTGCGCTTCCTCGAGCACACAAGCGATATTTACGCGGAGGCTTACGGAGCGGATTTGAGGGAGGCTTTTGAGGAGGCTGGAAAGACGATATTTGTGATACTGGTCCAGGACTCTGAGTCGGTCAGGCCGGTGGAGGTTAAAAAAGTCGAGTCCTCCGGCTACGACGACCATTCTCTCCTCTACGATTGGCTGGAGAGGCTGCTCCTACTATTCGATATTGAGAGGTTTGTAGGGTGCGAGGTTCGTGTGTTGGAGCTTAGTCGTGGGGAGAGCTATAGGGTGGTGGGAGAGGTGGTGGGCGAAAAGTTTGACCCTGCGCGCCACAGGCCTGGGATTCACATCAAGTCGCCAACCTACTGGCTGATGGAGGTAGTGGAGAAGGAGGACGGCGCTTATGTCCGCTTCGTCCTCGACATATAGGGTGCTCGCCCCACCTGCCCGCAAGCCGCCGCTCCATGTCCTCATTCCGAGCACCTATGCAGAGGACGCTGCCCACCTCCGCGAAAAAACCCTCAGAATAGGATTCCTCTTCAGAGCGATGGCGATTTTCAGGGTTGACAAGATGATAATTTATCACGAAGACCCATCGAGACCGAGCAAGAATGCCGGCCTGATCAAACTCATATGCGACTATATGTCTACGGCGCCGTACCTCAGGAGGCGCCTCTTCAAGCTTAGACCTGAGCTCAAATATGTAGGTCTGCTCCCACCACTCAACATACCGACGCATCCCGAGTCACCTGAACCGCCCGAGGGTCTTTGGGAGCTAAGAGAAGCGCTCGTTGAGAGACGGGGAAAATTAGCGCTCATACACGCAGGGCTTAAGAAGGCGATAACACTGGACGCGCCACTAAGAAATGGCGCGAAGATAATAGTACTGACCCGAAGGCATGGGAAGAAAGTAAGGGTTAGGGTCAGGTCGAGGAAGAGGCTCCCCTACTACCTCGGGACTACGGTCTCGCTACATGACGGGCCCCTCATCGAGATATTGAGCAAGTATCGCTATGCGGTAGCTACGGACAAGAATGGCGTGCCCCTCACCGATGTCGCGGATAGACTTAGACTGGAGATTAGGGGGGCGGAGGGCCCCGTTTGCGTAGCCTTCGGCTCATACGAGCGTGGACTCGATGAGATAGCCGCCCTCCAAGGCGCGAGTCTTGACAAACTCTTCAATGTATGTGTAAACTTCATTCCTCACCAAGGTGTCAGGAGCGTCAGGACAGAGGAGGCTGTGTATGCTGTACTCTCATTTCTCAACAACCTAATTTAGACTGATTCAAGAACGATATAGAGAGATGTCGTGTAGAAACATTATTATACTGCGCTTAAAGGATGAGGCGAGAATATGTCAGAGGACCCGGCGCGAAAGTTCAGCATTTTGTTGGGGCTCACGATCGGTCTCTTCGCTTCCTCCCTAGAGGGGACCATCGTCCCCATAGCTATGCCGAAGGCCGTGCTGGAGCTTGGCAGACCGGAGCTCTACAGCTGGCCCATCACCGTTTTCATACTCGCATCAACAGTTTCTATACCGGTCTGGGGCCGTCTCTCAGACGTTAAGGGAAGGCGGACGATATATGGTGTCGGACTGCTCATCTTTGGGGCAAGCTCTATACTCTGCGGAATCTCCTGGAGTCTCGAGGCTCTTATCTTATTTAGGCTGGCTCAAGGGATAGGCTCAGGCGCATTATTCGCCCTGACCTTTACGATCATCGGCGACCTCTTCAGACTTGAGGAAAGGGGTAAAGTGACAGGCTACACCTCCACGGTCTGGGCTGTAGGGAGTTTGGTGGGCCCTCCCCTGGGCGGCGTGATAGTGGATTATCTGGGCTGGCGCTGGGTATACCTCATAAATGCGCCGCCAGTAGCCGCGGCCGCGCTCCTGACGATGCCGCGCCTCCGCGCCCTCGCAAGGCCAGCAATGGGCCGAGAGCTTGACCTCGCCGGACTCGCCCTCTTCACAGCTATCGCAACCATAGGCGTATTGCTCGTTAACTATTCAACTATAGGCTTTCCCACTTCTCTTCTGTTTGTAGTGTCCCTAGCGGCAGCCATCCCTACTTTCGTGATCGTTGAGAGACGAGTGAAGACGCCTTTCGTGCCCTTTGAAATCCTGTCCGACAGGGTCAATCTGTCCGCGCTCATATTAAACGGAGCGGCGGGATTTGCCTTCTTCGGCGCAATCACGGTTGTCCCGCCCCTCATGCAATGGTTCTATGGCCTGAAACCTGTTGAGACCGGACTCTTGCTTGCTCCGACGACGCTAAGCTGGGTCTTGGCTGCAAATGTATCGTCCCGTCTCGTGGTCAAGGTAAATCCAAGGCCCATAATAGTTTCAGGAGGGGCCTTGTTCATCTGCGCCACAACGCTCGCGATAATCATTACCAATCTGGCCACCTCAAACGTCTATCTGCTGGCCATAGTGATGGCGTTTGTCGGCGCCTCAATGGGACTCGTAGTCCCAACGACGCTGATAGGATTACAGACGCTCGCCAAGCCAGGCGAGCTTGGCTTCATAACCTCGATCTTGACTTTTGTGAGGAGTTTGGCGGGCGCGATTGGCACGCAGGTAATGTGGGCGCCTTACACCCCCATCTTCGCACTCCGGCAGGGCCTTGTCGCGGCCTCCGACGTTTTTTACGCGACACTCGCCTCTTTTGGAACAGCCGCCCTTATTTTAGCATTTGCGCTTCCCATCAGCCTGCGCGTAAAGTGGCCCGACCTAAAAATGTTTGAGAGCAATAGAACTAGGCTTTAGAGAAACGCCGAGCGCTACAAAAGTGCTCCCACAAAATACCCCGCTGCGAGGAGGATGCATGTGATAACTGAGTTCTTAACATTCAACGACATAGATGGGATCATAGCATACTGATTGCCGAAATTACGATCAACCTCTTTGAACACCCTCAACGATAGCGGGATGGTAATGAGAGCTATGAGAACTGTTGGTGGGCCCAGGTTAAGTATCGGTATAAGAGCTATAAACACGTAGACGAGTAGGAAGATGGCTGCTAGGAGCACAATCACGCTGCGTTTAGAAAGCCTGGTAACTAGGGTACGCTTGCCTGCTTCTTTGTCGAAAAGCGCGTCCGGAATCTCATTGACGTATAGGATCAGCATTATCAGGAGGCCGACAGGAATAGAGGCCATTAAGGCCGCGGAGTCGAAACTGCCTGCCTGAACAAAGTAGGTGCCTAGCACGATGAGTGGGCCGAAGCCGGCGAAGACCGCAAACTCTCCAAGGCCCCTGTATGCCAGCTTGAATGGCGGCGCTGTGTAGAAGTAGGCGAGGAAGATGCCGCAGACTGTTAGTATGGCGATCTCCACTGGCCCTCTTAGTAGTGCCAAGTAAGCGCCTACTCCGACTCCAGCCGCGAAGAGGGACGAGAACAATATCCTCGCCTCTGTGGTGCTCACGAGTCCGTAGATAAGTGCCCTCGAGCCTCCGCTGAATGGAGTTGGCCTCCTATTCACCACGTCAGCGCCCAACAACGTGTCGTAATAGTCATTTGCTAGGTTAAGGGCCATGTGTATAAGGGCGAGGCCGGCGAAGGTCAACAGGAGAAGAACAGGGTGAAAGTACCCCCGATAGTAGGCGGCCCCGCCTCCGACGAAGACCGGTCCGAGGGTGGCTAGGAGGAAGGGGAGCCTAACTGTCCGGAAAAAGCTCCAAAACAGTCCGAGCCGTGGCTTAAAGGTCTCGCCGAGCCTCTTACCCAAGCTCTCCAAATATGCACGGGCCCTGTTGATTGATATCTCGACGTACTCGGGGAAGGGGGTCCTATGTTCATCCCAGCTATACTCCCTGAAGGTTTCTAGTAGTAACTCTCCACCTTCGGCGAGGCTGACTCGTCCCCTAAAGACGATATAGCGCCTATCCGTGTAGCCCCCAGATGGGAGAGGCGTGATGTGGTTTGCGACGAGGTTAGCTATCTTGCCTTCAAGCCTCTCAGGGTCAAATCCACGAGGCACCTTGAGCCTGATCTGCCCGTCGATTAGGGCCACTGTAACCGGTATGGAGGCAGGATATCCGTCCTCGTCTAAAAAGGATAGGGCGAATTGCTCAAACCTTTCCAAAAGCTGTGGATCAAGCATCTCAGTAACCCCCCTCCATCCTTATTATTGTTGGCTCGGAGCCGAGGTCGCCGTTTGACCAGACATACACGGTTTTTGGCCTCACCTCGATGACTGCCCTCTCCCAGAAGAGGGGGAAAGCATATCTTTGTTTTAGGTAGGCCTCTATGTAGGGCTCCTTACGCCTCCAGAGGCCCAGTAGCCTAGTCCAAGCCGAGCTAAGATCCTCATCTATCACTCTCGCATCCCCCTTCAGCATGACTGCATGATAGTTATCCGACCTAACATACTCTCTATGGGAGAACAAGACACTAACCCTGGGATTCCTCTTGATGTGGCGTAGCTTCTTGCTGAAGAGTATGCTCGAGGTGAAGTAGAGAAGCTGAGTCTCGCGGTCGAAGAGAGGCAGCATAGGGTGAGAGACTGGGACTCCCCTTTCATTCACCACAGTCAAGATGGCGACAAGGGAGCTCTCCAACACTTCCGAGATCTCAGGAGGAAGCTGAGGAGACATCAACCACCAGCCCTGTCCGGCGTCATATAAACCTCTGCGAGCTACGCCGGATACTTATATTAATTTAAATGGCGGGCAGGCATGGAGAGAAAGGACATGCCAGTGGTGCATGTTTTTGCTAAAGTCGTCCCAGATGTTGCCGCGCTCGAGCACGACCCCGCGACTCTTAGCCCCCGACTAGACACAGCTCCGAGGAAGATAGGGGAGGCGGACCAAGTTGCTCTCGAGGCAGGGGTGAGGGTGAAGGAGATGTTTGGCGGGGAGGTTGTTGTACTCTCTGCTGGATATGAGTTATCAGAGGCCCTCCTTAGAGAGGCCTTGGCAATGGGTGCGGACAAATGCTTTTATGTGAACGACGCCTCTCTTGCGTCAGCGGACAGCTGGGTCACGGCAAACGTCCTCGCAGCACTCTCGGCGAGGGCCGGGCCCGCCCAGCTATACCTCTGCGGAGAGGCTTCCTCAGATTACAGCAATTATCAGATCGGGCCGAGGCTGGCGGAGAGGCTCGGATTTCCCTGCATCACCCATGTTACACAGCTAGAATTGTCTGGAGACACGGTGAGGGCTGTTAGGACCCTCGAAGACAGGGTTCAAATGGTCGAGGTAGAGGCGCCGGTCGTCGTCTCTGTCGGCCTCGAGCTAGCCCAGCCGAGGCTCCCCAGTCTCCTCATGATACGCGCTGCCTCCCGGAAACCCCTAACCCGCGTAGAGTTGGGAGAACTCGGATTAAGTGCTGACGAACTGACGCCAAGGCTCTCACGAATTTCCTTAAAAGTGGCGAAGAGCGCGAGAAGAAATGTCACTTTAACAGGTGATCCTAGAGAGTGTGCGGCGACTCTGATAGATCATCTTGTCAGGGAGGGGGTGCTACAGGCAAGGTGATCAAGGCGCTCTTAATCGCTGAGGAGCTGGCAGAGCTCGCCGAGCTCTGGCATGCCTCTATCAAGCTGAGCCCTTCCAAGATCTCTTCAGCACTGCCCGAGACGCTCATCAACGACCCACAGCTGAGAAGATTTCGCCTCTCAGAGGCCGTGCCAATACCCCCACTGTCAGAGACCCCACCAGACGGAATAATAGAACTCATAAAAATGGCGGTTGAGAAGCTTGAGTCCACCGTGATAATTGCTCCCTCAACTAGGGCGGGGAGGGAGCTCGTTGCACGCGTTGCCCAAAAAATGGCCGCGGGATGCGTTACCGACTGCACGAACCTAGTCATCGAGGATGGTCGCCTCGTGGCTGAGAGGCCTGCCCTAGGCGGAGCTTATGTCGAGAGGTTGGAGGTGCTTAAGCTTCCAGTATTTATAGCCCTCCAGTTGAGAGGGGCCGAGACAGGAATTCCTCAAGAAAACCAAGATTTCGCGGTATTGAGCGTAAAGCCTGTCGAGGGTGCGCGGAGGGTGCCAAGAATAGTGTCAACCGAGCGGGCGACACGTGGTGGTGCCGATTTGACGAAGGCTAAAAGGATAGTTGCTGTTGGTAGAGGCTTTAAGAGGAGAGATGATTTAGCGATGGCTGAGGACCTTGCGAGGCTACTAGATGCCGAGCTCGCATGTAGCAGGCCGGTGGCAAGTGACTTGAAGTGGCTTCCCGAGGATCGTCACGTGGGCCTCTCCGGAAAGTGGGTGAGCCCAGACCTATACCTTGCGATAGGCATATCTGGCCAAGTCCAGCACATGGTGGGTGTCAGAAACTCCAAGATAATCGTAGCGGTGAACAATGACCCCGCGGCGCCAATACACAGGGAAGCCGACTACTCCGTGTTGCTAGACCTCTATTCCTTTATCCCCGAGCTCATTAAGTTATTAGGTGAGCGGCGAGGAGGGACAGCGTGAAACAAGCCCCCAAGGGGAGCGTCATAAGGGTCGGCTTTCAGGGCGAACATGGCTCCTACAGTGAGGAGGCGGTGCTCAGGTATTTCGGCGAATCGGCGGAGCCCCTCCCGTACAAGTCAATAACCTCCGTCTTCGTCGCGGTGGAGACAGGTGAGGCGAGCGCCGGAGTGGTCCCGGTGGAGAACAGTATTGAGGGCAGCGTAGGCGAGACTTACGATTCCCTGCTTACAACGAGCCTCCGAGTCGTCGGTGAGATAAACCTCAGGATCTCGCACTGCCTAATCGGCCTGCCCGGAGCCAAGATAAGCGAGCTGAAGAGAGTATATTCCCATCCACAGGCCCTCGCTCAGTGCAGGGCGTACCTAGCATCCCTGGGCCTTGAGCCGGTCAGTTACTACGACACCGCCGCCGCCGCGAGGCTCATAAAGGAGATGGGCGATAAATCTGCTGCTGCTATTGCAAGTGCGCGAGCCGCTGGAATATACTCACTAGAGATACTCGCGAGCGGGATCGAGGATTATGGTAGAAATTACACCAGATTCCTCGTGATAGGCCGCGAGCCATCCACGAGATCAGGGCGTGACAAGACAAGCATAATATTCACCCTTCCCCATAGGCCGGGAGCGCTTTACGAGGCCCTCGGCGTCTTCGCAAGAAGAAGCATAAACCTGACGAAGATAGAGTCTCGACCAACGAGGGCTAGACCATGGCAATACAATTTCTACGTAGACTTTGAGGGACATATAGATGACGAGGTTGTGAGAGAGGCGATGTCGGATCTTGCGCAGAAAGCGCTTTTCGTCAAGGTGCTCGGCTCATACCCAGCGTGGATCAATAAGAACCAGGTCGCCTGAGTGGGCATCAGCCCTGGTCAAGTATCTGTGACAGATTTAGCTCGAGGGCTGCCGCCGGCATAGGAATCCCGAAGTTCTCCAACACGGCTGGATGTATCTCACCGGCATAGCCTACCTCTAGATCTCCAAGCATTATGGATACGGATCTCCCCGGGATAAAGAAGGGCTGCTCCATGGGGTTAAAGACCAAGTCTTTACCCAAGTGTCTTAGGATCTCGTCGGCCAGGGACTTTATCTCGGAGTAAGAGGCAGTAGGGTGGCAGGTCACGAGGGCTAGGTGAGTCTCTCGCCTCGTCCTCTCGGGGAGGGAGTCGTCCCTAAGCACCACGTCCCCTATCTCGAAAAGACGCTGGGGATAGGGATTGTCAGTATTTGCGGCGAGATTAGATAAGAGGCTTGGCAGGATCCTCTCCCTGACCGAGTCGTAGAGGGCCGAGACGGGATTCAGTATCTTGACGGACGGGCCTCCATCCATAAGCATCATCTTATAGTCCCGCTCACTATTGGATAGTGTAGTGTTCACTACTTCGGTAGCGCCCAAGGATAGAACGAGCCGCCTGATACTCGAAAGAATCGCGGTCGATTTTAACAGGCCTCCAAAGCCGAAGGTCTTGGGGAACTCTGGCTGGAGGTTCTGATAACCGAGCCCGATAGCAACCTCCTCAACTAGGTCGACCTCGTGGAGAATGTCTACGCGATAGGGCGGCACACACACCTCAATAGCCCCCCGCTTGACGCTTGCGTCCAGACGCATCTTCCTGAGCTGTTTACAGATCTCTCTAGGCTGGAGGTCGACCCCGAGAAGATTGTTTACGGATGCAGGCCTCACCCTCCACACACTGTATCGAAGGTCCGGAGTTCTATCCCTCCTTCCTGTCCACGAATATATAACATCGCAACACTCCGCCCTCCCACCCATATCTATCATGGTCGTCACGAGGATATTGAGGGCGTTGTTGACAGACTTCTCATCCGTCCCCGTCACGTCGATAAATATGTCTCTCTCGCCTGGCGTGAGCTCCGTCAGCGAGGAATTGATTATTGGAGGGAACGAGAGAACTCGTTTTCTCGAGTCGAGGATCACGGGGGCCCTCTCTTTTCCCTCGAGTATCCAGGAGTATTGGCGGCCCTTGGGATGTTTTGACAGGATCTCTCTCGGAGACATTTCTGAGTACTCTCCGAGGGGTATGAACCGGATCTCGTCGAGCCCTACAGCCTTATAGGTGAAAGGCGGGACCACCTTAGAGAGGTCGTGTAGGCCTATCGCTACTCTTCTCCGATCCCTCCCCACCACCCAGTGCAGGTCCTCCTGCGCATTGATCAGCTCCTCCAGATGATACTCCTCGAGTCTCAACCCCCGTACGACTGCACATGCGATGTAGGGACGCACTTTCCGCACACTTGCCTCAACTCGCGTAGTGATTTTTGCGGGCGCAGCCTTGTACCGTGGCGCGCCTGTCTCAAGTCCGAGTAATCCCTTCATTGCCCTCGCCACTCCAACGATGTGCGAGAAGTCTGGCCTGTTTGGATTGTACTCCACCTTGACACTCTCCTCCGAGACCTCCTCCACCGACATACCGAGGGCTGCTGCAAGCTCCGCAGCCTCGTCAGCAGAGAGCTCCGAGCCCAGCAGGCTTGAAAGCCTCTTGAGATTCAGCTGGAGTGCGGGCACCCTACCTCCACCTCAGGGCCTCGAGCCTTATTGGAGAGTGGCTGTAGAGCCATGACAGGTCGTTTTGATAGAGCGTGCGTGCGTCTTGGATGTCTAGTAGTATTATGGCGAGGCGCTCCAACCCCAGACCCCAGGCCAGCACGGGCTCCCGCACCCCCAGCGGCCAAGTCACCTCAGGTCTGAAGACCCCCATCCCCCCAAGCTCAACCCAGGTCTGCCGCTTATCCACATATACATCGACCTCGGCTGAGGGCTCGGTGTAGGGAAAGTAGCTCGGCCTAAACCTGACCTTTCTAAGCCCCATTCTGGCGTAGAACTCCCTTATTATTCCCATAAGTTGCCGTAAGTTAGCGCCCTTGTCAACCAATATTCCCTCGACCTGGTGAAACTCTGCCAATCTTCTCCAGTCGACTCTCTCGTTCCGGTAGACCCTGTCGACGCTGAAGACCTTTATGGGTGGTTCCCGGGCTTCAGCGAGGTGTCTGATCGTCGTCGCCGTCGTGTGGGTCCTTAAGACCAGCTTTGAAGCCTCCTCCACACTCCAGCGATACCCCCAGCCAAGCGAGCCTGTTTTCCAGCCGTTGTAGTGGACACGTCCCACGACCCTTGCGAGTCCTCGGGGGACCTCTCCCCGGGAGGGGTGAGCTAAATAAAATGTGTCGTGCATCTCTCGTGCCGGATGGTCCTGAGGCTGGAAGAGAGCGTCGAAGTTCCAGAAAGCAAGCTCCACAAGGGGTCCCTTGATCTCTTGGAACCCGAGCTCCACGAATATGCTCCTAATCATGTCTATAAGCAAAGTGAGGGGGTGTGGCCTAGGAGCGAAGACCGGTTTCACAGGCAATAACAGGTCGTAGCGGCGAAAAGTCCTCGAGCGCCAGGATCCTGTTTTTAGCATCTCTGGTGTTAGCTGGGAGATCTCGTCCCTCTCCGCGAGTAGGTCTGAGGGTAGTTGGAGTGCTTTAAGAGTAGGCGCAAGGGAGTGGCGCGTCGTCACGGAGATGTTCACGACTCCCGGTCTCCTAGATAGCCTCTCACAGGCCGCCCTGAGGGGGCCGAGATCTTCTAGTGCGATTGGCCCGCGCTTGAGTAGCTGGAGGACAAGCTCCTCATCTGTCTCGCCCTCCGGATAGTTTTGTAGCTTGAATCTGAGGTCCTCTCCTTCCCTTTTTATCGAGACCCACTCCTTCCTTTTGGCCCAAATGACTCCTATGTTAAACATGTGTTCTGGGAGCCCGGCCCTCTCCGACAGGTCCTTGAGGCCTGCCTCCCCACCAATCTCTCGCAGAGCCTCCACAAGCCGCCTCTCCGGCAAACCCTTCTCGGCATACTCACGCCCCTCCGACCCCAGAATCGCTATGTGTTTGGTCTCAACCTCCCTCCTCTCAACGAGCCCCTTACTGAGAAGCCACTCCGCCGCCTTAGCGACGGCCCCAACATTGACACCAATTTTAGAGGCGAGCTCGTCATAACTCGTCGGGCCCTCCGATAACAGTAGCGAGAGTACCCGCCGTTCCAGCGGATGCAGGCTTAGCTGACCAGCACCAGACTCCTCGGCCATGTAGCCACAAATGATTGTCGAGTGGCCTCTTTACATATCTTTGCGCCTCGAGGTTTTCATACTCCCCAAACCATGTATCAACGGTGCGGGGGGTGGGGGGATTGATTAGGGGGACCCTATCGGAGGACCTGCGGGTCGAAGTGCGTGGCCCAGAGGCGGCGCGGCTGGCAGCGCAGGGCTATGGGGAACTCGCGGGCGATAGACTCTTCCTATGGCCTGAGGAGGCTCTGTATCTTCTCGAGAAGGGGAAAATAGAGGTGGAGAGTGGAGGCGCTCGCCTCGGGTTCAGGGAGTACCTCGCCTTAATCACGAAAGACAAACCCATTGTTTGGCCGCGATACATCATCTATCGAGACCTCAGGGAGAGTGGGAGAGTAGTGAAGAAGGGTGTGGGCGAGACGCTACTATATAGGCTGTATGAGGCCTCGGGGCAGGAGACCTCAAAATACCTAATCTTCCCCCTCAGCGAGGGCGAGTCGGTTGAGGTGTCTAGGTTGCTTGATGCTGCCAGGCAAAGCGCCGATAAGGGGAAGGTTCTAGTACTCGCAGTGGTCGAGAGACGGGGGGAGGTCGTATATTACGTATGTTCAGAGACATCTCCCTCGAACGTATGAACCTCCTAGATTACCTCCGACTGACCAGACCCCCAAACGGGCTCCTAATGATAGCGGCGGTCATGGTGGGCCACTATGTTCAGTCCACTAGGCTGCCAGGCCCTCTCGAGGCACTCCTAGCCTCGTCTACGGCCTATTGCCTCACCTCTTCCTCCATGGTTTTGAACGATATAGTGGACAGGGAGATCGACGCCGTCAGCAACCCCGAGCGCCCCATAGCCTCTGGAAGGGTGAACGTGCGGAGCGCTTGGTTTTTCGCGGTCATACTGGGTACTTTGGGCCTAGCCTCGGCGGCAGCTTTGGGTCCCTCGCTACTCTTCATAGCCGTGATTTTTTACACCCTCGCCACGGTCTATAACACCTATCTTAAGAGGAGGGGTCTTGCAGGAAACATCGCTGTAAGCGCAACTATAGCCGCGCCATACATCTTCGGAGCGGTCCTGGCAGATGGGGAGGTAGGCGGCTTAGTGTCGATCTTCGCACTCATGTCCTTCCTCGCTGGCCTCGGCAGGGAGGTCGTGAAGGGTATTCCAGATGTTGAGGGAGACGCCTTGAAGGGGGTGAAGACCCTCGCCGTAACGAGGGGCCCAAGGGTGGCGGCGAGACTCGGTGTATTTTTCGTAATGCTAGCCATAGTTTTGAGCCCGTTACCATTCCTACTAAACCAGGTCGGGCTTCCCTACCTCCTCCTTGTGGCGGTGGCGGATGCCGGGTTCATCTATTCCAGCGCAAAGCTTCTACGCGACCTACCTAGTAGTAGGAGGGTCAAGGGGGAGTATCTCCTCTGGATGGGGATAGCCCTTGCAGCGTTTATGCTGGGGGCCGTCTAGGGATATATTCCACTAGCGCTTTACTGGGCTGAGGACGAGTTCTTGAAGCTGATCAAGGACCCAGTCCACGGATACATAATTCTGTCCGAAAAAGAGTTAGCGGTCGTCGATACCTTTCCCCTCCAGAGGCTCAGGAGGATCAGCCAGCTACCCATGGCGTACCTGGTATATCCGGGCGCCAGGCACAGCCGCTTCGACCACTCGCTAGGCTCCATGGCGCTCGCCGAGGAGTTTGCGAAAAGTTTAGGCCTCGATCCCGCCGAGGCAGACCTGCTTAAAGCCGCAGCCCTCCTGCACGACGTGGGACACACGCCCTTCTCACACCTATTCGAGGAGTTCTTGCTAGAGGCGGGCACGAATCACGAGGAGGTGGGGAGGAGGATCGTCTTGGAGAACGAGGAGATAAGGAGGGTCCTTGAGAGGGTGGGGATCGATCCGGAGGAGGTCGTAAGCCTGCTCAGTGGGAAACACAAGCTTAGCAAGCTAATCTCTGGCCCGATCGATGTGGACAGACTCGACTTTCTTCTGAGGGACTCCTACTTCACCGGAGCCACCTACGGAATAATAGACGTAAGGAGGCTGATATATTTGACCAAGCTTGTTGATGGAGAGATTTCTATCGACTCGAGGGGCTGGGGCGTCCTCGAGGAGCTAGCCATAGCGAGGCAGCACTCCTTCCTAAACATCTATTTTCACCACGCTGTGAGGAGCGCCCAACTACTACTGCTGAGAGGCGCGGAGGAGGAGGGAGAGACCCTCCCCAAGCTGGCGGAGATGCCTCTAGACGACTACCTCGAGCTGGACGACTTCGCTGTATGGTGCCTACTCAAGAGGAACGAGAGATCCCGAGGACGGATAGTGTCGCTGGAGAGGCGCGTTCTACCGAAGATGATCTATGAGGAGCGTGGCTCCCAACTGGCAGAGAAGACTATGAGTAGGAGCGATAGGAGGGAGCTTGAAGAACTTCTAGCAGGCCAGATGGGCGTACATCACTCCCAAGTCTTTGTAGACTCATCTCTCGTCCCCCCGCTCACGAAGTATGGCCCCAGCGAGCTTCGGGTCGCGGGCCACGGCCTTGAGGGTCAGAGAACCCCATCATGGATTCTGGAGATGACGGCTAGGCCGATATACATATTCCGGGTTTACGTCGGGCGGGGGATGGTTGATTATGAGTCGGCTCGCCGCAAAGTCTCCAAGTGTCTCAGCGACCTGCGTTGAGCATCTTATACCTGATAACCCTCTCGAGCCCCTCCCTAAGCCCCACTATCGGCCTATAGCCTAACACCTGCGCAGCCTTATCGATCGAGGGGTAGCTCACCATCGGCTCAGCCTCCTCAGCCGACCTGGGGGGTAGCTCGACTAGTGGGGATTGAGACGAAGTCAGTTCGCGTATAATCTCAGCCAACTCACGTATAGAGACCCTGCTCCCGCCACCAATGTTGAAGATCTCGCCGACCGCCTTCTCACTCTTGAGGGCCAGCTCGACAGCGCGGCACAGGTTTACGACGTGGTATGGATCGGTTACGTCTCTACCGCCGTTGAAAAGATGTATCTCCCGGCCCTCTAGGCAGGCGTCTATGAATCGCGAGACCGCGCTCTTGGGGGTGTCATACTCTCCGAAGACCTTCCATGAACGTAGGACGACGGCCGGGAGTCCGTAGAGAGTGTGGTAGGTTCTTACAATCATCTCCGACAAAACTTTAGAGTAGTCGTAGAGCGTGCGGGGGGCGAGAGGCGCCTCTTCTGTGACTGGGAGGGGCGGTCGAGGACCGTAGACATTTGCTGAGGAGAGAAACACAAACCTCTCAACACCCCTCCGCCGAGCTATTTCGAGCATGTTCAGGGTTCCCATGATGTTGGTCTGAAGACACCTCAGTGGGTCCCCACTACAGGAGGGCGGGTTTGATACGGCTGCCAGATGGACAACGGAGCCTACCTTATACTGCTCCAGCGCGGTGCTCAACCCGCTGAAATCCACCACATCGGCGACTAGATCCGCTCCGCCAGCTAAGTCGAGACGAACAACACTGTACCCTCTTCCAGAAAAATACTCGCAGAGGCTCCGCCCAATAAATCCCTCCGACCCGGTAACCAGAACTGGCTCCAAGCTCCCCCAAGACGAGACGCGCTATGAACGATTTATTAAACGTCTCACGACACGATGCAGCTAGTCCAGCCGCAGTCGATGCACTTGATACAGCCTTCCTGCCACGCTAGGTTTACGCCTCGGCACTGTGGGCAGGTATAGTATCTCGACTCCTTCTCACCCTCCGGCAACACGATCTTCATGAGGGGATGCTCGATTGTCTCGGCCTCCTCTTGGCGCTGGTACCCACCCCCAGTACTCACTTGAGTGACCCTCTTCTCAATCACCACCTCTATCCCCAAATTTCGCATCATCTCGAGTGTATTGTTAGTCACGACGTTGACGTAGTGGGACTCCCTCTGACTCGGCGTCACTAGAACTTGGCCTGCCTTGGAGGTGTCTCTGTATATCGTTACGCCTTTCAATCCGAGTCTGTAAGCGAAGAGATAAGCCTTTTTGACGTCCTCTACAGTAACCCACCTCGGCATATTAATCGTCTTGCTTACCGCAGCATCCACCCAGAGACCGACATGGTGCTGAGCCCGCACGTGGTCCCACCAAGGAACGTCGTATGCGACAACGAAGACCCTGCGGGCCTCCTCAGGGAAAATCTCTAAGCCTTGGATCGATCCCCCATTGTCTGCCACCATCTTGACTATTTGTTCGTTATAGAGCCCAACCTCCTTCAAATAGTTCTCGAACTCCGGGTCAATGTAGTGGAAAACACCCACAGTCACGCGCTTCTCGTATATGAGGGCAAATACGGGCTCCAGCCCCGAGCTCGCATCAACCAGCATAGAGATGCTGCCTGTGGGCGCGATTGATAGGAGGAAGCTGTTTCGTATCCCGCTCCTCCGGACCTCTTGTGAGATTAGATCCCAATCCATCGTCCAGATCTCCTTGCGGTAAAAACCTTCGAGGGGGAGCACGCCCTTAACATAGTCACTCTGCCAGTAGAGTGGGAAGACACCTCTCTCCTTGGCTCTCTCTATGCTCGCCCGGTAGGCGTGCCAGGCGATGAACTCGGTGATCCCCTGCATCAGCTGGAATCCCTCCTCGCTGTTATACGGTATCCTGAGAGCGTATAGTAGGGAGGCTAGCCCCATAAAGCCGAGTCCGACCCTCCTCGTCATATGCGACATCCCCTCAATCTCCTTTAGCGGATACTTATTCACGTCTATAACATTATCCAAGAATCTGTAAGCAGACCAGACGGCTCTTTCCAAGGACTCCCAATCTAACTCAACCCCCCTCTCTGTCCTCTTCACGAAAGCGTAAAGGTTGATCGACCCCAAGTTACATGACTCGTACACGTAGAGGGGCTCCTCACCGCACGGATTTGTGCAGCTGATGTCACCGAGGGCCCTACGCAGGATGTTTCTCCTGTTGATGTTTCCGTGATAGAGCATACCTGGGTCGGCTGTCTTCCACGCCATCTCCGCGATGAGGTTAAAGAGATGCCGCGGATCTATTGTTCCCCAGACTTTACCATCCCTTGGATTCCTTAATTGATATGGCTCGCCCCTCTCTAGATGCTCCATGAAGTCGTCGCCTACCAAGACACTGATGTTAAAGTTCTCGAGGAATCCCTCCTTCTCCTTAGCCCTGATAAACTTCTCAATATCTGGATGCCACACCTCCAGTATACCCATGTTCGCGCCCCGCCTCTTCCCACCCTGCTTCACAACCTCCGTTACTGTGTCTATAATTCGCATGAAGGTGACTGGGCCAGAGGCGACCCCAGAAGTGGAGAACACCACGTCTCCCTCCGGTCGGAGTTTAGAGTAGTTTATCCCGATTCCTCCACCGCTCTTGAATATTATTGCTGCCTCGGTTGCCGCTCGCATGATTGACTCTATGTTATCCTCTATGGGCAGTACGAAGCAGGCCGATAGCTGGCCGAGCCTCGCGCCCGCGTTGAAGAGAGTGGGGCTGTTAGGCATGAATTTTTTCTCGACCATCAGGTTGTAATACTCAAGATAGTCTGCGTAGTGGTGATCTAGCTCTCCTGCAAGTAGCATCTCCCAGAAGACGCTCCACGGTCGTCTCATCTTTCCCACCGAGTTCAGACGGTCGTACAGCCTTTTCATCTGCTCGAGGTGCCAGCGGTTCCAGTAGACCTCATAGGATCCGTCGGACTTTCTACCAAGACCGACCTTACCCGCCCAAAGCTCCGGGTTAAACTCCTCGTACGGGTGAACGATTTGTTTGCCCTCCTTATCAAATAGTATGGGGTCATAGAGTATGTCGGGTATGACTATTAGCATCGCGACCCTCTGAAAGAGTTGCTTAGGCCTCTCGGCTAGCTTCCCCTGCTCGTTTTTGAGGAGGTAACGGCTCGCCATGAGGCGGATGGCGTTGACGGAGAAACGCTTGTCAACCTCGTCCAGATAATCAGTCTCCAGCAGGATCATCTTCTCCTTCCTAATCCTCTCCCTCTCCTTCCGGTAGAGGATGTAGGCCTTGGCAACCTCGTAGAGATCAAACTTCACTAGCGCAAGCTCCACTATGTCTTGGACATCCTCAACGTGTGGGATCCTCTCCCCGCCATACTTATCTGCGAGGACTTGCAGAACGTGGTCAACAACACGCTGGAGTAACCCTTCATCATACCTGTCGACCGAGAGCATCGCCTTTTTGATTGCGTTATATATGCGGGTTCTGTCGAAGTCGACGACTCGGCCATCCCTCTTGACGACCTTCTTTACTGGGAATTCTGACAACTGGTGCTCCAATCCGACCAGAATAAGTCTCCCACCAATGGCTATAAAGCCTTGCGAGACCAATGCGAGACCAAAAGTCTTTTATAAGCGCCCGAAAAAGCCAAGAAATGGCAACACTCCTTATATGCCGCCACCGGATTGGCCATGAGTTTAGACCGTCGGGTCCCAATTCCGTTCTCGAACACCCGGCATTATCGCCGGCTTTTCGGCTGACTGAAGGGATAAATAACGTTCCTCGGCGATTTTGGTGCGGTATGGCGCTCAGCTACTCGCCTGAGGAGCTTCTAAGGGGGGTTAAGGCGGCATCGGAGGAGGTGATTACGGAGGAGGAGTTAGTTCAGCTCCTTGAGGAGAAGAGGGTACGGGCATACATCGGGTTCGAGCCGAGCAACGTGATACATCTCGGTGCTCTAGTTGTTTGCGAACCCATCATACAGCTAATGAGGGCCGGCTTTTCAGGGATATTCCTTATGGCCGACGTACATGGATGGCTAAATCACAAGGGCGAGCTTGATGTCCTCAAAGAGACTGCGGCGCATAACATCGAGTTGCTCAAAAAAATCACAAGAGCCCGAGGGGTGGAAGACTCCGTGGTGAGCTACGTCCTCGGATCCGACTATCAGTTGAAGGAGGGATACATATTGGAGCTATTCAAACTTGCAAAGTTGGTTACTGCCTCTGAGGCTAGAAAGTCGATGGACACGATAAGCAAGAAGGACGTTATGCACAGAGTGAGCTCCGAGATATACGCCCTTATGCAGTGCATAGACATAGCTTTCCTCAAAGTCAACGTGGCCGTGGGAGGCATGGATCAGAGGAAGATACACGTTATGGCCAGAGAATATCTTAGGAAGCTCGGTCACCAGAAGCCCGTAGCGATACATACTCCCATAATCCTCGGGCTTGACGGCCATGCAAAGATGTCTAAGAGCCTCGAGAATGCGATCTTCTTAAATGATAGTGAGGAGGACGTGTCGAGGAAGATCTATAAAGCTTACTGCCCTGAGGGTGTTGAGGAGGGGAATCCGGTTACCCAGATCGTCAAACATATAATATTCCCGTGGACCGGGGGCTTTGAGGTGGCAGGCAATTTGTATAGGAGCTACGCCGAGTTTTCAGCTGACTGGGTCGGCCGAAGGGTAGGGGCAAAAGCCCTTAAGGATGCCGTCACGGAGTCCATCATAAGTGTCCTTCGAAAAATCAACTCCAGCTAGCCTGCTTTAGGGGATTGCACGTGATAGGGCTACAGCCTTTTTAGCCGCGCCTTCAGACGTCGTATCAAAGCAGTAAACTGTGGGCTCGAGCCCCAAGCCACCCTCGTCAATAACCAAGTCTAGGTCTTTTTCGGAGCTTACTAGTTCAATAACGCTAAAAACCACCTCCTCCTCGGTCCTGGCAAGCTGCTTTGCCTGGGTCTTAGCAAATTTCAGTCCGAGCCGTTTAGCAGCCTCTTCAAGCCCCGGCACGAGCCTTATGTTGATGACGGCTCTCTTAAGCGGGTTCACTCTTGTGACGCCGAGAAGGATTGAGGCGAGGTGTTTAGATGCCCCGAACTCGGGTTTGCCTACAGCGACGAGTCTATCGTTGATTCTGACGATCCTGCCAGGTATCGCGGCCACATCTTCTAGGCTTGAAGCCCCTTCCCTCGCTAAAGCAACGTTGATGGAGACCTCTGGATAGACCTTCAGAAGCTCGGGCGACCGCTCGATGAGTAATACCGCCCTTTCGATGTCCCTTATAATCCCCTCTCTCTCGATAAATGAGATGGTTGGCTTGGTGATACAGATAGTGCAGTCTCCCAGCTCAGGGTATATTTTTCTGTGTAGTTGGCAAAGCGTGCCCGAGGTCAGTAGCCTTTGCCAACCGTTCATTAATGCGCGGGTTGCGCCCTCAGGTCCTTCACTCGCCGCCGCGGCTATCGAGTTTATGAGGGTTTCCGTCTCCTCCCGCGGTACACCATAGCTCCTCAGCGCCTCGGCATAGTTTGTAGGATGCTTAGAGAGGTAGTAGCTAACAGCGGCCTGGCTGACTCCGAGGACGAAGGCAATCTTGGACTGGCTGAAGCCTTTCCTCCTGAGAGTGTGCGCGAGGATTCCCCTTATGTTTGGCAGTAGATATCGAAGAAGCAGCTCCTCGGGAGGCCTCATTGACCAGGTTCCACTAGAATCCTTTCTTGCTGTGCATGCTTCATCGCGGCGCTAACCACCTCCGGATCGACGCGCCGATACACACTAATCTTAATCTTATCCCACTCCCAAACTATTTTTCCTCCTATGATTGCGTAGGGTGCCTCGATTCGCACGATATCGGCCTTAGAGAGCACTAGTTTATCGACTAACACCGAGTAGAGCCATCTGTTTAGCTCGCCTGCTCCTCTCGCAACCTCCTGAGAGGTTAGCTGCCCAGACTTCACGAGCTCTCTAGTCTGGGCGAAGATGGCGCGCCTCAGCTTGGTTGCATAATACCCGACAATGACGGTGCCGGTTCTCACCACGGCCCTGACGGGCTCCATAGCGCCCACCTAATGAAAATATATGCGGGAGGCCCATATATTATTATCCGGTTGGAACGAGGACCATTTTATAAGGAAGAAGCCTTAAACTATAGCAAGTTTCAGCAAAGTTTTTCCACTGGTGTTAATAATTAATTTAAAGTCACGATGGGACAGGTCCAAGATAGGATCTGGCGGACAATCTTGGAAAGGAGGGAAGACTACCTAAGGGTTTTGGGCGATCTTCTAAGTTTTCCGAGCGTTTCCGCGACAGGGGAGGGGATGGCTGAGGCGGCAGATAGGGTCAAGGAGATCATGGAGTCAAGGGGTCTTAGAGTAGACATATACGACGACCACGGGGGTTATCCTTTAGTTTTTGGGGAGATCAGAGAGGAGAGGCACGGAACGCTCTTGATCTATAACCACTATGACGTCCAGCCCCCAGACCCGCTAGAACATTGGGCCTCACCGCCCTTCTCTCCCGCTATACGTGACGGCAGAGTATACGCCAGAGGCGCTTGCGACAACAAGGGAAACCTTGCAGCGAGACTCTGCGCCTTGGACGTTGTGTTGGACTTGTTCGGCGAAGTCCCGCTCAATCTGAAGTTCCTTGTCGAGGGCGAAGAGGAGGTTGGGAGTCCCCACCTTTCGCGGTTCTTCGATCTTCACAGAGAGATCTTAGACGCCGATGCATGCCTCTGGGAGATGGGAGGCACGACAACAAGGGGAAAACCCATAATCTACCTCGGCGTTAAAGGCATCTGCTACCTCGAGCTCCGCGCAGAAGAGGATAGGCCCGATCTACACTCCTCTTGGGGCGCTATAGTGCGGAACCCAGCTTGGGAACTGGCTCAACTCATCGCAAGCCTGAGAGACAGCTCCGGCAGAGTGCTGGTCGAGGGATTCTACGACGATGTCCTTCCTCCTGACGAGGAAACGTTAGAACTGATAAGGAATCTCGACGACGTTGAAGAGGAGATCAAGGTCCACGCGGGCTCCGAAGGACTACTCACAGACAAGCCTGCGAGAGAACAGTTAATCGACCTGCTACTTAAGCCCTGCATCAACATCTGTGGGATCGTGTCAGGATATACTGGACCGGGCTCGAAGACTGTGCTTCCGAGTAAAGCTATGGCGAAGATAGATGTCCGGCTCGTACCGGCGATGCGGCCTGAAAGAGTGATCGAGAGGTTGGAGAGACACGTAAAGCGCGTGAGTGGGGGTAGGATAAAAATTGTCCCCCTCGACAGGGGGTACCCTGCATCACGCACACAGCCCAAGGAGCCCTTTGTCGAGCTTGTCCGAGCAACAGCTAATGTAGCCTTCAAGGCTGCACCCCAGCTCTACCCATCATCAGCAGGATCAGGGCCAATGTACCTCATAACCGAGGAGCTCGGGATCCCCTGCGTAGCGGCGGGCATCGGCGACCACAAGTCCAACGTCCACGCACCCAATGAAAGCATAGCGATAGAAGACTACCTCAGAGGCATACTACATATGGCTCTAATCATGGCGAACTTTGTGCCCTACATGCGGGGCGGCACATTACCCTATGTTTAGGCAAAGCCGCGACACAAATTTATATTAAAGAAGTCATAGGCTATCACGCTGGTGGAGGGCAATGACGCCTGAGCTGAGCTCCTACGTTAGGTTTAAGACGCCTTCGGAACTCGCAAACGCGACGCTCGAACTCGTCAAGATGGCGAGGGAGACGGGTAAGGTCAAGAAGGGTGTTAACGAGGTTATAAAGTCTGTCGAGAGGGGCCAGGCGAAGCTGGTCGTGATAGCTGAGAACGTGGACCCGCCCGAGATAGTGGCTCTTCTGCCGTCACTCTGCCAAGAGAGGAAGGTGCCCTATATCTATGTCCCAACAAAAGAGGCCCTTGGAAACGCCGCCGGCCTAGAAGTCTCCGCCAGCTCGGTGGCTATTATTGACGCGGGTGAGGCCAGGTCCTATCTTGAGGAAATCTTGAAGCAACTCCAGAAGATCACTAGAGGCGGTGCCTGAGGGTTTTATAATGGAGCCTATGAGGAGTTGAGCTAGGGTATGAGTAGCCAGGGCGTGCCCGCCGTGGTGGAACAGATCGTAGGCAGGACTGGTGTGAGGGGCGACGTTACACAGGTGAGGGTAAGGATATTAGAGGGTAATGACAAGGGCCGCGTGATCACGAGGAATGTGAAGGGACCAGTTAGGGTTGGGGACATACTAATATTGATGGATACCGAGAGGGAGGCCGAGAAAATCAAATAGCCGGTGATGAGGCATGCCGACGACGCACGTATGCAGCTTCTGCGGCCACACCTTCATACACGGTACAGGAATCCTCTTTGTCCGGAAGAGCGGGCAACTCAACTGGTTCTGCAGTAAGAAATGCTACGTCTACATGGTTAAGCAGGGCAAGGATCCTAGGAAACTTAAGTGGACAATGTATTACGGCAAGGAGAGACGCGGCTAATCCGATACCTCGGCTGGGTCGAAGAATATTCTCCACTCGTATTCGTATGTCGCCGCACTGTCCGAGGCGTGGATTATATTATCAGTAATGTCGAGCGCATAGTCCCCCCTGATGGTTCCAGGCTCAGCCTTTACGGGGTCAGTCGCACCGATCATCTTACGGACAACCTCAACAGCAGCCCTACCTTCAAGTATAGCAACCACAACCTGTTTATCGCTAACAGCGTTGATCAGGCTGGGGTAGAACGGCTTAGACTGGTGGACCATATAGAGCCTCTCGGCCAGGTCCCTTCTCATCTTCACGGACTTGAGCGCGACGATCCTGAGCCCCCTACTCTCGAACCGCGAGAGTATCGCTCCAACCAGCCCCCTCGAAACGGCTGAAGGCTTCAGCATTATGAAAGTACGCTCCCTCATGTACAGCGTGACTAGAATGACCCATCACTTAAATCCTACATCACTCCGCGTCCTCTCTCTTCCGATTACCGTGGCGACTTTCTCCTCGTCTATCTGTTGGTATTCTGAGATTTCGAGGACACTCAGGACGAGCTCCGCAGAGTAGAGGCTCCTGATGGCTTTAGAAAGCTCTAGCGCTAGCTCTGCGTTAAGTACTATAGGGAGATTGTGGTCTACGGCTGCCCTCCTCACCTCGTAATCCAGTTGCGGCGTGTATCCCGCGGTTACCACCATCCCTATTCTTCTAGACTTGATGCTCTTGACGGCTGACTCTCGATCTAGCTGGGGCAGGTTGGGGAGAGGCTGGTCTTGGAGAGTCAAGACCTCGTAGCTAGCCTCCGAGAAGTTTCTTGCCGCCTCTAGGAGGAGTTCTCCGTATTTGCTCGATTCTCCATAGATAAGTATTGGGTCCTCCTTCGCTGGAAGCCTATTCGGTGTCGCTGCGAGCCAGCTTTTCAAAAGGGCCTCGTGGAAACTTAGACCCAGGGCTGCCACCTCGCCTGTACTCCTCATCTCTGGCCCAAGGAACGGGTAGCAGTCCCTTATCTGGGCCCAGGAGAACTGTGGCGTCTTTACTCCCCAAACAGTCCGGAGTGGGGCATAAACCTCTGGGTATAGCTCGATCCACTTGTGATCAGGGTCATGCAGACCCATATTCAGCATGGCCCGAACGGAATCCTCCGCCAAATCATACCCATAGATTTTGCTGCTAAAGGGCATCGAGCGACTACACCTAAGGTTACACTCGATGACATAGACCTCTCCGTCTCTCACCAAATACTGTACGTTAAAGGGCCCCTTAACTCGAAGGGCCCTAGCAATCTCGCCGGTATACTCAGCGATCCGTTTGAGGGCAGAGTCGCTCAGCCTAAGCGGAGGGATCACTATTGTTGCGTCTCCGCTATGGACTCCGGCGTACTCAACGTGATCCATTGGAAGGATCTTACACCGCCTACTATCTGAGACACAGTCGACCTCCGCCTCGATCGCGCCCTGGAAGAAGTGGCTCATGACTATGGGCTTCGCGGTTAATCCCGCTAGCTTCTCCATCAGCTCCTTGAGCTCGTCTCTGTCGCGCGCTACGAAGACAGATGTCCCACTCAAGATGTAGCTTGGCCTCACGATGACTGGGTATCCAATTCTTTCAACTACCTTCAGCGCCTCCTCGACATTCCGAACCCACCCCCAGGCAGGCTGCTTGATCCCTAATTCCTCGAGAAGCTTGCTGAACCTGTTCCTCTCTTCAGCCCTGCTTATCGAGGAGGATTGCGTCCCGATTATTGTTACCCCCCTTGCTTCTAGCTCCTCGGCAACATTATTCCCTATCTGGCCGGCAGCAGAGGTGATCACGCCCGCTCCACGCGTCATCCTGAAAATCTCTTCGATAGCCTCGGGCGTAAGCTCCTGATTAATCAGGTACGACACGACGTCCCAATCGGTGGAGACAGTCTCTGGGTTATAGTTGATTATTGCCGCGTCCCTCCCGAGTTCTGTGAGTTTCCTATATATGTTGACTGCAGACCAGTCAAACTCTACAGAGACTCCAATTCTGAAGCCGCCGGCACCGAGGAGTAGGATGAGATCCTTTTCTTTGAGACTGATATCGTCCTCCACGCCGTGGCAGGTTAGGTAGAGGTAGTTTGTTCTGGCAGGCTTCTCGCCGGCCAAGGTATCGATATTTTTTACCTTATAAGTGACTCCTAGCCGACGACTTATTGCCCTCAGCTCCGCTGCCGGGAGGCCTGAGAAGAGGGAGATCTGTTCGTAGGTGAAGCCGCACTTCAGAGCCTCGGCAACTAGTTTTTCCCTAAGCTCATTGTCTAACCCGTGTATCCCCCTCATTATTCTTGCAAGGTCTACTATCTTCTTGACAGGGGCGATGAAGAACTGATCGACCCTGGTGATCCTCGAGATCTCCTCGACAGACGCTCCGAGCCAGAGGGCCTTCGCAACGTCTCGGAGCCAGTAGGGCTTGAACGTTTTTAGCCTCTTCAAGACCTCTTCGAGGCTCTCACGGGTCTCGAGGATCTCCCTATCCACTAGGCCCAGGTATCCAAGGTCCAGCATTCTGAACGCCTTCTGATAGACCTCCTCAAGGCTTCTGCCGACCGCCATAACCTCGCCGACACTCATCATTTCGGATCCGAGGGTCTCGCTCCTAGGCCAAAACTTCTCCAAGTCCCATCTGGGAGCCTTGAGAACTATGTAGTCGAGGCTAGGCTCGAAGAAGGCTGTTGTTGTGCCCGTGACTAGGTTGAGGAGCTCGTCAAGTAGGTATCCAAGGCATAGTTTAGCAGCTATGTAGGCGAGTGGGTAGCCGGTCGCCTTACTCGCCAGAGCGCTGCTCCTAGACATCCGCGGATTAGTCTCTATGACGTAGTAGCCTCCGTTGGATTGGTTGAGCGCAAGCTGAACGTTACACTCTCCGACGAGCTGTATCGCGTTAGCAACGCCGAAGGAAGCTTCTCTGAGGGTCTGGTACTCGATGTCAGTCAGGGTCTGACTGGGGGCGACGACAAGAGAGTCGCCAGTATGGACACCCATCGGCTCTATATTCTCGAGGCAGGCTACAGCTACGCAGTTGCCTGCCCTGTCCCTCATAACTTCGTACTCTATCTCCTTCCATCCCTCGAGATATTTCTCGACGAGGACGCTTCCCACGGCGCTGTGCGAGAATGCTCTTGTCAGCTTTCCCCAGAGCTCTGACTCTCCGCTCGCGACGAATGACCCCCTACCACCCAGATTGAAGCTTATCCTAATAATGACCGGGAAACCGATTCTCTTAGCCGCCTCTACAGCCTCTTTCAGCGTGGTTGCGGGTTGCGAGGGGGGGACAGGGAGGGCTGCCTTGACCATGGTGTCCCTGAATAACGACCTTGTTAGTGCGGCTTCTATTCCACTTATTGGTGTTCCAAGCACTTTGACTCCATACTTATCTAGTGTTCCCGACCTGTAGAGCTGGACGCCCGACGTGAGGGCGCTCTGCCCCCCGAAGCCCACCATGATTCCGTCTGGCCTCTCCCTCTCGATGATCTTTTCCAGGAACTCGGTTGAGATAGGTGTGAAGTAAACTTTATCGGCGAAAAGTTTGGAGGTTTGTATTGTTGCTATGTTGGGGTTAACTAGGACGGTCGCTATACCCTCATCCTTTAGAGCCTTTAGCGCCTGGCTTCCACTATAGTCAAACTCTGCGGCCTCAGCTATCTTTATCCCTCCCGAGCCTATCAAGAGAACTTTACTTACGCGCTCCATTCTCCTCCACCATCTTTTTGAAAATGTCGAAGACGTAGGAAGCGTCTCGCGGCCCAGGCCTGCCCTCGGGGTGGAACTGTACACTTATCAAGGGTAAAGACTCGTGGACGAGACCCTCAATAACACCTTCATCACAATCTTCGAACCACTGTCGTAAACCAGTGCCCTCGATGCTATCACGAGAAACAGCGTAACCATGATTCTGCAATGTCACCACTCTCTTGCCAGTGAGCAGGTCCCGGCACCCCTTATTAATGCCCCTGTGCCCATACTTCATCTTGTAAGTTTTAGCGCCTAGAGCGAGGGCTATTAGCTGATGACCCAAGCAGACTCCAAGCGTAGGAGTCCCGCTCTCAATAACCTCCCTAGTGAGCTGGATCGCATAGCTAATCTTGGCCGGGTTTCCGGGCCCATTACTTATCACCACTCCGGCGGGGCTATAGGAAAAGACTGCATCGGCGCCGAGCCTTCCTGGAACCACCACTACCCTCAGCCCCTTGCCTGCGAGCGCGTCAAGAACCCCCCTCTTAACACCGAAGTCCACCACCACAACCGTGGGCCCGTTTGAGTCCCTATAGATGAAGGGGGCATCGTAGGTCGAGTACTCGAAGACCTTGGAGTCATAGTCCACTGACTTGGCCATTCTTATGAGCTGCCCCGGGTCAATCTCGCTCAGACTCTCCGCAACCTGTACAGCACACCCCATGACGCCCGCCTCCCTAATCTTCTTCACAAGCATCCTAGTGTCGACGTCCATTACGCCTGGGACGTCGTTTATCTCGAGCCACCTTTGCAACGATTTCTCCGATCGAGGATGGCTGGGCTCTGTTGCCTGGGAGACAACGAGAGCCTCAATCGTCATGCGGTCGGACTCGAAGTCAGGCGGAACCCCATAGTTACCTATCAGAGGGTAGGTCAGGATTAGTATCTGCCCCACATAGGATGGGTCTGTCAGGGACTCCGTGTATCCATTCATCGCGGTGCTGAAGACAATCTCGCCGGACCTTCTAACGTGTGCGCCGAATCCCTTTCCAAGAAAGAAGGAGCCATCCTCGAGAGCTAGAGCGGCCACGGGGCCGCCGAGAAGCTTTCTCGCCAGCGCGCCCACCGAGTTATCCAATCCGCTTCTATGATACATTAAAACAGCATCCCTACACTATATACTTATAGAACAATTTCGGTCACACTCAGGACAGAATGTATCAGGGTTGGTCAGTCAGCAAAGCCGTCCGCCACCTAGTCAGCTTTAACAAGGGTTATAGGCAGGCTCTCGAGGAGGGCTATGCAAACATATCAGCCCTCTCACGCCTGATTAAGCCCTCAGTCGAGAGCATGCTGGGCAGGGAGGTCACGATAGATTCCATAATAACCTCTTTAAAGAGGATGAGGGCCGTGGCCAAACCACCATCTCTCCAAGCAGTCAAAGTACTCGCTAGAAGCAGACTCGAGGTTAGGACCGGCATCGCCAAGGTGACCGTTAAGAAGAATAGCCAGACAAAGAGGATAGCTAGGGATTTGGCCACAAGTAGTTTGGGTTTCTTCCAGCTCTTGGACGGGGTCACCTCCATTACGTTGATAGTAGACCTGAAAAACTACGAGGAGGTCAGGCAGGCGTTTCCACCAGCATTTCGCATTTCCGAGAATACGAGTATGGCCGCTCTACTGGTCATTAGTCCTCCAAAAATCGCCGAAACGCCAGGAGTCCTATCACTCATCCTGGAGCACCTAGCCCGCCACGAGATCAATGTGGAAGAGGTTGTGAGCTGCCACACAGATACAATCATTCTCGTAAGGGGGGTGGACGGGGGGAGGGGATTTGACGTCATCCATAACCTTATAGCTTTGAGTAAACGGTTGGTCCAGCAACGGTAAGCGCTTGGTTGCTTGCTTTTTACCGTCGAGGAGCCCTTCTCTTATATAGGGAACCGGCTAAATTACGGTCAGAACAATTAAATACTGCTTTAATGTTGGATATAAACACAACGTGGAGGGGTGTAGGAACGCCCACGCTCGTCCAAAATTACCTACCGGTCCCGCGGCAAACCGAGCCGGAGTTCTGGAACACGGTTAGAATAGAGCACATACGACACTTAGCTCGATACGGTGAAGCTTTATGGGCATGGGATAGAGCGAAGCATACGACGCGGAGAATCCTCGACAGGCTGAGCTTTAGGGCTGAGCTGGAGGGCGTCGAACCTGATAGAGGGTCATCGAAGTCGATAGATGTCTCAACCTCCATGGCCTACGGAGCCATCGACATGTCGGCCCCGCTCTACCTAGGCGATATGTCGTTCGGGGCGCTGAGCGGAGTCCCAAACATAGCTTTAGCGAGAGCGGCCGACTTGACTGGAATCGTCACGGGGACGGGTGAGGGCGGGCTTCACCCAGAGGTGAGGAAGTGTCGCCGAATCACCGTCCAATGGGCCTCCGCGCGTTTCGGTGTAGATATTGATGTCCTGAACACTGGGCTTGGAATTGTCATCAAGATCGGCCAGGGTGCCAAGCCTGGGATAGGAGGCCACCTTCCTGGGATTAAAGTAACTAAGCCGATCTCAGAGACGCGGCGAATACCAGTGGGTGTAGATGCGATCTCGCCCGCCCCCCACCACGATATCTACAGCATTGAGGATCTAGGGCAGCGGATAGCGGCGCTAAAGGAGGCAACTGGAAAGCCAGTCTTCGTTAAGGTCGGTGTAACCAACTACATACCCTATATAGCCACGGGAATCGCCCGCATGGAGGCTGACGGGATAATAATGGATGGACAGGGTGCAGGCACTGGGGCAACCCCAGCGGTAGTCAGGGATAATGTAGGCCTCCCCGTGGAGCTTGCTGTTGCGGCGGTTCACGACGCGTTGAAGCGCGAAGGCCTTCGTGATGGTTTCACGGTAGTGGCAGCTGGACGGGTTAGTAGTGCGGAGGACACTGCAAAACTCCTAGCGCTCGGTGCTGATGTTGTGTCCATCGGGACCGCATCGCTCATCGCCATGGGCTGCGTCATGGTTCACAAGTGTCACTTAGGATTCTGCCCTGCCGTCATAACAAACAAGATAGAGGAGAACCCAGCCAAAGTCCTCTCACTTGAAACGGCTACGCGTTGGGTTGTCAACATGTTAAGGGGCTGGGTAGAAGAGCTAAGGCTGATTCTTTCTGCGGTGGGGTTATCTTCGGTCAAGGATCTTGTAGGGCGTCGAGACCTCCTAGTGGCCCGTGATGTGATGAAGGACGAGGCTCGGTTGTTGGGGGTGAATACGTTGTGACCGCGCCATGGTGGACGCCCCGCAGGATCAGACACCTCCAAGAATTGTCTGGCGCCGTCGGGAGACAGCCAGGCGAGCCCCCTATAGTTAGCATGGGCAGTACCGGCCCTCCCCATATCGAACACCCATACTTCATTAGGGATAGGCTGGTCAGTGATGGGGCCCAGGTAACTCGTCCGAGCATCGACCCTTACCGCGAGCCGGTCGAGACATTCATCTACCTCTGCGAAGGCAGGATCAGACTCTCTATGCCCCTAATAGTGAAGATTAGGCCTGAGGCCGATCAAACCTTCGCCATGGCGGCTGTCAAGGCATGTTACTGCATGAACGTCCTTGTAGACGTGGGACCAAATTTACCCGAGGGCCTGGAGAAGTATGGTGAAGCGGTCATCGCAGACATCTCACTGATGGGTCGCACAGACTTCGCGGCCTACATCACCACATGGTCAAATATGTGTAGGAGTGACCGCCCACTCTTTGTCCGAACAGCACCTGCTCTATCTTATGACTGGGTGGATCAGGCAACAAGCTGGGGGGTATCAGGCATATACATAGACGAGGACCTAGCTGGAGAGGCTCCGGTTGAGGTTGCCACCTCCCTGCTAGATCGCGAGCTAAGAAAAAAGGGCATAAGAAACAGAATCAGTATTGTAGCTGGCGGCTCAACGATTAGGGGCTCCGACGACATCCACAAACTAGTTGCGCTCGGAGCGGACGCCGTGGTAATGTCGACGGCAGTTGAGCTTGCTGTGGGACTCCATGACTCTAGACCGGAGGGAGAGGTCATCCGTGAGAGGGTCGAAAACCTTCTACTTGGGATCCAGAGGGAGCTGAAACTACTCTCCGGCGCCGCGGGGGTAAGCAATCTCTTCAACAGTCTAGTAGGGAATAGAGAACTGCTTAGAGCAGTCGAGCTCGAACGGGAGGTTAGGCAGAAGCTGGGTGTTAAGCAGGCTGGTGTAGGATAATTGTCGCAATTAGAGGAGTTCAGAAGCATCTCTGGCTGCGGGATCCTCGGGATGCTGAGGAAAGCTGGGGCGCCGAGGATAAGGGCCGAGGAAGCACTCTGCTCTATCGAGTGTGTCAGGTATAGGGGCAGCAAGTATGGAGCGGGTTTCGCGGCCTACAACATTGAAGGGGTCTGCGAGGGGCTCTTCAAGGTTAAGGCCTTCGTAAGGGGGGAAGACGCCCTGCTGCACGTCAAGAAGATCTTGTCCGAGTATGCTGGAGGCGACCTCTTTGAGCTAGGCTTTGAGACTCAGGGAGAGACCCAGTTCTTGTCCTGGGCCGCCTCTGTACAGGCCTCGGTAGATAGCTTGAGGAGGGCCGTTGACAAGACGAACTATGACCTATTAAATTCTGGGATAAAGGGCAGGATCTACTCTTGGGGTCGATACGTGGAAGTTTTCAAGGGCGTCGGATACCCTGCAGACGTGGCGCGACTGTATGGGCTGGTGGAGCGCGACGCACAGGCAGATATGTGGATCGCCCACACGCGACAGCCGACAAACTCGCCGGGCATATACCCTATATGGTCACACCCCTTCTCTAGCTACGAGTGGGCGATTGCCCACAACGGCGATATAAGTAGCTTCGGTGCTAACATGGAGTTCATGAGGTATAGGGGGGTGTCAAGCTTCGTAGGTACTGACAGCGAGCTAATCGTCTACATACTTGACTATCTCACGTCAATCGCCGGATTGCCCGTCGAGAAGGCTGCCCTAGCACTGGTCAACCCGTTCGAGAATACGCTCGTTAGTGCTGAACACAGTGCCCTAGGCTTAGGGAAGTATATCGAGTTTCGCGGCGCTTGGCTTGACGGGCCCTTCAGCGTTGTCGCAGGATATTGCGACGGTGAGGACGTATACATGCTCGCGCTCGCTGACAGGTCCAAGTTTAGGCCACTGGTTGTTGGGGAAGACGGCGCGCGGATTTATGTCGCTAGTGAAGAGGCGGAGATTCGGGCTCTGTCGGAAGACGCTGACGTGTGGCCCGTGAAGCCTGGGGGGGTGTTCCTCGCGTCTATGAAGAGGGGAATAATTTTGCGGGGGAGGGAACACGTGCAAGTTTTCTATCGCAAGGTTAGGACGCCGCCGCCAAGTAGGGGGCTGGTCATAGACGCCTCAGGTATGAGCTACAGCCAGATCAACAGACTAGTCCGAGAGTACTTTCAGTCCGGGGCAAGAGAAGTTACCGTGAAGAACGTGAATGGGCACAGATATCTGGGCATAAACGTCCCCCCCGGATGCAGGCTCAACATATACGGGACGGCCGGAAACTGCCTCGCAAACTTCAACAAGGGCGGCGAAATAATAGTTTATGGGAGTGCACAGGACGACGTGGGGGACGCGATGTACGGCGGCCGCGTCGTAATACATGGAGACGCGCGGGATGTGATTGCGCAGGCGCTCCAAGGGGGAGAGATCTTCGTAAGGGGTAGTGTGGGAAACCGTGCGGGGATACAGATGAGAGAGTTTAGAGACAGCACACCCTTCCTCATAATAGGTGGGAGGGCAGACGACTATCTCGGGGAATACATGGCCGGCGGCGTCGCAATGGTGCTCGGGATAGATGCGATAGATCTAGACGAGTGTCTAGTCGGGAGATATGTTGCCACGGGTATGGTCGGCGGACGCATATACGTGCGGGGCCGCGTAGAGAGATGGAGGATTGGCTTACCACCACCTAAACTCGACGTATTACGCTATCTGAAAGGCCTATACCTCGAAGGGCTCATTGATTACTATACTCTCAACAAACTTGAATCAACCAAGGGAGAGATAACGCTTGACGACATAAGGGCGAATCTATCAGGCGAGCCGCTCCGAAGGGTTTCGAAGCTCTTCACATCAAAGTACCACAAGGATCTGAAGGTGGAGGAGAGGCAGCTAGGAGATTGGGATCTGAAGCTCGTTACAGGTCCTCTTTGGAGATTCTTCACCGAGTTCGGGTTGGACCAAAGACTCTATCAGCGCATATTGGAGTCGGAGTTCACAATTATCGAGACCGCGCAAGCGGCCGCTAAGAGGGAGCAACATGTTGAGGCTGAAGAGGGTTAGGGGCCCTACGCGGCAAAGTGCTTGAAGGTTTTCTCGACACCTAGGTGAGGGATGTTAAAGATTCAGGGTGGTGTGGGTGGATAATTACGTGTACGATTCGTACATCTTTTATATATAACGGCCCACCTACCTGCATGGTGAGGGGCCATGAAGAAATACGCATGGATTGCTCTCTCCGTCGCTTCCCTCGCCGTACTAGGGGTGGCCTTAGCCTCGGTATTCGCTACTCCCTCGGACGCCCCACACGGTTGGGGGCGCGGCTGGAGGTGGCACGGCCTAAATCAGACCCAGATAGTGACTTCAGAATCAGTGGTCGAGGGAACCATCTCTGACGCCGACGTAGGATACCTAATTATCTCAACTATGGGGGGTGAGGTTAGGCTCGCCGCACCACCAGTTTGGACATATCATGGAGAGAGAAGGAGCCTTTTCAGATTATTCGCCGAAGACCTACTGAATATTGGTGACAGGGTGCGGGTAGTTGTTTTAACAGTTCAGGCCACTAGGCCCAACGGGATGACAACGACTGTGTCGATTTCTAAGACCATCACCGACCTCTCAACAGGCGTCGAGGTTTATGCGGTTTTGCCGGCCAGGCTTAGCTCACAAGAAACGCAGCCACAGACAGATTCAGCAGGCTTTGCTCTGCGGTTGGGCGTCTAGGCACCGGGCTAATCTTAGTTTTTATATCTCCCACATTTTTTTAACAGTAGCAGTGCCCAGCCATGACTATTGCTCCTAATTTGCTACGGCTCGACGTGCTGTTCGAGTCCGTCAGCTTGGCCATAGGCCTCGCCATTGCTTCAACAGCGCTGGCGGCCTATAGGAGGGTGGGGTCTAGAACTCTATTGCTGCTGTCCCTCGGATTCTTCATCACGTCTTTCGCGATGTTGTTCAGGGTCGTAATAGTTGCGTGGGCGCTTTCTGAGCTTCCTTGGCGAGGCCCATTCGGAGGATTCTACTTTCTCTCACTCATTCGGCTTCAGGAGTTCGTCTATTCTATCGTTAGGCTATCCGGCTACCTAGTTTTCCTTTACCTATACGTCACTCATCCCCTAACGAGAGAGAGGATAGTTGCGGGCTTGGCTCCGGCCGGGATAGGGCTGATATACAGCCCGCTCTTCGAAGCGACGGCCGCTCTGATCCTCGGCTACATCGTCTATCAGCTCTCCAGAGTGAACAGAAGTGGGGTCTCGCCCTACACCGGCTATGTGTTTTTAGGCTTCATAATGCTTCTGGCGAGCCATCTATTGTTTCTCGCAACGCCCTTCTCCCTAATCCTCTACTTTGCAGCTCATGCGCTGCAGATGCTCTCCTTCCTACTCTTGCTCGCCTCAATGCTGGCGGTGTTGTTTCATGGTAAAAGACTACAGATCTAAGGCAAGGATCTACGCGGATATCTTATCCTCGGTGGCGTCTCAGGTTTACGCGAAACCCACTAAGATCATGCTGGACGCTAACCTTTCCTATGACCGTCTCTCGAGGTATTTAGACACCCTTGTCGAGGGGGGCCTTCTCAAGAGGATAGAAGGGGGCGAGAGGCTTTACGTCATCACTGAGAAAGGCATGAAGTATCTCGCCGAGTTCAAGAGGTTTGAGGAGTTTGCCGCTGCCTTTGGGCTCCGGATATAGCACTATCTGGCGAGACTTTTCTTGAGCTCTCTGACGATCTTTTCCGGTGTAATGGGTAGCTCCTTAATCCTAACTCCCGTAGCGTGTGCTATTGCATTTGCTATAGCTGCCGCCGCGCCGATGATCGGCGGCTCACCAAGCCCCTTCGCCCCTAAATTGTTCGCCAGTAGATCCTCGGGCTCTACGAATACCGCCTCGATCTCGGGAGCCTCGAGGCTTGTGGGGAGGAGGTAGTCGGCTAGATTGGGGTTGAGGACAGCCCCCGTGTCTGGCTCCACAACTCTCTGCTCCAACAGAGCGTATCCGAGGGCTTGGACTACGCCTCCAGCTACCTGGCCCTCCGCCAACATCTTGTTGATTATTCTGCCAGAGTCGTGGGCAGAAACGATTCTCAAAACCCTAACCTTCCCTGTCTCGACGTCAACCTCAACCTCGGCGAACTGGGCTGCGAAAGTCTCGATAGCCCTTCCATCGGGGTTTGGTCCCCGCGCGCCTCGACCTACGATCGCGAAGTCGCCCAGTCTCCTCAGCAGCTCTTCAACCCTCATAGACCGCTCACCCCCTATGGTTTGGATCTGACCATCCCTTATCTCCAGTATCTCGAGGGGCGCGTCCACGAACTGTGTGGCTATCTCAAGGAGCTGCATTTTGGCGTCAAATGCCGCGGCCCTCACCGCCGGCCCCATTGAGGCTAGGGTGCCGCTTCCGCCGCTTCCGGGTGAAAACAGTTCTAGGGCCGTATCCCCTAGCAAGACGTTGACCCTTTCAACAGGTATTCCCAACTCCTCCGCCGCTATTTGGGCCAGTATGGTTCGAGTGCCTGTCCCTATGTCTTGAGTGGCTGTTAGCACTGTTACTGTTCCGTCTCGGTTGAGCTTGACCTCAGCGTAGGCTGGAGGGCCTCCCCCACCCCACCATACGACGCTCGCCATCCCGACTCCTCGCACAGTCTTCCCGCTCCTCACTGGCGTCCTTAGTTTGCTCCAGCCGAAGGCCTCAGCACCAGCGGTGTAGGCCTCCCTTAACGCCTTAGAGGTGTATGGTAATCCAGTATCTGGCTCCGTCTCTGCATAGTTAGTGAGCCTTATGGCCAGCGGGTCCAGCCCTAGCTCCTCAGCCCCCATGTCCATGACGGATTCTAGCCCAAATGTCCCTTCTGTGAAGCCCGGCGCCCTCATGGCTGTGTGGGGGATAGTGTTTGTGAAGACGCCCCACTCCACCGTCTCGAGGTTAGGTGTGTTGTAGAGCATCCGGTAGGGCCCACTTACGAGAGGAACCCAGCTCGCGTAAGCACCCAAGTTGATTATCGCCTCGAGCCCTAAAGCGACGAGCCTCCCGTCCCTCCTGAACCCCGCCTTCACACGCTGAATTGACGGCGCCCTGCACCCCGACACGAGGTTTTCCTCCGTCCTGTCAAGGATCACCTTTACTGGCCTGCCTGTCGCCCTCGACGCGAGCGCGGCCATTACGGTGTGTTTACCTGGGTCAAACTTGGCGCCAAAGCCGCCCCCCATATATTCGCAGATTACCCGTACTGCCGCTAGGGGGAGGGAAAATACCTCGCTAAGCCTCTGCCTCACGTTGTGAATGGCCTGTGTAGACTCCCAGACCGTCAGGCCCTGCGAGTGCCAATAAGCTACGCACCCGTGTGTCTCTAAGGAGTTGTGCAGCGCCGGACTTGTTCTGAACTCGTCCTCAATCACAACCGAGGCCTCTTGGAGCCCCTTCTCAAGGGATCCGCGTCTATGTCGTGAGGGGCCGCCCCCGAAGACATTTCCACCCTCATGGATTTTTGGTGCTTCCTCCCGCATCGCCTCCAAGGGGTCAACTACGTGTGGGAGGCGCTCGTACTCCACATAAATAGAGTCTAGCGCATCCTCCGCTGCCGCCTCGTCCTCTGCGACCACGAATGCGACCTCCTCGCCTGGGTACCTTAGGGTGGTATCCATTAGATAGCTCATTCCAGTGTGCCAAGGGATCTTGGGAGTGTTCAGATGCGTGTAAACAGCCCTGACGCCTGGTATTCTCTCGGCATGAGACGTATCGATGCTCAGTATTCTCGCGTGGGGGTATGGGCAGCGGAGAAACCTGCCGACAAGCATGCCTGGAAGCGCGACATCCGCGGTATAGATTGCTCGACCCGTGACCTTTGCGGGCCCGTCAACAGCCCTCACCCTACCGCCGACGTAGTTGAAGCGTTGTTCCCGCCTCCATGACTTAACGCGCTCCTCCTCTTCGGCGACATACTCCTCGCGCCATCTACCTTCTACCTCAGCCCGCGTCTTTCTCAGCCTTACCATGACGCATCAACAGATGATTGACTAATTATAAGGTTTTGTGTGTCCCTGTAGTTTCTGGCCTACGGGATGCAGTATCTCGTGCACGTCCTTATGTAGCCGGCCCAACCCACTTAGAGATGGATGTAGAGATGCCGATCGAGGTGCCGCTACATCTGACGGGATTCTTCTACCCCATCTACACAAGCGACCCCCACACAACGGGGTCCATAGGAGCCGGAGTCGTCATCACGCCCGGCCTCGTCTGCAACATAAGGATAGATCAGCGGGGAATCACGTTCAACGGCGAGGCGCTGAAGGCCGGCCCAGCGGTCGAGCTTTACGGAAGACTCAAATACCCGCTCGGCATCGAGCTGCAAGGCGACTGCGCCCCCGGCGCCGGCTATGCTTTTAGCGCCGCCTCGACCCTCGCTGTAGGCTCGGCCCTAGTAGCATCGGGTATGGCAACCCCCCTAGAGGTGGCCCGTATGTCTCACGTGGTTGAAGTCGAGCATGGAACGGGTCTAGGAGATGTCTTGGCGATCTGGGAGGGGGGTGGCCTCACGGTTAGGACTGTGGCCGGAGCTCCGGGGGTGGGTAGGGCTGCGAGTGTAAGGGTGGAGGAGAATGTGGTTGTTCTGACGACAGAGCTTGGCACGATGTCCACCAGACAGTACCTATCCGAACACCTCGACAAGATAAGGAGTCTGGGGAGAAGACTTTATGAAAGATTCATCGCTGACCCAAGCCTGAGTCTCTTTCTCGAGCTCTCTGAGAGTTTCTCGAGGGATCTCGGGCTTGCAGATGAGAAGATTCTGGACGTGGTAAGGAGACTCTCGCCTCGCATCTTGGGGTGGTACGTGAAGAAACGCGTGCTAGTCGTGGTGGCCGAACAGGAGTGGGCGGCGGACGTAGCAAAGACTATAGAAGAGTCTATCAATAAGGCCAGATGGTTTAGACTCGGTGGCGCAGGTTGGAGGAAATCCCTCGAGACCATCCGAGATACGTCTCGCTAATGATTAGGAGGAGGCTGGTGGAAGGATTTAGGGCAGGGATCGTAGTGCCCGAGGGCCTCTTAGCCCACGGTAGGGGTGAAGCCCTAGACTATATTCTTGGAGAGGAGACCCAGCCTCCTGCGCAGCAGGCCGTTAAGGCCGCCGCGGCCCTCATGCTTTCTTCTCAACACCCTGTTATCTCCGTGAACGGGAACACGGTAGCTTTAGCCGTCGACGAGGTAGTGAGGCTTAGCAAGCTAGTTCCGGCCAAAATCGAGGTGAACCTTTTCCACCGCAGCGGCGAAAGGATCTCAAAGATTAAGCAGCTCCTCGAGAACCATGGAGCGGCTGATGTACTGGGAGACGATGAGCTGGTTGAGATTCCCGGACTCAGTAGCCTCAGGAGGCTTGTCTCGAGGAGAGGCATCTTCGCCGCCGACTGCGTCCTAGTCCCCCTAGAGGACGGGGATAGGGCTGAGAAACTGGTCTCTATGGGGAAGAAGATAATCGCGATAGATCTGAACCCGTTCTCGCGCACGTCTCGCGCGGCCACCATAACCATAGTGGATAACGTGGTGCGAGCCATGCCCAACCTGTGTCGAGCCGTTGAAGAACTGAAGGGGCGGGACCATGAAACGCTTCAAGCGATTTATAAGGGGTTCAACAACCAAGAGAACTTGGCGAGGATGATAGAACTCATATTGAGGCGTCTTGAAAGGTTAGCGGGGCTGGATGGGCTGAAATGGGGAGCCGCCTAACCGCCAGGGACATAATGCAGATGAAGAAGAAGGGCAAGAAGATCTCGATGCTGACGGCATACGACTATGCGTTCGCAAGGATAGTCGACCAGGCGGGAATCGACATCATACTTGTCGGGGACTCAGCCTCCATGGTCATGATGGGCTATAAGGACACGAGATTTATAACGCTGGGCGAGATGATAACGTTCTGCAAGTCGGTCTCGCGAGGCGTTGAGAGGGCTATGGTTGTAGGCGATATGCCATTTATGTCGTATCAGGCTTCGAGGGAGGATGCGGTGAAGAACGCGGGGCTCCTAGTTAAGAAGGGGTTGGTCGACGCTGTCAAGCTTGAGGGCGGCGAAGAGATGGCGGACAAGGTCAGAGCAATAGTTAATGCAGGAATACCCGTGATGGGCCACATAGGCTTAACGCCACAGAGCGCCGCGATGACGCGGGGATATAGACTTACCGCAAAGTCGGCGGAAGAGGGGCTCAAACTCGTGAGGGATGCCGAGGCCCTTCAAGAGGCGGGGGCATTCGCCATAGTCCTCGAATACGTGACATCGGAGGTGGCTGAACAAATAACTCGGCAGCTCGATATACCGACAATAGGCATAGGCTCCGGACCCTCCTGCGACGGGCAGGTCCTAGTGCTGCACGACCTGCTCGGCCTATACGAGAACTCCCCCCCATTCTCGAAGAGATATATCGACCTCGTGCCCCAGGTCAGAGCTGCCATCGAAAAGTACAGGCAGGAGGTTATTGAGGGGGTCTTCCCAGGGGAGGAGCATACGAGGCACATGGAGCCCGGAGAGCTTAAGGAATTCCTAGACCGTCTAGAAAGAAGGAGAAGCGGTTGAGGATAGTGGTGGCTGGGGCTGGCGCAATAGGGTTGCTATTTGGAGGAATATTGTGGCTGAATGGGGGAGACGTTATACTGTTTACTAGGAGGAGGGGAGCCGCCGAAGCCATCTTCAAGGAGGGCATCCTAATAGAGAGTGAGGACGGCGTACAGCAGGCTCGGCCACAATGCACAACGGAGCCTGCCCAGCTAGGCGACGCCTGCCTCACAATCTTATGTGTAAAGTCCTACGACACCGAGGCTGTGGCACGGATGCTTTACCCGCATCTCCCCCATCATTCTCTGATACTCACCGTGCAGAATGGTCTGGGGAACGTTGAGAGCCTTGTACAGATCTTTGGGAAGAAGAGGGTCATAGGAGGCTACACGACCTACGCCTCCACGCTCGTTGGCATAAACAGAGTCTACCAAGCCTATAGAGGATTAACAGTCATCGGTCGCCACCCCCTGACCGAGACACGCTTAGCTGACGTATCCATGGTCGCAGAGGAGCTTACTAGGCATGGAATAAGGACTCTACACGTAGACGACATATATCCAGAGCTCCTCAGGAAGCTGGCGGTTAACGCCGTGATAAACCCATTAACGGCCATACTACGCGTACGAAACGGCGAGATCGCGGAGAACCCTTCAATCAAGCCCATCGTCGAGCGGGTGCTTGAGGAGTGTGTGATAGCGATTAAGAGGCTAGGAGCCGTCATGAGTCTCGAGGAATTGCGGCAAACCGTGGACGAAGTGGCGAGGGCTACTGCTCGAAATATGTCCTCCATGCTTCAGGACATTGAGAGAGGACGGCCGACCGAGATCGACCATATCAACGGAGCCGTGGCGCGTGTTCTGAGGGAGGTTGGCCTGGAGTGGAGTGTTAATGAGGTGCTAACCGCACTCGTTCATGGGTTGGAGTCGAGGGGGGCTGGCTACCGTGGAGACCCTCGATAAAGCTCTCGGAGAGCTGGGGGAGGAGTGGGTTCTGAGGGAGATTCTTGCTAGCCTCTCAGATGTTCCTGCGCTCAGGCTGGGGGTAGGTGATGACGCTGTAGAGCTTCGGGGCGCGGAGGACATGGTTGTAGCTGGAGACATGCTTGTGGAGTCGACCGACGTCCCGTTAGGGATGAGCCACCGCCAGATAGGGATGAAGGCTGTAACGGCTGTAGCCAGCGACTTCGCCGCCAAGGGCGCCGAACCCCAATACTTCTTCGTGGAGTTAGGACTGCCGGCCTCCATGAAGGGACGAGAGTTTCGCGACCTGTGGGGCGGCATCCTCTCGGCATCCAAGATGTATGGCGGCGTCGTTGTGGGTGGCGACACAAACGAGGCGAAGGAGATTGTGGTGGGGGTCGTAGCAATAGGCAGGGCCATCAACCCTATCTCTCGGAAAGGAGCCAGGCCCGGCGACATTCTCGCCGTCACGGGATTATTTGGGAAGACCTACGCGGGCCTCCACGCGGCATTGAGCGGTAACCGTGATCCAAAGTGGCGCCCCCTCCTCGACGCCGTCTACGAGCCGAGAGCGAGGCTTAGAGAGGGGGTCGAGCTGGCGAGGGCGGGCCTCGCAACCTCCTCTATCGATTCTAGCGATGGTCTCGAGGCATGCTTACGCGAGCTCTCCGACATGAGTGGCGTCGGCTTCATAGTTGAGAGACTCCCGCTCGACCCGCTTGCAGAGGAGTATGTGCGCGTACACGGCCTCGACTTCTACGAGGCTGTTTTACGGGGCGGCGAGGAGTATGAGCTGGTTCTTACAGTACCATCTCCGAGACTTGAAGATGCAGCTCGGCTCCTAGAGGGGCTTGGCTGTAGCCTTATACCGGTCGGCAAGGCTGTAGAGGACCGCACGGTGATTATCAGGTCGGGGAACTCAGAGATGGAGCTTCGAGGAAAGGGCTGGAGACATTTTAAGGGGCGCCCCCGGTGATCCGAGGAGCGGCTGAAGCAACATATATTTTACAAAGCCTTACTAGCTGACCCTGTAGATGAGGATAACCTCGGCGGTCCCATATGAGGAGAAGTGGCTCCGAAGATGGGAGGAGGACAAAATATTTTACGCCGACCCTGACCCGCGGAGACCGAAGGTCTTTGTAACATTCCCGTACTCCTACCAGAACGGGCCGCTCCACATAGGTCACGGATTCACGGCCACCCGTGGAGACATCTATGCACGCTACAAGAGGATGAAGGGCTTCAATGTACTATTCCCATGGGCTTGGCACTGGACTGGGGAGGCTGTTGCAGGGACGTCGGAGAGACTAAAAAAAGGGGACCAGACGGTCATCAGGGTCCTGAGGGACGTAGATAAGGTGCCTGAAGAGGTTCTTCCCACCTTCACCGTGCCAGAAAACATCTGTAGATACTATACGGAGGAGAACAGGCGTGTCGCAAAGGCGATGGGTTTTTCAGTCGATTGGCGGAGAGAGTTCTATACCTCAGACCTCCACCCATATTACAGCCGGTTCGTTGAGTGGCAGTATAGGACACTCCAGCGTCTCGGTAAGCTGAGGAAGGGGTCTCACCCCGTCGTCTGGTGCCCCGCCTGCGAGAGCCCCACAGGCGACCATGACAGGCTGGTCGGAGAGGGGGTATCACCGATCGAGTTTACGCTTGTCTATTTCAAGCTAGAGGATGACGAGGCACACCTTGCCGCATCGACCCTTAGGCCAGAGACAATATTCGGAGCCACCAACCTCTGGATAAGGCCCGAGGCAAACTATATGGAGGTGATGCTGGACAACACGCGGGTTATCGTGAGCAGCGAGTCCTACGACAAGCTTAGAAATCAGGTCAAGAGCATCAAGCATCTCCGCAACCTCCACGGAAGCGAGCTAATAGGGAGATACTGCGTGGCGCCTATCACGGGCATGCGGCTAATAGTATTGCCCGCAGAGTTCGTAGACCCTGCGACCGGCACAGGCGTCGTATACAGCGTCCCCAGCCACGCCCCATACGACTATGCCGGTCTTAAGGAGCTTAAAGGTAGGGCAGACAGGCTCAGAGAGTTCGGGGTCGACCCAGCCATCCTCGAGGGTCTGACGCCTATCAACATCATAGATACAGTGGGGCTCGGCCCAAGCCCTGCGATCGAGATGGTTGAGAGGGAGGGGATCTCCTCCTCAACTGACCCACGCCTCGAGAGGCTCACCAAGGAGCTTTACTCAAAAGAGTTTTACGAGGGTGTCCTGAATGATCGGTGCGGAGAGTTCGCGGGCCTGTCGGTGAAGGATGCCCGCGACACGGTTAAGGGCCGGCTACTAAGGATGGGTCTAGGGGGAACGCTCTACGACCTCCCGGAACCCGTTATCTGTAGGAGCGGGGATAGATGCATCGTTAAGATTGTTGAGGATCAATGGTTCATAGCCTATGGCGACGAGGAGTGGAAGACCATGGTGCGGGAATACGTCGAGCGGGAGCTCCACGTTTTCCCCGAGAACGCTAGGCAGTGGTTCCTAAACGTAATTGACTGGCTAAAGAATTGGCCCTGCACAAGGAAGACCGGCCTTGGGACAAAGTTCCCATTCGACGAAAAATGGATCGTCGAGACTCTAAGCGACTCAACAGTCTACCCCGCACTATACACCGTGAGTAGGTATCTGAACGATGGCACGGTCAATCCGCATCAACTCACACCGCAGCTCCTAGACTTTGTTTTCCGTGGGGAAGGAGATCCGGCACAGATCTCCAGAGAGCTTCAGATCGAGAAAAGCGTGCTTGAAGCGATGCGTAGCGAGTTCGACTACTGGTACCCTGTCGACCTACGGGTCTCGGCAAAAGACCTCCTACCAAACCACTTGACATTCTATATCTTCCAGCACGCAGCGCTGTTTCCGAGACAGAAATGGCCCCGCGCCATCAGCGTCAACGGAATGGTTAGAATCGAGGGGGAGGAGATGCATAAGAGCCGGGGAAACTTCGTATCGCTGAAGGACGCGATCTCGAGGGTGGGGGCCGACGCTACAAGGCTGGCAATAATCCTCGCCGCAGAGGACATGGATGACCCCGACTGGAGATGGAAGAATGCCGAGGATCTCAGGAGGTATCTTGACAACTTCCTGAAACTTGTTTCAGACCTTTACAGGCGTGAACATGACTCTTCGTGGGAGGAGGCGGATCTATGGGCCCTCACACGCTGCCAGCATATAATTAGGGAGGTTGAGGAGAGCTTAGAAAAGCTGAAGACGAGAACGGCCGCCTCAAAGGTGTTATACGATATGGAGAACTTGGTGAAGAAATATCTGAGGAGAAAGACGGGGGCGCTGGGCCCCGCAATAAAAGAGCTGCTCGAGGCATGGGTCCTCATGCTTGTCCCGCTCGCACCGTTTACTGCAGAGGAGGCGTGGCACCAGATGGGTAAGGAGGGATACGCCTCACTCTCGAGCTGGCCATCTTTCGCGGAGAAGTTTGATCAGCAGTTACTCCTACGGGACGAGCTGCTTGAGATGGTCTTGAGCGACGTAAGGAACATCCGTAGGGTGATGCAGCAGGAGCCGCGGGAAGCCCTGTTATTTATTGCCCCCCCATGGATGACGAAGATACTTGAGGAGTGCCTCACCGGTGCGGAGCGCCGAGAACAAGCCTTAATAGGCATGATAGCCCGCCGCCTTGTGAGGCATCTAAGGCTGCCCGCCGCAAGCATACAGACTCTTGCCAGAAAGATTCTCGAAACGGTCCAAGACCTCTCGTCTAGATACAGTGTAGATACCATACTGAAGGTCGCAGGCCAGGAGGAGGAGGTCTATAGAGCGAATATCCGTTACTTGGAGCAGGAGCTAGGCATGACTGTGTCTCTAAGAGCAGCTGAGTCAGAGCTGGATGACACCGTTGCAAGGCAGAAGGCCTTGCAAGCCACACCCCTCCGCCCCGGAATCTATCTAATTGCTTGACCACACACATCAACACTCACATCTAGGTACTGTCAAGTTGGTATTACCTCCTCTCATCCTGGTCTGATGATGTTGTGCATTGCTGCAATTGTAGTTGCTAACTCTTCTAGGCTCTTCAGCTTCTTCGTGTTTATGTTGTTGTAGAACATCTTCGTTCTTTACTTCATTTCCCTGAACCACCTCTCTATCCTGTTCCTTTTACCTGGAGTCTCTTGGAAGTAAGTCATTCTAATATGAGTGGCTTACATTCACATGAGTCCAATACCCTCCTTAGGAACTTAGCTGCGCTTGGAATCCCCCTCGACGCGTATACGGCCAATACCTCGTCGGTATCAACGTCTATTTCGGCCCAAAGATGACGGGTCTGACCACTCACCTTCAGGACAGCCTCATCTACAGCTACAAGCCTCCTCACCCTCCTGAACGGCCTTAAGAGAGACGAGAACCTGTGAACCCATATCCTGACCGATTCCCTCGACGCACCAGTGAGACAGAGCCCTCGGAGAGACCCCTCGAGCTAAAGCCTGCTATGAAGAGTATGACAAAATAGAGCTTCTCGAGAGGAGAGTACCTATGGAGCCGAAATAGATTGGAGAAAGAGTCCAGTACGGCATCGATGACGTGAATCATGGCCAGAGACCCATCCAAAAGGCTTAAGTAAAACTTGTCAGTACCCATCCATTAGATAAGCTATTTATTTAGACCAATAAGCGTAAGAGTAGTGCAGTAAAGTAGCTTGAAGCGCAAAATATTCACTCTTGTCGCAGGGGTCGCTGCGGTCGTTGGAGCCCTATCTCTAACAAGCGTCTTTGCCCCTAATCAGGTTATTTCGCTGACGGTCTTTGTTGGTATAATCTTGAGCATTCTCCTATTCTGGAGACTCAGAGTGGTCTTCGCCCTCTTCGGCGTCTTTGTCCTATTAGCCTCCGGCCTCCTCGATATACCCCACTTCATAGAGTTTGCGGGACTTGACATAATAACATTCCTAATAGGGATGATGATCGTGATAGGATTCCTCGAGGAGCGCCACTTTTTTGAGTACCTACTGGAGAGGATCGTGGGAGTCAGCGGCTCATCTTTCAGATTGTTATTCATTTTGATGTCTGCGGCCGCCTTTTCGGCGGCTCTAGTCGACGAGGTCACCTCGATCCTGTTCATGACGGCGCTCGTTCTCAGAATAACTGGTGCGCTTGGAGTCTCTTTCATCCCCCTTCTTATCTTGGTTGTATTTGCAACCAACATTGGTAGTAGTGCAACAGTGGTAGGAAATCCTGTCGGAGTCATGATAGCGTTAAGGGCCGGCCTTGGCTTCAGCGACTTTCTTAGATGGGCAACTCCAATATCGCTACTTACCCTTTTCATGACTGTTCCCATAGGCTACTTCTATTTTAGAGGATATTTCCAAGAGCTGGATAGAAAGTTGAAGGAGGCTAAAATGGTTCAAGCTACCGTGGCGGAGGGGATCAATAATGGTCAAGCCAAGTTGGACCGGGTGGCGCTCCTGCTTTTTTTGGGCACTATTGGGTTATTAGTCGCTCATACACCACTCGAAGACGCTCTGGGTCTTGAGAAGAATACCCTGTTGCTTGGAGCACCTATGCTAGGCGCGGGGGTCGCATTAATACTTGAGGGGCAACGTGCCCGCGAATTGGTTGAGAGGAGAGTGGACTGGTGGACACTACTCTTTTTCCTCCTATTCTTCTCGACCGTTGGCACGCTCAAGTACGTAGGAGTTACCGGGATAATAGCACGGACGCTATACGATTTTGCAGGAGATAACCAAATTTTGTTCCTCACCCTGACAGGATACATAGCCGGCTTCCTATCGGCCTTTATGGACAACATTCTCGCAATAGCTACTGTAATAGCGGTGGCACAGGATCTTCAAGCATTAGGAATTAACGTGGCACCGCTTTGGTGGGTATTACTGTTCGCAGGCACCCTGATGGGTAACCTTACGATCATAGGTAGCACGGCTAACATCATAGCGATCGGCATAGTGGAGCGCCAGAGAGTGGGCCACATCACTCTGAGGGAGTGGGTAAAGATTGGGGCGCCCGTCAGCCTACTAACCTTCAGCGTAGCTCTCCTGCTAATCATACTGCAGTTGCCTTTGCTGGTCTAGTCAGCGATGGGTTTAGAGACCATGTAAAGCCCATCACCACGCCTCTCTATCCAGACCTCATGATTTAATCTCAATAAGAACTGGCAGACATCAGGCCATGGATACTTTCTCTCGTCTATTATCTTGATGGCGAATCCCCCATATTCTTCAAGGATCTCGCCATAGGCGCCGACAAGCCTTTTGAGCTCCGACAGGGTGTCTATGGATTCTTTGGTCACGATTCTCATTCCCTCTCCGTCTGAGAGTGTGGGATATTTAATCCTTATTTGGACACAATCTTAGCTTATGTCTCGTATCTTGGGTATCCGTGTAGTGTTTTCTGCCTTTTCTCCTGAATATCACTTCGTTTCCCCATAGATCCAACTGTATTGGTATGTTTCCGTGTTCTATGCCTGGTATGTGTTTTAGTTTAGATTTCTCCTTCTTTATGACGCCTATCTCTTTCTCTGGTGTGTCCAGCTCTTAGCGAGTCGAGGTCAGGGATGGCCCGGTTATTGGGGCCATTACTCTTTATATGGGGGGCCTGTGGGGGTTCCTATCCGGACAGGTGTGAGGATGGGGAGGGAAGAGGTTGGGAGAGGGATGGTGGAGAGGTTCTACGTGGTGGCGAGGCAATACGAGATAAAGACAGAGGGTGAGGGGGCACAGGGTATTGAAGTTCTATGTGGATGTTCATAGGGGTATGAGGAGTGTTGAGGGATTCAGAATAACGTACTCTACTGACGGAAAAGCTTTCAAGCATGTAGATGATTTCGGCGAGATCCCGGCAAGCCCGGAGATAAGTTATTCATGGATACGTTGCCTGTCCAGCACACGGACGGCGTGATAGAACTCTAGGGAGGGGGGTGGAGGTCTATTATCTCAGGAGGCTTACATTGCTTAAGAGGGTGCGCGGAGAGCTTAGGCTGCCGAAGAGCGCTAGGGGAGACATAAGGGCATTGATGAAGATAGGAGAGAGGTGGTTCAGGAGGGTTACTGGGGACTTCCTAGTTATGCGGAGGATGGTATTGGTCTATAAGCCTCTTATGAAGACTCATCAACAATTACTCAACAAGTATAAGGCTTTGTCTGAGGCTGAGAGGGAGGTTCTGAGGCTAGTAATAAAGTCCTTGGAGGTGCAGATGGAGGAGATGGCTAGGATGATCGCTGAGGAGACCGGTAAGAGGTATCCTGTGTACAATAGACTTGTGGGTGAGCTGGTGTGGGTGGTAACGTTGGTGCTATGGAGGCTCTGGCCGAGCTGATTACATACTTAGATCCATCTAAGGGGTTCAGGAAGACTAGGAATTTACTGGGGCTGTTTAAACCGATTCGCGGTAGAAGGAAGATCTATAGTGGGCATTTGAGGCGTGCTTTGCAGAGGCTGACGGCTTCAGCAAACAACACCGCATTATTTCAACTTACCGCGAGGATGGAGAAGGAAACCCTCTCAAGAGTCTGGAGGATATGTAGGCAGGAAGCCCTTGGGAGGCTGGCCATGCCGGCGCAGGGATAAAACCCGAGAGGCCGGTATGATGGCACAATTAACGCGCACCCCGGTGACGGGTGCTGCGATAGCTTATTTAACGTCCGGCCTCCTCTAAGGGTTTCCCACACGCTGCACGGGTGGCCAGCCAACCCCTCCCCCTTCTTTCCCTTTTAATGATGAACGATAAATAAGCTATGCAGCCGCCGAGAAAGGCGCCCTTTGGGAGTCCTACACAACCACTATCGAGCGATTTCCACCGTCTATCTAGCCACCTTCAAGCCCGCTCTCCGCCTTTGCCGAGACTATGAAGACGGCGTCACCCACGTTCGTCCCCGTGGGGCCGGTCATTATGTGGCCGCCCACGAGCCTGAAGAACGTGTAGGAGTCGTTGGCGCGGAGGTAGTCTTGGGGCCTGATCCTGAGAGCCTCGGCTAGGGCGAGCAGCTCCTCACCCACGACTGCACCGGCCGCGTCCGTCGGGCCGTCGACGCCGTCCGTGCCGACCGCAGCCAGCAAAGCGTTTCTGCACCCATCCATCTTGGTGAGGGCTGCAAGCGCCAGCTCTTGGTTCCTGCCCCCTCGTCCCCCACCCACGACCCTGACGGTAGACTCGCCGCCTGCGAGGTACACGGTTCCTGGACGCCTCTGGAGCTCTCTGGCGACCGAGCCTAGGAACAGGCCGAGGGAGGAGGACTCGCCCTCGAAGCACCTAGAGAGTATGCTTGCCTTATAACCTAGTTCGCCTGCACGTTTCGCAGCAGCCTCCAGAGCCTCGCCCACCCCTCCGACGACCACGTTGGTTACTCTGCTGAAGATCGGGTCTCCCGGCTTAGGGGTCTCCCCGACAAGCCCGGCGACGCCCCTCTCGATCCTCTCCCTAACCCTCCTCGGAGCCCTCTCCCAAACCCCATACCTCACCAGGACCTCCTGGGCGTCTCTGAAGGTCGAGGGGTCGGGAGCGGTGGGCCCAGACCCAACCACGTCCACCCTGTCGCAGGGGACATCGGAGATGATGAGGGACAAGACTCGCGCAGGCATCATGGCTTTTGCGAGAAGCCCTCCCTTGATGGCTGACAAGTGCTTCCTCACGGTGTTCAGCTCAGCTATCGTTGCGCCCGCTTCTAGGAGGAGCCTCGTCGTCTCGGCCTCGTCCTCCAGCGTGATGCCCTCAGCAGGTGCCGGCAGGAGCGCCGAGGCGCCGCCCGACAGCAGGAAGACTATGAGGGTGTCGCGCGAGGCCCCTCTAAGTATCTCGATAATCGTGTTCGAGGCCCTCAGACCCGACTCGTCCGGAATTGGGTGAGACGAGGGAAGTATCTCTGCACGCCCCATCACGGGTGAGAAGTCGGACCCATGAGGCGCGACGACCACACATCTCTCCACCAGCTCCCCGAGCACTCCCAGCGCCCCCCGCGCCATGCCGGGCGCAGCCTTGCCGACCGACACCACCCACACGGCCCTAACTCCCTCGAGGCTGACTGAGGACTCACCTGCCCTGAGAGTCTTCCCAGAAAGCCTGAGCTTTCTCCCGACGAGCCCAGCAGGCTCCACCGCCGAGATAGCCTCCTCGACAAGCTCGAGGACATCACACACAAGCTCCTGCTTCGAGCCGAAGACCCGGAGAATCTCGCCGCGGTTCTTGATGATCCCGACGGTCAAAGGAGCCCCGGGTGTGTGGTGTGTTTGTACGGCTTTATATGTGGTGGTGCCCGCGTTATGGGAATAGGCTTAGGAGCTCTATCGGCGAGTCTATCAGGAGGTGTGGCCTGTGTGCAAGAAGCTTCTCCCTACTGCTGACGCCCCCAGTCAAGGAGACCGCCATCATCCCGACCGACCTCGCGGCCAAGATGTCGACCGGAGAGTCGCCGACGTGGATAGCCATGCTGAAGGGAGCTCCGAGCGCGTAGGAGGCCTTGACAAGCATCTCCGGGTCAGGCTTCATCCTATCGACGTCGTTCCTGCTGACGACGCAGCTGAAGTATTCGTCGATCCCAGCCCGCTTGAGGGAGAGGTTGGCCGCCGTCCGAGAGTTGTTTGTCGTCACAGCCATCGATATCCCTCTCCTCCTAAGCTCCTCCAGAAGATCCGGGACGCTACTCCTTGGGGCCGCGTGCTCGGCGGCGCCTAGCTCCTTCTCGCTGTAGATTCTCTCGACGACCCCGCGGAGAAGTCTGTACCTCTCTGCGTTTCCCCCAGCTACCAGCTCGATTATCTGGGGTATCGAAAGCTCGTCTATGCCGTTCCACAGCTCAAGGTCGCGGCTAAACTCCGACCGAAGCCAGTCAATAAACTCCCTCCTAGCCTCCCTTATCCACGGCTCGGGAAAGACCACCAAGGTCCCGTCAAGGTCGAAGAGGACCGCGGGGCGCGGCACGGAGGATTACAAGGACAGCCCAGCCTATAGAGATATGTCTAAGACCTTCCGATAAGCAGCGGCTTTATCAGCTTATGTCTTGTATCTTGGGTATCCGTATAAAGTTGTTTGTCCTTTTCCTCTGAATACTACCTCGTTTCCCCACAAGTCCAACTGTATCGGTATGTTTCCGTGTTCTATGCCTAGCATGTGTCTTAGTTTAGATTTCTCCTTCTTTACTACGCCTATCTCCTTCTCTATTCCTTTAATGTTTGTTAGTGCGTAGTATAGTTCTCTTGGTAGTATTAGTCCCTTTGAAGTCTTTATATATCCTGGTAGTAGTTCCTTGGCGCTCTCTATGAAGTATAGGATGTTTCCGTCCATCTCTAAGTCCTTCTCGTATTTTATTGCCCAGTAATACTTGTTGTAGAGTATCTTGACTTCTATCTTTCTGGCCCCTCCCTCCGCCCTCTGTATCAAACCCCTCAATACGGGGTTTAGAGAGATTCTTATGAATGGTTTATCCATATCGTAGTTAGTCCAAGTTAGTGTGTTTCCGACCATTAGCCCCACATATCCCTTCCTGTATAGCCTCTCCCTAACCCTCTCTGGTAGCTTGCTTAGTCTAATCTTGAGCCTCTTATCAGTCAGGC
>Ga0079998_115751_pt1 | contig 51145 bp, 62 predicted proteins | sample PerSpoBPS_BMetaG_FD_69201 | JGI IMG/M metagenome (GOLD analysis project Ga0079998, IMG submission 69201) | Thermal spring microbial communities from Yellowstone National Park, Wyoming, USA - Perpetual Spouter B (PS_B) MetaG (SPADES assembly)... | ecosystem: Environmental > Aquatic > Thermal...
TGCTATAGGGAACACCTAGACGGCTTCGCCCGCTTCGCCGAGCTAGCAGACGCCATAGAGAAGTGGCTAGAGGAGACGAGCTTGTAAAATCCTAGAGACGTGTGTCAGCGGGGTGTAGAGGCCGATTTAATCATGCGTTCGACGTGGTCTTCTAGTATGCAGAAAAATACCCAATCAGCGTCGGTCTCACGTTCACGAAAATCCCCAGACCGTTTTCTCATCATGCTCAAGGCAAAAATTTAACTAAAGTTTATAAAGCAAACTAATCAACGCCATAATGTCGGCGTTGATCATTGATAATGTTGACCCCCTCATAAAGGAGCGGCAGATAGCTCCCTAATCCGCGGGAGGCTTTTCCTCGGTATACGCCTCAGCCATCTTCTTTGACAAAAGCCTCTCCTCAGCCTTCCAATACGTCTCGCCGTAGTAATCCAGCGCCTTCCCAATGTCGCTGAGGCTAATGGCTACAGGCTCGTACATCCTCACCACATTTCCCTCCACGACCCAGCCCTCTACGACGCCCCCCATGGCCCAGTCGTACTTCGCATTTATCACATACCGCCTCTCGAAGGAGGGGCTCCGCACCTTGATATACACAGTCGCTATCCCGAACTCCGTGAAGAACCTGGAGACAACATCTCTATACTTCTCACCGGCGCGGGGCGAGGGGACTCTCTCAAGGTAAATTATGTCGTCGCGCCGCAGGTCCTCCTCCAGTTGCTGGAGGAGTTTAGAAACCGGTTGACCAGTTCTTTCGATCCGCATAAAGTATGCGACTTCTCGTGTTTTTATATGTGTATCAATAGAGCCAACAAGCTGTGTAGTGGTCTTTCTTCGCCTCAATAAATTTCGGCTCCTCCTTGTCGCATTTGCCTTTTATGGCGTATGGGCATCTGGGGTGGAAGCGGCAACCAGCCGGTGGGTTGAGTAGGCTCGGCGGCTCGCCCGGCGGGACTTTTCTCAGCTTAAACCTATTGGTTGGGTCTGGGTCCGGCAACGCCTCTATAAGCGCTTGGGTGTAGGGGTGCAACGGCTCTTTTATCACGTCTCTGAAAGGTCCGTACTCCACCATCTTACCTGCGTACATGACCAAGATCTTGTCGGCGAGGTACTTGGCTGTGGCTATGTCGTGTGTGATGTACATCATCGTGATCCCATATTTAGTCTGTAGAGAACGCATGAGCGATAGTATCTCCGCACGTATTGAGACGTCAAGCATCGAGACAGGCTCGTCGGCGACAATAAACTTCGGCCTTGTTATAAGCGCCCTGGCGATGCCCACGCGCTGTCTCTGACCTCCGCTTAGCATATGCGGGTACTTCTTGAGGAAGTCCTCAGGCGGCACAAGCCTAACCTCCTCCAACGCCTTAACCACAAGCTCGGCCCTATTCTTAGGGGGAACTCCCCTGAGTATAAGCGGCTCCTCCAGTATATACTGCACAGTATGGTACGGGTTCAGAGAGCTGAAGGGGTCTTGAAACACCATAGCCGTGGAGAACCTATACCACCTAAGCGCCGACTCGGGCGTATTTGTCACGTCTTTTCCCTCAAATATTATCCTGCCGGCGGTGGGCTTGACCAGCCTTAGGATAGTCCTCCCCAGCGTGGTCTTGCCGGAGCCTGATTCCCCGATGACCGCAAGCACCTCGCCCTTCTCCAACGCGAAGCTGACGCCGTCGACGGCCTTGACGTATCTCACAGGGCTAAACAAGCCCTTCTTAACTGGAAACCAAGTCCTTAATTCCTGAACCTCTAGCAACGGCATATCAATACAACCAGCAGGCCACCTCGCTCCCGTCTATTTGTTTCGTCTGCGGCTCCTCCTTGTCGCATTTGCCTTTTATGGCGTATGGGCATCTGGGGTGGAAGCGGCAACCAGGCGGAGGCGTGATAAGGCTGGGCACATCTCCCGGGATGTACTCTATGGACTTCTCCTCGCGCAAAGTGGGCATCGCCGCGAGTAGCTTCTGGGAGTAGGGGTGTTTCGGCTTCCGGAAGAACACGTCGGCAGGTGCCACCTCCACAAGCTTCCCCGCGTACATCACTCCGATTTTATCGGCGATTTCAGACGCCAGAGCTATGTCGTGGGTAATGAGTATATAGGAGAGGTCGAATTTTGTTTTAAGCTCCTTCAGGAGGTTCATTATGTTGGCCTGAGTTATCACGTCAAGCGCCGAAGTAGGCTCGTCGAGAATCACAAGCCTAGGCCTCATCATAATCGCCATAGCTATAACCACCCTCTGCTTCATCCCGCCAGACAGCTCAAAGGGATACCTCATCAACACGTCCTTGGCAAGACCCACGGAGCGGAGGGCCTCCTCGGCTATCTTCACGGCCTCCTCCCTAGAGAGACCCAAGTGCAGAACCAGCGGCTCGATCATCTGGTCCTGCACCCTCAGTATCGGGTTCAAGGCGTTCATAGAGGCTTGAAACACCATAGAAATCTTCTTCCACCGTATCTTCCTCCTGATCTCATCTTCGTTCATTTTCGCCAAATCCACAACGCCCAGCTCCTCGTCGTAAAACAAGATCTCGCCTCCTGCCTCTGCCACGTTGCGCGGCAGAAGCCTAATTATCGTGAACGCGAGAGAGCTTTTGCCGCTTCCGCTCTCGCCCACGAGGGCCATCGCCTCCCCCTTGTTGAGCCTGAAGGAGATCCCGTCAACTGCCTTCACGGTGCCTCTAGATGTGCCGTAGTACATCTTTACATTGCGCAACTCCAGCAAAGGAGGCATAGACCACTCTAAATAACACTATATATATTTACCGCTTCACGTCGCCTATGGAAGTAGTAGTAGCAGGCAACCCCACCGTGGACATAATCCACACCGCGAGCGGAACCTCCACGAGATACGGCGGCTCCGTACTATACATCTCTCTTGCGCTCGGCGCGTTAGGCGTGAGGGCAAAGGCCGTAGGGGTAGCCTCCAGAGAGGTGGCTACGGAGATAAGACAGATTCTTCAGAGGATGGGCGCGGCGCCCCAGCTGGAGGAGGCAGACGCCACAACAACGTTTGAACTCGACTACAGAACCAAGCCGAGGACTGTTAAACTCTTGAAAAAGCCGGAGAGAGGGATAAGAAAGGTGGAAGGCGACGTAGTAATCCTCTCGCCGGTCTACGACGAACTTAGAGACGCAGAGGTAAAGGCGAGGAAGGTGGCGGTTGACCTCCAGGGGTACTTGCGGACACGCCTGCCGTTGCCAGCCGCGGACTTGGTGCACTTTTCCTATGACGATATACAGCTCACTGTAAGAGAACTTGTGGAGTTCGCAAAGAGATGGCCCGCTGTGGTGTATACGCTGGGCGAAGAGGGCGCCTACGTTTTACAACAGGGGAAGATCAGCCACATAAACAGCGCTAAGATCCAGACCGAAGACGTCACGGGAAGCGGCGACGTATTTCTCGCGGTTTTAGCGTATTTCCACCTCCTAAAGGAGCTCGACCTGATCTCCTCGGCATGTGAAGCCAGTAAATATGTCGCCGGCTTCTTAGCCAGGAGGGTGGTCACTAGATACGATTTTGACTGTGTTATACGAGCTGTTCCAGCGTAGCTATCCTCTTGAGAATATCCGTCCTAGTCACTATGCCCACCAGTCTTTCTTCAGAGTTCACGACTAGTAGCCGCCCGATGCCGCTAGAGACCATTAGCCGGATCGCCTCGTGGATATCCTCATCCTCATGAATAGTAGGTGGGTTAGGCGTCATGACGTCTCCAACCCTAGCCTCTAGATTGCAGGAGGACAAGGCATCCATGACTTTAGACGCCATTAAAAGGCCCACCGGCCTCCGATCCTCGTCAATCACAGGAATGCCTCTGTACCTCTTCTCGACAAACAGCTGGATGTAGGACTTCAGCGGATCCTCCGGCTTAGCCGCCACGGGGTTTGGGGTCATTATGGACCTCACAGTCGTCCTGGGTATCGAGACGATCGAAGTTATCTCAACTAGCGACTCTATATCTGCCTTGATGATTTTCCCAATAAGAACCAAGCCGCTGGGAAGCGGGCCTATTCGAACCTCGCGGTCGACGTAACCCGATACGTCCCCTACCACCCTCATCGAGGCGTAAGGCTTGTCCGACAACAAGCCTATTAGGGTGATGTCAAGCGCGTACCCTATTACGTTTCCCAAGGACATTATGGGCACTGAGAAGGTTTGTCTCGAAAGCACATCAGACGCCTTTGAAGTCGGTATGTAACCGCCGTGTGGGCCCGCCTTGCTTACCACAAGCCCCATAGACTTGAGGATCGAGAGCATGTTACGCACGTACCCTTCGTGTATGCCTAATACGTTTGCGATATCTTTTGACTTGACAGGTGTAGCCTCTTTGGTATATAGTTCCACAAGCGCCTTAAGTACATTATATACAGAGTCGGAGAGGGCGGCCATTGTTAATAAATGACATAGGTATAAAAGTGTATCCGCCTCGGTAATATGCAGAAAAATACCCAATCAGCGTCGGTCTCACGTTCACGAAAATCCCCAGACCGTTTTCTCATCATGCTCAAGGCAAAAATTTAACTAAAGTTTATAAAGCAAACTAATCAACGCCATAATGTCGGCGTTGATCATCGATAATGTTGACCCCCTCATAAAGGAGCGGCTAGAACAAGTAGGGATAAAGGTAGATCTACGACCTGGGATTTCGCGGGAAGAATTAATAAAGATAATAAAAGACTACAGCGTTTTGATCTTTAGGGGGAGGTTAAAGATTGACAGGGAGGTGGTGGATGCGGGGATCAATCTGAAGATTCTGGCGAGATACGGCGTGGGTCTAGACAACGTAGATGTGGATTATGCGATAAAGAGGGGCATCGCGGTGGTCAGCGCTCCACATGCCCCCACCCAGAGCGTGGCTGAGCTGACCCTTGGTCTCATGCTGGCGGTGGCTAGGCGGATCTCCCTCCTAGACGCTAAGGTGAAGGGAGGCGAGTGGCCGAAGGGCAGATACGTCGGGGTGGAGCTCGGCGGAAAGACCCTGGGAGTTGTGGGGTTTGGAAGAATTGGGAGAGCGGTGGCGCATATGGCCCGCGGCATAGGCATGAAGATACTGGCGGCAGACGTGATAGACGTGAGCACGGAGGTTGAGAAGTTGGGCGGCAGACAGGTGCCGCTTGAGCACCTGCTGAAAGAAAGCGACGTCGTTACTATACACGTGGCGCTGACGCCCGAGACCTACAAGTTGCTAAACGCCGAAAGGCTGGCCCTGCTTAGGGACAACGCCATATTGATAAACACCAGCCGGGGGGAGGTGATAGACCACGAGGCTTTGTTGCAACACCTAGACAGGCTGTGGGGCGTCGGGCTCGACGTGTTGCCCGAGGAGCCCCCCAAAAGCCCACATCTAAAGAAGCTGATAACCCACGAAAAAGTCGTGGTTACGCCGCATGTAGGCTCCGAAACCCGCGAAGCCATGAGGAGGCTCGCGGAGGAGCTTGTCTCAAACATAGAAGAGATCATTTCGAGAATAAAGCTATGAAGTACCTAACCCCAGGCCCCGTCCAGTTGCCTAGATTCGTCATTGAGGCGATGGCGAGACAGCCGCCTTTCCACAGAAGCGACGAGTTCAAAAAACTCTTAAAGTCGGTTCTGGAGAAGCTCGGCGCCTTGTACCCATCTAGGCCGATCGTGATGCCGGGGACAGGCACGTTGGCCGTAGACGTCATGATATATAATTACGTAAACCCAGGAGAGAAGGTGTTGGCCCTCGTCTACGGCGAGTTCGGAAAAAGAGCTGTGGAGACGGCAAAAATCAGAGGGGCAAACGTGGTGGAGGTAGAGCGCGACGCGCCGCCGGCTCCAGACGAGGTGGAGGACGTGTTGAGAAAAGACCCGGCGATAAAAGCCGTGTTGTTAATACACAACGAGACCAGCACCGGCATCGCGTATAAACAGATGAAACGATTAATCGACGTCGCAAAGACGTACGGCGCGTTGCTTCTCGTAGACAGCGTGTCGGGGTTCCCCGCGGAGCCGCTTCCCCCCGGCGTCGACGTGGTTGCAACCGCGTCTCACAAGGCCTTGCTGGCGCCGCCCGGCGCCTCAATACTTTACCTAGCCTCGGAGCCCAGAGCAACAGCCGGCGTGCCTCCCTCCATGGACCTCAGGAGGTTCCTAAAAACTATGGAGCACCTGGAGACCCCCTACACCCCGCCCATCCCCGTATTATTTGCGCTGGACGCCTCCCTTAGCTACATCTTGGAGCTGGGGGCTAGGTACACAGATGTACACAGAGAGAGGGTTGAGTACCTATACTCGTCGCTGAGGCTGAGGCCCATCCCGCCGCCTGAGACGCGTAGCGTCACGGTGACTGCGTTTCACTGCGAAAAACCGAAAGAAGTCGTCTCGAAGCTGAGGGAGGGAGGCTACGTCGTGGCAGGAGGGATGTATAAATACAGAGACCGCTCCGTGAGGATAGGAGTTATGGGGGATGTTACGATGGAAGATATTAAGAAGGTGGTGGAGATAGTCAATGGTTTGGCTTGACGAGGCAAGTTGCAAGCTCTGCATTATTACGTCGAGGACGGGGGATCTAATAAGGCTACACAGGCCGGATAAGTTGCCAGAGATCTTAAGCGAGCTCTCCCTGCTTATTCGGCAACCCAGCAGAAGCGAGGCCTTCTCCGTCAGCTTCCAAAAGGTGGCGGGGTTGGTGGGCGCCGCGGACCCATATAGGGATTACAAGGAGAAGCTCGCCGCAGTGGGCAAGCGGGTTGCAGAGGCCGTCAAGCAGAGGCTGCAACAAGTCTCGTGGGATCTGAGGACTGCGTTGAGAATAGCCGCGGCGGCCAACATTGTGGACACAAGCGTCTTGGGCTATAGGCCTAAGAAGCTGGAAGAAGCAGTGTGGGATCAGCCGGCTATAGAGGAGTATGTGGAGATGCCTACCGCAGTGTACTACGTGCTTGACAACGCAGGCGAGGCGCAGATCGACCTCGTGGTGGCCGAGGCCCTGGAGAGAAACGGCGTTAAGCCCACCTTCGTGGTGCGTTCAGAGCCTTACGAAATAGACGTGTTGGAGGCCGACCTCGCAAGCTACAAAGTCATCACGACACCAGGAAACATCTCTCCCGTGCGCTGGCTCAAGGACGGCTTCATCCTGGCGAAGGGCATTGCCAACTTTGAGGCATATATAGAGTGGGGCTCGGCGCCTGCGCTTCTGCTGTTTAGGACGAAGTGCGACGTGTTATCCCGTGTCTTCTCGGTGCCGAGGAACTCCCCCGTTGTGCTCAGCGGTAGGCAGGCTAAGGCTATTACCCTGTTACAATAAGCTTCACCGGGATGCCGTTTTTGTACTGAACCGTGATCCTCAGCGACTCAAGCCCACCTTCTCTGATGACAGACTGCGCAACCTCACGCACCTTTTTCAAAACGCTGAGGAGATCCACCATGTGTCTGTAAGACTCCTCCAAAATCTCGTACCTAACCATGGGGTTGGGGTCCACGTAGAGCTGAAGACCTGTGATCTCCAGAGGCGCGCTTCTCTCGCCGCTCCCGCCGCTGAACCTCTTCAGAAGCTCCTGGAGTCTTCTGTACCGCTCAAGCGAGGGCTTGAGCCCCTCCAGCTCCGCCCCCACGGCCTTGACCAGGTCCTCCAGCTGTTTAATCTGTGCGTCGAGCTCCGAGAGAAACTGCCCAGCGTCGCTGAAAGTCTTAGCGGAGTATATGTCCATATACTTCGGTTCCCCTCTGTTTATAAGCACATCGCTTAAGTAATCCAGGGGTTTTTCCTCACCAAGTCGCCATCGTATGTATTGATACGTATTTCATACCCGCCTCTGCCCAGCCGTGCTCGTATGCAGTCAGATACGTCGGTGTAGCGCCGTCTTTTGATCACGTAGACCCTAGATCCCTGCACAAACGGCCCCACAACCTCTTCGTTCACGTATTTCTCCACAAAGGCATCAGCCGCGTCGTCGTAAACAGGCGGCCCCCTGTGTAACATATACGGCGCAAGCCCCACCTGCTCCAGGACATATATAAGCGAGACGTAGGTTTTCTCGTCGCTCTCAGCACCCCACCGGAGTACCTTAAACCCGCACTCCCTAAGCCACTTATACAAGGCTCTCCCAGCCCTCTTAAACCTGCCCCACACCGTGTCAGGCGGCTCGTTGGGATAGGGAAACACAACCTCCACGGTGTTAAGCCGGAGAAAGGCGCCGGGTTGCGGCTGGAAGTAAGAGAGGGATGGCCTTTTCAGAAATCGCCTAGCCGCCAATATGAACGTAGACATGGAAGTCAACGAGACCGCTGCAGCCGCATTTCTGTTGGGATCCACCGGGTCCACCACAACCAGAGGAGCCTTAAACCTCGTCTTAACCTCCGAGAACGCTATGAAGGTCCTATAGGGTCTCCACCGAGCCGCCGCGTTTATCACGTTGAGAAACGAGCCGTGGTACGCCACCAACAACTCGGTCAAGTATCCGGAGAACCCCTCCATCTTAATCTCAGCGCCGTATACTCCTATCGTCTTGAGAAACAGCTTCAAGACCCTCACGTCGCGCCTCTGTTCTTCGTTTAGCCTCCCCACAAGGAACTTGTGGTGAAGAGGCGATCTGTCGGCGGCTGTGATGGGCCGCTCCCCAAACTCGATTTTATAACACGGAACCACATCTACTTCGTATCCCTCCAAGAAAAGGGTGACATATGGATGCTGTGCATACCGCATAACCCATGAGACCCCCCTCTCGGTAAAGAAGCGCGTCAAAAAGCCTACCGCGTCTTCGGGCTTTACGTCTCTGTTGTTAATAACGACGAAGACGTCAACATCGCGCTGGCCCGGCAACCAAGTGGAGCGCGCAGCGGAGCCGTACACGTCCACCTCGGCGTCGACTCCGCTCATTCTGACGGCCTCGCCAACGAGGGTCTTAGCGCGATGCGCAACCTCCCTAACCTTCCGCTCCTCCTCTTCACTTGGCGTCGCCAGCTTGTAGGCCTCTTTAAGCTCCTCTATCACGTAAGAGGCTGTACAAAAAGGTCGCTATAAATAGGCCCCCTCGGCGTTAACACCGACTTCTTCAGCTTTATCTTATCCACAGTCACAACTCCGAACTCAACCCCTCTATAACGCGTTACTAACTCCCGCAACTTCTCCACGTTGCGGCTGGACTTTATCCTACCTATGGTCAAATGCGGCGTGAACTCCCTGTCTTCCTCATGCTCGGCGAATTTATCCACGGCCTCCCTCACCACATACGCCAGCCTTACCAGCTGTTCTGCACCTTGAGAAACGCCGATCCACAACACCCGCGGTCTAGACATGTCTGGAAACACGCCGACGTCAGACAGCTTTATCTGAAACTTATTCATCTTGACGCCTGCAAGGGCCTTAACGACGTCGTTGATCCTGCTCTGTGGGATCTCCCCCAAAAACCGGAGAGTCAGATGTAGATTTTCCCTCTCCACGAGTTTTATGTCAAGCCCAAGCCGCGCAACCTCCCTCTGCACGTCCTCAATCTTCCTCGCCACGTCATGATCGTCGATATCCACCGCGATGAAAGACCTGACGAGGCTCATATCCTAAGGCGGTACGCCCATTTGGCAAGCAGATCACAGTTATGAGGTGCTATGAAGCTGACCCCGCATTTATCCGAGTAAGGGCAGTAGGTACAGGGAATCGACAACAGAAGTCTCAGCTCCTCCGGAAGAGCCTCGAAATCCACTGCAAAGGTCTCCGCGGCTTCCTCCCGTATTTTACTTAACAACTTATACGCCTTCTCGGTTAGCCTAATCACGTACACGCCTCTTTTATTGCCCCCCACCCTCTCACGGGCGATAAGCCCCCTCTTCTCAAGCCTAGCCAGAATCGGGAGCCCCGTCTTGCTGTCTATGCCTATGTACTTCCAGAGATTTCTCTGCTGATAGCTTCCGCCAAGTCTCTCTAATCCTTGTAGTATCTGGATCTCCACCTCGGTGAGCACCTCAGACTCTTCTGTAAATTCCTGGGTAGCCACAGGCAGAGACCGCACCCCTCTTTAAAAAGATTCTATATAGTCACCTCCACGTATAATACATCTGCCAGCTCCTTCAAAAGCTCCCTGACAGGCCCCTCGGTGGAGTCCGCGGCCTTCGCCAGCTCCTTCTGCGTTATCTCCACGCCGGCCATGTAGCAAGCGTAGAAGACCGCGGCCGCCGCAAGCACCTGCGGCTTCCTGCCGTTTCTAATACGCGGCGACGAGATTATGTAGCGCAGTATGTCCACAGCTATGCGTTGCACCTCAGCCGACTTCTCGTCTCCTATGCCCAGAGCTGACACTATCTTAGGTATGTAGATCCTCGGATCTACACGCGGCGGCTTAATGCCTAGCTTGTTGGCAACGCTCATCAGCTCCATATATGCAGACACGAAGGTAGACCTATCCACCCCCAGGTTCTCAATTAGACTTTTCAAAGTTATGGCGGCAACGCCGTGTTTCTTAAGCGTGAAATAGAGAGCCGCGGCGAAGCTCTCCAGCCTAGGCGCTCTATACCCCGCGTCATACAGCTTCTTATAAAGCACCACGGTCTCCTCAACGACGGCTTTAGGCAGGTTCAACTTCTGCCTAGCCGCGTCGAGGAACTCCCTGATGTCGGTTTCAACGCGTTCAAGAGGCGTCGACATAGGGCGCGCGAACTTCTTAAGGCTCAGCGCCTTGAGCTTATCCGTGATCTTCACATTGCCGTACTCAATATCCCCCAGCGAGGACCCTATGGGGCCTGAATACGCCCTCGAGGATTCAGGCTTCCTCCACTCCGGCCCCAGATCCGCCACCCCCTCCTTTATAACAGCCCCGCAGTTTTTACATATCACCTGCCCCCGCTCGTAGTCCACGGCAACTTCGTTAACGGCGCCGCACACAGGGCATCTATACTCCTCTATCTCAAAAATCAGCCTCCTGGTCATTTCCTCCTCCGCCTATCTAAGTCATGCGGCTTCACGTACAGAGGTTGACCCACCACGGTTTCGTCACGCGTCAAGGGCTTCACCAGCCCGTATGGGTTTTTCACGTTTCCTATCACGTCGTATAACACGCCGACTTTTTTCATCGTGTATGTGTATACATTGACGTAGAGGGGGGGAACCTCGCTGAGCTTCACCACGAGGTTCCCGAGACGTGAGTAATGAAGAGCAAGACCAATACGCTTCATTAAAGCAACTGTAGGCCCGGCTTAATAATAGTTACCCCCTCCAATATCTGGGTAATACAACACAAAGAAGATGGGATTGAGATTTCTGACCTCCTCCCCGCCCTAAAGGGCGGAGGTTCCCCCTTTGGGCGGCTCATCAGCACCCTCGCCCGGCCTTCAACGGCCCCTTAGACCGGGGTCATGGAGCTACCCGGGCCAGCACCGCGGGTCATCCGCCCCCAGCAGGGGGCCTAACCATAGAAACGCCCATCTTTAAAGCTTTTCCACCATCCCCGACCTGAAGGGCGAGGTTTTCGATTATTTTTATAAACCCCAGTATTATGGGAGGCCGTGAAGCTAGGCGCCTTCTACAAGGGAAGCGATTTAAAAAAGCCCACAGGCGGAAAGAAGAGGAGGGTCCGCAAGACGAAGAAAAAGGCCCTGGGCGGAGGGTCTCCACAGATACCTAAGCTGGGCGAAAACGACGTAAGATATGTGGAGAGGGTCAGAGGGGGGAACATTAAGGTGAGGATAAGAGAGGTGAGATACGCCAACGTCTATGTGACTAAAGAAAAGAAGCACGTTAAGGCAAAGATACTCTCCATAGTGTCCACCCCGGCAAACCCCGACTTCGCAAGACGTAACTTCATAGTTAAGGGGGCGGTGATACAGACAGAGGTCGGCAAGGCGGTCGTCACCTCTAGGCCTGGACAAGACGGAGTTGTAAACGCCGTACTCGTAGAATGAAAAAGAAGGGGGGCAGAATCCTCTGGCTTGTTTACCTAGACTCCTCCATCCCGCGTTCGAGGGGTAGAATACTCCCGCAGAGTCAGTCGGTGAACAGACCCACGCTCCAGGAGGTTGCCCAAGCCCTCGAGAGGCTGGGGTACAGATACCAAACGTTTCCAGACAAGAAATACCCGGCCCTCTGGTTTGAGGAGAAGCTACAGGGCTACGTGGTGGTTGAGACTGAGGAGGAGATAAGAGCCGTGGCCGCCAAGGTGGCCGAGGAAATCAAGAAACAGAGGAGGTAATGTACACGGTGTTTTTCATAGGCACGGCGGGCTCCGGCAAGTCCACCCTCGTGTCGGCTCTCTCCACCTGGATGGACGACCAAGGCTACGACGTCGGAGTGGTTAACTTGGACCCGGCGGCTGAGTACCTGCCCTATGTTCCAGACATAGACATCAGAGACAGGATAAGCGCCAGGAAGATAATGAGGCAGTACAAGCTCGGCCCAAATGCCTCAATAATCGCCGCGGTGGACATGGCCGTCACGGAGGCTGAGAGGATTAAAGAAGAGATGGAGGTGGTCGGCGCGCCTATTTACTTAATCGACACGCCGGGGCAAATGGAGCTGTTCGCCTTCAGACAAAGCGGCGCGTACCTCATCCAGAAGCTCTCAGACGTCCACTCCTTGGTGGTCTACGTGGCTGACGCTGTATATGTCCAGTCCATCGACGGCTTCACCACCACCATGCTCCTCGCACTTTCAAGCAGAATAAGATTCAAGAAGCCGCAGATACTGGCGGTGAACAAGGCCGACCTGCTCCCCGAGGAGGCCTTGACCAACATAATCAACTGGGCAGAGGACCCGGACACGTTGCTGGACTCCATAGACCTGCCCACGTACGAGAAGGAGATTCTGCGCTCCATCGCAAACATGGGGGGCTTCGTGGAGCCGCTCTTCGTCTCCGCAAAGACTGGCGAGGGCCTAGACAAACTGTACTACCAGATCCAACTTCACTACACAGGCGGGGAAGACGCTCAGCTACCCCCTTGATAGGGCCTTAGGTGGTCGGCAGTGGTGATTATGATCTTCTTCTTGTCGCCCAGGTAGGTCTCCACGACATACGCCTTTCCTCTAACATCCACGACAACGCCCACCTTGCCCTGGTAGCGCCGGTGGGGGGCGGTTGGTATGAATGCGGGGTCTATGTCGATCACCACCTTGTCGCCCGGCTTATACTCATAGAGAAGCCGAGACAGCCCAGGCATCCCGCGTTCCCTCGGCTTTTTACTAAGCAACTTCCTCGACTTGTAACGGTACCCATGGGTCCTCTTAACCATGCGTCCTCAGAAGCATAAGCTTATTAAATTTTTGGCGCAGACGAGTTAATTTCAGTCGCCGTATTTTAGGGAGACTCCGCAGTCTATAGCATAAACAGCTCAGGAGGTGCATTGGGCGGCTACCGGCGGCTTGTCTCCTCCGTCCAGCTCGCGATGGTGTCTGCGAGTTCGGCGTAGCGGGCGAAACCCTTCAGATGCCCTTCGTAGCACGCTATCTTTATCTTGCCGTTCTTCATGTGGTACACCTTCGGCTCCTCGCCGGTGAGGGCCTTTATCACGGCGGCGAACCTCTCGGCGTCTGCCTACCTGCCGCCGGGGGCGCCAGCGCTGGCGTGGGCGCGTCCAACGGCCGCGTTGTCTTTCCCACAATTAAAGCAGAAACACCGAAGTCCATACCCACCCCGGAAGCATTACGGCGAATAGAGAAAGCGCAGAGACGGCCGCCGCCGCCGCGGCGTCTTTCGCTTTGCCGAACATGGCCCAGGAGAAGAGAAATGACGTAAATACGCCCAGCAACGGGTAAAAGACGGCGCCGGCGACGAAGGTGGCGAAGAGGAACTTGCCTAACGCCTCTCCAAAAAGCCTCCGGGTGAAAACGTCTAAAACCCAGCCTACAACCACAGCCAGCACAACAGGCGTCGCCACAGAGACGGCGAGGACAACAATGAAGTGATAAAAGCTGGCCGGAGGGCTTTTGAAGAGAGCGATAACCACATTTAACATCCAGTACGCCGCCAACGTCGCTACAGCGTTTTCAAACACCGTATTTCCAAACTTCTTCTCAACTGCATACAGCGTCAGTTTCTGCAGTGTTTCTCTAAACGAGAGACCGTCGGCGTACCTATAAGCCCTGAATTCAAACAAAAGCCAGACTAGAAGAACCCAGAGGATAGCCCAGGGAAACAACGCTATAACGAGGGGAAAAGCGTCAGGGGGATACACGTTACTTACGCCCCTCAACACGAGAACGGCGAAAGGAAACACGGAGAAGCCGATGCTAATTAACAGAGAGGCGACAACGCCGTCTTTTACATGTTGCATCTCGTGGCGATACGCCTCAGGCCGCCAGATAGCCACTGGCGTGAAGAAAATGCTGAAGAATGCCGTGCCGCCGAGACCCTCCAGCCCGGTTTTTGGCGTCTCGAAGATACACACCAGCCGCAGAAACCGCCGCGTACAACGTCTCTCTTCAAAAATAAAAGAAAAAATAAACATACGCAAAATATTCGAAAATTCATGTATTAATACAGTTAGGGACAAAAAGAGTAAATAAATTAAGAACAGAGGCCAACTATACAAAAAATCAAAAAATCCTTTATGAATTAGAACAAAAACAGGTGCATAGAGTAGAGAAAACGGAACATAGCCGAAAACTATCAAAAAAAGTATAATCTTTTTGATAGTTGAACTAACTGACTTCACGCCAAAGCGACCACAAACCCCTTACCTGAAAACCCAAGAAAGCGGAGGCCTGTCCTTATAAGACGCCAACTGCCCAGCGCTTTGCCCGCTGTTATACAAGCAATGCCAATGCCGGCTGACGTGCCTAAAATGGTACCCGTAGGAACCCAGATTTCCTGCATACAGCCCCAGAATGAATTGCCACCTGTATAGCTTGTGTAACCGCAGTACGCGGCAGAGATCTGCGTACCGACGTTGGGGACTTGTTTAGCGGACTCTGTGAGCGCGGAGCCCGCAATCATGCCTGGCATCATCGCAAGCATGCCCAACGCCAGCAACGCGGCCGTTTTTAAGTGTTTTTTCGTTTTTGTCGTATTTTCCCTGTTTTCTTGGGGGTGGGTTTTAGTTTTCTGCCGTAGTTATCTGTTGACGTTAGGCGTCTCTGGCGGCGCCGCACGCCGGCGGCCGCGGCTTGTAAGACGCCTCCCGGGGCCTTCGTTGGGGATGGAGAGGTGGTCTCCGTTGAGGACTACGTAAAGGCCGGCGGCTAGGCCAGCCTGTTGGCGTCTATAGTCAAGTCCGTGTTTAATATCTTGGAAAGGAACAGACGTCTTTTGGCTGGTAAAAATCCGTGGGCGGCCGCGCCGTGGCAGGCGTCGTTGAAGAAATTAGTTGGTGGTGGTGAAAAGCGGCGACATGTGCGTGGTGGGGGTGTTTGACGACTGGTATATAGTGCCGGCGTATGCGGTGGGGCGGCTTCTGGCGAAGTTGCTTGACGTGGACGAGGAGGATGTCTCGCTGGGGTGTTGATATGGTGTGGCAGTTCTATCGGCAGGTGTGGGAGGCGGAGAGGGCGTTTAAGGCGGCGGTGCCCACTGCGTGGCTTGTGAAGGGCGGCGTGGCTTTCGCCGTCGTGAGGTTTTCTGTGGGAGGCTGAAATTTTCGGCGGGGCAAGAGACGCATAAGTTAAAAACGTGGGATATACACAGACAAGTGAGCGTAAAGAAGATACGCAGGTCAGAGGAGGTAACCAACGCGAGGGCTCTCGAGATACTCAGAGAGCTGGCAACCTCCACGCAACTCTCCGAGGAGCAGAGGAAAACCCAGGACTACCTAGAGAAGGTTGTGAAAAGAGATGCTGCGGATGCCGAGGCGTTAGTGAGGCAGTTGATGGAGAAGTTCGGCTTCACCCGCGTCACGGCCATCCAGCTGGTGAACCTGTCGATAGAGAGCCTCGATGAGCTTAAGACCGTACTCTCATACCTTGAGAGAAGAGACTACACAGACAACGAGCTAAGAGAAATCCTCAAGCTCCTCACAGGGCAATGAAAAGCAGAAAGGAGGAGTACGCATATGTAGTAGATGTACTGCCTCCAGAGGTTGCGCTGTATAGGCTCCCCCCAAAGATGCGGAGAGATTTCCCACACGACGTCTTGTATGCCCACCTAGTCGGCGAGGACCACTTCGCCCTCCTAGAGGTTACATTGAAGAAGGGCGCCTCGGTGGACATAGGCGAGAGGGTATACGTGGGGCCCGGCACAAGAGACAAGGTGGACAAAATAGTGAGAAGGATAAGATACGACGACCTCCAGCCGCAGGGCAGAGAAAACCTCCGCATAGTGGTGAGGAAGATCGTGGAGCAGAAACAAGAGTTCTTCATCAAGTGGATCAACACAGCCGGCCCCATCACGTTAAAACTACACAGCCTAGAGCTACTGCGGGGGGTCGGCAAGAAGAAAGTCCAGGAGTTACTAGACGAGAGGAGGAAAAAGCCCTTCTCCTCGTACGAAGACGTGAAGCAGCGGACGGGGATAGACCTGGTAGATCTACTTACAGACAGAATACTAAAAGAAATCGCGGGAGAAGACCCCTACTACCTCTTTGCAACCCCCCCTCCGGCGCAGACTACTTAACCCTAATGATTTTATAGCGGTCAAGGATCTGCCACACCTCAACTTCGGCGCCCGGGGCAAGCCTGCCCTTTGCCTCGTCCTCCACGTACTTCATAGAGACCTCGACGGTCTTGTAGTCTCTCATGTCCATCAACTGGATGACGTCGCCGGAGATAGAGAGCACCTGAGCCGTGAACTTTTCAATTATGGGCACCTCGACTTGGGCGTCCACGGGGAGGCTTAGCGTCCGCTTAGAGCCGTCAAACACGCCGACAGCAACTATGCGGGCCTTCGCGCTGCCGTGTTTGCCCGTCTTAGATTTCTCAACCTCCACAACTCTACAGGGCTCGCCGTCGACAACCACGTAGGAGCCCTCCTTCAGCTCCCCCGCCTCCACGTACTTAGTCGACATGACCCCCTCAAGGCTCAGATATATAAATTTTAGACGCAGGCATGTCTCAACACCTCGCGGCACTTGGGGATGTCCGCCGGAATCTTGGGCACGGCCTCCGCGATCACCTTCTTTATTATGCCGATTTTTTCGATCATCATCTTCTCCACGGCCTCAGCAGTCACGGGCTGATGCGGCACCCAGACGTCGTAGTCAGTGACGAGGGCTATAAGCCCGTAGCACATGCCGAGCTCTCTAGCCAGATTTATCTCAGGCACAAGAGTCATCCCGATGATGTCGCATCCAAACACCTCACGCCATATCCGCGACTCGGCCTTTGTGCTGAACCGAGGCCCCTCTATACAGACGTAGCACCCGCCGTCGTGCGTCTTGTTATACCTCCTCGCGGCTTCTATCAACACCTGACGTATCTCCTGGGTAAAGGGCTCAAGCCCTATGGAGATGTGGCAGGTCCGCGGACCGTCGTAGAAGGTGTATTCCCTGCCCTTGGTCATATCTACGAACTGGTCCGGCACGACGAAGTCGCCGGGGGCGTAGTCAGGCCTTAGGGAGCCCACTGCGCTGACGGCCACGATGGACCTGACCCCCAGGGCGTGAAGGGCGTATATGTTTGCACGGTAAGGTATTTTATGCGGGGGGTACTTGTGGCCTCTGCCGTGTCTAGGCAGGAAGGCGACCACCCTGCCGGAGACCCGCCCCACTATGACGTTGTCGGAGGGGAGGCCATAGGGCGTGTGCATCTGCACCTCCACCGCGTTTTCAAAAATGCCGGGGTCGTACAGCCCGCTTCCCCCAATTATCCCCAGGGCGGGGAACTCGTCGAAGCCTATCTCCTGAGGTGTTTTTGGGGGTTGGGTGAGTTTGACCATAAATGTAATATCTCTACGTGTTTTAACAGTTGTGGAGGTCTTCGCCCCTACGCCGGCGGAGCTGGTTAGGAGATACGGCGCCAAGAAGCTCCAAGACGAGAAGTATGAAGTCTCCGCGCTCAACCTGCCCTGGGTCTTTAAACAAGAAGTAGACATGGTCCTCAAGCCTGGGGGCAGGTATGTTATTGAGGGCGTACAAGTGGAGGGCTTGACCCCGCCTTGGGAGGCATATGTCGCGCTTGTGGACCAAAACGGCGACTTCGGGGTGGGCTACGTAGCGGCTAAGCGGCGGAGGATGTTTAGCTGCATCTACAAAACTTATTCAAAGCCTCTGGGGCTCCAGCTGGCGCCCTACATCGAAGTAAAACCCGTGCAACTCCTCCTCACGGACAAAGAGGGCGTGGTGGGGTGTGTAGACAGAGCCCTCCACGCGAGGTACATAGCGGTTTTTATAAACGCCCCGGCGAACCTGCTCCAGAGCCTCAAAATTGTGGTGACGCCTAAAATTAAGGAGAACGTTTAAATATCCATGAAAAGAAGAAGCCCGGAATGGAGATAAAACTACCTGGTCAAGACGCGGAAGACATCATTGACCAGCTGTTAGGTGGCTCTGAAAATGAGACCTTGATGCAGACGCTCACCAAGGAGAAGGCACTTGTGAGAATAAGGCTTGAAAACAGGAGGGGACACTACGTGACTATAGTGGATTTCGGAAACGCCGAAGACGCCAAGCAACTCGGCATTAAAGACATGGCGCGTGAGTTGAAGAAGAGACTGGCGGCCGGGGGGACCATAAGAGACAGCTGGATTGAAATACAGGGAGACCACCGCCAGAAGATAAAGAAGCTCCTGATAGAGATGGGCTTCAAAGAAGACAACATACTCATAGATGAGGGAGTTACCGAGACATAAGATAAGGGAGGCTCTAGAAAGGGGGGACTACAAATCTCTGTCTAGCCTGTGCCTAGAGCTGTTGCAGACGAGCGACTGGCTGGAGGGCTGGAGGAAGATGGAAGAGATAGTGGAGGCAAGCGGGGAATACGTGCTGGCTAAGTTCCTCGCCTCGGCCTACGTCTTGGCGCAGGAGGACTTATACAAAATGCTGTCGTCGGCCACACGGGACTTCTTGGCGCGCGACGTGGTTATATGCCTAGAGAAAACAGCCCAGGTCATAGCTGACTTATCTCGACGAGGGGGTTCTGGAGATACACGCGCACGGCCAGGTGTCTGAGTAACCTTAAAACCAAGGTTTTTTCCCACTGCGTCTCAGACAGTTTTCCGCTGTTGGTCTTCACCTCTATGGCGTAAACAACACCGTCTTTAAAAGCGAATAAGTCAACCGTCTTCAACGCCTTCCTGTGAGCCAGCAACTCAAGAGCGACGGGGCGTAGCGCGTTGAGCAGTTGCCCGCCAAGCGATTCCTCGACGCACTTCTTCAGACAGGAGACGTAAATGCTGTGTTCTATAGGGGTCGCCGCCCTCCCCTCTTGCGGGATGCATCGCCCCCTCCAGTAGGTGACGTGGACGTGGCCCGCCTCGGTGGGGACAGAAAAGGTCAACGGCTCCTTCGGCTCCTGCTTACATTCGCCGTTGGCCACGCCGTGTACAACGGCGAGTTCTAGGAGGCGGATGAACTCGTCGGGCCGCCACACGGAAAATCCACGTTGCTTCAGGTAAGCCTCGGCGACGCATTCCCCCACCCTCCCCAGCTCCGCTTTGTTCACATCTTCGTGAGGGTTGGGATGCCTAATATGTAAAAGCCGGCCTCCAGCACTGTCTTGACGGCGTTTACAAGCGCAAGCCGGAAGCTCCTCACCGGCTCCTCAGCCTTGAGGACAGGCGCCTTCTCGTAGTAGCTGTTAAAGACAAGGGCGAGACCATCTAGGTGCTCCGCCGCGTAGTCGGGTCTCAGGGCGGCGACCGCCTCCCGCACCACGCCGGGCCACTCGGCGATTTTTACGATAAGCTCCTGCTCCTCGGGAAGCATGTCGTCGGGCACGGTTGCCTTCCCAACATCGGAGGCTTTTTCAAGAATGGAGTAAGCCCTGACGTATGTATACTGCAGGAACGAGCCCGAGTTCTGCCTCAGATTCAAGACGACTTCCCACTTAAACTCTATGGGCTTCCTTGGGCTGGCGGAGAGGAAGGCGTACCTCACGGACCCCACGCCGACTCTTTCTGCGATAACTCCTGCAACCTCCGGGTTCTTCTCCTTCACCAGAGAAGCGGAGCGCTCGGCGGCTTCGTCAAGTATTTCGTCTAGAGATATGTACTGGCCTCTCCTAGCAGACATCTTAGCCCCAGGCAGATTAACCATCTCGTAGGCGTAGTGCACAACCTTCTTCGCGGCGTCTTCATGCCCCAACGCGTATAAGATGATGCGGACGTGGGCCTGCTCGTGCGTCTGTTCTGTGGAGATGACGCGTATAACCTTGTCGAAACCCTGACGCGCCTGCCACAGCGCGTACGCCACGTCTCTAGTCACATACAGCGTCGTCCCGTCGGACCTGGTCAAAGTCACAGGCGGCACGAACTTAGGCAGATCTAACACATCCCACAGCTTGAAGTCCTCCACGAACTTATCCGCGCGGAACACCACAGCCCCACTCTTCGACTCCACGTATTGAGGCCACCTCCTCTTAAGCTCAGAAACTATGCGCACCGCCTCGCCCGACCACACGGCGGCTTCGCTTTCATAATCCCACTTCTCTATCTCAATTCCGAGCCTCGCCAAAGTATCCCTCTGTCCCCTAAGCACCAGGTCCACGACTTCTCTCACCATCCTCCTGGCCTCTGGATCCCCCGCCTCGTACCGCCTGTTTAACTCAACAGCCTCGCCCGCGACGTCTCTCTGTCCCAGAACCTCCACCAGCCTGTTCACCAACTCGCCCTCTGCGTCCATCACCCGTTTCAAAACAGCAACCCACTGGTCCATCTCCCTGATCAACTCACGCCTCTTCTCATCGTCCTGTTGCTCCGCCAGCTCCCTCTTCAGCCTGTTTATCTCGGCGACGGCGTTCACGGCGGAGTACACGTGTCCCACCACTAAATCGGGCTTAGCCCTCTGGACGCGTTCATCCACCTCTCTCTTCACAGCACTGTATCCTATGGCGGCGTACATCACCTGAACCCCGCAGTCATCCACGTAGAAGTGGGCCTCCACCTTGTTGCCGCAGAACCGCAACAACCTAACAAGAGAATCCCCCAAGATGGCGTTCCTCCCGTGACCTATGTGCAGGGGATGCACAGGGTTCGCGGAGGTGTGCTCCACGAGGAAAGACCCCAACCTGCACTCCTCAGTGAAGCCGTACCGCCTCCCCATCTTACCAACAGCGTCAAACACAAGACCGGCAACGGCTTTCACGTTTAGATCAGCATTTAGATAAAGGCCGTCCACTGAGAGCCCGGCGAGATACGTGGCCGGCCTGCCCCTTATAGACTCCACAACATCCCTAAGCCTGCTTGGGTCAACCCTGTACTTGTGAAACCTAGCAGAGAAGTAGCCATACCGCTTAGTCCTCTCCACCGGCGGCGCCTCTCCGAGAGAAAGCGCCCCAGCCACCTCAGCCACTATCTTCTCAAATTCCTCCCGCGGAGACCTTAGAGGATCCACGTACCCCCAAAAAACCGATTATAAATACTTAGAAAAGACAACGCGCGCTTAGTGAGAGAAGAAGAGAGGGAAGTTATTTTTTCGCTGTACGTTTCTTGACCCAGGCTAATTTTCTCGGGTTTCTCCTATATTTCGTAGCACTTACGAAACATTTCCTGCTACAGAACCTCTGGATTGCGCCGTCTGCCTTTACATACATTATACCGTAGCCAGGCGGTATGTCGGCCCCGCAGAACGAGCACTTGTGGATCTTCATCTCGCCGTAATCCGCCTGGCTTCTCTCTCCGTCTCTCTCAGCATTACTATGTCGCCCAGCCTCACAGGCCCCTTCACGTTTCTAGTGAGGACGCGACCTTTGTCGCGGCCTTCTAGCACACGTATCTTCACCTGCGTTACCTCACCGGCGATGCCGGTCCTGCCCAGTATCTGAACGACAAGGCCAGCTACTGCGTCTTCATACGGCGAAAATTTTACCTCCTCAGACATGGGTGGGGCGTGATCCGTCTGTATTTAAAGTTTTCTGACTCAAAAGACACTAAACCCGAGGAAGTATAACAAAAGAGATTTACCTCCTGCCGGCGGCTGGCAGCGATATGGCGTTTAACCCGTGTTTCGCCCTTATCTCGTTGATTTTAGAAACCAGCGCCTCCATTTCTCCCGCGGCTTGGCCGGGCTCGATCACCACGGCCGCCGCCGCGGACACGTTAATACCGGCAGCTTTGCCCAGCTTCTCCTTAGACGGCACATAGACGTAGGGGACCTTTTTCTCTTCGCACAGAAGCGGCAGGTGGGCAACCACCTCAGGCGGGTCCACGTCTTCGGCTATCAACACAAGCTTCGCAATTCCTCTCTCCACGGCCTTGGTGGCCTCGTTGGTGCCCTTCTTGATCTTCCCAGTTTGTTTCGCAACAGACAGAATCTCCAAAGCCTTCTCAGCAACATCGGCGGGTACTTCAAATCTCACGTAGAACGGCTTCCCCGGCGGCGGGTTGGCGTAGAACGTCTTCGGGTCTATCGTCACTGCCATGGCCCAGAAAAAGAACCGGCTATATAAATATTTATGCCTCCCCGCGGAGCCTCTCTAATATACGGCGGCTCAAGGTCTTGGAAGGCTTCTCGCCGAACACGCCCTGCGGCCTAAACATAAGCACAAGTATTATCACCACCCCAAAGATAATGTACTGGAAGAAGATCGGATCCACGTTAACCACCTGTCTAATGCTCTCCTTGTATATACTCAACACCCTATCCAAGGCATAGTATATTGCCACGCCAGCCAAGGCGCCCACGTTGTTCCCCGTACCCCCTATTATCAGCATAGCCCACCCAACAAAGGTGACGAGAGGTATAAACTGGCCCATGTTGACGAAGTTGTTATAAAACACGAGCAACGCTCCTGCAACGCCAGCAAGCGCAGACGCCGTAGCCAACACTCTTATTCTAAACTTTACAATATCTTTCCCAAACACCCTGGCGGCGGTCTCAGCGTCGCGGATAGCCCTAAGAGCACGCCCAAAAGGAGAATTGGCCAATCTTTCCATAACCATGAACGCTAACACCAAAAACAGTAAAGTGATTGCCAAGTAGCCCCAAGACCTGAAGTCACCCATCCAGGCAAAGGGGTCGGGGACGACTGCGCCAAAGACGCCGCAGGCCACGGCCGGCGTATATGTCGTGACGACTCTAACGGTCTCCGCACTGACTAACAAGAGGATGCCTAGGTAATCCTCGCGTAGGCGCAACGCCGGGCCTGACATGAGGATTCCAAAAACGCCCGCAAGCACTGCGGCGAGGACAAGCGACAAGAGGAAGAACGCCAGCCCGTTGAGCGGAGACGCCGCGAAGGCTTTATTCACGGCGGCAATGGCTTGGTACTGCTGGGCCGAGCAGTACAAGTCTACGTTAGCAAGAGGGTTTATACCTGCATAAGTTATCAACGCGATTTTCGTGGTGATGCCCCCCACGGCGAGGCCTCCTAACGCCAAGAACATGACTTTGCCGAACTGAGGAAGGCCCAAGTACCCCACCTCAAGGTTTAGGCTTAATACATAGATGCCGTATATTGCGAAGAGGACCGCGGTTTCTCTAATCAATACCAGAAGGAGGCCGGGGTCTATCTGTAAAATCATCTCCTCCCCCTCTGAGCTAGGCTTGATATTATGCCGGCAAGACCCTGGGGGGCGAACAACAATATCACAATGACGAAGGCAAACGGTATCACAAGCTGAAACTCGGTCGGCACGCCCAGCGGCGTGAGGATATAGGCGGCGCCGAGGACTAGGCTAAGCCCAACCACGTAGCCGCCGAGAACGGCTCCGTATATGTTAGAAAGGCCGCCCACAACCGACGCCACAAACACAACGGCAAGTCTAAGCCAGCCCAATTCCTCCGTCATCGGGAAGAACATGGCCATGTAAACACCTGCGATCCCAGTCACCGCGCCTATCAAGAGCCACGCAATTGCGAAAACCCTCTCCACGTTTATCCCGGCGGCCTTCGCAAGGTACAAGTTATCGATGCTTGCCCTCATGATTATGCCGTACCGAGTCTTATACAGTAGCAAATAGAGAAGAGCTGTAATAACTACAACCATGATTGACGTGTTTATTAAAGCCGATGTGAGGGGATCCGTACCAGGCCATATGTACTCCCATCTAGCCAACAATACATTTCTGCTAAGTACCCCGTAGGTGTTCTGGACATAATCGGCGACGATGGCAACAGCGGCAAACATCACGAAGTGTAATCCAAACGACGCAATCATAAGAGACGTTATACCAGCCCCTCTTCTGATCATTGGCCTAAACACCGCTATATACGTCAATACGGCCACAGCACCCGTCACCAGCGCCACAAAAGGAAACGTGAGATACACACTGGCGGGCAATCCCGAAGGCAGGAGAAGGAAGATAATGGTGAGATAACTCACATAGGCCCCCACCGTGGCCAAGTCACCATGTGCAAACGACGGTATCTTAGTCGTTATATACGTTAGATTTAAGCCGAGACCAAGCAAAACATAGATATTGGAAAATATAATCGCCCTAGCAAGCGTTGGATAATCTACCCCTACGACAAGTTCCATAGACTTGAAAAAGGCGCCATAAATAAACCTTACTAAGACCGAACTATATAGACGATAGTTGGTTATATACATACTCAAAGTATTTATATCGTGGGAATTGCATTTCCATGGCTTCAAAAACCCTATATATAGGAATTGCGGCCGTCGTAGTAGTACTAGTAGCAATAGCGGCACTCCTCACAATGGGAGGACCACAACCCCCAACAACCACCCCACCTCCACAGACCACAACTCCTACACAGACGACCACGCCTACCACGACGCAGAAAAAGACGGTTTACATCGGCGCGGCTTTGCCGTTGACAGGCGGTCTCCAGACTTACGGTATCGGTGCTAAAAACGCCGTGGAGCTGGCCGTTGAAGACGCCAACAAGATGTGTCCTAACTTCGAATTCAAACTATTAGTCGAAGACACGGGCACAGACCCGCAACAGGCGTTGCAGAAGTTGCAGACGCTATACGCCAAGGGAGCAAGGCTCATTGTGGGGCCGATGTCCAGCAGGGAAGTCAGTGCGTTGAAGTCTTTCGCCGATCAGAACAAGATCTTGATCTTCTCTCCGTCTTCCACATCGCCGCTGTTGGCGATACCGGGCGACTGGGTGTATAGAATAGTGCCTACAGACTTCGCCCAAGCCATGGCTATTGCAGACCTGCTTAAGTACCTCGGCGTAAAGAGAGCCGTAATAATATATAGAAACGACGCTTGGGGCGTTGGGCTTAGTAACGCCATAGTAGACGAGACTAAGAAACTCGGCATACAAATCGCCGCCTCAGAGGGCTACGACCCAGACCCCAAGGCCTTCCCAACAGCCGTGCCCGAGGTAATTAGGAAGCTATCCGCCGCTCTCGGCCAGCCCGGTCCAGACGCAGCCATAATCTTCGTCACCTTTGAAGACGACGGCATAGCCGCGGTACAAGCCGCCGCCCAAGACCCCGTTCTTAGTAAAGTAAGGTGGATAGGAACCGACGGCTTTGCGTATAGCGAGGCCATGATAAAGCAGGTGGGCAAGGAGATGGCCGCCGGCAAGATGCTTGGGACCGTCGTGGCGCCGGACCCCAACGACCCCAAGTATCAACAGTTTAAACAAGCGTACAAGGCCAAATACGGCAAGGATCCAGTTGCGTATGACCCATACAGCTACGACGCCGCCATGATGCTAGCGCAGATTGTCTGTAGCATAGGCACAGACGACCCGGTAAAAGTCAGGGAGACTCTTGAACAGTGGAGCAAGGAAGGCAAATACCAAGGCGCCACTGGGAAGGTCTACCTAGACGCAGCCGGCGACCGCGCGTACCCCAACTACGTCATATGGGGCGTGGCGCTTGAGGGAGGAACGCCTAAATACGTAGACGCCGCCTACTACTACGGCACAGAGAGAAAGGTTGCGGTATTTGACCAAGGCAAACCTCTATTCCAGTAACATATTTTAACATACGCTTTTTTTCACAAATGGTCTCTATTTTAACCACTAAAGACATCGTAAAACAGTTCGGCGCATTTCGTGCACTAGACGGAGTGAATGTTGAGGTAGAAAGGGGGAAGATCACCTTAATCATAGGGCCTAACGGCTCCGGCAAAACTACTTTAGTTAACGTAATCACGGGCGTCTACAAGCCGGAGATAGGCGAGGTGATTTACTCGAGAGCAGACGGCAAGGCGATAAACATCACAGGGTGGCCTCCCCACAAGATCTTCGGGATTGGGATAGTGCGGACTTTCCAGATACCGCAGGTCTTCCAGAGACTTACAGTGTTAGAAAATCTCTTGGCTGTGGCTAGAGGTCAACGCGGAGAGAGTGTCTTTTCAGCCATTGTGAAGAACTGGGTTAAAGAAGAAGAGGAATTAGTCAAAAAAGCCTTTAAGATCCTTAGAGCCGTTAGGCTCGACGGCAAGTGGGACAATCCTGCCTACCTCCTTTCTGCAGGAGAAATGAAGTTACTAGAACTGGCACGGGCCTTGATGGCGGGTGCAGACCTCGTAATTTTAGACGAACCCATCGCAGGCGTTCCCGTAGACCAAGCACACGAAGTCTTCAAAATAGTTAAAGACATAAACCAGCAAGGGATCACATTCCTCGTAATCGAGCATAGAATCGACATAGCTTTCAGATACGTAGACTACGTCTACGCAATGGCAAGCGGAAAAGTAATAGCGCAGGGCCTGCCGGACCAAGTGGCAAACGACCCCAAGGTACGCGAGGTATACATCGGGGGATAAAGCTTAAATACAAACAGACACGGAGACACGGCCGGGGTGGCCGAGCGGCCCAAGGCGCGGGACTGGAGATCCCGTCCCCGTCAAGGGGGCGTGGGTTCAAATCCCACCCCCGGCGCCTTTCTCCTCTTTACAAAACTTTTGTAAAACGACGCTTTTGCAAAATCGGCGCGCTTTTTCCAAAAGCACACCAAAAACATACAACCCTCTGCCACCCCGGCCTCTGGGCAGGCGGCAGGGCGCCCGAGACACCACGTCCCGCACGGCCTCAATTATCTGGTGCCCCTTCTCCGCGGCCCACCTGTAGACGGCGTATTCCTGGTTCTCAAGCCTCTCGTCGTCTCGGGAGACCCGGATATACGCCGCGAGCCGCATGCCGAAAAGGTGCTTATGGCATTAAAAGCCTTCTTGTCCTTTAGGCGCACCTCACCGGAATGGGGCGTTTTCGGCGCACCGCCGCGCGCAGACAAATAGCCTATAACACACTGTGTAATCGCCTGCACGGCTAAACCGCGCTCGGACAGCCTAGACCCACGCAGAGCTAGAAGTCGTCGAAGCTGAACAACTAGAGAGGTAACAATATGAAATAAAATAGACCCTTTTTTGTTCATGGGTCTCCGCCTAGCCCTCCTCTTGTTGCTGTCCGCTGGACTGCTGTCCGCATTCATCACGGTGCCGCCGATGCTTGGCGACTTCAGCATAGCGCGCTGGAACGCGGAAGGGCCTGGGTTCGTGGCTGTGGTCGGCATAGATGATACGCCGCACAATGTCACATTGTTTACAGAAGAGGGGTATGACCTGTGGAAGAAAGACAAGCCTGGTACCGCCGTCTACAACGGAGTGCTGAGGAGGGGCGATGTGCTGATCATCGAGACGCCGCCTGGCAGATACGTCTTGGCTGTCTACCCGTTGCCGTTTCTCAGTGGAGAGACACAAACATATGCCAGCTCGTACAGCGGCTGGGCACCTGTGGGGGTCACGTCGCTTCCCAAGGAGCCGACTGCATTCGGCGCAGTCGCCGGGTACTTCGAGGTGAGGAGCATCAGGGCGCGGAGCGATGGTAAAGTAAAAGACGGCGCCTCGATACAGCTCAACATTGAGGTTGTGCTTGAGCTGGCTGGCGGCGGAAGGCAGTACTACTTCGTGCAGAACATTTTGGCCCTCCGCACCGGCGAGGAGAAGTACAGCTTCGTGGTGAACATCTTCAACGACACTTCGAAGTCCGGGAGCTTCACCGGCGAGGTTAAGGGGAGGGGGAAGTTCTACTGGCACGCCGCGGCTCTGTCGTACTACGGATATGAGACGCGCGAGGAGCGGCTCGCCCTGCCGCTTGCGGGATTCCTCCTCATCAACGTCACAGCCGCGGGCGGCGCCGCGCGGATCGACTTCGGCTATAACGTGGGGGGCGGCGTCGTGTGGTACGACTCGGTGGCGATTAGGCCCTACGCCCCCGTCGAGAGGGCGTACATCTTGGCTGGGCACGCAGTTACGCCGATCTACACCATTGCGTCGCTGGAGCTGGTGCTCTGCGGCTACACTGCAGACTCGCCCCGGGCAGAGCTTGACGACGTGGACGTCAAGCTGGCTCTTTTGGTGTGGGACGGCGGGAGGTGGCGGCCGGCGCCTAGGATCTTCAACTTCGGCTTCAACACCGCCGAAGCGGTCTCGCTTAACGTGGAGACCAAGCTGGTCAACGGCACGGTACACATCACAAAAGGCGCCTTCAAGCCCCAGCTCCTAGCCGAGGAGCCCCCCGAACCCGACATACCGCCGCCGAGCGCCATAACCAAGCCACAGATAGACAACTGGCTCCTCATCGCCGTAGCCGCGTTTATATTTGTGGTGGCAGGCGGCGTATGGATACGCCGCCGCGTCGGCAGAGCCAGACGAAGAAGCTTCCGCCGCCTATAACCTGCTTGCTCAGCTGGTCTACATTCGCCGATAAAGCGGGGCTTAGGGCTGGGGCGTAAAGGAGGGCATCCAGACCCTTACGTATACGTAGCTGGCCTCGGCGCCCGGCTCAAAGACGTCCCACTCTCTGAGGAAGAGCGTTACGTCCTGGGGGACGTAAAACATGCTGGAGTCTCCTCCTGCCCGTCTGTCCTTCCTCACGTACTTGTAGTACTTCAGCATGGCGGCCAGCGAGTGGGGGAACTCCACGTAGTAGAGGCTGGGCGGCGCGTCCAGCGCCTTCCGCATCACTGCAAACGCCGTGCCCTTCGCTACGGCGTAGAGACTGTACGGCATGTACCCCTCGTAAACCAGCTCGGCGAGGGGCAGGCTCAGGCCTTTGATTTTGGCCGCGTAGCTGTACTCAGCCCTCCCGCCCGCCAGCTCCGCCAGAGACAGAGCCGCGTCCCGCGGCATGCGCACCTCCACGCGTCTTCCTTCGGCACGCAAGCAAACCGGCACAAGATGCCTAAATCGTAAAGGGCATCGTGCCTGCTGTAGCCGGCGGCCTGCGCCGCCGAGTAGATCCGCTGAAATAGTTCGACCAACCTCTCTAGGTCAACACGCCGCGGTACGTTGCACTCCGGCAGGACAACAGCGCAATATCCATAGCCGCTGAGCGTCTCGGCGAACTCCCTCAGCCGCTCGAAGGAAACTGCCAGGAGCTCGCCGTCTACAAGTTCATACTCTGCGCCGGAGGGGTGTCTCCCAACTATGATGACCTCCCCGGTGCACTTCAGTTCAAAGCCCGGGGCGGAGAGGTTGCGCCTACAGCCCTCCGGGATGTAGACTGAAGCCTGCGCGCGACGCTGTCCAGCACTTGGCCGTCCGGCGTCTGCCACTTGCCCTCGGGCGTAAGGACAGCATCTACGGCGGGCCCCGCCAGGATGTGCATATGCTTCTTGGGATCAAAACCGAGCGATTCGACCTCCTCCAGAGCGTCCTTCGAGTCAAAATCCAGAATGCCGAAGTGCCAGTCTACCTTTACGGGGACAACCGCCGCGGCGTTGGCGGATTGCTAACATTCGGATGGTTTGCAGTTCGTGAGCGTTTCTTTGTCCCGCTTGGGGGTTAGCAAATCGAGGTGCGGGGAGTCCAAGAGGCCAGATAAGGCCTCCTTTGCGGCCCTGACGATTTCCCGAAACAGCGAGGCTACTTCCTCCCTGCTTGGCCCCGACATAAGCTTACGCGCCCACTTAACGTACTCATCAATTTCGCCAGGGGTTAGCCCCGCCTTCTTCAGCAGTTTTTCTACCTCCTTGGAGGTCAGGATAGATGTCTCAGGTACGATGTCTACAACAGAACAATCGTCCGCCCTTTTACCTTGACTTCGTACTTTGCCCTGCCGCGCACACCTTCTACCTCCCGCACTAATACCACAACGGAACTTGCGGCAAACGCCTCGGCGCCGTCTTCTACGCAAGGAACGTTCCGCCTCTCCATATTACTAGCACTCAGCGATAAACCTCAAGAGGTGGCCGCGGTTTAACATGCTGGCGAGTTCTCGTACCTCTTCGACATATGTAGCTTTTAGGCATATCCACCGAGTCGGTGCATCTTCGCACAAGGCGTCGATGATGGAAGGCGGCGTCAGCGAGGCCTTCTTCCTTATCTTCTCACATAATTCTTTTAGATCCGAAGCAAGTTTTTGTTGCGACGTGGCGACGGTAGGTTTTAATATCAGCATCTTTTCATCAGCTAGGGAGGAGTCCCCCACTCCTCCTGGCCCGTTCGTCAGCCCGTGCATGGCACCTATTTTTTATTTCGGTTTTGGTATGATGGCGAGGATTGCAATAGGCAGGGGGCGCTTGGCGTTGGGCACGGCGTCTCCGCGGTACCGGCGAAGCAGATCGCGCAACAGCCGTTGCGCCGGCTGGAGGGGGTATAACGACAAATATACGCGTCCGCTCTTCTTGTCTGTTCTCCTGTATATCTTTGCCACAGCCGCCAGCCGTTGCCCCTCGACGTCAATTACTATTTCGACACGGCGAACCCCCGCGGCGTAGTAGGGCATCAAGATGTCGGAGAGGCTCCTCCCACCGCTGATGGCGACATAGGAGCTGTCGTGTACCGAGATGTTGGCTGGGATGCCGACGGCGCCGAGTAACTTGGACGTAGGTGTTAAATTTGTGATGTTTCTTCCTAGACGTGGATCTGTGACTGGTTCTGCACTTGGGTGGGGACCCTGCTGAGCCATGTAGCGATGATGCCAAGAGAATAAATATCCAAGAGCCAAAAATGTGCGAAGGAGGGATCGCTAAAAGTAAACAGTGACGATGCATCGGCGGCGTCCCAGCGCGCGGGGGCACAATGCGGCTACTTACCCCCTCCGCTTATGTATTCTGCACTGCGCTCGGTTGCGCGGTAGAATGTGTGTCAGCGCTACAAACATGCGGTGAGGATGTATGTATTCGCGGCGAAGGCGAAAACGTAAACATGAATTTCCTACGCCTTCAGGTTGCGGACTACTTTCAACTGTCATGCTGTATACGGCGCCGTGCGCAACCCGGAGGGTGGGGGGAGAGGGTATGAAAAATCTAAAGCAGGGGAGTAGAAAGGAGTTGCGAGCTCCATTTCCATACTACAGCTGGCGCGTCGCCTTCTAATTAATTGATAAGTGGATTATAAGACAGCCGTGCAAATACGGCGTTCAGCGGCCAAACAATAGATGAGCGGTCAACCGGCCGCCGAGGTCTCTCAGTCTCTGCGCACTGCCGTTCCTGCAAGACGGTGCATTGGAATCTTAAATGGAAAAATAGAGTACTACCGCCCGAAAAAGGGTTATTGGGGAAACACCCTCGGCTCGTGGCTGTCGAAAACGGCGCGTAGCCGCCTTTCATAATCCGCTATATAGTGCTCGAAGAGGACGCGCTCTCTGACGCTTCTGTTCTGCAGTAAGTCAATATCAGTGGGGTCTATGCCGCGGTCTAACAGCCACTGGGCGTTGAACTTACGAAGCAACAGCGGCTCGAGTCAAGACAAACCAGCTCGCTCCCTCGCCTCCTTGAGCCACTGATACAGCGTATCTTCGCGGCACGGAAACAATTTGTCAGTGTTTAGTTGAAGCTGACGACAGAACCTCTCTCGCCAGGACAAATAGGTCTCCCTGTGGTGCTTCGCCGCGCCGTCCGTCAAAAATATGCACAGGTAGGCAGAGCCGAGCTCGCCGAGTTGCTCATAAGATACGGCGCCGGCCCAAAAGCTGGCGATAACAACCGATGAACGCCTCTCTGCGCCGCCGTAGCCAGGCGGCATGATAGAAGTCCACCTGCAACATGGCGGGGAGATGTGTGGCGGCGTCAATATCCCTGAGGCACAGCGCTGATCTCGGCGCAAAAGACGCAGGTGGCAGAACCTTCACTACGCGGTTGCGGGGCGCCGCGGCCTGGCTGTTGAACGGCGGGGTCCTAACGTGAGAAACAACGCCGGTAAGACCCCGGTGTTCCGCAGACTGCCCAGGGGGTAACGTGTCTTTTGGGTTGTTATGTATGGGGTCTCGCCTCTGCTTTCGGCTGCTTATGGTCAGCCCTGGCCACTGCGGGCATCGAACCCTAGACTGTGTTACTCATCACGAACCAGCATACATCGAGATTTATAGGTGTTTTCGCCAATAGTCAAAAAATAATTAAGTGGCGTTGAAACGTGTCTCGCCGCTGGAGACCGCCGAGGTTGTGTCTGACGTTGCCGTTATATACGGCACGCCGGCTCAAATAAGCGCTATCGCAGGGGCGTTGATTTGGCACGGCATATTCCCAGAAATTAGTAGCAACTGGTTCTTTACGTGTTTGGCGGCTGTAGGCGCACACAGCTCAAAACAGCCTCATGTAAGCATCCCACCGTCTGGAGAGGTGGTGTGGGGCTGGTCAGAGGAGGACGAGGCAAGCGTATCTCTACCCGTTGAGCACCTAGAGAAGATATCGACAGGTCTTGAAAACATCAAGAGGATGTATTCCGCCGGCCCGCCTCATGCTCTACGAGCCTCTAGCTCCGCGAGGCTACCGCATAACCTACAAAGATTATAGAGTGGAAAAAGTCAAGAGAGGAGAAAAATTTAAAACCGTAGCCATAACGTCTCCCAGCCGGGGTGGCCGAGTTGGTCCAAGGCGCGGGCCTGCTAAGGTAGCCGTAGCGAGCCCGTCCCCGTCAAGGGGGCGTGGGTTCAACGGCGGGAGAACCGCCGGACACATCCCACCCCCGGCGCCATCTGGCTCTTCTGGTCGTCGTCGGCGTTGCTGGACGCTGACCGATGTTGGTTGTCGTCGGTTCTGCAGGTTCACATCGACTAAGCTCGGCGTTGTAGCTCAATATCGGCAAACGCACAGCAATGCCCGCTTCGAGAAGGCGGCGAGACGAACAGAAGATAGAAAAAGAGGGTGTCTTTTCAGGATTTTTTCCGCGATCTCCCTCTGCCTCGGCGTTCCGTTCTTCACCTTTTCGGCGAGGTAGAGCACTATGGCTTTTCTGATGGTTTCGTCTCGCTCTGCCAGCCTCAAGAGGTCGGTCGTGGCTATATACACCACGTAGTTGGGGCCGGACCTCACTACGTTCGGCCTAAGTCCAGCCGCCTTGAGCTTGTCGGCTATGGCGAGCGCTTTTTCTAGGTCGCGGGTGAAGTATTTAGCGACGAGGGAGCCGCCTCTGCCGCTCACCAGCTCGAGATACATCAAGACGCCCCCCACAGTTATGCTCTTCTTATTCTGCTTGGCGGCGGCTCTAAAGCCGTCGTCGGTGGCCAGTTTTATGTAGATCCACTTGTGGGCCCTCAGCAGATCAAGCAACACGCCGTATACGCCCGCCGACTCCCTAAGCTTTACAAACGCCTCTCTGCCCATGGCCACTAAGGCCTCGTATGCATTTGCAACTAAGCCCAGTCTCCAAGGCTCCTTAGCTGCAATCGTCAACTCATATTTGCCGCGTAGAACCTTCCTCCACCTAGCATTCCCATCCCCCAGCCACGCGGTGAGGAGAGGGCCCCACTCCCCGCGTCTGAGGTAGTCTGCAACTAGGTTTATCGCCTCGTTCTTGTTCCGGCTTTGTCTCCAGTTCCTCGCCTTAATACGTACTGCTACGCTTACCCCCTCACGCGTCAAGCTGATCGACGCGATATACACACGGAGCTCTCCATATCTCGCCGCGGCCCAGGCGAACATCTGCCAAGGCTGTGCAGTTTGCATGAAGGGTCGGCCGTCTGCCTCGCCTTCATCGCTTGCCCTCCAGCCCAGCTGGAGTAGCTCAAGCCTCTCGCGCGGAAACTTCAGCAGGTCGGGGAAATACGCCGAGGCGCTTACGCCGTGAATTATAATGTGTGGAGCGAAGTTCTCTCTTACATCCATCCACACTCCATCTAGCGCGTGCAACTTGTTGTTCTCTATATCTGTAGGTGCCCTCAACGATAGCCTTATATATAGATGCCAGCTTAGCTTTTGCTTGCCTCTGGGCCTCCCGCAGAAGCCGCTTCATCGTGTCTCTGAAGTCAAGGAGTTGCCTCTTCTCCTCCTCCGATAACGGAAACGTCTTCATGATCTTCTGCGTCGCGTATTCCACGTACAACATCCACGCCGGGAATACCCAGTCCACCGGCCCCCGGAGGACGCCGCGGGTGGAGACCTGTTCAAGCACCTCCTCCAAGGTCGGCTGCTTCTCAACAGGCCTCAACGCAAGCTCTAGACGTTGTTTAATTTTGTTCAACTCCATAACGCGTCAAACGACATAATAGTCGCAATTTTATCCATGTCTCTTCTTTTTGCTTCGCTATTTAAGCCTTCTCTCTACAGGTAAAGACTGACAAGTGCAGACACACAGGAATAATTATACCTGCCAGCATATACCAAGTGGATCTGATCGCAGAGGTCGTTCCGCTGTGCGAGAGGCTTGAGTCTTCGGAGGACGGAGCTACTTGAACAAAAGGCGGCATCTGCTAACAGCTTTTTTCCACCCTTTTTTCTCTTCAGCTTTCTCCTTTGGTCTTATCTTCTCTATGAGACGCTCTAATGAATGCAACAAACCGTCCTCGTGGCTCTCCTCTTTCCCTCAACGAAGGGGTATCATCGTCTCTTTCCGGTCTTTGTCTAAACCGGACATATGTAGCCAATTCCACATGTCGAATTTGCGGCATGTCGGCTCCGTAGCTGGCTAAGTTCGGCGCGTCAGCATTAGCCGCCTCCGTTTAAGTCAATAATCATCACGTCGACTTCGCAAGCTACGACAACAACCAAGACGCCTATAGTGCAACCACAGCCAACAACCCCAGGCGCTACTAGAACACTTTCCAGTGGCAACGGCGGTGGCAACGACTACAATTCGCCGCTGGCGGATTGGCGTGTTCAGTGTACTGGTGGCGCGAATAGCATAGGTGATACCACCGTTCAGAGGGGCGATGTAGCACATGGCCAGCCTGGCAACTACGGAGACGCGGTCAACACCATAACTGCCGGGAGTGACGGTGGTACTACAACAGTGACAAAAACATACGACAATGGCTATGTAAAAATTGAGAAATATGAGAGCTCCAGCTCCTCAAGCAACTCCTCCTCAAGCTCCGGTAACTCCTCCGGTGGCGGCACGAATACGATATCTGGCGTCGCGGGTAACTGCGTTAATAACTGTCTTGTTTAAACCCCTTCCTCTCTTTTCACGTTTCTTCATTTAAAGTCCTGTGGATTTCTCGGCGTGGGGTTGGGAGTTTTGGTTCTGGCCTTGGCGTTCCTCGCCGTGGCTCAATACGTCGTTGAGACGCCTGCGGCTGTGGAGGGCGGCAACTGCGTGGTGGGGTATCTCCCGCCTAAGTTCTCCGTCTCCGTCAAACATGAAGGCGGGGTTATATACCTCTGGGCGGATAGGCCGGTGGAGGTCAGCATTTACTACGCCTCCGGCTCTGTCCAGCAGAGCTCCGGCACCGAGCTGAGGCTTGAGGTGGGGGCTAGAGACGTGGTGGTGGTGCGTAATCTCTACAACACGGGCGTGGTGTATACCGCCTGTCGGGGCGAGCCAAGGCTACCCATCGGTCTTGCCGACTACGGCATAGCCATGACCAACCCACCTGTGGCGTATAGCTACGAGACGCAGGTGGTCAGAGCCTTCGCCACCCTCAAGAACTTCGACGCTTACAGCGTAAACGAGAAGTTCCGCGGCTTTTCCATCCAGCTAAACGTAGTGGCCATGGTAAGAACCGACGGAAAAACACAGTATCTTCTTCAAAACGTTGTAGATCTCTGGGACTTTTGGATTAACTTTGTCAATAACATCTGGAACCTCACGGCTGTCGAGGGTGTAATGCGAAGTTATGCGATAAAAGGCACAGGCGTTGTGAGAGATGAAAAGTTTTACGCAAGAGCTCAGAACCCAGAGCATCTCTCTCTTCCTATCAGCGTTGCGCTATACATCCGCGTTGGTTTATCTAGAGATGGACAGCCGTGGTTTGCCTTTGGATACGATGTGGGTAGGGGGGTGGTGTGGTACGACAACGTGACTCTTCTAGTAAAGGCCAGAGATGTGAAGATTGTTGTGAGACCTCCTAGGGAGGGCCTCACGGGAAGTGACCATCAAATGAACATAGAGCTGGTGGTGTGTGGCATCTGCTGTGGTGACCATGCCGTGTTTAAGAGCCTTAACTTAGACCTCAGGCTTGAGTATTGGAACGGCACGGCGTACGTGTCTCCTCCGTTTCTCTACAACTTCGGTAGCAACACCGGCGAGACCGCCGAGGGCGTCTCCGTGGCGTATCTGGGTGGCGGCTCGGCGAGGCTTTCCGCCGGCGTGTTCAGACCTGCCCTGCTGTACAGCGGCTACGTGCCGGTGCGGGTCGTGGATGCAGACGGCGCAAGATGGTTCGCAGTGAGGAACAGCACTGTGCTGGATCTGAGGCGTCCGCCGGTGGTGTATGTGGGGAACAAGACGCGGGTGCTCTACTTCGGCAACAGCTTGGGCGCAGATGCGGTGGCCGCTACGCGTCCACTCAACGTGACGTACTCCTTCCGCCGTGAGCATCTCGTGGCGGTCAGGGACTGGAACGGTACAGCGTATAGGTGGGTTGCCGAGGGGGCCGTCATCGCCTACGAGCCGGGAGATGTCTACCTAAGCAACGGAACCCGCCTAGCCGTATCGCAAGTATACGTAGACGGGGCGCCGGTCGGGAAGACAGTCAAAACAACAGTCGCAAAGCCGACGGAGATATCAGTCGCACGCGTGAGACAATACTTAATCCGGCTGATAGCTCCCGTCAACTCGACCGAGACCTGGGCCGACGAGGGCTCCGTCTTCAAGGTGGGTATGGCAGATCCATGGGATCTACCGAACGGCACCCGCTTCGCTGGTCTGTTGATCAACGGCACCTCGGCGAGGGAGTTTCGCGTGGAGAGGCCCGTGGCGCTGAGGGCGGAGTACGCCGAGGTTTACTACTGGGCCGTGGTCGAGACGCCGGTGAACAAGACAGCTGGCTGGATGCCGAAAGGCGCCGTGCTGAAGTTCCCCGACATCGTCGACTTCGGCAATGGGACTCGGCTGGTGGGGCCGTCGGTAAGAGAGGTGGTCGTCGAGGGGCCGGTTGTGTTGAAGGTGGAGTACGCCAAGAGACAGTACTACGTCAAGATTGAGGGAGTGGAGGAGTGGGAGGGGTGGGTGGATGCGGGCGCTGTCGTGAGGCTTAACGCCACCGTGGTAGGCGGGGTGGAGTACACGCCGGCTGAGGTCGTCGCCGCGGCCGGCCCCGGCGTCTACAAGCCGCTCTTCTACGCCGTGTACAAGACGGCGGTGAGAGATGTGTTGGGGGTGCCTAACCCCCTCGCAACGGTGAGGCTCTGCGGCTCTGCGGCACAAGCCGGGTTGGACGGCTCGGCTACAGTCTCCACGTATACAAAAGAGGTGTGCGAGCCGGCGGTGGAGGCGTTCCCCATAAGCCCCTACACAGCCGCCGGAGCCGCCGCGCCGGCGGCCGCCCTTGCGCTGAAGAAGAGGAGAAAATAAGAAGTTTTTCTCTTTCAACTCTCCTAACAGGTACTTGTTCACAGGTGCTTCCTCGCAGGTGTGAATACACCTGTGAGTCAACACCTGCAGGCAACGGTTCATCGTTTTTTGTAGCGTTATGGATCATGGAGCCTACCGGACGTTGCTTCTGAGTTATGGCGTGTTGCGGCTTCCGCCGGAGGCCGCCGGGAAGTCATCTTATCAATAGAAAGTATTTATAGTCTAGGTAATGTTGTGCCTATGCAACCGATATATCGGATAATTCCGCTTCTTGCATTAGTGTTGTTTGTAAGCGCGCAGTCGGCTCCGTTTAATATCGCTGTGTCTTATACGCCTCCTTATGTGTATCCCGGCTCTCTTATTCAGCTCTACATCACGTTAGTCTCTGCTCAGCCGCTTACCAACGTCTACATCGACATTGACTCGCCTTTTAAGGTGGTCACAGGTTCTACGGTGCAGATCCAGCAGCTGTCGGCTGGCGTCCCCTACACCGCCGTGGCGGCTGTGCAAGTCCCTCTAGATGCCCGCCCTGGCTACTACAGAATTAGGGTTGTGGCGTACACGCTTCTCCGCTCTGCAGAAGCCACGTTAGACGTGGAGGTGCTCCCATTTGACTTCTCTTCCCTTGCCGTGGCGAGGCCTTCGGCATATGTGGCGGGGCAGTCGGTCCAGCTTCCCGTGCTCCTACTCAACCCCACTGTGGACTACGTGAAGGCCAAGGCGTCTATAAGCGGCGGCGTCGTTTCGCAGTTCTTAAACGCAACGCCTACATGCGACGCGACGATCCCGCCTAGGTCAAACGTTACATGCGTGTTGAACTTCGCCTTGCCGGCATCCCTAAAGCCCGGCTTCTACAACGCAACTCTCGCAGTGACGTTAAACGGCGTGTCGGGCTACGCCGGCTCTGTAGTTTTCAACAAAACTATCCAGTTGCCTGTGGTAAGCGGCGCGGACATAAACATAGCGGCCACGCCGGCGCAGCCCCCGGTGTTGGGCACCCCTACTATGGTGACACTCTTAATAACGCCGGGAGGCGCCGCGCCTTTACAGAACGTCACAGTCCGCGTGTTAGATGGCGAAGGCGTTAGAATACTAAGCAAAAACACAGTGAAAACGCCTCTGCTTACCCAGTTACAAATCCCCGTGCAGGCCGTGTTTACCGCCTATGGAGTGGTGAGGGTGCCGGTTGAGATATGTTACTCCACGGGGGCCTGTGTTGTTAGGTATGCAGAGGTCTACGTGCCGCGGCCATGGATAAGCGTCAACGCCTATTTCAATCCGCCCCAGGTCTACCCAGGCTCTTTAGCTCAGGCCAGTCTCGTGGTTGCCACGAACTATACGATGGCGGGGGTGAATATACGCGTAAAGACGCCGTTTAGAATCCTCACAGGTGCCTCAATGGAGCTTCCGGCTATTACGCCGCAGACGCCGGTCACCGCAAATGTCGTATTTGAAATTCCGAAAGAGGCGCAACCAGGTCTTTACCCGCTGGAGGTCTCGGTGGGCGGCGTCAACTACACCTTCTACTACGAGGTGGTTAGACCGGACTTCAACGTGTTGCTTATTTTCAACCCGCCTCTTTCCTACCCGGGCGGCTTGGCGTCTGGCACGCTTACGGTGGCGGCCCCCTTCACAGCTAAGAACCTTACAATATCGATCTACACGCCACTCATCCTGGCGAGCCCTGGCGAGTACAAAGTGCCTTATCTCCCCCAGGGCCAACCGTTTACGGCATACGTGACAGTGCAGGTGCCGAGCAACGCCTCAGCGGGAAGATACCCTGTAGTGGTTTCGGTAAACGGCGTCAATTACACCTTCTACCTGTCTGTGAGCCGGCCTGAGGTGGCGATACAAAACATCGTCGTGATGCCACCCAGACTTCTCGAGGGGGCCTCCATGGCGCAGGTTATGGTCCAAGTGATAAACACGGGGCCTGTGGTCGCCCGCAACGTCACAGTAGTCCTAGTAAACGCAACGATAGGCAGACGGAGCTATACCGTTGACTACCTTCCGCCGGGCTCTCCCGTCACGCTTACGTATTACCTCGATGTGTCTAAGCTGTCTGCAGGCGACTACAACGTGGTGGCTGTGGCTAGGTGGAGCGGCGGCGAATACGTGGCACAAGGTCCTCTAGAGATTAGGAAAAAAGATGTCCTAGACATAAGGTATAGGATATACAATGCGGCCCCGGGCTCCACGGCGGTGTTGATCGTTAACATAACTAATATGGGCGCCGAAGAGGCAAAGAACGTGAAGATAACAATGACCCCCTCCCAAGTCTTCGAGCCGCATGCGTCAAACATCGCTGACGTGGCCACCGCCGGTACACGGGTGCTGGGAGACATACCGCCCGGCGGCACTGCCGCCACTGCCTTTCTGCTGGACGTGTCAGATAAGGCGGTTCCCGGCGTATACTCGCTCACGCTTGTGGTGACGTGGAACCAGACGGGGGTCTTTACTCCAGGGGTTCAATACGTCGGCGTGCCAGTTGAGGTGAGAGGAGGCTTAGACTTATTTGTGGTGGTTCCGCTGGCGCTTACTATCCTGCTTCTTGTGGTCGGCGGTGCTATAGCTGCGCGTAGGAGGCGCCGTGGATAGCTACGACATTAAATACGCCTGGAGGGCCACCCCGCTTTTGGGCTCTGTCGCTCTTTTGGTGATGTATACAGAGGCGATGTTGATGCCCAGTCTGCCTAAGATACAGGCGGAGTTCAACGTGACGCCTGCAGACGCGTCGTGGATATTGACGATATACTTAATAGCGGGCACCATAAGCGCGGCGGTATTTGGAAACCTCGGCGATATATATGGAAAGAAGAAGGTTTTGACGGCCGTGATGGCTACATACGCCGCGGCCGTCATGTTCACTGGATACGCGCCTAACTTCGAGTCTCTTCTCGTCGCAAGGGCGATACAGGGGCTAGGCATGGCCATGTTCCCACTCGCCTTTTCTCTAATAAGAGAGGAGTTCCCGCCTCAGATGGTCCCCACGGCCCAGGGCGTGGTCAGCGCCATGTTTGGCGTAGGCATAATAATAGCTCTGCCCGTCGGAGGCTACATAGCTCAAAACTTCGGCTGGAGGGCTACCTACCACACGGCTACGCCTATTGCGGCGCTTCTGACTCTAGCCATCTGGCTCTACATACGGGAAAGTAGGTACAGGACTCCGCGTAAGGTAGATCTCTTCGGCATAGCTCTCTTCGCCCTGGCCGCCGCCTCCTTCCTTCTGGCTATCTCCAGAGGACCCGACTGGGGCTGGACCTCCCAGAGGATAGTAACTCTATTTCTCCTATCTGTAGCGTCCGTCGCCGTCTTCATACTTCACGAGCTTACGACAGACAACCCCTTTATTCCGCGGGACATATTTAACCGAAATGTCGCCGCCGCCACCTTCGCCATATTGATAGTTGCATATGCCTTCCAGATGAATTCACAAAACCTATCCTACCTCTTGCAGATGCCGCCGCCCTACGGCTACGGCCTCACGGTACTACAGACTGGGCTTTACATGCTTCCACCTGCGGCGGTGCAGATAATCGTGGCGCCGCTGGCTGGAAGAACCATGTGGCGCCTAGGCGCGAAGAAGATAGCCGTAGCCGGGGTCGCCTTTGCCGCAGTCGGCTACCAGCTGGCCGCCGCGCATCTCTACAGCGGAATCTGGACTCTGATTTCGTACCTGACTCTAGGCTTCGTGGGCTTGACTTTACTCAATGTCTCGCTGATAAACCTACTCACATTCTCGGTGCCCAGACAACGCCTCGGCGCGGCCACAGGGCTCAACACAGTCTTTCGAAACCTCGGCTCTGCAATAGCCCCCACGGTCGCTGGCACGATCCTCACAAACTACAGCACATATGTGTACTTCAACACGCCCAACGGCCCCGTATATTTCTCGGTCCCCTCCAGAGACGCCTATGTGATTAACATAGACATCGCCACCGCCATGTTTATTTCGGCGCTGGCGCCGATTCTCATAGCTAAAGAAGTGTTGGGAAGAGATATAACACATAATAAGTAGCCGGACATGAACCTTAGGCTCATCCTGCTTTTGGGACTCGTCTCCTTTTTCGCCGACTGGCTCTACGAGAGCATGCGCGCGGTGGCGCCGCAGTACCTCCAACAATTGGGCGCCACTGCGGCTTTTGTCGGTTTTGTTTTCGGCCTGGGAGACGCCTTGGGGTACGCGGCCAGGTTCGTGACGGGGCCGCTGGCCGACAGAAGAGGCGGCTACTGGCTTGAGACGTTCCTAGGCTACGGCCTCCAGCTCGCCGCGATAGCTGGTCTCCTATTTACGCGTGATCTGTGGCAAGTCGCCGCTTTGATATTTCTCGAAAGATTCAGCAAAGCCCTCCGTACGCCTGCTCGCGACGTGATCATCTCTTCGGCGGGGGGCGAGGAGGCGAGGGGAAGGGCATTTGGCATACACGCCGCGTTAGACCAGCTCGGGGCGGTGATGGGCGTGGTGATGGCCACCGCAATGCTGTACAGTAGCTACGAGCCCCAAGCCGTCTTCCGGGCCTCGCTGTTTCCGGGCCTCGCCGCTCTATTGACGCTCTACCTAGCCTACAGAGTAGCCGGCATAAAGCCGGAGAGGAGAAGAGCCACAACTATTGCACTTACAGAAGACGTGTTTCTGTTTGGCCTTGCACAGTTCTTCCTAGGCCTGTCCACCGTTCACATATCGCTTTCTATGTACAGATTCGGAGAGGTTGCTTGGATGGGGTCCCTCCTGTACCTAGTGGCCATGATAACCGAGGTGCTCGCTTCACCGGCCCTCGGCTACTTCGCCGATAAAAGCAACAGGTCAGTCCTCATAGCGCCTTTCTTCTCCGTGCTCTTGGCGTTTGTGTACCTCGCCGGGGCTGTCCTCCCGGCTTTGTTGTTTTTAGGAGCCGTGTTTTACTCAATCATCACGTCCTACACAGACGTCATCGCCAAGGCTCACGCGGCTAAGCTCGGCGGTGCTGCCTCCCTGGGGTTTGTAAACGCCATGTGGGGATTTGGCACCCTTTTAGGCGCAGTGCTTTACGGATACCTCACAGACCTCCACACCTATGACCTAATCGTGATGTCCGCCGCCGCCTCTGCCCTCGCATCGCTTGTAATCATATGGAGACGGCTCGGATCCTAGAGCTCTACAAGAGGTTGGCCCCCATTTACGAGGAGATCTACGGCGAGGAACAGCGGAGGAAGTACTGGCTCATCTCGTCGCAGGTGGGGGAGAAGGTTGCCGATGCAGGTTGCGGCGTCGGCCTAGTCTTTGAGGTAGTCAGCGCCTACGTGGTCTGTCTGGACATCTCGCTGAATATGCTCGCGCAAGCGAAGGCGAAACGCGGCGAACTCGGCGAGTTGGTGGTCGCCGACTTCTGGCGCCCACCTTTTAGGGAGAGGTCCTTCGACACCGTGCTGTTTCTCTCTTCCGTAGAGCCTGAGCTCTACGAAAAGGCGTATGAGACTTGGCGCGACGTGGCGAGGAGGGCGGTGTTTGAGCTCAGGGGCGAGTGGCGTATTTTTGAGCACCGTAACTGAGATAAGTATACTGCCCGCCTACTGTATAGATACGTGAACAAAACAAATATATTAATCCACCCCACAGGTGCCGTATGTCTTATCAGGAGCAATACAACTACGACTACCAGGACTATTACCAGATCTACGACAACAGAGCCCCCACCGGGGTCTGGTACTTGGACCAGCTTCTTCAGGGGGGTTTCCGCAAGGGGGAGACATACCTAGTGGCGGGGGAGGCTGGGCAGGGCAAGACCATATTCAGCCTCCAGTTTCTGAAGACGGGGGCTGAGCTATACGACGAGCCGGGGCTCTACATCACAATCGACGAGCCGTCGGAGGACGTGAAGCGTGGCGTGAGGGAGTCGCTGGGGTGGGACCTAGACGCGCTGGAGACCCAGAACAAGCTGATATTTGTCGACTTGAGGACCCACTTCAGGACCTACGCTAAGGAGGAGAAAGTGTCTGCTGATCCCAGAGACATCGCTAAGATAATACTAGAATACGTCAAGAAGTTTGGGGTGAAGAGGCTGGTGATAGACCCCATAGCCCCCCTCATCATCACTTCCCACAACGACGTCTTGTTGGTTAGGGAGTACATGAGAGAGCTGGTGTTCCAAGTGCGGAAGATAAAAGACATAACTGCGCTCATGACGTCGGAGATCCCCACCGGGGAGAACAAGATCAGCCGCTTCGGTGTCGAGGAGTACCTAGCCAGCGGCGTGATTAAGCTGGAGCTCATGGAGTACAGAGGCTTCGTCTTCAGGGTGATGTTCCTCCGCAAGATGAGGTGGACCGCGGTGCGTCCCCAGAAGCTCGTGTTTGAGATCTACCCACACTACGGCATCTACATACTAGACAGGCTCGAGAACTTCATGAAACAAGTCGACGTGTGGTACGCCACTCTGGGCCAGCAGCCGCAAGCCCCTCCTGCTACATAAACTATTAAAACCGGCACCCCGATCCATACGTGAAGGCCCTCACCGAGGTATTCAGCAAGCTCATAGAGAAGATAAGAGGGGTGGAATACATAGACGACGCCACGTTGCAAGAGCTCTCCAGGGAAATCCAGAGGACTCTGCTCAAGGCAGATGTGCCGCTGGATTTGGTAAAGACCTTCACCGAAAACGCGGTAAGGAGGATCCGGGAGGAGAAGCCTCCCGCCGGCATACCGCCCAGGGAATACCTCATCTACATCCTCTACGACGAGCTGGTGAAGCTCCTCGGCGGCGAGCAACCCGCCGAATTCAAACCCACCAAGAAGCCTCACGTGATCCTCCTGCTCGGCGTAGAGGGTAGCGGCAAAACCACCACGGCCGCGAAGCTGGCGAAGTATCTGACAAAGCGCGGCTACAAGGTGGGCCTCGTCGAGACAGACACCATAAGACCCGCCGCCTTCGACCAGCTGAGGCAACTCGCCGAGAAAATAGGCGTGCCGTTTTACGGCGAAAGAGACGGCAGAGACGCGGTGGAGATCGCAAAGAGGGGCGTCCAGAACTTCAAAAACCTAGACGTAGTCATCGTCGACACGGCCGGGCGCCACAGAAACGAGGAGGCGCTACTCCAGGAGGTAAAGGCCATACACGACGCCGTTAAGCCAGACGAGGTCATGCTGGTGATAGACGCCACAGTGGGCAAGCTAGCCGCGGCGCAGGCAGAGGCCTTCATGAAATATCTGCCGCTACACTCCGTCGTAATAACCAAGATGGACAGCACGGCGAGGGGCGGAGGGGCCCTTGCCGCCGTTGCTAAGACGGGCGCCAGGGTAAAGCTCATAGGAGTCGGCGAAGACGTGGACGAGCTCGAGCTCTTTAACCCCAAGAAGTTCGTCGCGAGGGTTCTCGGCATGGGCGACCTAGACGCGCTGGTGGAGAAGATCAAGGCGGTGTTTGAGGAAGAGGAGGTCCTACAGGAGATAGAGTCTGGGAAGCTCGACCTCCTCACCTTCAAGAAACAGATCGACGGCCTCCTGAAACTCGGCCCCCTCAGCAAGGTTTTCCAGCTACTGCCGGGCGGAATGGCGGCGAAAATCTCAGAGGAGCAGATCGAACTATCCCAAAAGAACCTAAAGAAGTGGAAGGCCATACTCAGCTCCATGACTACGGAGGAGCTGAAAAACCCCGAGATACTCAACGCCTCGAGGATACGCAGAATCGCCCTGGGGGCCGGCGTATCTCCTAAAGACGTGAAGGAGATGCTGACCGTCTACGAGAACCTCAAGAAGATGTCTAAGACGTTGAAGAGACAGTTGAGAATGCGCATGCCTACAAGGTGAGGCGCTTCCTCGTCCTCACGTCTCTGCGCAGATTCAACGAAGAGCCGCATATACACGCGAAGATCCTCGTTGCGGCGCTTCTCATCTCCAACGGGGTAAGGGGAGACGCCGAGGCGGTTTTCTACCTAACCGACGTCGACAAGACGGTAAAGATACTGGGGGAGAGGGTAAAGCGGCTTTTCCCCGACGAGGACTCGTCCATCGGCTACTTGAAAAAGGCCCTATCCGGCGAGAGGTTGCCCGGCGTCGTTGTGAGGAAGGGCGCCCACGACTTGGTATCCGGCATCCTCATAGGCCCCACGGGCAAGGGGAGATGTCTCCCCTTACCGCCGTTTACCTACGTGGTGAAGCTGGAGGAGTACGGCTTAGAGGCGGAGTGCGGGTTGGGCATCGGGCGCCTCCCCCCGCACCACCAGGTGGTTGTGGTGAACATAAACGCAGATAGACTGCTCTACGACCGGCAACCACAGATATAAACAGTGGCGAGTAGCCGCCTGTGGATGTGCTGGAGAAGTCGTTGCAGATCTTAAGGGAGTACCCGCTCTGCGACTCATGCCTTGGAAGGCTCTACGCCCAGATGGGGTACGCCGTTGAGAACTGGGAGAGGGGAGCTGCCATAAAGACCTTACTGCACATGCAACTCGTAACCCAGTTTAGACAAGGGACAGACGTGAAAAACGACCTCGTAAGTTTAGCCAAGGTGCACAAGCCCACAAGGCGCTTTCTGAAAGGCATAGGGACTGAGGTGGAAGGCGTATCGTGTTACGTCTGCGGCGGACTGCTTACCGACGTCGAGAAACACGCCCGTGAGGCGGCGAAACACGTAGGCGACATCGACTTCGAAACCTTCGCCGTCGGGACAACTATCCCATCTGACGTGTTGAAAAGAGAGGCCGAGGTTGTGTCTAAGTTCCTGATAACAACCGGCGAACCTATTAAGCACGAGATCAATAGGCGTATCGGAAAGGAGATGCTCAAGTTACTTACTGGTAAACGCGTGGATAAGCTCCGCCCAAACATAGTGGTAAGGATAGAACTCCTTACCGGTAAGGTTACTGTGGTAAGGAACCCCTTACTCGTTGAGGGCAAATACCTAAAGCTCAGCCGCCGAGTGGCGCAGACAAAGCGATTTGGCTCCGTAAAGACAACTCTCCTGGAGAAGCTTCAATATGTTGGGGATATCTTCGGCGGTTTGGAACACGTCATACACGTCTCCGGCAGAGAAGACAGCGACGTTAGGATGCTTGGACCAGGGAGGCCTCTTGTTGTGGAGGTCAAGCAACCTATCCGCTACCGCGGCCATGTGCCGCCTCTCGTCGATGATGAGGTAATTTTTACGCCTGTGGGCTTCACCACAAGGGAGGAGGTGAGGAGGCTCAAGGAAAAGGCTAAGGTAGACATCAAGCTTTACCGCGCCCTTGTCTATTCGGAGAGGCCGCTTGCCGCGGAGGACCTGGGCAAAATAGCTGAGCTTTCTGGAAAGATAATTACTCAGTACACACCCCGCAGGATAAAGAGGTTGCACCCGCGCAGAAAGCGGACGAGGATGGTGTATGAGCTTGCCTGGCGGCTGATCTCGGCTCATGTGTTTGAGCTCTTCGTCCGATGCCAAGGCGGGCTCTACGTCAAGGAGTTTATCCACGGCGACGGCGGCAGGACGAGCCCCAGCGTGGCTGAGGTTTTAAACAGCTACTTAGAAGTGCTTGAGTTAGACGTGCTTTCAGTGGAATAGTTTTTAACCCACAAATCAAACCAAGCCGTGGAGAAGGCCCTCGTTGTAAACTTCGGAGGTCAATACGCCCACCTCATCACACGCCGAGTCCGCGAAAGGGGGATATACGCCGAGGTTGTTCAACCCGAAGACGTGGAGGCGGCGGCTGAGGCCCCCGATGTCAAGGCCATTATCCTATCGGGAGGCCCCAGTTCAGTATACCAAGAAGGCGCCCCCGACGTCTCAGACAAGATATTTCACCTGGGCAAGCCCATTCTTGGAATATGCTACGGACACCAGCTCATTGCGAGGAAGCTTGGAGGCGTAGTGATGCGCGGCGAGGGGGAGTACGGCAGAACCTTGATGAGGTTGCTTAAGCGCGACCCGGTTTTCGACGGGTGGAACGCCGAGGAGATCGTATGGATGAGCCACGGAGACTACGTGAAAGAGCCCCCGCCGGGCTTCGTCGTGTTGGCAGTAAGCGAAAACGGATACATCGCCGCCATGCGGAAAGGGCATATATACGGAGTCCAGTTCCACCCAGAGGTTTCCCACACGGCAAAGGGCGGCCTCCTGCTGGAAAACTTCCTCAGAAAGGTGGCGCGCATCGCCTCCACCTGGAGGCCTGAGGAGCAGATACGCCGCTTAGTGGAGGACGTCCGCAGAAAAGCCGCCGGCGGCGACGTCATCGTTGGGGTAAGCGGCGGGATAGACAGCACGGTGACGGCACTCCTGGTGCACATGGCCGTGGGCGAGAGGGCCCACGCAATCTTCGTGGACCACGGGCTCTTCCGCGAAGGCGAGCCCCAGCAGGTGGTTTCGCTCCTCACGTCCCTCGGCGTGAAGGTCCAAGTGGTCGATGCGCGCGAGCGCTTCCTCAAGAGGCTGGAAGGCGTCTCAGACTGCGAGGAGAAAAGGAGGATTGTAGGGGAGATCTTCGCAGAGGTCTTCGCCGAAGCTGTGTCGAAGATACCCAATGCGAAATACCTGGCACAGGGCACCCTTTACCCAGATGTGGTGGAGAGCGGCGCGGTAAAGGGCGCGGACAGAATAAAAAGTCACCACAACGTGGGCGGTCTACCTCCCTGGTTTAAGCTGGAGCTCGTCGAGCCCCTCCGCGAGTTCTACAAAGACGAGGTAAGGAGGATAGCCAAGGCGCTTGGGTTGCCAGAGGAGGTGGTGCACCGCCACCCCTTCCCAGGCCCCGGACTCGCCGTGCGGATAATCGGGCCCTTTACTCGGGAAAAGCTAGAAATCGTGAGGAAAGCCACAAAAATCGTGGAGGAGGAGCTGGAAAGGGCAGGCCTTCTGAGAAAGGCGTGGCAAGCCTTCGCCACAGTAGGCGATGATAAATGGGTGGGGGTAAAGGGAGACAAACGCTCCGTCGGTTACATAGTGGCGGTAAGGATCGTAGAAAGCGAAGACGCCATGACTGCAGACTGGGCAAGACTTCCATACGACGTTTTGGAAAGAATCTCTGCAAGAATAACCTCGGAGATACCCCAAGTCACCATGGTCACCTACGCCATAACCACAAAACCCCCCTCCACCATAGAGCCCTGTTAAACACAGCGACGGTTGCATTTGGCCCACGAGGAGTTGAGATATGCGGTCGGCCCTACCGGCTCCGCCTTCAGCCCACGCCCGTGACTCGGGCGCGTCTGGCGGGCGGGGAACCGGGGGTTCAGATAATGTTTTAACCGGGGTTTATAAGAGTTATCATGTATCTAGGCACCAAGTTCGCCGTGGCTTCTGAGAGCTACTTGGCCACCAGGGCCGGCTACGAGGTATACAAGGCCGGGGGCAACGCCGTTGACGCGGTTGTGGCGGCCTCCGCCGTGTTGACGTACACCCTGCCGCACCTGGGCGGAGTCGGAGGCGACTTCCTCGCCCTGGTCCGCGCTGGGCGGGTTGAGGCTGTTGTGGGCTTCGGCTGGGCGCCTAAGAGAGTCCCTAAGAAGCCGCCGCGTAGGGGGATCCAATCTGCCGTTGTGCCGGGCTACGTGGCTGGTCTATATGAGCTACACAGACGCCACGGGCACTTGCCTTGGGAGAAGGTTGTGGACTTCGCCACAGCCGCCATGGAGAAGGCGACCATGCACCCCTCCCTGGTCTCCGCCATTGAGAAAAACGCAGACCTCCTGGCGAGGGACCCAGGCGGCAGGATGTATCTGGAGCTCCCCAAGATGCCTGGCTCCCCCTACAGAATCGAGCCGCTTCTAAAGCTGTGGAGGAGGCTGAGGGACAGTCCCCTGTCTTTCTACGACGAGGTGGCGCGGGACGTGGCGGAGCTTGGATATTTCGAGGTGGAGGACTTCTCCACTTACAAACCCACCGTGGGGGACGCCCTGCGGATGGAATACGGCGAGTGGACGATATATGAGGCGCCGCCCCCCTCCCTGGGGTTCGCCGTGTTGCTTGCGCTGAAGCTGGCGCAACCCGCCGAGGGCCCGTTTAGCTACGCCAGGATTAAAAACGTGGTTGCGGCTTTGAAGAAGGCGCACTGGGCCCGCGACAAGTTCCTCCACGACGGGGAGGTCCCCATCTACGACATCTTGGAAGGGAGGGTGGAGCTCGGGGAGGCGGAGTCGCCGGAGCCCACCCCAGGCACCACCTACCTCGCCGCGGCCGACGGAGAGGTCGTGGTGTCTGCCATACAGTCTCTCTACCATCCCTTCGGCTCCGGCGTCACGGAGCCTAGGTGGGGCATCACGTTTAACAACAGGGCCAGCGACTTCACGGCCGGCCTCAACGAGGCGGCGCCGCGTAAACGGCCGGCGCACACCCTATCGGCCGTGTTGATGGGGCGTGGGGATGAGGTATATGCGCTCGGCGCAAGCGCCGGCCACTACAGACCCGCCATATACGTCCAGCTTATTCAAAACGTCGTGAGCTACGGCATGGACCCACGCCAAGCGGTGTGGGCCCCCCGCTTCATCTGGCTCCGCGGCGATGAGGTGCAGGCGGAGGAAGGGTGGGAGCAGGGGCCAGATGTGCGGCTGGTGAAGTACCCAAGCCGCATGGGGGTCGCGGCATTGGTAGCCCGCAGAGGAAAAGGAGCTGTGGCGGTCGCGGACATACGGGGCGACGGCCTTGCGCTCGGCGAATAAAATTTATTTCTCCCAGCGGTACTATGTATTATGACGTATAGATGTGCAATATGTGGAAGAGAGGACACGCCTCTTCTTGAGGCCAACATAAAAAACAGAGGCCCCGCCTTGATATGCCCCGATTGCTGGTCTAAGCTCATGGCGGAGAACAAAATCGTCGTCGGGAGCACAGGAGGAGGCTGTGCCTGCGGGTGATGCGTACCTACTATGTTAATCAAGTTGCGCGTCTCCCGGCTTGTGCATCTCCTTGTTTCACGCGGAGTTGACACGGTTGGACTGCTCCGAGATGTAAGTGCCACATTTGCCGCCCGGTGCTTCGACATAGATTTCATATACACCAGCGTCGCGGAGGGTGCGCCTCCAAGATAGCTGGCGGCGACGTACGCGATTTGTGTTGAAATAGCCCCACAGATGGCCGAGGGCTTGGGGGGAGGCGGTTGCTAAATTTGTTAATTTTGGCGATTTTCTTCGCCGGCGCTACCTCCCTCTCCACAGCCTTAAGTAGCGCCGACAGAGGCTGAGGTGACAAGCTCCGCGCCGCGGTCAAGGCCGTAGTAGACGGCGTAGAGGAGGCACACGACGTCGGGTTCAAACGCCTGAAGACGGCATGAGCCGTCTACAGTTCTACGTGAGGGGCGTGGAGACAAAGGCGAGGGCGGAGAAGTTAATAGAGGTGCTGATGGGAGAAAAGCCCTCAGTATGCAAGATGTCCGATGGGGAGGACGATGATCAGAGGCACAGGCAGACACGTAGAGGCCCTGGCCCAATGCAAAGAGCTTAGAGAGGCGATAGAGAGGTGGAGCGATCGCAAAGCCCTGGAAGCCCAAAAAACTTTTAAACAAACACGTTACGGGAGTCGGCGGGGGTGCCCGAGCCAGGTCAAAGGGGCGGGTGGTTGCCCGCCCGGCTAGAGGGGCAGGGTTGAGGTCCCTGTGGCGTAGGCCTGCGTGGGTTCAAATCCCACC
>Ga0079998_108707_pt1 | contig 51019 bp, 48 predicted proteins | sample PerSpoBPS_BMetaG_FD_69201 | JGI IMG/M metagenome (GOLD analysis project Ga0079998, IMG submission 69201) | Thermal spring microbial communities from Yellowstone National Park, Wyoming, USA - Perpetual Spouter B (PS_B) MetaG (SPADES assembly)... | ecosystem: Environmental > Aquatic > Thermal...
TGGTGGCCGAGCGGTGCCGCGTCCTTGCCCAGGACCCCGAGACCCTCAGGCGGCACACCCTCTTCCACTGGTGGCCTAGGACGAAGGCATTAGCATAAAAGGGTATCAGACCGGGGAGGCCCCCTTCCTGCTAAAGAAATCCCGGGGTAAGGCCCACCCCGGGGCGAACCCAAAAGATAGCCCCCGGGGAACAACCCCGGGAGCTATCTCAGGCCTTACTGGACCACCTCAATGGGGATCCGCTTGGCCCGGGCCTCCGCCACCTTGGGCATGGTGAGCCGGAGGATGCCGTGGCGGAACTCCGCCTTGGCCTCGTCGGCCTTCACCTCCACGGGCAGGGTGAAGGTGCGCACGAAGGAGCCGTGGGGGATCTCCTGGAGGTAGTAGCGGCGGGCCTTAGCCTCCTCCACGGGCTTTACCTGGCCCCGGACGGTGAGCTTGTTGCCCTCGAGGCTCACCTCCAGGTCTTCAGGCGTGAGGCCGGGCGCGGCCATCTCCAGGATCAGGGCCTCGTCGGTCTCGTAGAGGTCGGCCGGGGCCACGTAGGTGGTGACGGGCCGGCCGAACTCGCCCAGCACCTCCTCAAAGAGCCGGTTGGCCTCCTCAAAGAGGGAGAGCGGACCCCAGGTCCTGAAGGGCGTGATCTCGGTGGGACGGGCATCCCTACGCACCAGGGCCATATCTATCACCTCCACTTTCACTTATATCATCTGCGCCCCAGTTTGTCAAGTACCCTTATGCCACAAGGCTTACCCATGCGTCCCCTATAATCAGGCCCATGGAGCTGCCCAAGGACGCGGTCCTGGTGGACACCAGGCCCCGCCCCGCCTACGAGGCGGGCCACCTTCCCGGGGCCCGGCACCTGGACCTCTCCGCCCCCCGGTTCCGCCTGCGGGAGGAGTCAGAGCTAAGGGCCCTCGAGGCGGGCCTCACCGAGCTCTTCCAAACCTTGGGCCTCAAGAGCCCCGTGGTCCTCTACGACGAAGGCCTCACCAGCCGCCTCTGCCGCACCGCCTTTTTCCTGGGGCTTGGGGGCCTCGAGGTGCGCCTCTGGACCGAAGGGTGGGAGGAGCTGGCCACGGAAAAGGAGACGCCCAAGCCCGAGCCCAGCGATACCCTGGCCCACCTCCAAAGGGACTGGCTCCTCACCGCCGACGAGGCCGCCCGTCATCCCCTCCTTCTGGACGTGCGGAGCCCGGAGGAGCACAAGGGCCTGGTCCACCCCCCTTGCTGCCCCCGGGGCGGGCGGATTCCCGGCAGCAGGAACGCCCCCCTGGAGCTCTTTTTTGAGCCCGAGGGGCTCCTTGCGCGGCTTGGGCTGGAGCCGGGCCAGGAGGTGGGGGTCTACTGCCACTCCGGGGCCCGGAGCGCCGTGGCCTTCTTCGTCCTGAGGCGCCTTGGGGTCAGGGCCCGGAACTACCTGGGCTCCATGCACGAGTGGCTCCAGGAGGGCCTGCCCACCGAGCCATGAGGGCCTTCCGCCTCACCGTAGGGCCTTTGGGGGAGAACGCCTACCTGGTGGAAACCCCCATGGGCGGGGTCTTCATAGATCCGGGGGACGAGGCCCCGAGGCTTCTCGCCCTGGCGGAGGCCACCGGCATCGCTCCCAGGGCCATCCTCCTCACCCACGCCCACTTTGACCACGTGGGGGCTGTGGCCCCCCTGGTGGAGGCCTTGGGTCTTCCCGTCTTCCTCCACCCCCTGGACCTGCCCCTCTACCAGGGGGCCGCCGAGGTGGCCGCCCGTTGGGGGGTCCCAATCCCCAGGCCCCCAGAGGAGGTGGAGCCCCTGGAGGAAGGCATGGTCCTCTTCGGCCTCGAGGTGTGGCACCTTCCCGGGCACAGCCCGGGGCACGTGGCCTTCCTGGACCGGGAAGGGGGTCAGGTCTTCTCCGGGGACCTCCTCTTCCGGGGCGGCGTCGGCCGCTACGACCTGCCCGGGGCCGACCCCAAGGCCCTCTTCGCCTCCTTGAGGCGGCTTCTCACCCTGCCTCCAGAGACCCAGGTCCACCCCGGGCACGGGCCCAGCACCACCTTGGGCCTCGAGGCCCAGACCAACCCCTTCCTCCAGGGGTTAGAATGGGAAACGTGAACGGGGCGGAGGCACTGAGGGCTCTTTACGCGCTTCAGGAGAAGGACCTGGAGATAGACCGATTGCAAAAGGAAGCCGAAACCCTTCCCGAGGACCTCCTGGCGGCAAAGGCCCAAGCGGAAGCTTTGGAGGCGGAGCTGGTGAACCTTCTGGAGCGCCAGGCGGAGCTCAAAAAGGCCTACACCCGCCACAGCCTGGACATAGAGGACCTCACCGCCAAGGAGAAGCAGGCCGAGGCGGAGCAGCGCCAGGCCCAGAGCGCCCGGGAGCAGACCCAGTACGAGAACCGCATCCAGCAGATCAAAGACCGCATCCGGGAGCTTCTGGAGCTCTCCACCCCCATCATGGAGGCCATGGAGGAGGTGGAGAAGGAGATCGCTCGGGTGGAGGAGGCCCTGGCAAGCCTCAGGCCCAAGCTGGAGGAGCTTCTCCAGCAAAACGCCCTGAGGGTGGAGGCCCTCAAGGAGGAGATCCTCAAGCTCCAGGAGGCGCGGCAGGCCATGGCGGCGGAGATCCCCGCCCCCGTGCTCAAGGAGTACGAGGCCATCCGCCGGGCCCGGAAGGGCACCGGGGTGGTGCGCATGCTGAGGCAGGGCCAGGTCTTCCGCTGCGAGGGGTGCAACGTGGTCCTGCCCACCCACGTGGCCCAGAAGGTGATGCAGGGGCAGCTTACCCGCTGCCCCTCCTGCGGCCGCCTCCTCTGGAAGGGCGAGGGCTAAAGAAGCCGGGCCTCCAAGGAGATCTCCTTCACCCCAGCCAGGGCCCGGGAAACGGGGCACCCCTCCTTGGCCGCCCGGGCGATCTCCTGGAACTTCTCCGGGGAAATCCCGGGCACCTCGGCCTCGGTGAGGAGCTCTATCCGGGTGATGGTGGCCCGGCCCTCCACCATCTCCAGGTGCACCCGGGCCTCGGTGGAGACCCGCCTGGGGGGGAACCCCTCCCGCTCCAAGGCGGCGGCCAGGGCCATGGAGAAGCACCCGGCGTGGGCCGCGGCGATGAGCTCCTCGGGGTTCGTTCCCTCCCCCTCCTCAAAGCGGGAGGGGAAGGAGTAGGGCCCCTGGAAGGCCTGGCTCTCTAGCTTCATAACCCCTTTGCCCGCGCGCAACCCGCCTTCCCAAACCGCTTCCGCTTTCCTCACCGGCATAGCGGACCCTCCGGCCTCAGGATACCCCGACCGGCCCGCCTCAGGGTGGCGAGAGCCACCTTCTGTCAAACTGAGGAGGTGCTCTTCCTCTTTGTGGACGGCCTGGGACTGGGCGAAGCTCTGGAAGACCTCTTCCCCCTCCTCCTGAGCCTCAGCCCCCACCCCCTGGACGCCACCCTGGGAGTGGAGGGCCTGCCCCAGTCGGGCACCGGCCAGACGGCCCTCCTCACCGGGGTGAACGCCGCCAGGCTCCTGGGCCACCACCAGGGCCCTTTCCCTAGCCCCCGCCTGAGGCCCCTCCTGAAGGCAAGCCTCTACGCCTGGGCCAAAGAAGAGGGCCTGGCCGTCCTCCACGCCAACGCCTACCACCCAGAGTACCTGGAAAAGGCCATGAGGGGCAGGCACCTTTTCCTTTCCGCCTTCGCCCAGTCGGCCCGCCTTGCGGGCCTACCCCTTCTGCCCCTGGACCATCCCTTGGCCCTCCCCCCTGGGTTCTGGGAAGACCCTTATGGCGTGGGGGCTAGGGCGGCGGCCCTCACCCGGCGCTTTGACCTGGTGGTCCTGGAGTACTGGGCCCTGGACCTCTTGGCTCACCGGGACCCAGAACGCCTGCCGGAACGTTTCCGGGAGCTCACCTTGTTTCTACGGGGCTTCCTGGACGAGGGTGGGGAGCTCCTCCTCACCTCGGATCACGGCAACGCCGAGGAGCCCTGGCACCCCCGCCACACCCTGAACCCCGTGCCCCTGGTCTACACCGGGGAGGCCCCACCGCCTCCTCTGGACCTCACCGGGGTCCTGCCCTGGATGCAAAGGATTCTCACTTCTAAATACAAGAAATCCGACCGGAATACTTGACTTTCGCCCCTGCGGGTTGTAGAGTACCTGGGCGAGGGCGCCCTCACCCCGGGTCTCCCGGGAACCACGCTCGGAGGTTCAGATGGAACGCAGAACGATCCTGACCCTTATCGGCCTAACGATCCTAAGCCTTGGCCTAGCCCAGGCCCAGACCCTCACCGTCTACTCGGGACGGGGCCAGAGCCTGGTGGAGCCCCTGGTGAAGCAGTTTGAGCGGGATACGGGCATCCGGGTCCAGGTGCGCTACGGCACCGACGCCCAGATCCTGGCCGCCTTGCAGGAGGAGGGCGGCCGCTCCCCTGCGGATGTGTTCTGGGGCAACACCTCGGGGGCCCTGGGCCGGGCCGCCGGGCTGGGTCTCCTAAGGCCCCTGGGGGATAGCCTCCTCAAGACCCCCCAGGCCTTTGCCCCCGCCTCCCGGTCCTGGGTGCCGGTGACCCTGCGCCTCAGGGTTCTGGCCTATAACCCCCAGAAGTTCAAGCCCGAGGAGCTTCCCCAAAGCATCCTGGACCTTCCCCGCTTCGCCCGGGAAAAGGGTCTTGGGGGGCGGGTGGGCTGGACCCCCACTTACTCCAGCTTCCAGGACATGGTGGCGGGGATGATCGCCCTTCACGGAGAGGCCAAAACTAGGGCGTGGCTTGAGGAAATGAAAGCCCTCGCCCCCAAGGCTTACGCCTCCAACCCCGCCATGCTGGACGCCATCCGGGCGGGCGAGGTGGACCTGGGCTCCACCAACCACTACTACGTGGTGCGCTTCCGCCGGGCGGGGTACCAGCTGGGGATGCACCACTTCCAGGACGGGGACGTGGGCAACCTGGCCCTGGTGACGGGAGCGGGCATCCTGAAGACCAGCAAGAACCTCACCGCCGCCACCCGCTTCCTCACCTACCTCCTCACCCCCAAGGCCCAGCAGTACTTCGCGGGCACCGTCGGGGAGTACCCCCTGGTGAAGGGCGTGGTAACGGACCCTAACCTGCTACCCCTCGAGGAGGCCCTGGCCAAAAGCCCCAGGCTGGACTTTGAGAAGCTTCCCCTAGAGCAGGCTTTGAGGCTCCTTCGGGAACTCGGGATCCTGTGACCCTGAGGCTTCCCCACCTACCCGGGCTCCTTCCCTTCCTCATCCCCGCCCTCCTCACGGGGGGTGGGGTAGCCCTGCCCCTCCTCTACCTGGTCCTAAGGGCCCTGGAGGCGGAGCCCAAGGCCCTCCAGGAAATCCTCCTCAGGCCCAAGAACCTGGAGCTTCTTCTGAACACCCTGGCCCTTCTCCTCGGGGTCCTTCTCCTCACCACCCTCCTGGCCCTCCCCCTGGCCTTCCTCACCACCCGGACGGACCTCAAGGGAAAGCGGGTTTTCGCCATCCTCCTCACCCTGCCCCTGGCCATTCCCGGGTACGTGGGGGCCTACGTCCTCCTGGCGGCCACCGGGGAAGGGGGGATTCTTCCCCTTCCCCGACTGGAGGGGTACTGGGGGGCCCTCCTGGTCCTCTCCTTCATCACCTACCCCTACCTCTTCCTCTCCTTGAGGGCCGCCTTTTTGGGCCTGGACCCCAGCCTGGAGGAGGCGGCCCGCACCCTGGGCCTTCCGCCCTGGCGGGCCTTCTTGAGGGCGGCCTTCCCCCAGCTCCTCCCGGCCCTTCTTTCCGGCTATTTGGTGATCGGCCTCCACGCCCTGGGGGACTTCGGCACGGTGAGCCTTCTCCGCTACGAGACCTTTTCCTACGCCATCTACCTGCAGTACACCGCCGCCTTTGACCGGGTCTACGCCGCCTGGCTGGCCCTCTTCCTCCTCCTCCTCACCGGGGGGCTCCTCCTCCTGGAGGGAGTCTTTCTAAGCCGCCTGGCCCTGGCGCGGGCAGGCAAGGGGGCAAGCCGGAGGGCCAGGCCGGTGCGCCTGGGCCCCCTGGCTCCCCTGGCCTACCTCCTCCTCTCCCTCCCCGTCCTCCTCGCCCTAGTCCTGCCCCTTTACGCCCTCTTCCACCTGGCAAGCCGCTTTCCCCGGGAGAACCTAGAGGGGGTCAGGGAGGCCCTCCTCCACTCGGCCCTGGCGGCGGGCCCCGCCGCGGCGCTGGCGGTGGGCATGGCCCTGCCCATCGCCTACCTGGCGGTGCGCTACCCCTCCTTCCCCGCCCGCCTTCTGGAGCGCCTGGCCTACCTGGGCTACGCCATCCCGCCTTTGGCCTTCGCCCTGGCCTGGGTCTTCTTCAGCCTGAAGGGCCTCCCCTTCCTCTACGGCACCCTCCCCCTCCTCATCCTGGTCCTGGCCTTCCACTTTCTGGCGGAAAGCCTGGGGCCCATCCGGGGGGCCCTGCACCAGGTGCCGAGGCGCCTGGAGGAGGCGGCCAGGACCCTGGGGGAAACCCCCACCGGGGCCTTCTTCCGGGTCACCTTCCCCCTCCTCTGGCGGGGGACGCTGGCGGGAGGGGCTTTGGCCTTCATCGGGGCGGTCAAGGAGCTTCCCATCACCCTCCTCCTGGCCCCCATGGGCTACAGCACCCTGGCCACCCGGGTTTTCAGCTACACTCAGGAAGCCATGTTCGCCGAGGCCGCCCCCTTCGCCCTCCTCATCGCCCTCCTCTCGGCGGCCTTCGTGGGGGTGTTGCTTTGGAGCGAGCGCCGCTTCTAGAACTCCAAGGGATAAGGAAGCGCTTCGGCGAGCACGAGGTGCTCAAAGGGGTGGACCTCGCCGTCTACCCCGGGGAGATCCTGGCCCTCCTAGGGCCCTCGGGGTGTGGCAAGACCACGCTCCTTCGCGTCATCGCCGGCCTGGAGAGCCCCGATGAGGGCCGGGTCCTCCTCGAGGGCCAAGACATCACCCCCCTGCCCCCGGAAAGGCGGGGCATCGGCTTCGTCTTCCAGGACTACGCCCTCTTCCCCCACCTCACGGCCCTGGGCAACGTGGCCTTCGGCCTGAAGGGAAAAGACCGTCTGGAGCGGGCCAGAAGGGCCCTGGAGCGGGTGGGGATGACCCTCTTCCAGGACCGGAAGCCCGGGGAGCTCTCCGGCGGGCAGCAACAGCGGGTGGCCCTGGCCCGGGCCCTGGCCCCCGGGCCTAGGCTCGTCCTCCTGGACGAGCCCTTCTCCAGCCTGGACGCCGGGCTTAGGGCCGCCACCCGGGAGGAGGTGCGCAAAGTCCTCAAGGAGACAGGCACCACCGCCATCCTGGTCACCCACGACCAGGAGGAGGCCCTCTCCTTCGCCGACCGCCTGGGGGTCATGCGAGGGGGAAGGCTTTTGCAGGTGGGGACCCCGGAGGAGGTCTACCTGAGGCCCAAGACCCCCTTCGTGGCCCAGTTTTTGGGGCGCACCAACCTCCTTCCCGGGGAGGGGAAGGGGCGGTACGCCGAGACCTGCCTGGGCCCCGTGCCCCTGGCCGAGCCCGCCCACGGGCCCCTCATCCTCTCCCTGAGGCCCGAGGCCCTGAGGCTCATCCCCCCCGGGGAGGGCCCTTTGGGGGAGGTGGTGGCCCGGGAGTTCAAGGGGCACGACCTGACCTACCGGGTGCGGCTTTTGGGCACAGACCGGGAGGTCCAGGCGCAGGAAAGCCCCACCGCCCCCTACCGGGTGGGGGACCGGGTGGGAATCCAGGTGGTGGGGGAGGGGGTGGCCCTCGAGGCCAAGACCCCAGTGGGCACCGACTAATACCACCCCATGCTGGCCCAAGCCAGCATGGGGGCCCCGGCAAAAGGTTCCTGGAGAAGTTATCAGCATGGTGGGCCGAAGGAAACAGGAAGCAAGGGTATAAGCTAGGCCTGTGCGCCGCATTCTCCTCCTCACCGAGTACGACGGGACCCACTTCGCTGGGCTTCAAAGACAGCGGCAGGGCCTGCGCACCGTGCAGGGCGAGCTGGAAAAGGCCCTTCCCCATATCGGAGCTCTCCCCAAGGCGGTGGCCGCCGGCCGCACCGACGCCGGGGTCCACGCCCTCGCCATGCCTTTCCACATAGACCTGGCAAGCCGGATCCCCGCGGAGAAGGTGCCCGAGGCCTTAAACCGCCTCCTCCCCGAGGACCTGAAGGTGGTGGCCGCAAGGGAGGTGGCCCCGGACTTCCACGCCAGGAAGGACGCCCTCTGGCGGGCCTACCGCTACCGAGTCCTCCTTCGGCCCCACCCCTCCCCCCTCCTCCGCCACCGGGTCCTCTGGCTCAGGAGGCCCCTAGACCTCGCCGCCATCCGGGAAGCCCTCCCCCTCCTCCTCGGGCGGCACAACTTCCTGGGCTTCGCCAAGGAGGAGACCCGGGAGGGGGTGCGGGAGCTCCTGGAGGCCCGCCTCGAGGTCCTGGAAGGAGAGATGGGCCCGGAGGTCCGCTTCTACTTCAAGGGCAGGAGCTTCCTCCGGGGCCAGGTGCGGGGCATGGTGGGGACCCTTCTGGAGGTGGGCCTGGGCAGGCGCTCCCCGGAAAGCGTGAAGGCCATCCTGGAAACCGCCGACCGCCGTCTGGCGGGCCAAAGCGCCCCGGCCACGGGGCTTTACTTCCTCGAGGCCGCCTACCCGGAGGAGAAGCTGACTTAGACAGCCCAGGGGCTCAGGCCCTCTCTAGCGCCCCTCTAGAGGCGGCTCCTGGGGTCCAGGGCGTCCCTGAGGCCGTCCCCCAGGTAGTTGAAGGCCAAGACGGTGATGAAGATCATGAAGCCCGGGGGCAGGGCCAGCCAGGGCGCGGTGAAGATGTACTCCTGGGCGTTGGTCAGCATGTTGCCCCAGGTGGCCACCGGGGGCTGGATGCCAAAGCCCAGGAAGGAAAGGGCCGCCTCCACCAGGATGGCCCCGCCGATCTGCAGGGTGGCCTGGACGATCAGGGGGGCCAGGGTGTTGGGCACCAGGTGGCGGAACATGATGCGCCCATCCGTGGCCCCCAGGGCCTGGGCCGCCGTCACGTAGTCCTGCTCCCTCAAGGAGAGGATGTTCCCCCGCACCAGCCTGGCCGTGCCCAGCCAGCCGAAGAGGACCAGGATGGTGATGATGATGAACACGCTGGCCGCCTCCCCAAAGACGCCCTGGGCCCACTGGCCCACCTTGACCCCGGGGTCCCGGAGAAGGGCGGAGAGCACCAAAAGAAGGGGCAGGGTGGGGATGGTCAGCATGAAGTCTATGAGGCGGCTGATGGCCACGTCCAGGTCCAGGCGGATCTGGCCCTTCAGGCCGTACCAGGCCGCCAGGAGGACCAGGGCCACGGTAAGGCCAAACCCCAGATAGCTTCCGAGGCTCCCCGCTTTCAGCCCATCCTTGGCCAGGGCCCAGGCGATGGAGAGGACCAGGTACAGGGCCCCGTAGTAGAGGAACCAGGAGAAGACCCGCCAAAGGGCGAAGCTCCAGGGGGAAAACCCCTCCTTCTCCCGGCGCAGGGGGCCCAGGTAGAAGCGCAGGGGCCGCCCGGAGAAGTACCCCGCCAAGGTCCCCATGATGGTCCCCAGGATCACGCTGGAAAAGGCCACGGCGAAGCCCACCAGAAGGGAGATGCGGGAGCCGTAGATGATGCGGGAAAGGACGTCCCGCCCCAGGTCGTCGGTGCCCAGAAGGTGCTCCCGGGAAGGGGGGTTGAAGTAGAACTGCCCCACGTCCTCCCCCGTGGGCTGGGCCGTGGGGTCGTAGGGGGCCAGCCAGGGGGCGAATATGGCCATGAGGACCAGGAGGACGATGACCACCAGCCCGGCTATGGCCATCCTGTGTCGCCGAAGGCGGCGCCAGAACATTCCGAAGAAGGTACGGGGCTTTGCAGAAACGGTCGCGGTCGCCATGCTCCACCTCTAGCTGTAGCGGATGCGGGGGTCCACCACCGCGTAAGCCAGGTCGGCCAGCAGGTTGAAGAGGGCGGTCATCAGGGCGAGGAAGGCAAGCGCGGCCATGGCCACGTTGTAGTCTTTCTCCACCAAGGCGTCAAAGATGGCCCGGCCCATCCCCGGGTAGCTGAAGATGGTCTCGGTGATGGTGGCCCCGCCCAGGACCCCAGGGATGGCCAGGCCCACCAGGGTAACGATGGGAATCAGGGCGTTCCTCAGGGCGTGCTTGTAGAGGACCACCCGCTCGGCCAGACCCTTGGCTCGGGCGGTGCGGATGTAGTCCTGGGAGAGAACCTCAAGAAGGGAGGCCCGCATGAACCGGGTCCACTCCGCCATCTGCAAAGAGGCAAGGGTGATCACGGGCAGGACGAGGTGCCAGGCCCACTGGCCCAGGTACTCCCAGAGGCCCACCTGCCCCGAGCGCACGTCGTCCCAGAGGAAGCCGGGCACGCCTCCCGTGGGGAAACGGGGAAAACCCGGGATGTGGTCGGGGAGCCAGATGGCGAAGAGGTAGAGGAGCAAAATCCCCAAAAAGAAAACGGGCATGGAGAAGCCGATAAAAGAGAGGAAGGTGATGGCGTAGTCTGCTAAAGAGTACTGGCGCACCGCCGAGAAGACCCCCACGGGGATGGCCACCAGGAGGGCCAGGGTAAGGGCTAGTCCTGAGAGAAGGAGGGTCTTGGGCAGGCGTTGGAGGAAGATGTACTCGGCGGCGGGGATCCCGTAGGTGCGGCTGTAACCCAGATCGCCCCGCAGGGCCCGGGAGAGCCACTTGAAGTAGCGGATGTGGAGGGGCTGGTCCAGGCCGTAAGCCCGCTTCAGGGCCTCAAACTGCTCGGCGGTGATCCTGGGGTTCTGCCGCCTAAGCTCGTCCAAGGGATCCCCCGGCTGCAGGGCCAGAAGGGCGTAGATGACCACGCTGGCCGCAAAGAGCAGGGGGACCATCTGCAAAAGCCTGCGCACCGTGTAAGCGAACACCGTTTTACCTCCCGTTTATTCCGCTAAAAAGCCCGCTGGGAAAACCCCAGCGGGCCCCACTATACCACCCAGGCTACTTGGTGGAAAGGGCGTACTTCGCCTGGTCCCACTTCTTGACGGCGCCCCGGCTCTCCCAGCCGATCTCCCAGGCGTTCCAGCCGGGGTAGCCGTTGCCCCCTGCGTAAGCGCTGGCCACGTAGTTCACGAGGCCCTTGCGCACCACATAGGGGTTGGCCCGGAAGTAGAGGGGCAGGGCGGGAAGCTCCTCGGCCCAGATCTCCTGGGCGCGGGCGAAGAGCTGCTTCCGCTTGGCCTCGTCAAACTCCAGCACCGCCTGGCTGGTGAGGCGGTCAAACTCGTCGTTGCGCCAGCCGCCGATGTTCTGGCCCTGGTAGTTGTTCTCCTTGGTGGGTACCTGGATGGTGTTGGTGTTCAGGTTCTTGTACTGGAAGAGGGAGCCGTCCTCGGCCAGGCTGGACACCCAGGCGAACTCAAACATCCCGGTCCACTTGCACTCGCTGGCCCGCTGGATGAAGTCGTCGGCGAAGACCACGGCGGAGGGGGCGTTGTTGATCTTGACGGCGATGCCGATCTTCTTCAGGTCCTCGGCGAAGAACTGCTGGGTGCGCTCGCGAATGGCGTTGCCGGCGGTGGTCACGTACTCAATCTCAAAGCGCACGGTGCGGCCGCCCACGGTGCGCTGGAGGATGCCGTCGGGCCCCTTCCTCCAGCCCAGCTCCGCCAGGAGGGCCTCGGCCTTCTTCAGGTCAAACTCGTACTTCCTGACGTTGGGGTTGAAGAGGGGGTTGACGGGGGCGATCCAGGTGTGGGCCACGGGCTGGAGGCCGTCAAAGAAGGCCTTCACCAGGCCCTCCCGGTTCATGGCGTGAAGCAGGGCCCGGCGGGTGCGCACGTCGTTCAGGCCCAGGTCCTTCACGGTCTGGCAGTTCTCAAACTTGTTGATGTCAATGTGCTCCCAGATGGCCCCGGGCACGAACCAGATGTCAAAGCGGCCGGGAGCGCGGGAGGTGAGCTGCCTGGAGCGGCCCTGGTCAAAGGTGAGGGCTACGCTGGAGGTGGCGTCAATGGAGCCGCCGATGACGGCCACCAGGAGGGAGTTGGTGTTCTGGATGAAGCGGTAGACCACCTTCTGCACGTACTTGCTCTCCCCGCCCTCGGGCTTGATGGGGAAGTTGGGGTTCCGCTCCATCTCAATGGAGTTCCCCGGCACCCAGCGCTTAAGCTTGAAGGCCCCGGAGTAGACCATGGCCCCCTTGTTCAGGGCCTGAGGGGTGGAGAACTTGAGGAAGAAGTTGCGGTAGAGCTCGTTGAGCTTCTCCGCATCCTTATCGGGGTCCAGACCCTTGGCCGCCGCCTTCACCTTCTCCCACTCGGCTCCCATGATGTGCTTGGGGGCGTAGCCGATGGGGGAGCCGTAGGTGTCGTAGTAGTAGGCGGGCTCAAAGGAGACGGTGAAGTTGCGGGCGTCCTTGACCTTAAGGTTCACCCGCTCCCAGTAGTCCGGGTTGAGGACAGGCATGCCCTTGGCCTTGCCCACCTCAAAGTAGAACTGGACGTCCTCGGTGGTGATGGGCTTGCCGTCGGACCACCTGGCGTCGGGGCGGATGGTGAGGTCCATCTCTATCCGCTTTTTGCCCCCGCCAATGTCCTTGACCCGAAGACGTCCGTTCTTCTCCGTGGGCACCTCCGTGGCCAGGACGGGGAAGTTCTCGCTGTTGGCGTTGAAGCCGATGAAGGGGGCGAAGAGGTAGCCCTCTATCTCCGACTTGATGGCCTGGTTGGAGATGACGGAGAGGAAGTCCCCCGCCAGCACCCTGGGCTCCTGGGAAGCCCCGATGACCAGGCTGTTGTCCTGGGGCCCCGCCAGGGCCAAGCCCAGAGCGGTCAAACCGAGTACAGCCAGTTTGCCTACTTTCCTCATATGGCCTCCTTTCGCGTTCTCGGCACTCTCTAAGTGGCCGAGGGTATTATACGCCAGCCAGGCTTAAGGTCAACGGGGGAAAAGCTAAAGGGGCCTGAAGCCAGGCCCCTCCTTTAGCCCCAAGGGCTAGTGGCCGCAGGTGCGGGCCTCCCCCTCCTGGTCCTTGGTGCGGAAGGAGTGGCCGCAGCCGCAGGTGCTTATGGCGTTGGGGTTGTGGACGGTGAAGCCGCCGCCCATGAGGCTTTCCACCCAGTCTATCTCCGAGCCAACCAGGTAGGGGAGGGACCTCTGGTCCACCACCAGGCGCACCCCGTGCATCTCCACGAAGGTGTCCCCCTCCAGCTCCCTTTCGTCCACAGCCATGCCGTACTGGAAGCCCGAGCACCCCCCGGACTTGATGTAGACCCGGATGGCCGCCCCTTCCTTGCCGTAGCGGGCTAGGATCTCCTTGGCCTTTTCCGCCGCCAAAGGGGTGATGCGGATGACCGCCTCCTGGGCTTCTACCATGCCTCAACCTCCCTACCGTAAGGCTAGCACGGCGGGGGTGAGGAAAGGTGAGGCAGGTTCCAAGGGGTTAGGATGATCGCATGAACGTGTCCCGCGTGCAGGCGGTACTAAGGGAAGAGGGGTTTGACGGCTGGCTCCTCTACTCCTTCGGGCAGAGCAACCCCGTGGCCCTTCAAGTTCTGGGCCTGGGCCACCTCCACCTCACCCGCCGCCTGGCCTACTTCCTTCCCCAGGAGGGGGAGCCCACCCTCCTCTGCCACGCCATTGAGGTGAGCCTCCTCCCGCCCCTTCCCGGGAAGCGGCGCACCTACCACACCTGGCAGGGCTTCCTGGAGGGGCTTGCCCAGGTCCTCGAGGGCTCCTGGCGCATCGCCTTGGAGTACGTGCCCGGGGGGCGGATCCCCTACCTCTCCCAGGTGGACGGAGGGACCCTGGACCTCCTCAGGGGGATGGGCCTCGAGGTCGCCTCCTCCTGGCCCCTCCTCCTCCTCTTCCAGACCTGGGACGAGGAGAAGCTCAAGGCCCATAGACGGGCGGCCTCCGGCCTGGTCCAGGCCAAGGACGCGGGCCTGGCCCTCCTCCGGGAAAACCCCAAGGCCACGGAAAAGGAAGTCCAGGCGCGGATGGCCCAGGTCCTGGAGGAGCTTGGCCTCACCTTTGACCACCCCCCCATGGTGGCCTTTGGGAAGAACAGCGCCAACCCCCACCACGCGCCCACGGAGAAGGCCCTGGAGGAGGGGGAGGTGGCCCTTCTGGACCTGTGGGCCAAGGAGCCCGGCGGGGTCTACGCCGATATCACCTGGATGGCGGGCCTCGAGGTGGGCGAGGCCGCCCACCGGGCCTTCCAGGCGGTGCGGGAGGCCCGGGACCAGGCCATCGCCTTCGTGGCCAGGGCCTACCGGGAAGGGCGCCACCCCCGGGGGTACGAGGTGGACCGGGTGGCCAGGGGGGTTCTGGAGGGGATGGGGTATGGGCCCTACATCCGCCACCGCACCGGCCACAACCTGGGGGAGGAGGTCCACGGCTTTGGGCCCCACCTGGACGACCTGGAGACCCAGGATTTCCGCCCCCTGGTCCCGGGCTTGGCCTTCACCGTGGAACCGGGGGTCTACCTGGAGGGCTTCGGCATGCGCACGGAGGTGAACGTCTACCTTCACCCGGAAGGGCCGGAGGTAACCACCCCCCTCCAGGAGGCCATCACCCCCCTCTAATCCACGCCGGCCGGGCAGGGGACCCCAGTCCAGGGCGTGGTATCTTGGGGGACGGCATGGACCGCCCCCTTCGGATCTTCTCCGGCCAGTCCAACCAGCCCCTGGCCCGGGCCATCGCCGAGGCCCTGGGCATACCCTTGGGCAGGAGCACCACCCAGCGCTTCGCCAACGACAACCTCTTCGTCCGCTTTGAGGAGAGCCTCCGGGAAGGGGACGTCTTCATCGTCCAGTCCTTCACCCCTCCGGTGCAGGATCACCTCATGGAGCTCCTCATGATGGTGGACGCCGCCAAGGGGGCCAGCGCCGCCCGGGTCACCGCCGTCATCCCCTACTTCTCCTACGCCAGGAGCGACAAGAAGGACTCCCCCCGCATCTCCATCGCCGCCAGGCTCATCGCCGACCTCCTGCAGACCGCCGGGGCGGACCGGGTCCTCACCATGACCCTCCACTCCCCCCAGGTGCACGGCTTCTTCAAGATCCCCGTGGACCACCTTTCCGCCGAACCCGTAATCGCCAACCACTTCGCCACCAGGGTGGACCTGGAAAACGCCGTGGTGGTGGCCCCAGACGCCGGGGACCTTAAAAGGGCAAGCTCTCTAGCGAGAAGGCTCCGCCTACCCCTGGCCTTCATAGACAAGGAGCGGGTCTCCGACACCGAGGTGCGGGTGCGGATGCTGGTGGGGGAGGTCAGGGGCAAGACGGCCCTGATCGTGGACGACGAGATCTCCACCGCAGGGAGCCTGGTGGAGGCGGTGGAGGCCCTGATGCAGGCCGGGGCCAAGGAGGTCTACGCTGCCGCCACCCACGGGGTCTACGTGGGGCCGGCCCTGGAGCGCATCGCCAAAAGCCCGGTCAAGGAGGTGGCCGCCACCGACACCTGCCCTCCCAAGGAAGCCCCCAAGCTCAAGACCCTCACCGTGGCCCCCATCTTCGCCGAGGCCATCTGGCGGATCCACCGGGGCGAGTCCGTCTCCAGCCTCTTCACCTAGCATGGAAAGGCGCCTCGTCCTCGCCGGCCTTCCCGTCCTGGCCCAGATCCCGGAAAACCCCAGGGCCATCCTCCTCGCCCTCCACGGCCTCCAGGGCTCCAAGGAGCGCATCCTCTCCCTGCTTCCCGGCTTTAAGGAGGCGGGCTTCCTCCTCCTGGCCCCCGACGCCCCCAGGCACGGGGAAAGGGGCACGCCCCCTTCCGCCAAGAGCGGGCGCTACGTGGAGGAGGTCTACCAGGTGGCCCTGGCCTTCGCCGAGGAGGCCTGGCGGGTGGCGGAGGAGGCCAGGGCCCGCTACGGCCTTCCCCTCTTCCTGGCGGGAGGAAGCCTGGGCGCCTTCGTGGTCCACCTCCTCCTCTCCCGGGGCTTCCGGCCAAAAGGGGCCCTGGCCTTCATCGGGAGCGGCTTTCCCATGAAGCTTCCCCAGGGGCAGAGCCTTCAGGACCCCCAGGTGGCCGCCCTCTACCAGGCCCCCCCGGCCACCAGGGGCGAGGCCTACGGAGGGGTACCCCTTCTCCACCTCCACGGCACCAGGGACCTGATCGTCCCCCTGGAACGCATGGAGAAGACCGTAGAGGCCCTCAGGCCCCACTACCCCGAAGGCCGGCTGGCCCGCTTCGTGGAGGAGGGGGCGGGGCATATCGTCACCCCCCTCATGGCCCGGGTGGGGCGGGCTTTTCTGGAGGCATGGCTCTAAAGATACCCCATCTAAGCCTTCGCCGGGATGGGGACCCCAGAAAGATCCTGGTGGGGCTCCAGGGCTACCGGGGCTTTCCCGGCGGGTTCAAGGCCTACCGCCAGGTCTTCCCCACGGTGGAGCTCTCCTGGTGGCACCGCCTGCCGGACGAAAGGACCTTGGGCCGCCTCGAGGCCCTCGCCCCCCCGGGGTTCCTCTTTAGCGCCCTCGGCCACAAGCACCTCTCCTTTAGGCCAAGCGGCGAGGAAAGGCGCACCCTAAGGCGCTTCCTGAGGCGCTTCCGGCGCTTTGGGGAGAAGCGGGGGGCGGTCCGCCTCCTCGTGCCCCAGGGGGTGGAGGAAGGGGCCATGGCCCTTTGGCTGGACCTCCTCGAGGCGGTGCTTGAGGAGCTTGGCCCCTTCCCCCTCTTCTTCCAGGCCCCCGAACCCTTGAGGCCCCTCCTGAAGGCCCGGGGCCACCTTCTGGTCAACGAGGAGGGGCCCCTTCTCTACCTCCTGGACCCCCCCGGGCTTCCCGAGGGGGAGGGCTTCGCCTACTTCTCCTCTTCCCAAGCCCTGGCCCAAGCCCTACACTCATAGCGGAGGTTGACCCGGATTGAAGACGGCCAAGCGCTTTTCCCCCAAAGAAGCCGAGGAGGTCTACCTGGTCCCCTACTGGGGGGCGGGGTTTTTCCGGGTAGGCGAAAGGGGCGAGCTGGAGGTGACCCCTCTGGGCCCTGAAGGGCCTTCCGCCTCCCTTTTGGAGATCGTGGAGGCCCTGAGGGACGAGGGGCGGCCCCTACCCCTTGTCCTCCGCTTCCCCCAGATCCTGGAGGCCCGGGTCCGGGAGCTCAACGAGGCCTTCCTCCGGGCCATGGAGAAGTACGGCTACCGGGGGGGCTACCGGGGGGTCTACCCGGTGAAGGTCAACCAGCGCCGCCTGGTCCTGGAGACCGTGGCCCGGGCGGGAAGGCCGTACCACCATGGCCTCGAGGCGGGCAGCAAGCCGGAGCTGGCCCTGATCCTGGCCCAGGACCTCTCCAAGGAGGCCCTCATCACCACCAACGGCTTCAAGGACGACGACTTCATCCGCCTGGCCCTCATGGGCAAGAAGCTGGGCCGCAACGTGGTCATCACCCTGGAGAAGTTCGCCGAACTCCCCAGGGTCCTCCGCCTCTCCCGGGAGGTGGGGGTGAGGCCCAGCCTGGGGATCCGCTACAAGCTGAAGGCCAAGGGGGCGGGGCAGTGGGAGGCCTCGGGGGGAGAAAACGCCAAGTTCGGCCTCACCACCCCCGAGATCGTCAAGGCGGTGGAGATCCTTAAGGAAGAGGGCCTCCTGGACACCCTGGTCATGCTCCACGCCCACATCGGCAGCCAGGTAACGGATATCCGCCGCATCAAAGCCGCCGTGCGGGAGGCGGCCCAGACCTACGTGCAGCTCAGGAAACTGGGAGCCCCCCTCCGCTACCTCAACCTGGGGGGCGGCCTGGCCGTGGACTACGACGGCTCCAAGACCAACTTCTACGCCTCCGCCAACTACACGCTTCAGGAGTACGCCGAGGACCTGGTCTATGTGACCAAGGAGATAGTGGAGGCCCACGGAGAGCCCCACCCCATCCTGGTCACGGAGTCCGGCCGGGCGGTGACCGCCTACCACGAGGTCCTGGTCCTGGAGGTCATTGACGTCATCACTCCTCCCGGGGAGACAAAGCCCGCGCCCCCCCCTGAGGAGGCCCACCCCCTGGTCAAGGAACTCTGGGAAAGCCTGGAAAGCCTCTCGGCTAAGAACTTCCGCGAGGTCTACCACGACGCCTTCGCCGACAAGGAAACCTTGCAGACCCTCTACGACCTGGGCCTGGTGTCCCTGAAGGACCGGGCCCTGGCGGAGGAGATCTTCTACCACATCGCCCGGCGGGTCTACGCCATCGCCCAGAGCCTCCCCTACGCCCCCGACGAGCTGGAGGACCTGGAGAAGCTCCTGGCCGACAAGCTGGTGTGCAACTTCTCCATCTTCCAAAGCCTCCCCGACGCCTGGGCCATCCACCAGCTCTTCCCCATCGTCCCCTTGGGCCGCCTTTCCGAGCCCCCTACCCGCAGGGCCACCCTGGTGGACATTTCCTGCGACTCCGACGGGAAGATTGACCGCTTCATTGACCTCCACGACGTGCGCCACACCCTTCCCGTCCACCTCGTGCGCCCGGGGGAGCCCTACTATCTGGGGGTCTTCCTGATAGGGGCCTACCAGGACGTCTTGGGCAGCAACCACAACCTCTTCGGCCAGGTGGGGGAGGCCCATGTGGAGGTGGACGAGGAGGGCTTCGCCATAGAGCGCTTCGTCCCCGGAGAGACGGCGGAGAAGGTCATTGAGAAGATGGGCTTCACCGCCCGGGAGCTGATGCTCGGGGTGGAGCGCCTGGTGCGGCAAAGCCGGCTCTCCCCCGCAGAAAAGGGGGCCTTCCTGGAACGCTACGCCCGGGAGCTCCAGGGGTACACCTACCTGGAGGACTAGGGGCCGTTAAGGCTCCGTTAAAGACGAGGCCCTCTACCGGGCCAAGCGCGCGGGGAAAAACCGGGTGGAGACGGCCTAACCCAGAGAACTAGGCTCCGGTACGTCCTTTTGGGGCCCCCGCCGTGGCTCTTGCCACGGCGGGGTACTTTAAAGCCCCGCTTCCCGCCTCAAGGCCTCCACCCGGTCCGTCTCCTCCCAGGGGAAGCCGGGCCGGCCGAAGTGGCCGTAGGCGCTGGTGGGGGTGTAGATGGGCCTTAGGAGGTCCAGCTCCTCAATGATGGCCAGGGGCCTGGGGTCAAAGACCTTAGCGGCGATCTCCGTGAGCTTCTCGTCGGGCAGGACCCCGGTGCCGAAGGTCTCCACCCGCAAGGACACGGGCCGCGCCTTGCCGATGGCGTAGGCGAGCTCCACCAGGGCCCGCTTCGCAAGCCCCGCCGCCACCAGGTTCTTGGCCATGTAGCGGGCGTAGTAGCTGGCGGAGCGGTCCACCTTGGTGGGGTCCTTGCCGCTGAAGGCCCCGCCCCCGTGGGGCACCGCCCCTCCGTAGGTGTCCACAATGATCTTCCGGCCCGTCAAGCCGGTGTCGGCGTGGGGGCCTCCCAGGATGAAGCGGCCCGAGGGGTTGATGAGGTACTCCGTCTCCCCCTCCTTGAGGTACTCCGCCGGGATGGCCTGGCGGACCACCTCCCGGATCAGGTCCTCCCTAAGCTGCTCCTGCTCCACCTCGGGGGAGTGCTGGGCGGAGACCACCACGGTCTTCACGTAAAGGGGCCGGTCCCCCTCGTAGACCACGGTCACCTGGGCCTTGCCGTCGGGGCGCAGGTAGGGGAGGAGGCCCGTCTTGCGCACCTCGGCCAGGCGCATGGTGAGGCGGTGGGCCAGGGTGATGGGGAGGGGCATGAGCTCCGGGGTTTCGTCCGTGGCGTAGCCGAACATGAGGCCTTGGTCCCCCGCCCCCACGCGGTCTAAGGGATCGGTGGACTTGAGAACCCGCCACTCGTAGGCCAGGTTCACGCCTCCGGCGATGTCCGGGGACTGCTCGTCTATGGCGGTGAGGACGGCGCAGGTGTCGGCGTCAAAGCCGTACTTGGCCCGGGTGTAGCCCACCTCCCGCACCGTCTTGCGCACCAGGCCCGGGATGTCCACGTACCCCTCGGTGGTGATCTCCCCCGCCACGAAGACGAGCCCCGTGGTGACCAGGGTCTCCGCCGCCACCCGGGCCTTCTTGTCCTGGGCCAGAATGGCGTCCAGAATGGCGTCGGAGACCCGGTCCGCCAGCTTGTCCGGGTGCCCTTCCGTGACCGATTCAGACGTGACCAGCCGCAACTTGCGCACCTCCTTAGGGATCTGCCCCCCTGGGGCAACCCCGATAGTATAGCACCCCCCCTTGGCCGTCCAGTATGCTCTGGCCCTGTGAGGAACCCCAAGGCCCCCATCGGCGTCTTTGACTCGGGCGTGGGCGGGCTCACCGTACTGACCGCCCTGAAGAAGGCCCTTCCCCAGGAGGACTTCCTCTATTTCGGCGACACGGCCCGGGTGCCCTATGGGGGCAAGCCCCTCTCCATGGTGCGGCGCTTCGCCTGGGAGATCGCGGGCTTTCTCCTCCGGGAGGGGGTGAAGGCCATCGTGGTGGCCTGCAACACGGCGAGTTCCGCCGCCCTCCCCGACCTGGCGGAAGACCTTTCCGTGCCCGTCTTCGGGGTCCTGGAGCCGGCGGCCCAGGTGGCCCGGGGTTACCGCAAGGTGGGCCTCATCGGCACCCAGGCCACGGTGCATAGCCGAGCCTACGAGCGCTACGTGGACCTCTCCTGGGCCAAAGCCTGCCCCCTCTTCGTCCCCCTGGTGGAGGAGGGGCTCTGGGACGACCCCGTGGCCCTCCTCATCGCCCGGCACTACCTCGAGGACGCCCCGGAGGACCTCGAGGCCCTCATCCTGGGCTGCACCCACTACCCCTACCTGAAAAGGACCATCCAGGAGGTCCTACCCCGGGTGGCCCTCATAGACTCCGCCGAGGCCACGGCCGGGAAGGTAGCCGAGGCCCTAACGGCCGAGGGGCTTTTGAACCCGGAAGGCAGGGGCCAGGTGGTCCACTACGTGACCGGGGACCCGGAAAGCTATAAGGCCTTGGCCGAGCGCCTGGGGGTGCGGGTGGAGGCCCTGAGGCGGGTAAGCCTGGAAGAGCTCTGACGCCACCCCAAGCCAGCATGGGGTGGTATCACCCCTCCGCCGGGCTAAGCTGGGGGCATGCCTAAGAAGCCCCTCATTGACCAGCTCCACCACGAGGACAGCTGGCGGCTTTTCCGCATCCTGGCGGAGTTCGTGGAAGGGTTTGAGACCCTCGCGGAAATAGACGTGCCTCTGGTGTCCGTCTTCGGCTCGGCCCGTTTTTCTGAGGGCCACCCCGCCTACGCCCTGGGCTACCGCCTGGGCAAGGCCCTGGCGGAGGCGGGCTACGGCGTGGTGACGGGAGGGGGGCCCGGGGTCATGGAGGCGGTGAACCGGGGGGCCTTTGAAGCGGGAGGGGTCAGCGTGGGCCTCAACATAGAGCTTCCCCACGAGCAAAGGCCCAACCCCTACCAGACCCACGCCCTAACCTTGCGCTACTTCTTCGTGCGCAAGGTCCTCTTCGTGCGCTACGCCGTGGGCTTTGTCTTCCTCCCCGGGGGGTTCGGCACCCTGGACGAGCTTTCCGAGGTGCTGGTCCTCATCCAGACGGAAAAGGTCCACCCCTTCCCCGTCTTCGCCCTGGACCGCGGCTACTGGGAAGGGCTTCTTTCCTGGATGGCCTTCCTCAAGGACCAGGGGGCCATAGACCCCCAGGACCTGGCCCTACTCACCCCCCTGGATACCCCGGAAGAGGTGGTGGCGGCCCTGAAGGCGGTATCCTGAAGGGGATGCGGGTCGTCCTGGCCACCTCCAACCCCGGCAAGGTGCGGGAGCTGAGGGCGGGTCTAGAGCCCCTGGGCTGGACCCTCCTCTCCCTGGCCGACTTCCCCTTGCGCATGCCCAAGGAGGAGGGGAGCACCTTCCTGGAAAACGCCCTTCTGAAGGCGGCCTACGTGGCCAGGGCCACGGGCCTCCCCGCCTTAGCCGACGATTCGGGCCTCGAGGTCTTCGCCCTGGGGGGCGAGCCCGGGGTCTACAGCGCCCGCTACGGGGGGCGGGAGACCGACCGGGAGCGGAACGTCTACCTCCTGGAGAGGATGCGCCACCTGAAGGGGGAGGAGAGGCGGGCCCGCTTCGTGGCCGTTTTGGTCCTGGCCTACCCCGACGGGCACGCCGAGGCCTACGAGGGGAGCGTGGAGGGGGTGATCCTGGAGGCTCCCCGGGGGGAGGGCGGCTTCGGCTACGACCCCCTCTTCTTCATCCCCGAGGCGGGGAAGACCTTCGCCGAGATGAGCCTGGAGGAGAAGGCCCGCTACTCCCACCGGGGCCGGGCCCTACAGGCCCTCCTCAAGGCCTACGAAAAGGGCCCCCCGCCCCGGGAGATCTCCAGGCTGGAATGAACGTCCTCTCCCCCCACATCGCCCTCTACCGCCTCTTTGACCTGGCGGACGAGATAGACCTCGCCCGCCTGGGCACGCCCAGGCTCCGCCTCTCCCGCCCCCGGCTGGGGGCGGTGCGCTTCCAGAACCCCCCGGCCCAGCTGGAGCTGGGGGTGCGGAGCGTGGAAGGGGTTTCCGGCCTCCTCACCGCCCGGCTTTACGAGTTCGGGGTGGCCTCCCTCTCCTTCCGGGTGCACCTGGGGGAGAGGCTGCCGTGGGAGGCCTTCGTGGAAAAGGCCCTGGCCATGCCCGAGCTTCCCTTCTGGGAGGGCTTTTTTATGGCGGAGCTGGCCGCTTTGGAGCCCTACCTCCAAGGGGCCCTCCTCCGCCCCGAGGAGAAGCGGCTTTCCGAGGAGTTTGTGGTCTACCACGCCCTGGGCCTCGAGGGGGCCAAGGCCCACGCCCCCCCCGTGGACCTCACCCCCTTGTGGATGGGGACCCGGGAGGAGTTCGCCCCCGAGGTGCGCCGGGAGATGGAGCGCTACCGCTACAGCTACTCCACCGAGGACCTGGCCCTCTTGGGCTTTGACCGGGTCCTGAATCCTGGACTCCGAGGGGATCTGGGACGTGGCCGACCTAGTGGAGTTCGTCCACGCCCAGCTCCTGGAGCTCTCCTACTACGACCGGGTCCTCACCGAGGAGCTGGAAAGGGTGCCCCAGGTCCTAAGGGTGCGGGGCCTTTGGGGCTACGGCCGGCTTCAGCGCCTGAGGCGGCACCTCATGGCCCGGCACGCCGAGATCGCCGACGTCAAGGCCCGGATGGAGGGGGCCTTGCGCATCACCGAGGACCTCTTCTACGCCAAGATCTACCGGGCCGCCCTCGAGCTTTACGGGGCCCACGAGCTGGAACGGAGCGTGGAGGAGAAGCTGAGGGCCCTCGAGGCCACCTACGAGATGGTCACCGAAGAGGTGGCCCACCTCCGCAGCCAGGCGGTGGAGGTGGGCATCCTGGCCCTCATCGCCTTTGAGGTGGCGCGGGCCCTCCTTTAGGGGCACCTGTCCCTCAGGCTGGTGGTATGCTCATGGGGCAGGGCGCGAAAAAACCTTGGAGCGGAAACGCTACCACGCGCCCGCAGGTGGGAGTATGAGAAAAGCGCTGGCCCTTTTAGCCCTAGGCCTTTCCCTGGCCCTCGCCCAAGGGAAGATCATCGTCTGGACCCACTTCGGCGGCCCCGAGCTGGAGTGGCTTAAGGCCCAGGCCAAGACCTTTGAGAAGACCTCCGGCACCAAGGTGGAGGTGGTGGAGGTCCCCTTCGGCGACATCAAGCAGAAGTTCATCCTGGGGGCGCCCCAGGGGCAGGCCGCCGACCTCCTGGTCTCCATCCCCCACGACTGGCTGGGGGAGATGGCCCAGGCGGGGGTCCTCGAGCCCATGGGCAAGTACGTAACCCAAAGCTACCTGGCGGACATCCAGCCCGTGGCCGTGGAGGCCTTCACCTTCGGGGGTAAGCTCCTGGGCCTGCCCGCCTTCGCCGAGAGCGTGGCCCTCATCTACAACAAGAAGTACGTGAAGGAGCCCCCCAAGACCTGGGAGGAGTTCTTGGACCTGGCCAAGAAGCTCACCACGGGCTCCACCTTCGGCTTCCTCTACAACATCGGCGACCCCTACTTCAACTTCGGCTTCTTCCGGGCTTACGGGGCCGAAAACGTCTTCGGCAAGGACGCCAAGGGCAACCTGGACCCCTCCAAGCTCCTCCTAGGCGGCGAGGTGGGGGAGAAGGCCCTCCAGTTCATCAAGGACCTCCGCTTCAAGTACAACCTGGTGCCCGAGGGCGTGGACTACGGGGTGGCCGATGGGGCCTTCAAGGACGGGGCCCTGGCCATGATCATCAACGGCCCCTGGGCCCTTGGGGACTACAAGAAGGCCAAGATTGACTTCGGCATCGCCCCCTTCCCCACCCCGCCCGGGGCCAAGAACCCCTGGGGGCCTTTCCTGGGGGTCCAGGGCGTGGTGGTGAACGCCTACTCCAAGAACAAGACCGAGGCCGTCAACTTCGCCAAGACCCTGGTCTCCGGCAAGAACCTGGTGAGCTTCAACCAGGCGGGCGGCCGCATCCCCGTGTCCAAGAGCGCCGCCAAGACGCTGGAGAAAGACCCCGTGGTGGCGGGCTTCGCTAAAGTCTTCGCCCTGGGCACCCCCATGCCCAACATCCCCGAGATGGGCAAGGTCTGGGGCCCCTGGGGGAACGCCATCTCCCTGGCCATCCAGAAGCCCGACTCCAACGTGAAGAAGATCGTGGAGGACATGGTGGCCGAGATCAAGAAGGCCATCGGCAGGTAAGCCCCATGACCGCCCCCCACAGGACCTTTTTCCCTGTGGGGGGTTTTATCCTTGAGCCATGCGACACCCTCCTGGCCTCAAAGGCTTCCTCCTGGCCCTCGCCCTCCTTTTGGGCCTCCTTCTCCTCTCCACGGGGGTGGGCCTCTTGGCCTACCTCCTCCTCGAGCCCCACCTGGCCCTCCCGGGCTGGACCATCCTGGTGGTAGCCCTCCTGGTCATGGTGCCGGGGGCGGTGGCCGTGGGCCGCCTCTTCCCCTGGCTCACCGACTGGTACTACTTCCTCCCCGCCTTGGCCTTCCTCCTGGTCTTCACCCTCTACCCCATCGGCCTCACCGTCTACCTGGCCTTCACCGACTACTCGGGGCAGAGGAACAACCTCCCCGACCGCTCCACGGAGACCGCCGTGGTGGGGCAGGAGGGCCCAAGGCTCCTCCTGGAGGCGCCCGTGGCCGAGGCGTTGCGGTGCGACCCCTGCCAGGGGGAGCCCGTGGAGGTCTACGCCGAGGGGCACCGGATGCGGGCCAAGATTGTGGAAGCCAAGGGGGCCGAGATCCTCTTGGACCGCGCCCCGCCCTTTAAGGCGGAGTTCGTGGCCAAGGTGAACGCCTTCCGCTTCGTGGGGCTCAGGAACTTCGCCTTCATCCTGTCCCAGGCGAACCAGGCCCTCTTTCCCGTCTTCCTCTGGAACGTGGTCTTCGCCAGCAGCACCGTGCTTTTGAACGCCCTTCTTGGCCTCATTCTGGGCCTCATCCTCAACAACAAGGGCCTCAAGCTCAGGAACTTTTACCGGACGGCCCTCATCGTCTCCTGGGCTCTGCCTGGGGTTATCACCGTCCAGGTCTGGGTAGCCCTCCTCAACTACAACTTCGGGGCCATCAACCGCCTTCTGGGGGTCTTGGGGATCTACCCCATCCCCTGGCTCAACGACCCCGACTGGGCCAAGGTGGCCATCCTCCTCGTCAACCTCTGGCTGGGCTTCCCCTACATGATGACCGCCACCCTGGGGGCCCTCTCCACCATCCCCGACGAGCTTTATGAGGCAGCTAAGGTGGACGGGGCCACCCCCTGGCAGGCCCTATGGGGCATCACCCTTCCCCTTCTGGAAAAGCCCATGGTGCCCATTCTCCTCTCCTCCTTCGCCTTCAACTTCAACAACTTCTACATCATCTACCTCCTCACGGCCGGTGGACCCGCCCAGGAGGGGCGCCTGGCCACGGCCCAGGCCACGGACATCCTCATCTCCTGGGCCTACAAGACCGCCTTCAGCGCCGAGGGGCAATCGGCCTACGGCCTGGGGGCCGCCATCAGCCTCATCATCTTCGCCATCACCGTGGCCATCAGCCTGGTCAACTTCCGGGTCACGGGGGCCCTGAGGGAGGTGCGGTAGATGCGCAAGGTCCTGGCCTTTCTCTTCACCGGCCTTGTCCTATGGGGGGTTTACTGGTTCGCCGCCACCCGTCTCTTTGACGAGGGCTCCTACCGCAAACAGGTGGCCTTTGGCAGCGTCTTCGTGTCCTACGGGTGGGCTTACGCCTTGGGCGTTATCCTCCTCCTCGCGCTCCTCATCTTCTTCTACAGCCTGGCCTACACCGCCCTTGTGAACCGCCTCCAGGGAAGGCGCAAAAGCCCCTGGCCCCTTTTCCTCCAGGGCATCACCCACCTCTTCCTCTGGGTCCTGATTCTTCTCGTCTACTACCCGGTGGTCCAGGTGGTGGCCGCCAGCTTTGACCCCACCAACAACCTCTTCAGCTTTAAGAGGCCGAATACGGGCTTTCTGCTCCTGGACGCCAAGGTCATCCCCTACCTGCCCGAGCCCTCCCTGGAAAACTACGCCAGGCTGGTGGAGGGGGTGGTCCTCTACCCTTACCAGCTTGGCCTCTTACTCCTGGCGGGCCTGGCCCTTTTGGGGGTGGGGGGCATCGGGCTTCTGCGCCGCCTCCTGCCGGAGGAGGAGTGGATGGGCTTCTGGCAGGGAAGGCTCCTCCTCCTGATGGCCCTCTCCCTCTTCGCCCTGGCCCTAAGCCTCTCCCCCAAGCAGTTCACCGGCCAGGGCACGGAGACCAAGTTCCTCCTCTGGGTGCGGAACACCTTCCTCATCTCCGGGCTCACAGGGCTTCTCGCCGTTTTGCTCACCGCCACGGCAGGCTACGCCTTCGCCCGCTTCCGCCACCTGCCCGGGCGCTACCCCCTCCTCCTCTTCTTCATCTTCGTGCAGATGTTCCCGGGGTTCTTGGCCCTGGTGGCCATCTACTACCTCCTGTCCCGGCTGGACCTCCTGAACACCTTCACCGGCCTGGTCCTGGCCTACTCGGGGGGCATCATCAGCTTCGGCACCTGGGTGTACAAGGGGTATCTGGAGAGCATCAGCCCCAGCCTCGAGGAGGCCGCCATGGTAGACGGGGCCACCAAGTGGCAGGTCTTCGCCAAAATCCTCCTCCCCCTTTCCGCCCCCATGTTCGTCTTCATCTTCCTCCTGCAGTTCGTGGGCACCTACTCGGAGTTCGTCCTGGCCAACCTGGTCCTGACCGGGGTGGAGAGCTGGAACGTGGGCGTGGGGCTTAGGAGCTTCACCACCGGCCAGTTCCAGACCAAGTGGGGGGTCTTCGCCGCCGCCAGCGTCCTGGGCTCTTTGCCCATCCTCTTCCTCTTCTACGGCTTCCAGCAGTACTTCGTCTCCGGCTACACGGCGGGGGCCGTGAAAGAATGAACTACCACGACCTCGAGCACCTCTCGCCCCCCTTCCCCCGCCTGGGAGAGGAGGTGGCGATCTTCCTGGAGACCGAGGCCCAGGAGGGGCTTCTCCTCTACGAGAAGGACGGGGAGGTCCTGCAAAAGCCCATGGCCCAGGTCCCGGGCGGGCTCAAGGCCCAGGTGACCGTGGCCCAGAGCCCCTTCCGCTACCTCTTCCGCCTGCCGGAAGGCTACTGGGGAAGCCACGGCCTGGAGAAGGCCTTTCCCCGCTACGACCGCTTCTTCCACCTCCTCCCCGAACCCCTTCCCCCGGAGTGGGCCCTGGGCACGGTCTTTTACCAGGTCTTTCCCGACCGCTTCCGCCAGGGGCCAAAGGACCTGGCCCCCCGGGACGGGGCCTGGCTTTACGGGGGTAAGCCCGTCCGAAGGAAGGCCTGGCAAGAGCCCCCGGGGCCCGACGGCTCCCGGGAGTTCTACGGGGGGGACCTCTTTGGCGTCCTGGAGGCCCTGCCCTACCTCCAGGACCTGGGGGTGGAGACCCTCTACCTCACCCCCATCTTCAAAAGCCCCAGCAGCCACCGCTACGACACCGAGAACTACCTCCAGGTGGACCCCCACCTGGGCGGGGAGGAGGCCCTAAAAGCCCTCTACCAGGCCCTCGAGGCCCGGGGGATGAAACTCGTCCTGGACGGGGTCTTCAACCACATCGGGGCCACCCACCCCTGGTTCCAGAAGGCCCTAGACCCCATGAGCCCCGAGCGCACCATGTTCACCTTCTTTCCCGACGGCTCCTACCAGAGCTTCTTTGGGGTCCGGCAGATGCCCAAGCTGGACTACGCCTCTCCCCTGACCCAGGAGCGCTTCGTCTTCGGCAAAAGGGCCCCCATCCGCCAGTGGATGCGCCTCTGCCATGGCTGGCGGCTGGACGTGGCCCACGCCATCGGGGAGGGGGGGACCAACCGCAAGAACGCCCGCTGGCTTAGGGCCCTGGCCCGGGCCGCCAAGGAGGAGCGGGAGGACGCCTTCGTCTTCGGCGAGCTCTCCTACGACACCGTCCCCACCCTGCGGGCCCACACCCTGGACGGGGCCATGCACTACGCCGGCTTCGCCCACCCGGTCATGGCCTGGCTTTCGGGAAGGGACGTCCACGGCCTTCCCGCCCCTCTAGGGGCTCACGAGGTCTGGCAGGTCCTCCACGACCATTACGCCGCCCTGCCCCTCCAGCTCCGCCACACCATGTACACCCTCCTCTCCTCCCACGACATCCCCCGGGCCCTGTGGCGGCTTAGGGGGGATAAGGAGCGCTTCAAGCTGGCCTACGCCCTCCTCTTCGCCTTCCCGGGAAGCCCCGCCATCTACTACGGGGACGAGATCGGCCTTTCCCAGCCCAACCCCTACGAGGTCTGGGCGGGGGACCCCTACTGCCGCGCCCCCTTCCCCTGGGACGAGGCGGCCTGGGACCGGGACCTCCTCCGCTTCCTGAAGCGCCTCGTCCACCTCAAAAAGACCCACCCCGCCCTGCGCCAGGGGGGCCTTCTGCCCCTGGAGGCCCCGGAGGGCGTCCTCGCCTTCCGCAGGCGGTGGCGGGGGAAGGAGGTCCTGGCCTACTTCGCCGAGGCGGGGGCCAAGCTTCGGGTTCCCCGGGGGGTGGACCTCCTCACGGGCCAGGAGGTGGCGGGGGAGGTGGAGGCCCGGTACCTCCTCCTGGAGCCCGTATCCTAGAAGAATGGAACCCAAAGGCCCGCCCAAAGACCTCCTCGCCCAAGCGGAAGGCCTTCGGGGCGTGGACCCCAGTACCCCGGGCTTCAGGGAGAGGCTCCTCGCCCTCCTCCTGGAGGCCAAAGCCCGCTGGGAAAGCCTTTCCCCCGAGGAAAAAAGGCGGCTTCTCGCCCTGTTGGGCGCCCTCCTTTCCCTCTTGCCTTGGGGGAGGTTGGGGTGGATCGGGGCTCTCTTCCAGAGGGCCACAAGCCCCCAGGCCCAGCTCCTTTTGCGGCTGGCCCTCAGGCTCCTAAAGGGCTAGCCCCGGGCTATACTGGGCTTTTGTGCGGGACGTCCTCGAGGTCCTGGAGTTCCCCAAGGTGAAGGCCCTCCTGGCAAAGAGGGCCAAGACTCCCTTGGGGCAGGAGCTGGCCCTCGGCCTGGCTCCCCTTTCCCAGGAAGAGGCGGAAAGGCGCCACGGGCTCACCCAGGAGGCCCTCAGCTACCCCTACGCCCTCCCGGAGGCCGGGGCCTTGAAGGAGGCCTGGGAGCGGGCCAAGGCGGGAGGGAGGCTTTCCGGCCCCGAGCTCCTTCGGGCGGCCCAGGCCCTCGAGGAGGCCATGGCCCTCAAGGAGGAGTTCCTTCCCCTGCAAAACGCCCTGAGCCAGGTGGCGGCGGGCATCGGGGACCACGGGGCCTTCCTCCTTCGGGTCAGGAAGGCCCTGGACGAGGAGGGGGCGGTGCGGGACGAGGCCAGCCCCCGCCTCAAGCAGATCCGCCAGGAACTCCACCCACTGCGCCAGGAGATCCTGAACCGCCTTTACGCCCTCATGGACCGGCACAAGGAGGCGATCCAGGACCGCTTCGTCACCCTTAGGCGGGAGCGCTACTGCATCCCGGTGCGGGCCGGGATGGCCCATAAGATCCCGGGCCTCCTCCTGGACGAGTCCGAGTCCGGGGCCACCCTCTTCATAGAGCCCCTCTCGGTGGTCAAGCTCAACAACCGCCTCTACGCCCTTAGGCTCCAGGAGGAGGAGGAGGTGAACCGAATCCTCAGGGAACTCTCCCAGCGCCTGGCCGAGGACCCCGGGGTGCCGGGGACCCTCGAGGCCCTGGCCCTTCTGGATCTGGTCCAGGCCCAGGCCGCCTTGAGCAGGGACCTGGGGCTTTCCCGCCCCCGGTTCGGGGAGGGCTACGCCCTGGAGGAGGCCTTCCACCCCCTCATAGAGAACCCGGTCAAGAACAGCTTCGCCCTGGACGAAACCCACCGCCTCCTCCTCATCTCCGGCCCCAACATGGGGGGCAAGACGGCCCTCCTCAAGACCCTGGGCCTCGCCGTCCTCATGGCCCAGTCCGGCCTCTTCGTGGCCGCTAAGAGGGCCACCCTGGCCTGGCCCGACCGGGTCTACGCCGACATCGGCGACGAGCAGTCCCTTCAGGAAAGCCTCTCCACCTTCGCCGGGCACCTCAAGCGCCTCAAGGAGATGCTGGAAGGGGCCACGGAGAGGAGCCTGGTCCTCATAGACGAGCTGGGAAGCGGCACCGACCCCGAGGAGGGGGCGGCCTTATCCCAGGCCATCCTCGAGGCCCTCCTGGCCCGGGGGGTCAAGGGCATGGTCACCACCCACCTCTCCCCCCTCAAGGCCTTTGCCCAGGGGCGGGAGGGGGTCATGAACGCCTCCATGCGCTTTGACCTGGCCACCCTGCGCCCTACCTACGAGCTGGTCCTGGGGGTGCCGGGGCGGAGCTACGCCCTGGCCATCGCCCGGAGGCTAGCCCTGCCCGAGGAGGTCCTGAGGCGGGCCGAGGCCCTCCTCCCCGAGGGAGGGCGGCTGGAAGCCCTTCTGGAAAAGCTGGAGGCCGAGCGCCTGGCCCTCATGGAGGAAAAGCGCCACCTGCAGAAGGCCCTGGAGGAGGCCGAGGCCCTCAAGCGGGAGCTTATGGCCCGGGAGAAGGGCTTCGCCGAGGAGCGACAAAGGCGCCTGAAGGCCCTCGAGGAGGAGGTGCGTCAGCGCCTTCTCCAGGTGGAGGCCGAAATCAAGGCCATCAGGGAGAAGGCCAGGACCGAGGGCAAGCGGGACGCCCTGAGGGAGCTCATGGCCCTGAAGGAGCGCTACGCCAAGAAGGCCCCGCCGCCCCCGCCCCCCCCGGGCCTCACCCCGGGCCAAGCGGTGGAGGTGCCCTCCTTGGGGAAGCGGGGCCGGCTCCTGGAGATCCGGGGAGAGGAAGCCCTGGTCCAGGTAGGTCCCCTAAAGATGAGCCTGAAGGCCGCCGAGCTCAAGCCCCTCCAGGAGGAGGCTACCCCCAAGGCCCTCCCCCTCAGGCCCCGCCGGGAGGTGAAGGAGGTGGACCTCCGGGGCCTCACCGTGGAGGAGGCCCTTCTGGAAGTGGATAGCGCCCTGGAGGAGGCCCGCGCCCTGGGCCTCCCCACCCTCCGCCTCCTCCACGGCAAGGGCACGGGCGCCTTACGCCAGGCCATCCGGGAGGTTTTGCGCCGGGACAAACGGGTGGAGGCCTTCGCCGACGCGCCCCCCAACGAGGGAGGGCACGGGGTCACGGTGGTGGTCCTGAAGGGGGGAGCCTCCCCTAGCGCAAAAGGGTGAGGACTCCCAGAACCACGGCGATGGCCGTGAAGTAGAGCATGGCCTTGTTGAAGGCGGTGTTGATCTCCGCCTTCACCTCCTGGCGGAGCCCGTCCATCTCCTGGCGGAGGCCCGCAATCTCGGCCCGCACCTCCTGGCGCAGGCCGTTGAACTTCTCCTCCATCTCCTGGCGGAAGCCGGCCATTTCCGCCCTCATCTCCTGGCGAAGCCCGTCCATCCCTTGGCGAAGACCGGCGATCTCCGCCCTCACTTCCTGGCGGAGCCCGTCCATCTCCTGGCGGAGGCCCGCAATCTCGGCCCGCACCTCCTGGCGCAGACCGTTGAAACTCTCCTCCATCTCCTGGCGGAAGCCGGCCATTTCCGCCCTCATCTCCTGGCGAAGCCCGTCCATCCCTTGGCGAAGACCGGCGATCTCCGCCCTCACTTCCTGGCGGAGCCCGTCCATCTCCTGGCGGAGGCCCGCAATCTCGGCCCGCACCTCCTGGCGCAGACCGTTGAAACTCTCCTCCATCTCCTGGCGGAAGCCGGCCATTTCCGCCCTCATCTCCTGGCGAAGCCCGTCCATCCCTTGGCGAAGACCGGCGATCTCCGCCCTCACTTCCTGGCGGAGCCCGTCCATCTCCTGGCGAAGGCCCGCAATCTCGGCCCGCACCTCCTGGCGCAGACCATTGAACCTCTCCTCCATCTCCTGGCGAAGCCCGGAGATCTCCGCCTTCACCTCCTGGCGCAGGCCGTTGAACTTCTCCTCCATCCCCTGGCGGAGGCCTGAGATCTCGGCCCGCACCTCCTGGCGGAGGCTGGCCATCTCCGCCTTCACCTCCTGGCGGAGAAGGTCCATCCTCGCCTCCAGGGCGGACACCCGGTCGGGGAGGACGGCCATCACCCCTTCCACGATGCCCTCTAGCTTGTAGAGGCGTTCTTCTACGGTCATCTGGCTCTCAGGATAGCAGACCCGCCCGCACCTTAAAGAGGCCTTCCCTCCAACTCGGCGATGCGGGCCCGCACCTCCTGGGGAAGGGGGGCAGGCCTTCCTCCCTCCAGCCAGACCTGGACCGTCTTCCCCCGAGCCGCCTCCTCCCCCGCCGCCAGAACCAAGTACTCCATGTCAAAGCTGGAGCGCCCCAGGCGGACCACCTGCACCCCCACCTCCACCGGGTCCTGCAGAAGGATGGGTCTCAGGAAGTCCACCTCGGCCCGGGCCAGGATGAAGTGCCCCTTGCCCACCCAGTCCGGCTCCAACCGGGAGAAGTAAGCCGCGCGGGCCACCTCCAGATAGGTGAGGTAGACGGCGTTGTTCACGTGCCCCAGAGCGTCCAGGTCGCGGAAGCGCACCTGGATGGGCACCACCACGGGAAAGCCTTCCACGGGGAAAAGCTTACCATCTCCCGGCCTCTGACCCAGGGGTCAGGTAGAGTAGGGTCATGACGGAGACCACCTGGGACCTGACCCCCCTTTTCCCCGGCCTGGAAAGCCCTGAGTTCCAGAGGGCCTGGCAGGACCTGAGGGAGCGCATCGGCGGGCTCAAGGACCTTCTGGAGCGGGAAGCCCCCCTCCAGGAGGTCCTCTTTGCCCTAGACACCCTCTTTGAGGAGGCCCTTCCCCTTCAGGCCTACCTCTACGCCCGCTTCAGCGCCAACACCGCCGACGAGGCCGCTTTGGCCAAGCTCTCCGAGCTAGAGATCCTCTTCCTGGACTTCCAGCGCCTAAGGCCACGCCTCACCCGCTACCTGGCCCTGCAGGACCCGGAGGAGGCGGGCCCTTACCGCCTCCTTGTGGAGGAGGCCCGGCTTTTCGCCCTTCACATGATGCCCGAAGGGGAGGAGACCCTGGCGGCGGAGCTCTCCCTCTCCGGCCGGGGGGCCTGGGCCAAGCTCCACGAGAACCTGACCAGCCAGACCACGGCGGTGGTGGACGGGGAGGAAATGCCCATCACCAAGGTGCGCAACCTCTATTTCCGTCCCGAGGAGGAGGTGCGCAGGAAAGCCTACCAGGCGGAGCTTCTGGCCTGGGAGCAAAACCAGGTGCCCATCGCCTACGCCCTGAACGGGGTGAAGGGGGAGGCGGTGGTGCTGAACCGCAGGCGGGGCTTTCGGGACGACCTGGAGCCCACCCTCCTGCAAAACCGCATCACCAGGAAGGCCCTTCTGGCTATGCAGGAGGCGGTGGAGGAAAGCCTGCCCCTCTTTCGGCGCTACTACCTTTTGAAGGCCAAAGCTCTAGGCAAGGAGCGCCTGGACTTCTACGACCTCTTCGCTCCCATAGGCCAGGGGCGGCGCTGGACCCTGGAGGAGGCCCGAAGCTTCATCGTGGAGAAGCTCGCCGCCTTCTCCCAAAACGCCGCCCAGGTGGCGGAGGTGGCCTTCAGGGAGCGCTGGATGGATCTCCTCCCCCGCAAGGGCAAGGTGGGCGGGGCCTACTGCATGCCGAGGGGTGGGGGGAAGAGCCTGATCCTAGCCAACTACGAGGAAAGCTTTGAGTCCGTCTCTACCCTGGCCCACGAGCTGGGCCACGCCTACCACAACTTCGCCCTGGCCCGGGTCCCCGCCTCCTTGCGGGAGGTGCCCATGACCTTGGCGGAGACGGCCAGCATCATGAACGAGACCCTGGTGGTGGAAGCCGCTCTGAAGGAGGCCTCCCCCGAGGAGGGCCTCCTGATCCTGGACGCCTACCTGCAGGGGGCGGCCCAGGTGGTGGTGGACATCCATAGCCGCTTCCTCTTTGAGTCCTGGGTCTTCGCCCGAAGGAAGGAGCGGGAGCTTTCCCCAAGGGAGTTCAAGGAGCTCATGGTGGAGGCCCAGAAAAGGGCCTACGGGGAGGCTCTGGCCTCCTTCCATCCCTACATGTGGGCGGTGAAGGGGCACTACTACGGGAGCGACTTCTACAACTACCCCTACACCTTCGGCCTCCTCTTCGGCCTGGCCCTCTACAGCGAGGCCAAGGAGGACCCGGCCTTCATGGAGCGCTACGAGGGGCTCCTGGCCGAGTCCGGGATGCACACCGCCAAGGCCCTGGCGGCCCGGTTCGGCTTTGACCTGGAAAGCCCGGAGTTCTGGCGGAAGGGCCTGAAGGTCCTGGCCGATAAGGTGGAGGAGCTAGAGCGCCGCCTCCCGGCTTAGCCCCTTCCTTTTCCCCACCGGGCAGTCCCCTTGCACCCTCCTGACCGTCCTCTGACCCAAGGGGAGTAGCCTGAAGAGGATGCGGCTTCTCGTCCTCTGCACCCACAACTCCGCCCGCAGCCAGATGGCGGAGGCCTGGCTCAAGCACCACGCCCGGGCGCTAGGGGTGGACCTCGAGGTCCACTCCGCCGGCACGGAGAAGACCTTCGTGAAGGAGGAGGCCAAGCAAGTGATGGCCGAGGTGGGCCTGGACCTCACGGGCCACTTCTCCAAGACCCTTCTTGAGGTGCCGGACCCCTGGAACTTTGACCTGGTCCTCACCGTCTGCGACCAGGCCAAGGAGGCCTGCCCCGCCTACCCCGCCGAGACCCAAAAGCGCCACGTTTCCTTCCCCGACCCCACCGGCAGGCCCCTGGAAGAGTGGCGCCGGGTCCGGGACGCCCTGGGGCGGATGAGCCTCTACCTGGTGGAAAGCCTGAAGAAGGGCGAGATCCCCTCGGACGAGGCGTTGAGGCGGATAGCCGAAAACGCCTAAACACCCCCTCCTCTATGGGAGCTCGCAGCATCCCCCTCCAACCCCGAGCCGGGGGTTTAAGGATTTTGTAAGGGGGCCCTGCTACCCTAAGCAGTAGGAGGGGACGAGATGAGGGGTTTGAACCTCAGGTGGGCGATTACGCTTTTGGTTGTCGCTTCGGGAGCTCTGTTGGGCGGATGCGGAGGCCCTCCTCCCCCGCCCAGCCTCAGCATAGAGGAGCTGACCTCTTCGGTGGAGTCATCCCCCGGTAGTGAGGTGTTGCTCAACTTCAAGCTCGCCTCCACCACGGGCTACAACGGGGAAGTCACCTACGGCCTACTGGAGAACAACCAAAGGGTGACCTGGGCCACCTTAAGCCCGGAGCGGGAACAGGTGTCCATCCCCAAAGACGGCCGCCGCCTCACCAGCCTAAGGGTGCGCTTTGCCAACGATGCCCCTACGGGTGAGAAAACCCTGTCGCTCCAGGTCGTCTACCAAGGCGGCCAGCGCAAGGACACCAAGAACTTCCGAGTCAATCTGGTCCCACCCCAGCGCCCGGACATACGGGTGGAGATCACTCCCCAAACGGTGGCGCTCCGTCCAGGCCAGAAAGCCACCTTCACCGCCACGGTTCACAACGCCACCAATCCCGCAGTCACCTGGTCCGCCAGTGGGGGTGTTCTTGAGGCCCAAGGCAACACGGCCACCTTCACCATGCCCCTGGTCTTTGGGGAACGCACCGACTTCACGGTCACCGCCACCAGCGTAGAGGACCCCACCAAGACCGCCTCCGCCCGAATCACCTGGAAGATGGAGGAGGGCCAGGTCATCATAGAGCCGGAGTTTGTCCTCTTTGAGCGCCAGGGGGAAGCGGTCCGCCTCCGCGCACGGGTCGTCCGGGCTGACGGAACCGAGGTGCCCAACGCCCAAGTCACCTGGTCCTCCAGCAACCCCGCCGCCTTTGCGGTGGACCCCGACGGTACGGTACGGGCCTTAGGGCAGGTGGGGGACTCCGCCATCATCATGGCCACCTACCAGGACTTCCTGGCTGGCTTCGCCACCGTTGCCATGGCCAGCCTGAAGCCCGGGGCTAAGCGCCTGCAGGCCGAGATGGTGCTGGCTGTGGACCTCCCCAGGGACCTGCAGGACCCCAGGCTCATCTTCACGCAAACCTTCTCCGTTGATGTCACGCCGGAAGCAGGGACCCGCTTGGCCGTGGGCGACCGCCTCCTGGTCCCCGCACTGGGCAACCTGCTTCCTGCGGAGGTGAAGGAGATCCAGCAGCTTCCAGACCGTTACCGCCTCCAGGTGACCCTAACCCCACTGCCTGAGGTCTTTGAGCGCCTGGAGGTGAGGATCGCCCCCGACGGCCAGTTCCGCACACAGATGGTGCGGCGCTCACAGGCGCTCTACCAGATGGCCCTCCAGGAGCGCTGGGCCGAGCTTCAGAGCACGTCCTCTTTTTGCAAGGACGACAGCGGGGGATCTATTGCATTGGATTTCATTTCCCCTCCCGCTATCCAGATGGAAGCAGGCTTTGCCCCATTCGTAGAAGCCAAGATAGTGGGAGCCGACTCATACCTCAGGCTAGGCCTGGAGGGTCGGTTCCGCATTCTGAAAGATTCCTATCTCACACGGCTCTCGCTCTCCGCCTCTGCCAACGTGAAGCTGGGCTTTAAGTGTGAGGTGCCAGGTCTGCCCGATATCCCTATAGGTGTCCCGATCGCCCCCATACCTTGGTTGCAAATTGGCTTTAACTTGCAACCCTTCATAGAGGCTAACGGCAGCTTAGAGCTCAAAGCAGGCTTCAGTCTAGCAGCCAAGATCTTAGTGCTTGAAGAGGACTGGAACCTCTTTGACAAAAAAATCGGCCTAGAGTTCCGTCCCGGAGACGTGGAGTGGCTAAGACCTATCTCAGAGGGGCAAGCCCTTCCAAGCTCGCCCAAAGTGGCGTTTTGGAAGGGGGAAACGCCAGATCTGACCGCTTCTGGTACCATTAGCGCCGGAATAAAAGGAGGCGTAATCTTTGCCCCCAAAATAGGCCTGATGTACGTCATTGAGAAGGATCTCCCGCTTGTAGATCTAAGGAAGGAGAACACAGCGTCTCTGGAGGTATCCTATCGGTTCCTTCTTGACAAGTACAGGGAACCCCTTTACAAGGGAGTTGACTTCTCCCTAGAAACAGCCCTGGCCATGACCTTAGACCCGCTCAACGATACACTCAAAAACAAAAACAAGGCGGAATTCATAACCCAACTCATTCAATTCCTATCGGGCAAAGAACGCAATGTCAAAGGATTCCAAATACCTGCGCCTACACTTCTCAAGGTGACCCTGGGAGGCGTGTCCATGAAAGGGGCACCCGATGAGGGAGTGGGTGTCTACCTAACGGCCGCCTCCCAGAATCCAACGGAAGACCCCGAACCTATAGAGGTTCAGCCTGGCCAGGAGCTGGACCTCAAAATCTGGGCCAAGCCCCGCTTCCTCAACTACTTAATTCCCGAAATTCTATCCCGACGTCTCTCCTTCTTCCTGGTAGGCTTGGACCAAACCTACGAAGTGTGGATGCTCGGTGAACTTGGAAGGCTGTCGCCGGTCAAGCTGGGCGAGGCCAGGGTAAACCTGGACGGGGAGGGCCAGCTTCGCATAAGGGTTCCCGACAACCTGCCCAATGACCTTGTGGAGATCAACCTTAGAGCCTTCAACACCTTCCCCTTCTTCCGCTACGCCTCCAACACCCTTACCCTCAGCCTGGCCAACTACCGCGCCACGCTCCAGCCCAGCGCAGACAGCGTCTCGGCGGGGCCAGGAGCCACTCTGGTGAGGAGCTTTGAGGTCACCAACCTGGGCAACGTTCCCCTTTACTACAACGCCACCCTGCAGGGAGACGGTAGCGTCTTCCAGATCACCAGAAGCGATTCCGGAACCTTAGATCCCGCCGATCCCCTTACAAAGAGTAGGTCTCTGAATGTGGCAGCCACCTGCCCTGAAGGGGTGAGCGACCAGACCTACGAGGGCGTCCTGGTCGTTCGCTTCTTCCGCAACCAAGGCGACCCTAACCCGGTGCTGACCCGCAGGGCCACCCTCAGCCTGGCGTGCAAGGACGAGAACCAAGACCCGGAGGAAAACCCCCCCATCCAGGTCCCCGATCCCTTTGCGGGCAACGAGCCGGGAGACACCCCTCCCAAACCCCCCGCCACCGCCCGGAGCTGGGGCGACCCTCACCTCATCACCTTTGACGGCAGGGCCTACGACTTCCAGGCCACGGGGGACTACATCCTGGCCCAGTCCACGGTGCCCGGTGACCCCTTCAAGGTCCTGGTGCGCTACCTACCCTCCGGGGGCCGCTACAGTTTCAACCTGGGCGTGGCGACTTTGGCCGGGGGTGCCCGGGTGGAGATCTTCGCCGCAGAAGGAAGAGGCTTCAAAATCAAGGTCAACGGCCAAGAACGGGACGTGAGCGCCGATCCCATCGTCCAGCTGGGCGGGGGCGCTCTGCTGGAAGTCCGCAACAACCAGGCCACACTCAGCTGGGCTGACGGGAGTTCTCTGGTGGTGACCTCCGCCGGGTGGTTCATGCCCAACCTCAGCCTCACCATCAACGGAGCCAGGAGAGGGAAGGTGGAAGGTCTCCTAGGGGACGCCGACGGCAACCCCCGGAACGACATTCGCATACGCAACGGCGCTATTTTGGACAATCCCCGGGAAAAGGATCTGTACTTTGAATTCCGCCAGAGCTGGCGCGTTCCCTGGCCCTCCCCCGACAACCTCTTCTCCGAGGGACCGGACCTCTACGATCCCTTCTACCCTGTGAACCTGATCTCCATAGAGGATTTGCCCCCTGAACGGGTAGAGTGGGCGCGCCAGATCTGCCTGGAGGAAGGGGTGGTCACGGAGGATGTGCTCCTGGCCTGCATTTTTGATGTGGCCATCACCGGCGAAGCCATCTGGGCGGCCCGAGCCGTGAAGGCCGACCCGTACGCTCCCGGTGTCCACATCCGCCCCAGGCTCCTTTCCGTGCCCCTTGACCGGCCCAACCGCATGCGGCGGATTGGGGCTTTGGTGACCGGGGTCCAGGACAAAACCCTGGTGTGGGAGGCCTCTCCTGGGCTCACCCTCCACCGCGTGCGGAACAACGTGGTGGACGTGGAGGTGCCAAACCAAGACGGAATCTACGAAATCACCGCCTACCTGGCTTCCCGACCCGAGATCAGGGACACCATCACCGTAGTGGTCAAGCCGCCTACCTACCGCATCTGGGACGGGGGCGGGGACGGCCGCAGGTTCTCCGACTGCCGCAACTGGATGGAGGACCTCTGCCCAGACCCCGACTCCGAGCTCTTCATCATCACCAGCACTTCCAGGCCCCAGGAACTGCTCATGGATATCCCCACCGCCTACAGCCTCACCCTGGAGGGGAGGGCAAACCTGAGTGGCAGCCTGGCCCTCACCGGAGGCGGACGCCTCTACGGGGACATATCCCTGAGCGGCACCTTGCGGGTGGGCGAAGGTAGCGTGCTAACGTTGCAGGGAAGCCTCCAGTGGCACAGCGGCGCCCTCCTGGGCCCCGGCACCTTCGTCAACCAGGGCCTCCTCCGGGTGGTGAACACCAGCTACGGCAAAAACCTCTGCGCCGCCCTGCGCAACGAGGGGGAGATCAGGGTGGAGGCAAGCTTCTTCTTCGGCTGCTCCAGCCCCAACCTCCCCGGCCTCCTCACCAACGCCCAAGGGGCCACCCTGGCCCTCCAGGTGCCCCAGGGCAGCACCTACGTCATCTACAAAAGCCACGGATCTAGCCGCCTGGCCAACCAGGGAAGCCTGGTCAAGGCCGGCGCCGGCACCTTTGAGGTCCGGGTGCCCCTGGACAACCAGGGGGAGGTGGAGGTCCAGGAAGGCGCCCTCAACCCCACCGGCGGCGGCCGCCTCCTGGGCGGGGAGTACCGGGTGGCCGAGAACGCGACCATGCGCCTGGAGGGCACCTGGGTGGGCGGCGGCCAGGGCCAGGTCCAGGGGAGCCTCCAGCTCTGGGGCACCCTCCAGGCCCCCGAGGGCCAAGAGGCCATCCTCAACTTCACCGGGGACGGCCTCCAGTGGCACAGCGGCGCCCTCCTGGGCCCCGGCACCTTCGTCAACCAGGGCCTCCTCCGGGTGGTGAACACCAGCTACGGCAAAAACCTCTGCGCCGCCCTGCGCAACGAGGGGGAGATCAGGGTGGAGGCAAGCTTCTTCTTCGGCTGCTCCAGCCCCAACCTCCCCGGCCTCCTCACCAACGCCCAAGGGGCCACCCTGGCCCTCCAGGTGCCCCAGGGCAGCACCTACGTCATCTACAAAAGCCACGGATCTAGCCGCCTGGCCAACCAGGGAAGCCTGGTCAAGGCCGGCGCCGGCACCTTTGAGGTCCGGGTGCCCCTGGACAACCAGGGGACCATCCAGGTCCTGGAGGGCCGACTCTGCTACAGGGAGCCGGGAGGCGGCTGGGTCTGCCTGACCCCTTAGAGGGAGAAGGAGTCCAGGCCCCGGGCCGCCCCCGGGGCCTTCTTTTCCCCCACGTGGACCGCCGCCACGCCAAAGGTGAGGAGCTCGTAGCGCACGGAAAACCCCGCCTCCTCCATGAGGGCCTTCAGGGCCTCGGGCGGGGGGAAGGCCTCCACGCTTTCCGGCAGGTAGCGGTAGGCGCCAAAGCTTCCGGAGATGAGCCCCCCCAAAAAGGGCAGAACCCGCTGGAAGTAGACCCGGTAGACCAGCCCAAAGGCCCCCTTGGGGGGCGGGGGAAACTCCAGGATCACCAGCCTCCCCCCGGGGGCGAGGACCCGGCGAAGCTCGGCCAGGGCCTTCCGGTAGTCGGCGAAGTTGCGGAAGCCGAAGGCGATGGTGACGGCGTCAAAGCTCCCGTCGGGAAAGGGAAGGGCCAGGGCGTCCGCCTCCTGGAAGGCCACGGAAAGCCCCCGGGCGCTGGCCTTTTTGCGGGCGATCTCCAGCATGGGAGGGGCGAAGTCGGCCCCCACCACCTCCGCCTCGGGGGCGGAGGCCTTGAGGAGGAGGGCCAGGTCCCCGGTGCCTGTGGCCAGGTCCAGGATGCGCCTAGGGCCCTTCTCCAGGGCCAGGGCCACCGCCCGCCTGCGCCAGCGTAGGTCGGCCCCCAAGGAGAGGAGGCGGTTTAGGAGGTCGTAGCGGGGGGCGATCTCGGAAAACATCCGCCGCACCCGGGTGGCCTTTTCCTCAGGCGAAGCCGCCACGAGGAGGAGTCTAGCACCCCCAGGGGTAGGGTACAATCGGGCACGTGCGAAGGGACTATAGGCGCCTCGAGGCCCTGGTGCTTCTGGGAGGGGCCCTTACCCTCCTCCTCTGGTACCTGGCCCCCTGGGCGGTGCCCCACCGGCTCTTTGGCGGCGAAGGCGTGCTCCTCAACCCCTTTGGCCACCACCTGCCCCAGGGAAGCCTGCCCCAGGGCTACCGGGATGGCTGGCTCGGCCTCGTCTTCTACCTCTCCCTGGCCTGGCTCCTCCTGAGCCTGGCCCTGCCCTGGCGGATGGGGCCTAAGGGGGCCTACCTGGCAGGGGCTTTGGGCCTCGGCCTTTTCCTCCTCACCTACGTCCTCTTCCAAAGCAGCGTGGCCCAGGTCAACGTCGGAGCGGAAAGGCCCCTCCTCAGGCGGTACAGCCTGGGCCTGGGAAGCTACGCCACCCTGGCCTATAGCCTCTACCTCCTCCTACTGGGCCGGGTCTATTCCCCAGGGGGGCTGGCCTTTCTGGTGCGGCGGCGGGGGGTGGTGGTTCCCCTCTTCTCCCTCCTCTTGGCCTCCCTCTTAGGGGGGATCATCGTGGCCATCCTTAAGGAAACCCCCGGGGAGGCGGCGAGCCTCAGGGAAGGCTTCATGCTGAAGCTGGACCTCATCACCTACACCTACCAGCTCCTCTTCAGCCCCCTGGTGAACCCCTCGGGCTTTTTGCAAAGCCTCCTTCTAGCCACCCCCCTCATCTTCACCGGGCTGGCCGTGGCCTTGGGCTTCCGGGGCGGGCTCTTCAACATCGGGGCCCCGGGGCAGCTCATCATGGGGGCCATCGCCGCCATGCTGGTGGGGGTCTACCTGCCCGGGCCCAGGTGGCTGGTCCTGCCTCTGGCCATCCTGGCCGCCGCTATGGCCGGAGGGCTCTGGGGGGCTTTGGTGGGCTGGCTCAAGGCCCGCTTCGGGGCCCACGAGGTCATCAACACCATCATGTTCAACTACATCGCCGCCAGCGTTTTCCTCTTCCTCATCTCCGCTAACGAGTACAAGTTCTTCGGGTACACCCTTTATCTGCCCTTCAAGTACCCGGGCTATGAAGCCCGGAGCTACGAGATCCGCCCCGAGGCCCGCATCCCCCACTGGACGGACCTGGTGGCCCCGGGAGGGGAGCTCTCCTTCGCCCTGCCCCTGGCCCTCCTCCTCGGCCTTTTAGGCTACCTGCTGGTGCGGAGAAGCCTGGGGCACCGGGTCCTGGCCGCCTTGCTCCTGGGGACGGCGGGGTACGCGGTGGGAGGGCTTCTCCCCGGCCTCCCCGTGAGCTTCGGCCCCGACCTCACCTCGGTGCGCCTCAACGGGGCCTTCCTCATCGCCCTCCTGGCCCTCCTCTTCTTCCACCTCTACGTGTTCCGCACCGTGGGGGGGTACGAGCTCAGGGCCATGGGCCTCTCCCCCAAGGCGGCGGAGTACGGGGGGGTGATGGCCGGGCGGAAGGTGGTCCTCATCATGTTCCTGGCGGGGGCCCTGGCGGGCTTGGCCGCCACCCATTACGTGCTGGGCGGGGGGATAGACGAGTACCGCCTGAAGCAGTCCCTCCCCTACTCCGTGGGCTTTGACGGCATCGCCGTGGCCCTCATGGGGCAGAACACCCCGGTGGGTGTGGGCCTCGCCGCCTGGCTCTTCGGCATCCTCCTCACCGGGGGGCTCCAGGTGAACCTGCAGCTCGGCATCAGCCGGGAGCTGGTGGCGGTGCTCCAGGCCCTCGTGGTCCTCTTCATCGCCGCCGGGGGCTTCCTGCCCCGCTACTTCACCGACCCCCTGAGGGCGGCCGAGGTGGAGCTCAAGGAGGAGGTGCGCCCATGAACCTGGACGTGGCTTTCTGGACGGCCCTCTTCCTCTCCACCCTGCGGCAGACCACCCCCCTTCTCTTCACCGCCTTAGGGGGAATGTTCTCGGAGAGGAGCGGGGTGACCAACATCGCCCTCGAGGGCATCATCCTCTTCGGGGCCCTGACGGCGGCGGTGGTGGTGGAGCGCTTTGAGGCCGCTTTGGGCCCTGGGCCCCACCCCTGGCTCCCCTGGGTGGGGGTGCTTTCGGCCATGCTGGTGGGGGGCCTGGTGGCCGCGGTGCACGCCGTGGTCTCCATAAAGTACCGGGCGGACCAGATCATCAGCGCCACCGCCCTCAACCTCCTGGCCCTAGGGGCCCCGAGCCTGGTCCTCACCTACTTCTACGGCAACGCCACCAGCTCCAAGGAGGTGGCGAACCGCCTCCCCCTCCTCCTGGGCCTCTCCCCCCTGGTCTACCTGGCCTTCCTCCTGGTGCCCGTGGCCTGGTGGGTCCTCTTCAAGACGCCCTTTGGCCTGCGCCTCCGGGCCGTGGGGGAGCACCCCGAGGCCGCCGACACCCTGGGGGTGAACGTCTACCGCCTCCGCTACACCGGGGTCATCCTCTCCGGCATCCTGGCGGGCCTGGCGGGGGCCTACCTCTCCATCGGCTTCCTCAACCAGTTCGTGCGGGGGATGTCGGCGGGGATGGGCTTCATCGCCCTAGCGGCCATGATCTTCGGCAACTGGCACCCCCTTGGCATCCTCTTCTCCACCCTCCTCTTCGGCTTCGCCAGCGCCCTCGCCATCCAGCTCCAGGGCACGGAGATCCTGCCCGCCGTCTTGGTCCAGGCCTTCCCCTACGTGGTCACCGTGCTGGTGCTGGCGGGGTTCATCGGCAGAAGCCGTCCCCCGGGGGCGGTGGGCAAGCCCTACGAGAAGTGAAGCTTCCGCAGGCGCCCGAGGCGGAAGAAGAGCCGGAGGCGGCTCCCGTCCCGGAAGGCGAGCTCCACCCCGCCCCTACCCAGGGCGAAGCCCGAAAGCCCTTCCGCCCCCTCCCCCTGGGCGAAGCGGGCGTGGCCGTCTTGCCGCAGGTAGAGGAACCCCTTCTCCAGCCAGACCTGGGCCTCGGTCCCCTGGCGGTTTAGGCTCAGGCGGCGCACCCTCCGGGCCCAGACCTCGGCCTCGCTCACGGCGTGAAGGCCTCCTCGGCGGGGCGGCCGTAGAGGCCCTTGCCGTAGTAGAGGAGGGAAAGGCCGGGCAAGGGCCTCCCCTTTTCGTCCAAAAGGCCCTCCTCCTCCCACACCGCCACCACCCGCCCCACGAAGAGGTCGTGGTCCCCGAAGGGCCGCACCTCCACGAGCTCCAGCTCGTAGGCGGCGTAGGCCCCCTCCAGGATGGGCACCCCAAAGTGGCCCAGGAAGTGGGGGGTTTGGCCCTTGTCCACCTCCCGGCCCGAACGGCTTCCCAGCCAGTGGACCAGGGCCCCTTGGGCGTGGGGGTGGAAGCTCGCCGAGAAGCGCCGGGCCTTTAGCAATAGCCCGTGGGTGAAGCGCTTGGGGCTGATGGAGACCCCGAAGAGGGGCGGGTCGGCGGAAAGCCCCGTGTTCCAGACCGCCGGGCAGAAGTTGACCTTTTGCTCCAGCCTAACCCCCACCACGGCGGGGACGCCGGGGTAGTAGTGGTAGAAGGCGGGGAGGGGGCCTTGGGGCAGGTAGCTCCTCACGAGAGCTCCTCCTTGGGAACCTCCAGGCTCTTCCCGTCCTCCAAAAGCACCTCCACCGTGCCCTTCAGGGGATTCACCTTCTGCACCCTGCCGCAAAGGCCCGCCTTGGTGCAAACCCGGGCGTTCTTCCGGGGAAGCTCGGCCAGAAGCTCCTGGTAGACGGGGTGCTCGTAGGTGAGGCAGCAGAGGAGGCGGCCGCAGGGCCCGGAGATCTTCTCCGGGGAGAGGGGAAGCCCTTGGTCCCGGGCCAGCTTGATGGAGACCTGGGCGAAGCCCTGGAGCCAGGTGGAGCAGCAGGACTCCATGCCGCAGGCCCCCAAGGCCCCCAGGTACTGGGCCTCCTCCCTGGGACCCTCCGCCAGAAACTCCACCCGGGCCCCGTAGCGCTCCTGGAGCTCCCGGGCGAAGGCCCTTAGGTTCACCCGCTCCGCCGCGGCGTAATGGACGGTGAGGTGGCGACCCTCCAGGGTGAAGTCGCACCCCAGGACCTTGGCCGCCACCCCTTCCTCCTTGAGGCGGGCCTTGAGGTAGAAAAGGGCCTCCTCCGCCTTGGCCCTGAGCCTCGCCGCCCGGTCCAGGTCCTCCTTGCTGGCCAGGCGCACCACCTCCCCCACCTCCTTTTGCCGCCTGGGAGGGGTGCGGACCCGGCCCACCTCGAGGCCCCGGCTGGTCCGCACCACCACGTAGGCGTCCAGGGGCGGAGGCTCCCCCTGGAAGCGGAAGTAGCGGAGGACGGGGGTGCGGAAACGGACGCCCACGGTCATAGCTCTAAGTCTAAGGCCAGGCGGGCCAGCACGAGGTTGGGGCTCACGTAGGCCTCCAGGGCCTCCCGGGCCCTATCCAAGGCCAGGAGGGCCCGGGGGCGGTTTTGGAGGAGGGCGCGGAGGAGGTAAAACCCCTCCTCCTCGGCCAAAAGCTCCTCCAAAAGGCCCAGGCGCTCCAGAGGGGGGCTTTGCAAAACCCTCCTCGCCATCTTGAGCCTTTCCTGGAAGGCCAGGGGGTCAGAAAGGGCCTTGAGGAGGCGGCCTGGAGCCCCGGCGGCGTAGCCCAGGAGGTCTGGGTCCTGGGTTAGGGCGCGCAGCCTTTCCTCGGGGACCGGACCAAAGGGCACCTCCAGGGCCCGGCTCTTCAGGGTGGGGAGGAGGGTCTCCCCGCTGGGGGCGATGAGGATGATGCGCCCGTAGCTGGGAGGCTCCTCCAGGAGCTTCAAGAGGGCGTTGGCGGCGGCCTCGGTGAGGAGGTGGGCGGCGTCCAGGATGGCCACCTTGACCCGCTCCCGGGGGTGGCTCTGGAACCAGTCAAAGAGGGGCTCCACCTCCTCGAGGCGGACCTCGGCCTCCCCCCTCAGACCCCGCTCCTTGGGGCCGATCTCCAGGAGGTCGGGGTGGGCCTCCAGGAAGGGCGGGGGGAAGCCCTGGTTGAGGCCCAGGGCGTACCAGCGGGCTACGAGCCGCCTACCCACCCCCTCGGGCCCCGAGAAGAGGAGGGTGGCGGCCTTGAGCCTGGGCAGAAGCTCCAGAATGGCCTCGTGGCCGATTATTCCCCAAGGGTGAGGCGGGTGTAGAGCCACTCGGGAAACCCCTCCTCCAGTAGGCGCCTCCGGACGGCCGTCAGGTCGTAGTTCACCCGGTAAAACTCCAGGCGGTCCCCCTCCCAAAGGGCGAAGGCCGCCCCCGGAACCCCGTCCCTGGGCTGGCCCACGGAGCCGGGGTTGGCCAGGGCCCGCACCGTGGGGGGGAGGACCAGCTCCCCACCTTCAGGGAAGGCCTGGTAGCGAACCCAGGGCTTGGGCCCCTGGAGCTCCAAAAAGGCCCCCGCCAGATGGGTGTGCCCGTGAAAGGCGAGGCGGGCCTCCGTGCAGCGGAAGGCCTCCCGGGCGGGAGCCAGGTCGTCCAGGTACTCCATGGGATCGCAGGGGCTCCCATGGACCAGAAGGGCCCCCTCCACCTCCTTCTGCCAAGACCAGGAGGCCATGAACTCCAGGTGCCGGGGAAGGAGGCGGGCCTTCTGCCAGGCCAGGATCTCCAGGACCACCCCCTCCACCGGCAGGCGCTCCAGGGCCAGGAGCCAGGCGTCGTGGTTGCCCAAGACGCACTCCGCCCCCACCGCCATCAGCCAGTCCAGCACCCGGTCCCCGTCCGGGTAGTAGCCCACCGCGTCTCCTAGGAAGAGGACCCGGTCAAAAGCCGGGGCCTTTTGCAAAAGGGCCTCCAGGGCGGGCCAGTTCCCGTGGATGTCCGAGAGGACCAGGTAGCGCACGGGGCTTAGAATAGCATGAGCCTATGGCCTCCGAGCTCTTGGAACGCCTCTCTCAGGACCTGGAACTCCTTTCCGAGCACGTGCGGGCGGCTTTGGACGAGTTCGGCACCCTTCTCGCTTACCTGGAGGGGAGGCGGGGCGGGGGCACCGTCCTCCTCCACGCCCCCTACACCGAGGCCATCCCCGTGCTCCAGGCCCTGAACGGCCTCACCTTCCGGGGGCGGATCCTTCTGGCCCTGGACCCCTCCCCCCTCTCCCCCACCCTGGAGGAGCGCCCCCTGACAGGCCCCACCCGCTCCCCGCTGGAGCACCTCCTCGAGGTGCACCGCCCCCAGCGCCTCCTCCTAGCCTTCCCCGGAGAGGGGCTTGGGGTGCGCTTTCCCGGGGGAAAGGAGACCCAAGAGGGCTGGCGGCCTCTTTCGGCGGAAGGGGAGCCCCTCACCCTCCACGTACAGGCCCCCACGGGCCTCACGTACAAGGAGATAAGGGCCTACGAGGCCTGGGAAAGCCCCCCCTTGCCCCTCTCCCTGCCCCAGGGGGAAGGCCCCTACTTGGGGGCCGTGGGCCGGGCCCTGGGGATTCCCACCTATGGGGTGGGGATGCTAAACTTGAGGGCGAACCTAGAGGCGGTGCTGGGCCTCGGGTAAGGGAGGAAGCTATGGTCTATATCGCGCTGTTCGCCCTGGGAGCGGCCATCGTAACCCTGCTTTTCTACCTGATCCTGAACCCCCGGGTCCTCACCACGGAGGGGGAGACCTTTGACCTGCGCTTTATCCTCTTCATGCTGGCGTTGATCGTCCTCTCCGCCGCCACCGTGGCCTTCATGTTCATCCTGGGCCGCATGTACCACCTGCTTTAGCCGGAAGCCTCGAGGAGGACCTCCGGGGAGACCTCCCCCCGGAGGTACTGGAGGTCTTTTTCCAGGAAGGACCGGGTGGCCTCGAGGACCGGGGCGAACTCCAGGGGGAACCGGTCCTTCAGGTGGGCCACGCAATGTAAAAGCCCCTCCACCAGCGCCTTTTCCTGCTCCCGCCTCCTTTTGCCCCCCCTCAGGGCGCTTTGGGCCAGGCGCTCCAGCCGCCGCACCAGGCAGACCCTGGGCTCTCCCCCCACCCCCTCACAGGGCAGGCCCGGGGCCCCGGAGCAGGTGGCGTAGGTCTTCTCGTAAAGGGGGGCCAGCTCGGGGTGGCCCAGGAGGGCGGGCCCCAGGGGCCCGGCGTGGGCCGCCGCCAGGCGCAGGTACTGGGCGTGGCGGGCGCGGCGGACCAGAACCTCCATGGCCCAAGGATACCCCCGCCCCCTCAGGACAAATGACCCAGCCGAAAAGGGGTCCTGAGGCCCGCCTGGGCCATGGCCCTGGCCTCCTCCGGGGCCCAGGAAAGGGCGAGAACCCCCTTATAGGCCCTTAGCGCCCGCTCCCTCTCCCCGGCCAGGTCCAGAAGCTGGCCGAAGCGGGCGAGGACATAGCCCGGCAGGTACTCGGGGCGCCCGAAGTCCATGCGGAAGACCTCCTCCATGAGGCCCAAGGCCTCCCGCCACTCCCCCGCCGCCAGGTAGATCTGGGCCGCCAGGTAGAGGGCCTCGGGGCTCCCGATGGCGAAAAGCCCCTCCAGAAGCCCGGCCCAGTCGTCCTCCTCCCGAAGCTGCCAGGCCCGGTCCAGAAGGGCCCGCTCCCTTTCGGCCTCCGTGGGCTCGTGGGGCTTTGGCAGAGCGCCCGGGAAGGCCTCGGCCAGGAAGGGGTAGTCCAGGACCTCGGCCAGAACCGCCCCCTCCTTGCCCCTGAGGGCCTGGGCCACCTGGGCCATCCGCCTTTTGCGGAAGCCCGTGGCCGGCCCCTCGCCGAAGGCCTGGGCGAAGCCTTCGTAAATCTCCCGTATCTTTTCCAAAAACTCGCCGGAGGCGAGGGCCTCGAGGGTCAGAGGCCTCTTCAGAAGCTCAAGGAGGGCCTGGTCAAAGGCGGCCATGCGCTCCAGGTGGGGCTTGCCCAGGGGGTGCTGGGCCAGGGCCTCGCGGAAGACCTCCGCCTCCCCCTTGAGGTGGGCCTCCCGGTCCAGGGCCACCACGGGCACCCCCCGCTCCTCCGCCCAGGGGAGGACGTGGAAAAGGAGGGGGTCCTCCTCCCGCCACCTCCCCGTCTCCAGGGCCTCCGGGGAAAGGGAGGCCAGGTAGAGGACCTCTGGGCGGGCCCTTTCCAGGATGGCCAGAACCGTGGCCGCGTTGTAGCGTGGGTGCAGGATGTGGAAGGGGCCGAGGGAGGGCAAAAGCAGCATCCTCACCATCTTAGACCTGCGGGAGAGGAACTACCGGCTGGCGGTGGTGAACGGCTGGCTGGTCTGGCTGGGGGACACCTTTTTAAACCCCAACATCGTCCTTTCCGGCTTCGCCGCCAAGCTGGGGGCCCCGGGAGCCCTGATCGGCCTCCTGCCCGCCCTCCTCCAGGCGGGAGGGATGATCCCCCAGGCCTTTCTGGCCCCCTGGGTGGCCCGCCTGCCCAAGAAGATCGTCCTTTACCGCAGGGTGGCCGCCCTGCGGCTTTCCGGGGTGGTCCTCATGGCCCTCTCCGCCTTCCTCTTCGGGCAAAACCCCACGCTCCTCCTGGCGGGCTTCCTCCTGGGCCTCCTCCTGAACGCCCTCTTCACCGGGGTCTCTAGCCTCCCCTTCTGGGAGGTGGTGGCCAAGACCACGCCCCCAGAGAAGCGGGCCGCCCTCTTCAGCGCCCGCAACCTGGTGGGGGGGCTTCTCGCCTTCCTGGCGGGGTTTCTGGTGCGGGAGGTCCTGGCCCTCCCCCTGCCCTTTCCCCTGCCCTACGCCCTCCTCTTCGCCCTGGGCGCCCTGGCCTTCGGCCTCGGCTGGTACCTCTTCGGCCTCACCGACGAGCCCGAGGAGGCCCCCTATGAGACCCGGCTGGACCTGAAGGCCCCCCTGAGGCGGCCGGAGTTCCGCCGCTACCTCAGGGTGCGGCTCCTCCTGGGCCTGGCGGGCATGGCGGAGCCCTTCTACGCCGTGTACGCCGTGCGGGTCCTGGGGAAGAGGGAGGAGCTTGGCCTCTACCTGGCCTTCTACGCCCTGGCCTTCACCCTCTCCAACCTCCTCTGGGCCCGCCTGGCGGAGAGGGGCTCCAAACGGGTCCTGCTGGCGGGGGCCTTTCTGGGCTTTCTCGCCCCCCTTCTCGCCATGGCCCTTCCCTCCGGGGCCTTCGGCCTGGTCTTCCTCCTCCAGGGGGCCTACCTGGCCGCCTTGGGCCTCGCCACCACCACCTACCTCCTCAACCTGGCCCCGCCCGAGGAGCGGAGCGCCTCCATCGGCCTCGCCAACTCCATCTCGGGCCTCTTCGCCTTCTCCACGGTCCTCGGGGGGTACCTCTCCGACCGGCTTGGCTTTCCCGCCCTCTTCCTCCTGGCCGCCCTCTTCTATGCCCTGGCCCTTTACGCTGGCCGAAAGCTTCCCGAGGAGGGGTAGGCTACCAAGTAGAGAAAGGCGTGGGTGTCTAGGAGAAGCCTCACAGGCCGAAGGCCTGGGCTATCTCCGGAGGAAGGGGGGCGTCAAAGTCCTCCCCGATGCGCAGGCGGCCCTTAAAGCGGCCGAACTGGCGCTTCTTCCTGGCCCGGTAGGGCACCAGGAGGGCCACGGGCTCCGCGCCGCGCAGGAGGACCACCTGCTCCCCCAGGGCCACCTCCTTGAGGAACTGGGAAAGCTCCGTTAATCTGCTTCACCCTCCCAGGGTAAGCCAAAGGCTTATAACCGACATTCCGCACCCCTCTCCCTTGGCCTTAGGATTTTGGGATGGAAACCACACCCAACCTACAGGTGTACGACCTGGGCCACCTGGGCCTGGTGGCCAGCATCCTGGATCAGATAGGAC
>Ga0079998_114793_pt1 | contig 50570 bp, 43 predicted proteins | sample PerSpoBPS_BMetaG_FD_69201 | JGI IMG/M metagenome (GOLD analysis project Ga0079998, IMG submission 69201) | Thermal spring microbial communities from Yellowstone National Park, Wyoming, USA - Perpetual Spouter B (PS_B) MetaG (SPADES assembly)... | ecosystem: Environmental > Aquatic > Thermal...
GATATAATTTGTTTCTCTTTATCAACTTTGAAATCTATTTTTTCAAATTTTCCATCATTTCCAAGAAAACCAAAAAATGTATTTTCTCTTAATTCGCCTCTTTCATACATAAGTGCAAATGAAATCGGATATCCCTCAGAAAATTCAATTTTGTATGCCCTCAAAGCTCCCGGAAATTTTACTTTCTCTATTTTCACTTTCCCCCCACTCTTTACAAAAACTTCTTTACTCAAAGCTACATACATCATCTTATCTTCACTTGAAAAAACATAAAAATCAGGATGCTTTATACCTTTGGGAATTTTACCCCTTGTGCCCTCTGCATTTACAACAAAAGGAATTAAAATAGAAACGGTAAAGAGTAAAAAGACAAATATGCTTTTGAATTTTTTAATTTTAAATCTACCCTTACCTCTCAAAACTATGAGCATAATATAAGATAGAAAGAGAGGAATAAGGTTCTGAAGATAGGAATTAGTTTCGGGAACAACAGCACAAGATTTACAATTTGATTCATCTACTTCACCATCGCAATCATCATCTATTCGATTCCCACAGTATTCCCCACACTTTCCAGCATCTGGATCTGAACTCTCATCGGCTCCATCACAATCATCATCAACTCCGCCATCGCAAACTTCACATTGTCCGGGATGTATATATTTTGCATATTGGTCATTAGGATTGTCGTTGCAATCCCCAGCAACAGTGGCTGTGCCAGCAGGTTGAGTGTTAGAACAGGTAGCCATTGGAATAAGTATTGGAACGCATAAGTTCTCGCTAATCGGTGTGCAGCCTGCAACTATAAATGCCGTTCCATACCCATCTCCATCTTGATCAGGAAAATACCATCTTTCAACTTTTCCATCACAATCATTATCCACGGTATCAGGGTTATCAATGGGACCGCAATACAGAGGAGCTCCAGGGTGAACTGAATTGTTATTGTCGTTGCAGTCGCCAGCACATATTCTGTATCCATCTCCATCGGAATCAGCTTCATTGCTCGGGATACTTCCATCACAGTTATTGTCAAGCCCGTCACATATTTCCGGTGCTCCCGGATAAACTGATGGATTATTATCATTACAATCCCAGTTGTTAAAGACCCAACCGGCAACTGGTAAGCAGTAATCAGTAGTAGTCACATTGGGGTTACCATAGCCATCACCATCTGAATCTCGGAAAAGGATGGGTCTGAGATATTCGTCCACTTGTCCGTCACAATCATCATCAACATAATTGCAAACCTCATCAGCACCAGGGTGTATATCAGGGTTGCTATCATCACAATCCAGGTTTGCTGATGTTGTCCAAACTGCCCCTGAAATGGGGAAATTACTGCAGAGACATGTTATAAGGAGATGGGGATAACCAAACCCATCCCCATCAGCATCGGCACAATACCATTTCTCTACATTTCCGTCACAGTCATTATCTACGGTATCAGGTTCAGAAAATGAACCGCAATCTAACTGAGCTCCAGGATGAACTGAAGGATTGGAATCATTACAATCTGTGTTATTTGATACCCAGCCCTGAGGAGGAGGCGGACAGAAATCATTTGTAGGTTTTGATGGGTTTCCATAACCATCTCCATCCTCATCCCTCCAGAAAGTTGGTCTTACTCCCTCATCCACCTGTCCATTACAATTATTATCTTTGTAATCACACCACTCTGAAAGACCGGGATTTCTTTGAGGATCTGAATCATCGCAATCACTACTACTCAATGCATACCCAGGAGGAGGGGAGGAATCACAGAAATTCTTAGGTTCATTTGGATTCCCGTATCTATCTCCATCTGAATCGCGGTAATATGTATATTTTTCATTAAAAGGATTAACAACAACTATACTCCAACCAAGGATAGATAAACCCTCACTAATTGCTTCTGCTACATTACTTAGACCATAGACTGCATCATCAAATCTCCACTCTATAAGTTTAGTGTCGTGATTATCAAATAAATAAAGGTAGTGCTGATCAAAAGAAAGGCAAGACCAATGCCATTCCTTCCATTTATAACCTGCAATAAGATAGTAATGAAACTTTATCGGTCCTGAAAGCAGTGTAAGAAAAATTACGGGTTCCCCTCTATTTATTCTATCGTCAATTTCATCCTGTAAATCCCCAGTGTCATCTACTATATAACCGGCCCATGCGGAGTAACCATAGCTATCTGCTGCACTTACTATTCCATCTCTCATAGCTGCCGGCAATGTTGGACATTCTCCAAGGATTTTAGAAGTTTTCATTTCATCAAAAAGTCTCTTCGCAAGTTTAGGAATATCGTACTCAATACAGTACTTATCTTTTTCTGTTCTCCAATATGTAAATAGCTGAGAAGCAGCAGCGGGACCACACCCGCATGCTCCCTGACCTTCTATTTCATCTTGAGTGAAAACCCAAGGAATACCTTTAAGAACATATCTCCCACTATTTAGGATCCCACACATATTTCATACCATAATCCTCATTTACTCTCAATTTCTCTCCCGGCGGATCCGTAAATTTTGACCTCAGAGTTTGCTCTTTTATTCTGACCTCACACAAACCAAATAATTTAGGTTCAATTCTTGAATTTGGAGCGATAGTTGGAGCAGGAGCTGGTGGTGCAGCAGAAGTTATTTCAATCTCACTTGCTAATACTTTCCTGAAAAATTCCCATTCCTCATCCCTAATTCTTCTCGGTTCTTCTTTTGCTCTCTCTACATCAAGAAATTGCCCTATTTCATCTATGCGTTGTTGAGAAACTACACTCAAAGCACCAGCAGTAATGATTGGATATATCAAAATAGGATCTAAAATCTGTCCATCAACCTCAATTACAGCAAAAAAATGTAAAGGTATATAAAATGTTCTCAAAACTTTTATGTTCTGGTATCCATAAGCTTTAAGTGTATTAATAACTTCATAAAGTCCAAATATATTCACAGGTAAGCCTGATACCATCAAAATTGTTCCATAATTTACAGAATCACCTATAACTATGCTTACTAAGTTTTCCTCTTTTAGCTCTTCAAGAGGATTTGTTTGACCTCCTTCGGATTTCCTCAAAATCCTTCCCGCAGATAAAACAATATTCATCTCCCCTCTCTCTGCTCTCCTATATATACTCCTTAGTTTATGTATATCTTTTTTGGCTACCGCAGTTTTTGAAGTAAGCCTTGACATAGGAGGTGCCAAACTTACCTCAGGTGGAACTCTGTAGACAATGACAGCCACACCTGATTCCCCGGGCTTTGGATCGCCCACCGGTGTTGTCTGAACCCATTCCAATGCCTCACCTCCGGGAACCTCTAACATAACAGCAACATCTGCAACTTTCTGAACAAGTTTCATATTGTTTATTGAAAAGTTCACATTTGAAGTAAAATCTCCCTTCACAAACAAATCTCCCTCTATTTTGTATCTATATTCTCCCTGAAATTCTCCCTCATCCTCACCTACAAGCCTCATATCCCCACCAATATAGACCCTCCCTGTTATGTCTATATCGCTCGTGAAAAATCCATCACCAAAAACAACTACTGACCACTCATCAGGCTTATCCCTCACAACTAAATTCCCTGAATCTTTCATCTTTCCCTTAACATATATACCCCCATCATAAACATCTAACCTTTTAGCTGGATTTCTAAAATCAGTCTCAAAAACCAGAGAATATCCTTCAAGTTTAGAAGGTTTATCTCCTTTCATTCCCCAACTCCCATCATTTCTATAAACCCACTCTGCTCCTGATGGATCTACATAAAACTTCCCTTCTACTCTCCTTACAAGAGATCCATCTCTATCGTATTCTTCAACCCATCCTTCCCCAAATCTTATGACTTTTTGACCACGAATAAAATCAGTGACAGATGGGGGGAATACCTGAGAACAAGTTATTCCTTCTTGGAAATCTTCATACTTTATCTCACCTGTATTCTGAAGAGTTCCAACAAGGAGCTTCCCTGTGACTTTGAAATTCCCTTCATTTTTCAAAGCTCCTACACAAACATCAGCTAACGGACCATTCACATAGAAAGTCTTAGATGTTCCAACTGATAATTTCCCGAGAACAACGAGAGCAAAATCATTATCTGTTTTCATTTCTGATTTCGGTGAGAATGTGGATAAACCAATTGGCTCTACCATTTAAGTTATCGGAATTATTGAGTGAAAAAGCATTTATAAAAGATAGAACAGGAGTAAATCTGATTTTTTTAAGCTTTTGTTATGTGGGTAATTTGTAGCATCCGTTTTCCGATTACTTAAAGGCATGAGCCTTTTATTTTTTTATTTTTTCTCCTTCCTTCCCTCCTTTAATATTTTTGTTTGCCTCTTTTTAAGGGGGCACGAGGGAAGGAATAATAAATAGTTATCAGTATTTCTATTGATAATTATGAAAATTATTTTCCAATTTTCAAGATTTTTAACAATAGACTGTTAATTTTTAGGATAGAAGAAGAACAGGAGGTAGTTGATTATGAAGCTAAAATTTCCATCACCTGAGTGGGTTGCAAGATATAGAGAAGAACTTAATGCAGGACCTTGGAAAGAATCTGGTAAGGGTTGGACATATGGTCCGATATCACTTGTGGTGAAGAAGGATGAGAAATTAGGTATAAATGAAGATATTTATTTGTGGCTTGATATAGATAAAGGTTTTTGTAAGGAGGCTAAAATAGTTAGCAAGGAGGAAGGAGAGAAAGCTCCGTTTGTGATATATGGAGATTATGCAAGATGGAAGCAGATTATAAATGGTGAGCTCGAACCGATAAAAGCTCTTGCACAAGGTAAGTTGCAACTCAAAGGAAATCTTGCAACAATAGTTAAGTTTGTTAAGGCAGCAGAAGATATGGTCAAAACTGCTCAGAAGGTGCCAACTGAATTCATAGCTTAACATGAAAAAAGCATCAGTAGGAATAATAAGAGATATTTTTATCGCTCTCGTTTTAGCTGTTTTTATAAGAACATTCGCAGTTCAAGCGTATAAAATTCCATCAGGTTCGATGATACCAACCTTGCTCGTGGGAGATTATATACTTGTTAATAGATTAGCATACGGATTGAGGATACCTTACTATAAATACATATTCAGATGGGGGGAAATAAAGAGGGGAGATGTGATAGTTTTTGTGTTTCCAGAAGACCCATCAAAAGACTTTATAAAAAGAGTTATAGCTCTTCCAGGTGAGACAATAGAAATAAAAAGAAAGAAGATATACATAGATGGCAGGGAAATTGAAGATAAATGGGGATTTTTCTCTGATAATTATGTCGGACCACCAAGAGATGATTTTGGACCATTCCAAGTTCCTCCTGAACATGTGTTCGTGATGGGAGATAATAGAGATGAATCTAACGATTCAAGATTCTGGGGACCGGTAAATATACAGAACATAAAAGGAAAAGCTTTCGTAATATATTTCTCCTGGGATTCATATGAAAAATCTGTAAGGTTCAGCAGAGTTTTCACTCTTATAAAGTAAATTTTTATTTATCTAATAAAGTGATTTTTTGTTTGTTTGAACTTCAAATCTTTTTCTCTTGTTTATTTTTAAGAAGAAATTATTTTTTCTGGGTTACGAGTCCGACTTTTTCAATCCCTTGTTGTTTTATAACATCCATTATAGATATAACAAATCCATATCTTACTGATTTATCTGCTTCTACTAAAATTTCTTTTGGTTTTAGTTTTTCTAAATAGTTTTGTAGCTCATCAAGAGAACTTATAACAATACCATTAAGTCTTATTTTTTCATCTTTTGTCACAGTTACAATTGGAGTATCTTCTGCTTGTTCTGTTGGGGTAGAAGAAGTAGCTTCCGGGGTATTTACCTCAAAAGAGTGTTTCAGAACAGGTGCAGCTATCATAAATATTATAAGTAAAACCAACATTATATCAACAAGTGGAATCATATTTATTGAGGCTTCAAAATCGTCTTGTTTTGTTTTGAACTCCATATTTTAAAATTTTAATTTTTTGATTTTTACTTTTTATGTACTCTGACTGTCTTTGTTATTCATGTTTGATTAATTTTATTTTTACTATATCAAATCTTTTTGCTCCAAACTTTTTCTCTGCGCTTCCATCTCTCACAGATATTTCCAAAGTGTTATAAGAACCTATTATTAGTAAAGGTTTCTCTTTCTTTACGCTATCGTATGAGCTAACAAGAGGGGCTTTTATTTTTATTCTTTTTTCTGACTTGTTTGTTCTTAATTGCGATTTTTTTTCTTTGAGTTTTGCTCTCAAAATCTCAATTTCTTTTATTCTGCTGCCTTCAAGGTACTCTTTTGGAATATTAGTTATAAGATTTCCAAATCTATCTATATGAATTATATGACCTATGATTTCTTTTCCTTTTTCTCTTCCTTTTTCTTTTCCTTTTTTCCCTTTACTTCTTTCTTTTTCTGCTTCTTTTTCTTCTATTATTTTTATTTGTGGTTTTGGTAGTTCCACTCTTACAGGCAAAACTTCTTTTTTTAGTGAAATTTCTTTGATGATTTCAGGATTTTTAGATATCAGAGCGCAGGCTGGGGCAAATATATCTCTCCCGTGAAATGTATTTGATTTTTCAAGAAAAAGCCCATAACTTTTTGCTTCCTCTAAAATCCTCTCCGCATTTATTTCGAATACTTTGTAATGTTTTGCTTGAAGAAAAATAGGAGTAAATATTCCATTATCTGGACCAACAAAGAAAATCTTTTTCTTTACTCCTTTGGGGAATTCAATTTCGCTTTCACCTACGATAGACTTTCTTTTTCCACCAACTCCCGGATCTATCACAGCTAAAATAATACTTTTTTGAGGAAGATACTTCAAAATTTTATCTATTACAAACACAGCTGAGAATATATCTTGCGGAGGAATTTCATGGGTAATATCAATTATTTTTGCATCTTGGTTTATAGATAAGATTACACTTTTTACAACACCAACATATTCATCTTTTGTACCGTAATCTGTGAGAAAAAAAATAGGAATATTATTTTCTTTTTCTTTTTCTTCTTTTCTTTTTTCCTCCTCCCTTATCATACGGGAAATCAGTCGGTAGTAAGAAATCAATCAGTAGCTAAATTAGCGCACTATTTCATAGCATATTTCATAGCACGTACTGGTTGGGGTTTAAAATAGTTTTCAGCTCCAACTTGTCCTTCCAAGTTTCTTCCCCAACACCATAAGGAACCATCTTGTTTTATTGCACAGGTGTGATTTTCGCCTGCGGAAACTTGTAGAACATCGCTCATGATTAGCTTAGGGGTGTTTCTGTTCGTGTAAGTGCCATCTCCGGTTTGCCCAAAGCTGTTGTCTCCCCAGCACCACAAAGAACCGTCTTTTTTTATAGCACAAGTGTGATTAGCTCCCATTTCAACTTGGGAGATATCTTGCATAATCATTTTGGGAATATTTGAGGGTTTATTCGTTCCATCACCAAGCTGACCTGATTTATTATCTCCCCAACACCACAAGGAATCATTTTTATCTATTGCACATGTATGCAGGTATCCTGTGCTTATAATGTATTTTTGCCCTGTCACAATCAGAGGGATGATGTTTCTTTCAATTTTAGGAAATTCCAAAATAAAACTTTTTATTTTTAGAAAATTTATTTGTTTTTTGACTTTCTCTTTTTCTCTTGTTGTAATTATAGATTATAAGAAAGAAGAAAAGGAAGCTATCAGAGTGAGCCAGGGACCCAATATCAGGTGAACCGGTGGAAGGAACCTGTGAGGGATCCGGAGAGCGGATAAAAACCCTGGCGAGTTCTGGTGGTAGCCTTCTACATGCTCCTCCTTGAGGGGTCTTTTATAAGGGACTTTTCTCTCTTGTGCCTCCAAGGTGCAAGGGAAGTGGGAGGGGATGTAGAAAAGGTTAGGTCCTGTTGGCTTTGCAGGGCCGCCATGAAAATGGGATTTTTTCTCATTGCGACAAAGCTATGTATTTTATTTCTATTTCTATCTTTTCTGTTTTTTGGTCAGTTTTTGGTTCCCCAGGTTCTTCGGTTATTCCAGATTTTGATTTGCAACTCAGTGATGTGAGAGTAATAAAGGTACAAAGTAAAAGTAGAAGAAGATTTACTTTCATCATTTTTAAAAGAAATATAACGCACGGTCGTTAAAAATTTAGTATTTCAATTCTTTAACCCTTGCCTGATGGGTGATTAAAAGGTCGTTCAATTTTTCCTTATAGAATTGTTTCTTTCAATCCTTCTTGTTTCCTTTTACAATTACCTTTTTTCTCCTTCTTTAAGACCTTTATAAGATCTCTCCATTCTCCCTCCTTTAATCTTTCTTTCAGACCATTTGCAAAAAGGAGCTTTTCTTGTGTTTATCTGAATTGGCATAGGCTTTACTTTTATCTTACTTATGGTTTCTGAATACTTTGACAAAGTCCTCCCAATTTTCTGATTTTATTACTTCTTTTTTTATTTTCTCCAATCGGTTTATATCATTTATTTTATCTAAAAGTTTTTTGATTTGTCTTGCCTTTGAGCTACCAAACTTCAACTGAATGCCCAACAGAATTGCTTTTTTTAGACCTTCTTTTAGACCTTTTATAATCCCCCTTTTTTCTCCCTCCTTTTCTCCCCATTTATAAAAAAGAGTTTTTCTTATATCTATTTGTATTGGCATAGGTTCTGCTTTTATCTCAACATCAAATAAACCGCCTAAAAAACTTATATCTTCCATATATTTTAAAAGTTCTTTTTTGTTTTTGACAATTTTTGAAATCTTTCTCACGACTTTTTTGAATACCTCTGGTTTTTCTCTGTATTTCCCAGCTAAAACTCCCAAAACAATTTCTTCTGGTTTATCACTTTTTAAAAACTCATCAGGGTCTATTTTTTTCCAATCAACAACTTTGAATTTGAGGAATTTAAATTCTGACCTAAATACAGAAGGAGGGGGATTTCCTTTTCCCACAAATAAAACAATCTGCACAGGTTCTTTGCCAAATTTTTCTTCAATTCCAACAGAATACAACAACATTCTTTTAGGTAAAGTTTTGTCTTGCTGGGCTTGGATTTCAATATGGAAAATTTTATCACCGGCTTTAAAAAGCATATCAGGTCGGAGAGATTTGAGGAGCTTTAACTCCCGATTTATATCTTCAAATTTTTCCTTTATTTTCTCACCGGTTGCTATGGAGATAATTTTTCCTACTGCTCGTGAGAAAATTTCTTTTAAAACCAGGTCAAACCTTCTTAATTCTTTTTTGTGCTTATATTCTCTTTTTCCCCCATGATGTTCTCTTTTCTTCTTCATTTTGTTTCACATTTTGCTTAATGAAGTGAAATATTTTGTTTATTAGTTAATTTTACTTTTCTGTTTGAGCGTTTTATATCATCTATTTTATTTGGTTTGTTTTGGTTTTTGAACGCCAGACTTTGCATGGGAAATCCCAAAAATTCCTTCTTTAAGATTTGAAGTTGCAAAGTCTTTGGAATTTTAGCGCAGGCTATTGAGAATGTCATCTGTAAATTTTCATTTCTTTTTTCTTCATTTTTGCCGAAAATGAAATTTTCTTATGTTTTCTGTTTTAAATTAGAAGTTCAAGGGAGGGAAAAAAATGGCTCTGAACGGAAAAAAGAAAATAACTCTGAACGATGATATGATACTCAGGTATTCAAGGCAAATAATATTGGACGAGGTAGGAGGGGAAGGGCAGAAAAAACTTTTATCTGCGAGCGTATTCATAGCAGGCACAGGTGGTCTTGGAGCACCAGCTGCTTTATACCTTGCAGCAGCGGGTGTTGGAAAAATAGCAGTAGCAGATTTTGACAAAGTGGATTTATCTAATCTCCAAAGACAAATAATATACTCAACAGAGGATGTCGGAAAACCAAAAGCTCTCGTTTCATCAGAAAAATTGAAAAAGCTAAATCCAGATATTGAAGTAGTCGCCATAAACGAAAAAATATCAGCCTCAAATGTAATTGACCTCATAAAAGATTATGACATAGTTTTAGATGGTTCGGATAATTTTTCAGCAAGATATGCTGTGTCTGATGCTTGCGTGATTTTGGGAAAACCTTATGTTTATGGAAGTGTTCTGAGATTTGAAGGTCAAGTTTCCACATTCATACCATCAGCAGAAGGTCCGTGTTATAGATGTCTTTATCCTGAACCTCCACCACCAGGTGTTATGCCTTCGTGCCAAGAAGCCGGTGTTTTAGGAGTTGTTCCGGGAATAATTGGACTTCTGCAAGCGAATGAAGTTCTGAAACTTATTTTAGGAAAAGGACAACCTCTTATTGGAAAACTTTTAGTCTTTGATGCGCTAACTACCGAATTCTCTGTGTTCAAAGTGAGAAAAAGAAAAGATTGTCCTGCCTGCGGTGAAAATCCTGTGATAAAAACTCCGCAAGATATTGAAGAATGGTGCTCCGTTCCATCTCAATCTGGTGGGAATTTGTGATGAGAACTTTTTGATTTTATTTGATTTTGACTTGCTACCTGTACCATCATGATATCATCTATTTTGTGAAATTTTAGAGTAATTTGTTTGTTTTTTTATTTTTGAACTTTGTAGATTTTATCTTGTGTTTGGAATAGAGAAAGTAGAAATTTAAATAAAAAAATAGGAATCTTGAAAACGAGGTGAAAACGGCAATGTATGTATATAGAGAGAGAGCTGCATGTGGAGTTGGTTTTGTTGCAAGTATCAAGGGAGAGAAATCAAATAAAATACTGAAAATAGGGGTAGAATCTGTAAAGAATCTCATTCATCGTGGAGCAGTATCTGCTGACGGTAAAACAGGAGATGGAGCAGGAATAATGACTCAAATTCCTCTGAAAGTTATCAAAAAGGAGCTTGAAAAAAGAGGAATAAATAATTTGGAACCAGAAAAAGTAGCAATAGGAGTTTTCTTTCTTCCAAACTCTCAAGAACATCAGAATTTCATTTTTGAGATAACAGAAAGTTTTGCAAAGGAGCTTGGATTTTCTCCTCTTTTTTGGAGAGATGTTCCACAAGACGAAAATGCACTTGGAGAAATAGCAAAATCATCAAAACCTCAAATAAAGCACCTTTACATAAAGTACGATGGGAATTGGAAAGAAGCGGAAAGAAAACTTTACATTCTGAGAAAGTTTGTAGAAAAAAAAACAGCAGAAAAGAAAATCTCTCTTTATATACCATCAATTTCAACAAAAAAAGTTGTTTATAAAGGACTTTTCGTAGCAACACAAGTAGATAAATTCTACCTTGACTTGCAGGATCCGGACTACGAAACATCAATATGCATGTTTCATCAAAGATACAGTACAAATACGCATCCGCATTGGTTTATTGCTCATCCTTTCAGGTTTCTCGCACATAACGGAGAAATAAATACTTTGCTGGGGAACATAAATTGGACACGAGCTCGGGAAAAAAGTTTATCTACAAAGGTTTGGAGCAAAGATGAACTTGAAATCATAAGACCAATTATATGGGAAGGTGGAAGCGACTCCTCTATGTTAGATAATATGCTGGAATTTCTTTACTTTTCAGGAAGGGAACTCCCAGAAGCTATGGCAATGCTAATTCCAGAACCTTATGAGGTTGTCCCAGATATGCCAGAAGATGTCAAATCATTCTTTGAGTATTATGACTACTTTACTGAACCTTGGGACGGTCCAGCTGCGATAGCTTTCTCTGACGGAGTAGGAGTAGGGGCGTGCCTTGATAGAAACGGTCTCAGACCAGCAAGAGTAGGGATAACAAAAGATGGATTGGTTATTGCTGCATCTGAAATAGGGGTTGCAAGAGAAATTGCTCTTGAAGAATTTGAAGAAATAGATAGGCTCGGACCCGGAAAAATGATATACATAGATACACAAGAGGGAAGACTTTACAGGGATCACGAGATAAAGGGAAAAATCGCTCGTGTAAAACCATATTCGGTGTGGATAAGGAAATCAAAGAGATTCTCAACTGAGATCACAAAAAATGAATTTTCCTCAATAGATGAGAAGGAGTTGATAAGATTGCAAAAAGCCTTTGGATACACAGAGGAAGATTTGGAAAGGTTCTTCAAAGAAATGGCTTTTCTTGGGAAAGAAGCAACTTACTCTATGGGAGATGATACTCCTTTTGCTTTTATATCTCAAGTCCCGAGAAATATTTTTTCTTATTTTAAACAAAGATTTGCACAAGTTACAAATCCACCAATAGACCCATACAGAGAATACATAGTTATGTCCTTATCAACTACAATAGGAGAGAAAGGAGATGTAACTTATGATGACGAAGAACATGCAAATGTTATAAGGTTAGATAGTCCTATCATAACAGAGGAAATTTTAGAAGAACTGAAAAAGAATTTGCCTTTCAGAATTTTTGAGACTGTCTTTGATCTGAACAGAAAATCCTCACTCAGAGAAAAAATTTACAGTATAGCCTACGAGGCAGCTGATGCGGTTGAAAAAGATGGAGTAAAGCTTATAATACTTTCTGATAGAACTGCCGGAAAAGATGGAAGAGTCATTATCCCGTCGCTGATGGTTGTCGGAGCAGTTCATCAAGAGCTTGTGAGAAGAGGTTTGAGACTAAAAGCTTCTATCGTAGTTGATAGCGGAGAGCCAAGAGAAGAACATCATTTTGCTTGTCTTCTGGGATATGGTGCAGATGCAATTTTACCTTGGCTCGCATTCCTGACAGCTTATCACATAAAAGAAGAGCACAGAGGTAAAGCTCAGGAAATTCAAGATAGATTAAAGCTCGTCAAGAACTACAAATCTGCGGTTGAAAAGGGAATAAAAAAGATAATGAGCAAAATGGGAATCTCTCACATTTCAAGTTATAGAGGTGCTCAAATATTTGAAATAATTGGACTTAAAGATGAGATTGTTGATTTTTGCTTCACGGGAACTCCTAATTGGTTCGGTCAAGACGGTGTAGGCTATGAAGAACTCGCAGACGACTATATTGAGTTTTATAGATGGTCAGAAGATCCTTCTCCTTTACTCCCAAATCTTGGATTTTTCAAGTTCATAAGAGGGAAAGAGTATCACGAGAAGAATCCATTTGTTTTCAGAACACTGCACAAATTTACAGAAACCGGAAACAAAGAGTTTTACAAAGAGTTTACAGCACAAGTTCAGTCAAGACCACCGGTAAAAATAAGAGACCTTTTTGATATAAAACCTCTGGGAGACCCTATACCAATAGATGAGGTTGAGCCGGTTGAGAATATAGTAAAAAGGTTTTATGTTTCTTCTATGTCTTTTGGTGCCCTATCACCCGAGGCTCATGAAACACTCGCAATAGGGGTAAACAGAATCGGAGCAAATATGGGAAGCGGTGAGGGAGGAGAAGACCCAAGAAGATTTGAGCCTTATGAGAATGGTGATCTGGCTTCAAGCACTATGAAACAAATTGCATCTGGTAGATTTGGAGTTACAACCGAGTATGCTGTAAATTGTAGAGAACTTGAAATAAAAATTGCACAAGGTTCAAAACCGGGAGAAGGCGGACAGCTCCCCGGAATAAAAGTTACAGAAGAGATAGCAAGGGTGAGAAGAGCTGTTCCCGGTATAACTCTTATATCACCACCGCCACATCACGATATTTATTCAATAGAGGATTTAGCACAGCTTATATATGATCTCAAAAAAGTTAATCCGCAAGCTCGAGTAGCTGTCAAGCTTGTTGCAGAGGCTGGAGTAGGAATAATAGCGGCAGGTGTTGCAAAAGCCTATGCTGACACAATCCAGATATCAGGTCATGATGGAGGAACAGGAGCATCACCTGCAAGCTCAATCAAAAACGCCGGAATAGCATGGGAGCTCGGACTTATTGAAACACAAGCTATACTTATCTGGAATGATTTAAGAGAGAGAGTAAGGTTAAGGGTAGATGGAGGAATGCTCAACGGCTGGGATGTCGTCAAAGCGGCAATTTTAGGTGCAGAAGAGTATGGGTTTGGGAGCTCATCTATGATAGCTATTGGATGTATTATGGCAAGGCAATGCCACCTCAATACATGTCCCGTTGGTATAGCAAGCCAAAAGGAGGAATTAAGGAGAAAGTTCCCAGGTTTCCCAGAAAGGATAGAGAGATATTTTATAGCTATTGCGGAGGAAGTCAGAGAAATTTTAGCATCACTTGGTGCTCGCTCATTAAATGAAATAATAGGTAGAATCGACCTTATAAAACCCAAAAATATTCAACTCCAAAAAACTAAAAAGAATGTAAATATATCGTACCTGAAAAAGTTGTTCTTGAATATAGCAGAAGGTGGGGAGAACCCTTTCGTATATGACTTGCCAGATAAATCAGATTCAGAAATTGACGCAATGCTTGATAAAAGAATATCTGAAATTCTGTCTCAAAAATCAATTTCAAACAAACTGACACGAAATGATAGACCCGAAACGGAAGAAGAAGACCTGAACGGAAGAATAGTTAAAGACGCTTGGGAGAATTTAGAGAAGGGCAAAAAAGTAAAACTAAAATATAGAATAAATAACTCGCACAGGTCCGTTGGAGCAACACTTGCAGGTTTGATAGCGAAAAAATGGGGAGACGGAATATCTCTGAAACCTGGGCTCAAACTAAGAACGATTGAAATAGAGTTTGAAGGGGTTGCAGGTCAAAGTTTCGGAGCATTCCTTACACGAGGTATGAGATTTGTACTGCACGGAGTGGCTAATGATTATCTTGGTAAAGCTCTTTCAGGCGGAGAAATAGTTGTAATACCTCCGGTTGATAATGCTGTGGCAATCGGAAATGTTTGCATATACGGAGGAACTTCTGGATACCTTTTTGTAAAGGGAAGAGCAGGGGAAAGATTTGCAGTAAGAAATTCAGGAGTTTTTGCGGTAATTGAAGGAGCAGGAGATCACTGTATGGAGTACATGACAGGAGGGATTTGTGTTGTTGCAGGACCTGTTGGGAAAAATCTCGGAGCTGGTATGACAGGAGGAATAGGATTTGTTATGTGGTCTGATTTACTCCCGCGTCTTATAAATTCTGAATGGATTTTCTTGAAGAATATTGATGAGGAGGAGGAATTCAAAGTTTTAGAAAGACTTCTTTATCTACATGCTGTTCAAACTGGCTCTGATGTTCCAAAAAAAATCTTTTCCGAAATAGATATGGTTCGTGTGGTTGTTCCGAAGGAGTTTCAAAGGTATAAATCAAATTTCCTCAAAGATGCAATTTTGAAAATTGAGAGAGATTTTGCTGATTTTCTCCCGCCGGCATCAAAAGGAATATCAATAACACAAAACCAGTAAGTTTATAGTTAGTTAATCTATTTCCATATAAGCAGATCTTTTTTTATCAATAGGAGATACCTCAATTTCCTTTACATTTTGCTCCGTATTATACTAATGAAAATCTTAATGAAATCATAAATATGTCAGAAAAATTATTAACTTTTTTTAGGTGGAGAAGAAAAAATTTGGATTCCTGTCTAACTTTTTGACTTCTTTGAACTTGTTTTCTGGTTTCCTTGCGGTTCTGTTTGCTTTTGAGGGGAAAACTCATCTTTCGTTTTACTTTGTTATCTTCGGTTTGATTTTTGATATGGCGGATGGAAGGATAGCTCGGTCCTTAGGAATATCATCAAGGTTTGGTCTTGAGTTTGATTCTCTCGCTGACCTTGTAACTTTTGGTCTTGCTACTTCTGCCATTATTTTGAATTTGTTTTTTGGTAAATCTGAAATGGGGAAAATTTTTTCGTTCCTACCTACATTAGCTGTTGCTATAAGACTTGCAAGATTTAATGTAAATTCCGATACTAAACCAAAGGAATATTTTGAAGGTTTAAGTTCTCCTATAGGGGCGTTTCTGATTATCTCTGTTATCAATCTTCTTTCGGATTATGAAAGAACTCTGTTGATTGAAATTTTGGCTTTTGCAACTGTTGTCTTTATATCAGCTCTGCAGGTTAGCACTTTAAAGTTCAGGTCATTTAAAGAGTTGAAAATAAGAAGCTATATATACTACTTCTTATTTATTCCACCTTTCTTTTTGTGGTTGATTATTTTCAAGCAGAAGATTTTCTTCATAATTGTTGTTTTTACGACATTTTTCTACATTTTTTATAATATTATTTTTGAGAACATATATTATGGAAAAAATTTACATATTCGACACAACTTTAAGGGACGGAGAGCAGGCGCCGGGCTTTTCCATGACAATAGACGAGAAGATCAAAATGGCTCTGGCGTTGGAAAGGCTCGGAGTTGATATAATAGAAGCCGGCTTCCCTATAACATCAGAAGGGGACTTTCAAGCTGTAAGAGAAATTTCCCAAGCACTTGAAAAGCCAGTAATTTGTGCCCTTGCAAGGTGTGAGGAGCAGGATATAGAAAAAGCAGCAGAAGCGTTAGCTCCCGCAAAAAGAAAAAGAATTCATGTTTTCATCGCAACAAGTGAAATTCATATGAAATATAAATTAAGACTCTCTGAACAAGAGGTCCTTGAGAAAGCTGTAAAAGCTGTAAAGCTTGCAAAAAAATATGCAGATGAAGTTGAATTTTCCGCAGAAGACGCTACAAGGTCAGACCCAGATTTCCTCATAAAAGTATTTACAGAAGTCGTAAAAGCCGGAGCAGATGTAATAAATGTCCCAGATACCGTTGGATACACTTTACCTTTTGAGTTTTTTGAACTTATTAAGAGATTGAAGGAAGCTATTTCTCAAGTTGGAAACCCAATAATTTCTGTACACTGTCATAATGACCTTGGTCTGGCAACTGCTAATACCCTTGCTGGGATCTTAGGTGGGGCAAGACAATGTGAGGTTGCACTCAACGGTATAGGAGAGAGAGCAGGAAACACATCATTAGAAGAGGTTGTTATGGCTATAAAAACAAGGAAAGATTTCTTTTCAAAATTTTATACTACTATAAATACGAAGGAGATTTATCCAGCATCTCGTCTTCTTTCCAAAATAACAGGCGTTCAGGTTCCGCCAAATAAGGCTATTGTTGGTCAGAATGCCTTTGCTCACGAAGCTGGGATACACCAGGATGGAGTCTTGAAAAATCCTCTTACATATGAAATAATGAAACCAGAAGATGTGGGCTTCCCGAGTTCGCAGATAGTTATTGGTAAGCATTCGGGAAGACATGCTCTTGCGAAAAAGCTTGCGGAGATGGGGTATGAACTTTCAGCGGAAGAAATCAAAGCAGTTTATAAAAGAATAAAAGAGCTCGCAGATAAGAAAAAAAGGATATATGATGAAGATATAGAAGCAGTGGTTTTTGAAGAGGTACTAAAAACTCAAAAAGAAGATAGGTATGAACTTATTTCAGCTAACTTTGCTGGTGGAACTGAATTGGTTCCGACGGCAACAGTTGTGATAAGAGATGGGGATAAAATAAGACGAGCATTCGCATCCGGTGATGGCCCAGTTGATGCTGTATACAAAGCTATTCAAAGTTGTCTTGGTATATTCCCAGAACTTGTTGATTACTCTGTGAAATCTATTTCTGGTGGAACTGATGCACAGGGTGAAGTTTCTGTTGTGCTTAAAATCGGGAATGTATCTGCAAACGGAGTGGGTATAAGTACAGACATAGTCGTTGCTTCTGCAAAAGCTTTTGTTGCTGCTATAAACAGGATTGAGAAAGTTTCTCGCATAAAGAGAAATTTGTCTTTAAGTGAATCGCGAGCTCTTTGATTCAATTCAAATTCGTAAAATTTTAAAAGGTGGGAAAAATTTTTGATAACGAAGCTGATGACAAAGAAATCCTCTCAGTAATAGATTATTATAAAAATAAATCTAAAAACTTCAAGAGAGTATGCGTTATAATGGGAGGCGAATCAGAGGAGAGAGAAATTTCAATAAAAACCGGTGAAGCTGTATTTTCTGCTCTTTTAAGAAGTGGGTTCAACACGGAAAAAATTGTATTTCCTCTTCTGGATATAAATTACCTAAAAAATTTTGATGCAGCTTTCATATGCCTTCATGGGAGATATGGGGAAGATGGAACTGTTCAAGGTATGCTTGAAATCCTCAAAATCCCTTATACTTCTCCTGACCCTGTTGTTTCTGCCCTTTTTATGGATAAATTCATCACAAGGCTCGCTTTGAGGGATTTAGTTCCTCAACCGGCTTTCTTTGCAGCAAGTTCAGAAGATGAAGCTATAAAGATAGTAATGAATGAGATCAGTCTGCCGTGTGTTATAAAACCTAATTTTTCTGGTTCTTCGTTTGGTGTTTCTATAATCAGGGAGAAAGATGAGAGAAAAATAAGAAAAGCGGTTGATGAGGCTTTCAGATTTTCAGCTTCTGTCCTAATAGAAGAATTTTTGGATGGACCTGAATTTACCATAGGGCTCATCGAAAAAATTCCCTTATCTGTTCTTGAAATAATTCCGCAAGATGATGAATTTTTCTCCTTTCAATCAAAGTATAAAGGAAATACAAACTATGTGATTCCTCCTAAATCTATTGATCGTTATACAATTGAGGAAGCACTTAAAATTTCTAGGTATATATGTCAAAGATTTAATGTCGGTGGAGCAGTAAGAGTAGATTTTAAAACTAAAATAGGAGATAATAAACCTTACTTTCTTGAACTTAACACCATCCCAGGTATGACTGAAAGATCACTGCTCCCAAAAATTGCAAATTTCAGGGGTATATCTTTTGATGACCTAGTTTGTGCAATTTTAGGGACTGCTTCCTTGAAAATATCAAGAAGATAGTTTTATTTTATTTGGAAAAATTTATTGGGAAAATTCAGAAGGTTCTAATGAAAAAGTAAAATAATTCTGTATGGGAGCAAAGGATTTTGAGAGACCGTTTTCTATGAGGGGGCTGACAACAAAAATAAGAACTCCGCATGGTTCCATGTTTATCACGATCAACTTTCTTGAAGGTAAGATAAAGGAAGTTTTTGTTGTTGTTTCAAAACCTGGGTCTGAACTCAGGGCTTGTGCGGAAGCTTTGGGCAGGGTAGTTTCTCTTGCACTGCAAAAGGGCGTACCAGCAGAAGACTTAGCCGAAACTTTGGAAAATATAAAAACAGAACAGGTCTCATGGAACAAAATTGATAACAGAAGCTTTTCAGTCTCTTCCATACCAGATGGAATCGCCAAAGCTATAAGATTTGCTCTATCTCTGAAAAATCCTCCAGATCTATCTCACCACCAGTATAAGGTTGTTGATGGGAAGCAAAATAGTTCTCCTGACCTGTCTGAACAAAAATCTGAACAGAAAGAAGAAGTTCATACCAGTACTGATCATAAATTAGGTTCAAATGCAGCTCTAAGTAAAAATAATCCTTCAAACCCAGGTACAGAAAAAGAGATAGGAAAAGTGGCAGGAGAAGAAACTGAAAAATTTGAAATATGTCCTGAATGTCATTCTTGTTCTCTTACATTTCAGGAAGGTTGTTATATATGTATGAGTTGCGGATATACAAAATGTTCATAGAACGAAAACATAATCTCTTTTTGCATAGATTTCTTTTAGTTCCTTTCTCTTTATTTTTTTCACTTTTTGTTTTTTTTCTTTCTGAATCTTTCGCTTCTTTTGAACTTTGGCAGAAGATTCAGATGCAGGGCAAAAACATAGGATACTCTATTGTCAGATTAAAGGGTGATTCTGTGGAAGAAGTGATGAATATGAGGCTCAAAGCCATGGGACAAGAAAGAGAAGTAAAAGCTCAACTCGTTTGGACGAAGAATCCTGATTATTCCTTTAAATCTTTTGAATTCCAGATCAAAAGTGAAGGCGGTGGTACTGCTGTTAAGGGTGAGGTTCAGGGAAATAAATTTTTAGTGCGTATTGGTGAAGGGACAAAGAGTTTCAGTATCCCGGAGAAAGTTTTTACTGGTTCTTCATTTATTTTTATAATTTCTGATATGATAAGGAAGGGAGATCAAAGCAAGTTGAAAAATTTTTCTTTGCTTTATTTTGATCCATCTGTTATAAGACTTGACACACTTTATATTGAACTTTTTCAGAAAAGTGAGAATGTTTTAGTTTTCAAAAAAATATTTGCAGGTATATCTTCTCTCATCTATTTTGACCAAAAAGGAAATTTCTTGAAAGAGGAGGGGACTATGGGTATCTCTTCAATTACTTCGTCAAGAGAAGAAATAATTTCTTCTCCGCCGGAAGATGTAGATATAATTTTTTCTACTTCCGTTGCAGTAGAAGGTAAGTATCCGGATTCAGCTCAAAGGAGGAGTATAAAGAGAGCAATTTTATTTGTATGGGGAGTTGATTATATTCCTTCATTTCCTCCAAGGCAAGTGGTTTCAAAGGAGGGATATGGTTTTGTTGTTCAGCTAAAAGATTCACCTCTGTTTGATAACCGTAATTTAGAACTTTATACTAAACCAGAACTTTTGATAGAATCTGATAGTCAAGAAATAAAAAAGTTAGCCAGAGAATTGAAAAGAAATGTTGAGAGTAAGGTTACTAATAAAAATAATAAAAGCAGGAGAATTTTTGAGAAAGAGAGAGATAATAATGAAGTTGTGGAAACTATTCAATATGTGTCAGATTGGGTTTTCCGCAGTTTGAAGAAAACATCTGTTTTGAGCATGCCGTCCGCCATACAGGTCCTTAAAACTATGAAAGGAGATTGCAACGAACACTCTATTCTTACTGTTGCTATTTTAAGGGCTATTGGAATTCCTTCCCGGGTTGTATTTGGGCTTGTTTATGATTCAGGTTCGTTCTTTTATCACGCATGGGTAGAGGCTTTTGATGGGAAAAATTGGATAGAATTTGACCCAACCTGGGGGCTTTTCCCAGCTGATATTTTGAGAATAAGAATAGGAACAGGAAATGTTTCGGATTGGGTGAAAGTGTTAGAATATGTCGGAAAAATAAAGATAAAGTTTATTGATTGGCAATAGAAGGACGAAAACATGACAAATCATCAGCTTTTAATGTATGAAGCAAAAAAAGAATCCTTTAATATGTTCCAGTTTTTTGTGAATCAGAAAATCTTCGGAATTTTAGTAATGTAGTTGCAATTTTATACAAATTTCTTTATATGTTGGTGGTAAGTGAAGATATTGAGCAGAGAAGAAAGAAGATTTTAAACATTATACAAGCTGATTTTCCTTTCGAGTGGAGACCGTTCAAAAAGATAGGGGAGATGGTGGGTTTGGAAGAGGAGGAGGTTATAGATTTTGTTAAAGAAAACTTTGAAAAAAGGATCATAAGGCAAATATGCGCAATATTTGATACGAGGTCTTTGGGGTATAAATCCATGCTCGTTGCTGCGAAAGTAAAGAAGGAAAAGGAAGATTTTGCCGCAAGCATAATAAATCAACACCCAGGTGTTAGTCATAATTATAGAAGGAACCACGATTTTAACATATGGTTCACAATTGCAGTGCCGCCAAATTCAAAAATAGGACTTGAAAGAACAGTGAAAATTCTTGAAAAAATAAGCGGAGCAGATGAGATGATAATGCTGCCTACAATAAAACTTTACAAAATCGGTGTTGTTTTAGATATGACAGGAGAAGAAGATCCTGGAGGAGAAGAAAAGTATAAGTATTATACCGAGCAGGAAAGGAAGGCAAGCGGAGTTTCCCCTGATGAAATACCAGCAATTTTAGCTCTTCAGGAGAACATTTTTCCCGAGAAAGAACCATTTGCTCGTATTATTGAAAAGCATAATTTTTCCTTTGATGAACTCAAATCTTGGTATGAAAAATTCAGAGCGGAAGGAAAAATAAGAAGGTATGCCGCAATACTTTACCACAAAAGAGCAGGTTTTAAATATAATGTCATGGCTGTTTGGGATGTCTCAGGTCCAGATGAATATATAGATTCAATTGGGATGAAGTTTGCATCAGTAAGAAGTGTTAGCCACTGTTATAGAAGACCAACTTATCCATCCTGGCCTTACTCCATTTTTACTATGATTCACGCAAGAGATGAGGAAGAAGCGAATTATGTTATCAAGAAAATGTCAGAGGAAACTGGAATTAAAAACTACGCAGGTTTAGTATCTACAAAAGAATATAAAAAAATAAGATTAAGGTATTTTACGCCAGATTGGGAAGAGTGGGAAGAAAAATACAAGTTAGAAATCTCAGAAGGGAAATAGGAGTTTTAGGAGAAAGTTTAGCAGAAAAATATCTACAACAGAATGATTATATAGTAGTCCAGAAGAATTTCAGAACAAGGTTCGGAGAAATAGATATAATAGCCATTTCACCTGATAAAAAATTTTTGTGTTTTATTGAAGTCAAAACGAGAAAGCAAAATTTATTTGGAAGCCCTCAAGAAGCGGTAGATGAAAGAAAGACAAGAAAAATTCTCTCGGTTGCAGAAGAGTTTTTATCTTCACATTATAAAGTTCAAGAGCTTGAAACTAAAAACCTCAATGTAAGGTTTGATGTTATATCAGTTGAAATTACTCCTGATAATGTAAGGATAGAACATATTGAAAATGCTTTTTGAAAAAGTAATTAATGTATAAAAAAAGTATAGTTGGAGATTGAAAACTTTTGAAAATGAAGAAAATCCTAATAATCATCAAATAAGTAAAATTTATAGCGAGCTTCAAGTATTGTTGTAAAACAAAAAATCAGAACTGAAAAAATGCAAAAACAACAAAAAGAAGAACAAAGGAAAAAGAAACATAAAAAAGAGTTCAAAAGATTTGATGCGATTTTAAAAGAAATTTTCTCCGAAGCAATAGGAGTGATTTACTACTTAGCTATTGGTAAAAAAATAGGTAAAAAAGTAAAAGTCATATCAGCAGAGATAAGGTTAGTAAAAACTTTCCGTCCTGACATTTTAGTTGAAGCTGACGGTGAGATAATCCAAGTTGAAATACAGGCTCAACAAGATAAAAATTTACCACACAGGATGTTCCGTTATTACTATGCAATAGTAGAAAAATATAAAAGGGAACCTACACAGATTGTTTTATTCGTTGGTAAAGGGAATCCCCCACCATCAGAGTATAAAACCCCGAAGCTAACTTTAAAATACAAAGTTTTAGACATGAAGAAAATAGATCCTGATGTATTTATAAAAAGCGAAAAACCCGCAGAAGTTATTTTAGGAATTTTGGCTGGGAAATTCAAAGATAAACCTCAAATAATAAGGAAAGTCAAAAAAAGAATTGCAGAAATTGTGAAAAATGAGGTAGAAATTGCTAAATATATAGATAGCATTAGTTTTTTAGCTGGTTTATTTGATATTGAAATAAAGGTTAAACCTATGCCGATACAAGTTGATATAAGGAAAACTTTTCTCTATAAATGGGGCAAGGAGGAAGGATTAAAGGAGGGAAAACAAGAAGGATTAAAAGAAGGAAAACAAGAAGGATTAAAAGAGGCGATTTTGTTAGATGTTCAAATCAAGTTTGGTAAGTCAAAGACGAAAGAGGTAAAAACTCTCTTGGAGAAAGTTTATGATGTAAATTACCTCAAAAAAATAAAGAGGAAAATAATAGAAGCAAAGACCTGGGATGATTTTATCAAAATATTCAGAAACCATAAGTGAAATAAAGTTAAAACCTATGCCGATACAAGTTGATATAAGAAAAACTTTCCTTTACAAATGGGGAAAAGAAGAGGGATTAAAGGAAGGGTTAAAAGAGGGAGAACAGAGAGGAATTGAAAAAGGAAAACAAGAGGGATTGAAAGAGGGATTAAGGAAAGCAATTTTGTTAGATATTGAAGCAAAGTTTGGTATATCAAAGGTAAGGTAAATCAAAAGACTTTTGGATAAAATGAATGAAATAGATAAATTGGAGAAGGTAAAAAAAGAATTAGTAAGAGCAAAAACATGGGAAGATTTCGTTAAATCTATCAAAAATTCAAATTTAAAAAGCAAAGATTCAAACCGAAAATGATCAAGGAAAGTAAGTGCTAATTGTTAGGTGATCAGTTCCTAATATTTGAAGAAAATACTTTTATTTTTTGAATTAATGATTTTTATATTTTTTTGACATAAATGAAATGTGATAACATTACCGGTCAGGTAAAATCTTGTTAAGGAGGTGATAAAAATGAGCGAGAGAGGAAACAAAGTCAATATATATTATGAAAAGGATGCAGATATATCTTATATAAGGGACAAAAAAGTTGCAATTATAGGTTTTGGAAGTCAAGGACACGCTCATGCTCTGAACCTCAAAGACTCCGGAGTTGAAGTTGCTGTTGGATTGAGAAAAGGAGGAATTTCATGGGAGGTGGCAAGAAAAGTTGGACTTGAAGTTATGGAGGTAGAAGATGCTGCAAAATGGGCTGATGTTATAATGATTCTCATACCAGATGAAGAACAACCAAAGGTTTATGAAGAGAAGATAAAGAAAGGTCTGTCAAAGGGAAAATATCTCGCCTTCGCTCACGGGTTTAACATACACTTCAAGCAAATAGTCCCTCCGGAAGATATTAATGTTTTTATGGTTGCTCCGAAGGGACCGGGAAAACTTGTCAGAGATGAGTTTTTAAAGGGCAGGGGGGTTCCGGCTTTACTTGCCGTTTATCAGGACCCGTCCGGTGATACAAAGCAAGTTGCTCTTGCTTATGCAAAGGGAATAGGAGCATCCCGAGCAGGAGTTATAGAAACAACCTTCAAAGATGAAGCAGAAACAGACCTTTTTGGGGAACAAGTTGTGCTGTGCGGAGGGCTAACTTCTCTTATGCGTGCTGCATTTGAAACCCTCGTGGAAGCCGGATATCCACCAGAACTTGCTTACTTTGAATGCATTCATGAGATGAAGCTTATAGTTGATTTGATTTATGAAGGTGGGTTTAAAATGATGAGAAAATATATATCAAATACTGCAAAATACGGAGATTTAACTCGGGGTCCGCGTGTCATAGATGAAAATGTGAGAAAAAAAATGAAAGAGATTCTCGGGGAGATAACTTCTGGTAAATTTGCAAAAGAGTGGATATTAGAGAATATGTCAGGTCGTCCTGTTTTTAATTCATTACTCAGGGAGTGGGAGAATATAGAGGCTGAGAAAGTTGGAGAGAAATTAAGAGCTATGATGCCCTGGCTCAAAAAGGAGTGAGATTTTCATATATTTCCTTGCTCAATTACTTTTTTTGCAACATCAGAAATTTTTTCACCAGGTTTTATATCCTTCCATATTTTTTTCATAAACTCATCTCCCATTTTCAGTATTTCATAAGCTATTTTTTTGAGCTTTTCCATATCTTTTGATTCGAGAGCATTTTCCCATTCAGCTATAAGCTCTTCTACTTTTTTTGCTTTCTCTAATATTTCTGGGGATACCTCCATAATTTTTATTTTATCTCTGCAATTTGAGGTGATGAAGAAATCTCTAAAATTATATAACCTTTGCCCTTTTCGTAATTTGTTATTCTTTCTCCATATATTGAGAATAGCTCCGAGTTTTCTGGAATGTATGCTTTGACCTTTATTTTTTCTTTCTGTTCTGTGCCATCCGGTCCGACGACCCAAAATATAGCTCGCAATTTTTTATCTTCCCCCTCAAATGCAGGAGAAAATACTATTTTTCTCTCGCCTTCTTCTTTATTCCTTTCTGTCTCATCAACAATTTCTGTCTTTACATCTCCCATATATTTTCCTTTTATTTTCGGCATCGTAAATTTTATTGCCTCATAAGATTTTTTCGGAGTAAAATTTTCTCTCAAAATCCCAAAATATTTTTCTGCGTTGTTATATGCTTGAAAGTCATCTGGTAAATCCTTTAAGGTGTATATGCAAAATATTTTTACACCGAGCATAGAGGAAATAGCAAATGACCTTATTATAAAGCTTGCCTGCAACTCTTCTGATATGAACCTATCTGAACCGTAAGTCTCTCCTGTCTTTTCAGAATAATTTGCTGGCCATCCTATCTCGGTTATATGAATTGGTTTCTCCTCAGATGTAAAAGATTTTATAAGCTTTCTCAAAGATGAAATGTAGTATATAAGAGAGCCCGCTGAATTTTTTGAGTCCTCCGGTGGTAAAGAAGGTGGATAAGGTAAAGGTTTTGGTCCTATGTAAGGATGAAATGCAACTGAATCTGCTAAATTTAGAATGTTTCTTCCCATCAAATTTCCTAAAAACTCACGCCAGTTATACAGAAGTGAGTTCGGTGAATTTGGTATTTCGTGCATAAGAAGTCCACCTAATATTACTTCTTTTTTCTCACCATATTTTTTTATGCTTGATCTTGCCGCAAAGAAAATATCTGAATATTTTTCCGGAGAATTTGGTTGCAAAAACATAATCCAGTTAGGTTCATTCCAAATCTCAAACATATTTACCTCAGGAAAGCTTTCCGCAAGGAAACCTGCAAACTTTCCATATTTTTGTGGATCGGGAGCTAATTTTGTGCATGGAGGTTTGCATTCATTATTTTGTTTACCAGAAGCTAAGCATGTTTCGTAACAACTTTTTGCTTCATCTGATGCCCACCAGTTCCCATACGCTGCAAGTGATATTACCTCAATATTTCTTTTTTTTGCTTCATTTACAAATTCCTTGTATCTTTGTAATTTCACCTCATCTATTTTATTTTCTTCCGGTTCTAATTCCTCCCAGAGAAAATCTCTGCGAATTACATCAAATCCAGCTGATTTCAAGATATCAAGAGATTTTATCATCTCATCTTTATTTTCTATATTTATTCCTCCTGAAATGCATAATTTTGATGTTTGAGAAGGAACTTCGCTCAATTTTTCGTTTCCACCTAAAATTTCATTTATTATTGGCTCACGGATTTGTATATTATTACTTTTTGATTCCTCGCTGCATCCAGGCAATATAAATAAAGTTGAGAAGATAAAAAAGAGAAATTTTTTATTCATATCAATATTTTTAAAATTTGTGTGTAAATTTTAGAAAATTTTATTTTTGATCTATTTCGGAAATATGGAAAATCAAGCTTCAAAAACAAAAAGAGCAAAACTTATTATAGATGAGAACCTACTTGATTCCATAGCTCAACATGGAAAAAGACAATACCCTCATGAAGCATGTGGAATAATTTTGGGTAAAACAGAAGAAAATGAAAATGAAATAGTTTTTTTAAGTAGTGAAGTTAAAGAAGCAAAGAATTTAAGCGATAATCCAATAAGGTTTATCCTTGATCCTCTTGATTTCATCCGTATTCAAGATGAAGCAGATAAGAAAAATTTGGATATAATTGGGATATATCACACACACCCAGACCATCCGCCTATTGCATCGCAGTACGACCTTGAAGCAGCTGTTGAGGGAATATTTTATCTCATAATGTCAATAGTTAAAGGAGAAAGAGGTGATTTTATGGGATGGTTTCTTAATTTTGAAGGTGGTAGAAAAAAATTTGTTCAATCCCAAGTTATCGTAGAAAAGTAAGATTAAAAAAGTAAAAGCTTAAATAGTAAAAGCTTAAATAGAAAAGATTTCAGCCAAAGCTCTTTCCAAGTTTTCTGCTACTTCTTCTGCGAGTGAAAGTTTAAATTTTTTCTCCTTTGATACAATTTCTCCCGCAAGTCCGTGAATAAAAACACCTGCAACTGCTGATTCCGTCAAAGAATATCCCTGTGCTAAAAGTCCTCCTATTATTCCTGCCAGTACATCGCCCGTTCCCCCGGTGGCAAGTTCAGCTCCGCCGGTTGTGTTTATGAAAAAGTTTTCTCCATCTGTTATTATGGTTCTGAAACCTTTGAGAACTGACACAAGTTTTGTTTTTTGACTTATCTCTTTTGCACTTTGAATTCTATCCTTTTGAATTTCAGATGTTGTTTTTTTGATAAGACGAGCAGCTTCTCCCGGGTGAGGAGTTATAACTCCGGATACACCATCAAGAATTCCTAAATCTAAGTGAGAAAGTATATTTATCGCATCTGCGTCAATTACAATAGGGATTTTTTTCTCTTTTGCTCTGTTTATAGTATGTATTAGAACTTTTCTGCTACCTTCTTCATCCCAGATTCCTGGTCCTATAAGAATTGCTGTTTTGCCTTCAATATGTTCGTCTATAACTTCGCAAGCTTTTTCTGAAAAGGTTTTATTTTGAGATGGAGCTGGAATCACCATAAACTCTCTTGCTCCTGACGCGACTGGATTATAAACTACATCGGGAGTTATGATTGTGACAAGTCCCGTACCGATGTGAAGAGCACCTTTTCCTGAAAGAACAGCTGCACCGGCTCTGCCAAGTCCGCCCACTATACATAAAAGGTGACCATAAGTACCTTTATGTGAAAGATCATCTCTTCCTTTTAAAATTCCTCTTACTATTTCTTTTGCTATCAGGGTGAATTCAGAGTTTTCCCAAAGCTCTGTCGGTATTCCTATGTCTTCTATAATTATTTTTCCTGTGAATTTTGCCGAATCGCCAGTGAATAATCCTACCTTTGCTGGAGCGAATGTTATTGTAATATCTGCTTTTACTGCTTTTGGGCGAGGTACTCCCTGGTTTGAATCAAGCCCAGATGGTATATCAACTGCTACAACAAATCTTTTTTTGTCTTTTTCTTTCTTTTCTTCATCTGATTCTTTCCAAAGATTTATTTCATCTATTATATTTAAAATAAATTTGTCTTCTATATCTTTTGAAAGTCCAGTTCCAAAAATTGCGTCTATCACTATTCCTTCTTCTGGTAAGATATTTTTTAGTTCATCGGATTCTCTTATCTGGACTACTGGTATTCCCATTTTTTTTACTATCTGGAAGTTTACGAGTGCATCGCCTTTTATCTTCTTCTCATCTTCTAATATTATGATTTTGATATCTGTTTTTTTTCTTTGATTTTTTATGTGTTTTGCTGCACAAAATCCGTCTCCGCCGTTGTTTCCTTTTCCCGCAATAATTACAACATTCTTAAATCCCTTTTCTGCTATAATCTTTAATGCATTTTCTGAAATCATTCTTCCTGCGTTTTCCATAAGGAGTAAAGTTGGAATGCTGTATTCTTTCTCTGCTATCAAGTCCAGTTCCCGAGCTCTTTCTCTTGAAACTAATTTTATATCTTTTAGAGTTTCTATATGTTTTAAGCCTAATCTTTCATTCAATCTTTCATTCATTATTGTACTTGACTTTTTAATCTTGTTAATTTGACTTTTTAATTTGGTTTTTATTTTTTGTCAAGCTGATTTTTCATCTTGTTAATTTCTTTTCAACTTCTCTTTTTAGAGTTTCATAAAGCAGTAGGAGTTCTTCGTCTTGGAGTTCGGATGATTTCACTATTTGCCTTTTCAAAATTTTTGAAACATACTCTCTTTTTTCCTCGGGAGTTTTGGTTCCGAGCCTGTTTAAGAATTCACCTATTTGTGAGAAAATTTCACGCCTTTGTATTGAGGTTAATTTCTTTTTCTCAATTTTCATTTCTTCTTCTGGTTCTTCGATTTTTGCTTTATTTGTTTCATATAAATTTTGTTTTTCTTCTTGTGTAGAGAGAACATCTGAGTATATTCTCATTTCTTTTTCAAGGCTTTTTTCTTTTTTGTGCCATTCTTCTGCTATCTCTTCTGGAATAGCTAATCCTTCCTTCACTTTTTCCTTTTTTGTCGGATAGGGTAAAATTTCATCTGCGGACATATTTATTATACCCAAAAGGAATGATATTGCTCTGCTCAAGGCTCTTGCTTGTGCAATATATGATATAAAGTTTTCAGGCTTACCTTCTAATTCATCTGACGAACATACTCCCTCACCCTCTGAAAATATACCGTCTTGTGAGGAAACTCTTATTATATATCTCCACAATATTTTCTTGACACCGTTATTTCCAGTCTCTATTCTTTCTGATAATTTTATTTCATTTGAAAGACCAAGTGCGGATTTGATTTTTCCCCATCCTGAAATCCTTATTAGTTCTTCTCCTTCTATGATTTCAATATCCTCTGGTGTTAAAAGACTTCTTTTTATCTCCTGAAACTTTATATATATATCCTTTAACCTTCCATCCATAGTTTCTCACCTTTTATTTTTAATTTAAGATTTAGTTTAAGATTTTGGTAAAAAATCTTCTGTAAATTTAAAAAATAACTTTTGAAAATTTCGTTTTTTATTGTCCCTTTTCAAAATTAGAAAGTTGAAAGGGGGTAATTAGGGAGATGAAAGTAAGTGATACTCACACAGAAAAACAAAAGATACTTGCTTGTGATGGGATAGATAAGGCTGGGATAGATTTAATGAGGGAACATTTTGAAGTTGATGAAAGAAAGAAAATTGAAGAAGATGAATTAATAAAACTCCTATCATCTGGTGAGTATTCTGCGTTAGTAGTGAGATCTGCCACGAAGGTTTCCAAGAAAGTTTTAGATAGCGCAAAGAACCTCAAAGTTGTGGGTAGGGCTGGGATAGGTGTAGATAATATTGATGTAAAGACTGCAACAGAAAAAGGAATAATAGTAATGAATACTTTGGGTGCTGCTATAACGACGGCTGAACATACAATTGCTTTGATTTTTTCTACCGCAAGGAGAATCCCGCAGGCTCACAAATCTTTAAAAGAAGGAAAATGGGAGAAAAATAAGTTTGTAGGGCGTGAGCTTTCAGGAAAAACAATAGGAATAGTTGGACTTGGAAACATAGGAAAGAAAGTAGGAGAAATTTCAAAGGCTATCGGAATGAATGTTATCTTTTATGACCCTTATGTTGATGACCAAAGGTTCAAAAAGGTTGATCTTGACGAACTTTTAAGACAATCAGATATAATAACCGTTCATGTGCCACTCAGTGATAAAACAAAAGGGATGATAGGTGAGAAGGAATTTCAGAAAATGAAGGAAGGAGTTATAATTATAAACTGTGCAAGAGGTGGAATAATAGATGAGCAGGCTCTCGCAAAGTATGTAAAAGAGGGAAAAGTTTGGGGAGCTGGAATAGATGTCTTTGAAAAAGAGCCTCCGGACCCTGATAATCCTCTCTTACATTTAGATAATGTCGTCGTCACTCCGCATCTTGGAGCTTCAACAATAGAGGGACAAAGAAATGTATCTGTTGAGATTGCTCAAAAGATTGTCAAATTTTTAAAGTATGGTATTATTCAAGACGCAGTTAATTTCTTCCCAATACCAGAGGGCAAAGTTCAGTTTTTTGAGCTTGGAGTAAAACTCGCATCTTTTTTAGCACAAGCGTATCCTTTCACTATCAAGGAAATAAAAATATCAACCACAATTGACGAAACATATATTGTGAGAGCTGGTGTAGCTTGGGGATTTGCGAAAAATATGTTTGGTGAGGAATTGGCAACTCCGCTTAACTCTGAAAATATTATAAAATCAAAAGGAATCTTATTTGGAGAAACCGTGTTAAAAGATGGTGGAGCTCAATTTCAAGTTAAAGTTGAAATCTCTACATCGCAAGGAATTTTCTCAATTGGCGGTATTGTCTTTCAGGGAGAACATAGGATTATAGAGCTTAATTCCATGCGTGTGGAAGCCCCAGCCGTAGGGAATATAATATTCTTTGAAAATGAAGATAAACCAGGCGTTGTCGGAAGAATAGGAACTTATCTTGGAGAGAGGGGGGTAAATATTGCTTCAATACACCTTGGTAGAGAAAAACCCGGTGGAAAAGCCGTTGCTCTTGTTAACATAGATTCTGTTCCTTCCGATGATATTATTGAGGGGATAAGGAAAATACCTAATGTTTTAAGAGCGACTTTTGTCAAAATATAGTAGAAATAAAAGCTTACTGCAAGCCGATTTTAATTATATAGATGTTATTTTTTGTTAAATTAAGAAAAATGAAATTTCTCTCGCCTACGAAAGTTTTATCTTTAATATTTTCTTTTGCTATTTGCGTTCTACCATTTTACTCATCAATAGCACAAGAAAGGGTTTCTATGAACTTCAAAGATATTGACATATTAGACCTTGTTAGACTTATTTCGGAATGGTCTGGAAAAAACTATCTTCTTGACCAGAGAATAAGGGGAAAAGTTACGATAATTTCTCCAAGACCTGTTACAAAAAGGGAAGCGCTTGAGATATTCAATTCTATCCTTTATGCTAATGACCTTGCGCAGGTTGAAGTTGGGAATATCGTAAAAATAGTTCCTGCCGCTGAGGCTCGTCAAAGTCCAATAAAAACCGTAATAAAAGAGAAAAAACTGCTACCATCAGAAGAGTATGTGACTTTGGTCTTAACTCCTCGTTTTGCAAATGCTGACCAAGTTGCAGGTGTTCTCAGAAATCTGCTTTCCCGTAATGCGTTTTTACAAACTTACATGCCTACAAACACAATAATACTCATAGAAACAAAAGCAAATATAGAAAGATTAACACAGATATTAGATGAAATAGATGTTCCTCCACCTCTTACCACTGAAATGATAAAGCTCAAATACTCTATTGCGCAAGATGTCGTAAATATTTTAACTCAAATAATACCATCTATCCCCCGTGTTGCAGTATCACCTCAGCAGCAACCCAAAGTTATAGCTGAACCAAGAACTAACTCTATAATAATCGTAGCTCAACCTGATGATATAGAGTATCTCAAAAAAGTTATAGAGAAGGTAGATGTTCAAGAGGAGAGAGGAGAGGTTAATGTTGTTTATCTCAAATATGCAAAAGCAGAGGAAGTTTCATCTATTTTACAAAATATAGTAGGTGGTGGGCTGAGACAGCAACCGGGACCTCAGGTTGTTCAGGCACCGGTGAGAATAGCCGCAGATAAATCTACGAACTCACTCATAATCATAGCTTCTCCACCAGACTTTGAAAAAATAAAAGATATAATAAGTAAGATAGATGTAGAAAGAAGGCAGGTTTTTGTTTCCGCTGTTATTATGGAAATTTCTTCTTCAAGACTTGCTCAATACGGTCTATCTTTTCTCGGTGGCAAAGATATATCAGTTAGAACAGATGGGACTACAGGAAAAGGTATAGCTGTTTTAGGAGAATCTGTTGGAGCTCCTTTACCTTTTCAGATAGTAGATCCTACTAAGATAGCTAATATATCTGGGCTTCTTTTTGGATTTTCTTTACCGCCTGCGAGTGTTGAAGTTGGTGGGCAAACTATATCTTTACCTCCTCTTGCTGCTATCTTGAACACTCTCGCAACTGATACACAAGTTGATATTCTTTCAACTCCTCACATACTTACACTTGATAATAAAGAAGCAGAAATAAGAGTTGCTACAAATGTACCATTCCCAACTGGTCAAATAATAACTGCTGCTGGTCCAGGGGGTGCAGCTGTGCCAACTATAACTATACAAAGACAAGATATAGGAATAATACTTAAAATTACCCCTCATGTTATAAAAGAGGAGAAAAAGCTTTCTCTTGATATATCAGTTGAGATTTCAGATGTTGCAGAAGAACCACCACCGGGACTTGCAGTTCAGCAGCTCGGTATAGCTACAATAAAGAGAACCTCAACAACCTCTATTTTAGTAGAAGATAGTCAGACAGCAGTTATTGGAGGTCTTATGAGAACAAGAAGTTCTCTTTCAAGAGCAAAAGTTCCAATCCTGGGAGATATACCAGTTCTTGGTTTCCTTTTCAGATCATCTCAAAAAAGAGTGCAGAAATCTAATTTACTTATATTTATAACGCCAAAAATAATATGGTCAGCATCTGAAATGGAGGATATAAAGTCAAAAAAAATTCAGGAAAATATCAAGATGAGAAAAGATGAAGGCATGGAGTGAAAAAAGATGGAAGCATGGAGTAGGTTTGGTATTTTTTTTCGGTTTTTATTTTTGTCTTTGATTTTTTGGCTTATTTCTTATTCTATTTTCTCTTTCCCGCTTTCATTTGCTGGCGAAAAAAAATCTGTATCGCAAATTCTGGCTTCTGACATATCCTTTGAATTCCAAAGAAAAAAGGAGGAGTTTCCAAAGGTAATCGTTGGAACTACGGTAGCCTTAACCGCTGCTATACCATTATCTTTGGCTGATCAGTATGTAAGAAACCTTGTTTTATCCTCTTATGATAAAACGAAAGATTTAGGAAAAGTTATGAGTTTTTTAGGTGATGGAATTTTTCTTGTTCCTTTCTCTTTTGCAGGTTATATTTTTGGTTTGGTTTCAGATAACGAAAGAGTGAGGTTGGGGTTTATGAGAGCTATTTACAATTTGGTTTTTACTACCTTCATAGTTCAATCTCTGAAATTTTCTGGAAGGGAAAGACCAGCTTGGGCAGAATACCAATATTCTTTTTATCCTTTGAGATTTGAAAATAGATGGCGGTCATTTCCGTCAGGGCATTCCCAAGCGAGCTCATCAGTCTATTTCACCGTAGCAAAAGATGTCTGTGAAAGTAAATTATGTTCTGCGGTTTTTTATTCTTTACCATTCATAGTAGGTGCGGGAAGAATACTTGTGAATGATCACTGGCTTTCTGATGTTGCCGGTGGTATAATAATAGGATTTTCATTTGAAGTTTTTTGAAGATACACCGATTCTATTTTTCTTTTCAGCTACCTTTTCTGATTTTTTCAAGTTCATCTAATAATTTTTTTAGGAGTTCGTGAGGGTATTCCGAGTCTTTTGAGAACCAGATTTTATCTTTGACTTGGTTTTCAAACCAATCAATTTCAGATTGGGAAGGTTTAACAAATTTTAAACCCATATCCTTAATTTTTTTGAGAGCAGATTCATTTCCTTCTCTTATTTTTTGATTTATTATTTTTCTATTTTCTTTGAATTTTCTTTCAATTTCATTTCTAACATTTTCTGGAATACTTTCCCAGGTTTTTGTAGCTATGATGAAAACTCCCGATTCAAATCTAAAAGGTAAATCTATGATATTCTTTACGAATTTGCACCACTGCATTATCAGACAAGTTAGTGGGGCAGCATTAAAAGTTTCAACCATTACACTGCCAAGAGCTTCATATACCGCGTGAGCTGGTAGGCTAATTATATTTGCTCCTAATATTTCTGCGATAGCTTTGGGAACCCTTTCTTCTTTCCAACTCCAAAAGCGTGTTTTACCTAAATCTTTCAGACTATTTACATCTTTTCTTGTTGTGAAAAAGTAAGAGAATCCTTGTTCAGTGAGAAGTAGTAATTTAAAACCTCTTTTTTCATAAATCTTTTGAAACTCTGGGAAAAATTTGTCCGTTATTCTATCGGCTTCATCATAGCTTTTCAGGAGCATAGGGAGATCAAGCACTCTAATCTCGGGTGCTGTTTTTTTTATTCCTTGTAATGTAAATATTCCACCATCTATTTGACCATCAGCTATTTTTTTTACCATTTCTTCTTCTTCACCAAGAACTCCGCCTGGGTAGATATAAACTTTGATATCAGGGTAGTTTTTTAGGGTATCGTTAATTGTGCTTCCAATTATTTTCAGCCAATCCGAATCAGCTGGCGCGAGAGTTCCTATTTTTACTGTTAAGCTTAAAGCTTTTGTTGGGAAATTTAGTATAATCGGGAAGGTAAGAATAGATGTTTTCAAGCAAAACAAGCAAAAAATGTAATACCTCTTTACTTTTCCCCCCGTCATCATTTAAAATTTTTAGCTGATGTTTTTCTTTTTGCCTGTTTTGTTTTATTTTTTTACTTTATTTTAACAGTCAGTTATTAAGTTAAAAATTTAGTATTTCAATTCTTCCCCTTACCCGATGAGGACTTAAAAATTGCTCAATTTTAACAAAATTTTCCTGAAAAGATTGTAATTTTAGCTTAACTTTTAAACAAATAAAAAAGGAGGTGAAAAAAATGATAAGAAGAAAAGAAGTTAAAGGGCTTTTCTTTCTACTAGTAAGCATTACGGTATCTCTCGGGTTATCATCGGTAGGATGTAAGAAAGAATCAGCTCAAACTGGACAGGCAGGATATCCAAGCTCAACGACAGGACAGACAACATTCACAAGTCCTGATGATGCTGCAAATAAAACTTTTGGCAGCTTATCGGCTGGACCTGTTAATGGTATAATAACGGGTCGCATGACTGGTGGCAATATTATTACAGCTCGTATTATTACAGGGCGTATTATTACTGCAAGAGCTCCAAAATTGATAAATGATGATGGAGACAAAATTGACATCTTGAATTTGGCTGGTAGGTTATATGAAAAGACCAGATTATCAAAAAAAGAAGAATTTGAATTTACTTGCGAAGATTTGAAACCTAAATGTGTTGAGGGGAATGTAGAAAAAGCAGAATGCAAGAAAGACCAATCAACAAATAGGCTCTACTTTGATATAAGTGTAAAAGATTGCAAAGAAATAATAGATAAACAGAAAGGTGATTACATAATATCAACGGGTTATGCGAAGGGGTATGTAGAATCTTCAACAAAATTTTCACAAAATAGCTTTAACGCAAATATCATCTCCTTTATAGAACAAGGAGAATCACTAATAAGAGAGTTCAGAAATAATAAGGAGACAAATAGAGTAAAAACGAAATCATCGGGATACAAGATTGAGCTCAATAGTGGTTTTACTTCAGGAGAGAAAGATATAGAATTGAAGATCGGAACAAAACTTTCGGGTTCGTATTCAGTAAATGATGAGATAGGAAATAAGATGGAGGATTATTCATTTAGCGATTTTGCTGTGGAGCTGGTAATCAGATTTTCAAACTCTGGCGGAGAACAACAAGTAGATTTACAAAATATCCAAATTTATGCGAGCATAAACGGGAGTTATTCTTTAAATACTACACCGGATGTAGATTGTATAGAGGGAGTTTTCAGTTTCAAAACGATAAAGCCGATAAAATCAGGAGGTGAAGGTCAAGGCTATTGTGGAGCAGAATCGGGAGAAATAGAAGTAAATAATGCAAAAATAGAATTTTCATCTGGTAAGGTGAAGGTATCAGTGGATAATCAACAAAAGGAGTATGGATGTAACGAAGTTGAAGGGCTATGCAAATATGAGCCAATAAAAATGCCACAAATAGAGATAATAGAAGAAGGTGGGGAGGAAATAGGGGCATGTCCAGTATGGTTCAAAGATGCGGATAAAGATGGATATACAGACGGGACAGCGAAAGTTTCTTGTGAAAAGCCATCAGATGAATATATTTCATCTCAAACAGCTTGGGATTGTGATGATAATGACCCGAATATTAACCCAGGGAAAACAGAGATATGTGATAACAAAGACAACAACTGCAACGGGCAAAAAGATGAAGGTAATGTTTGTGGCTCTGCCTCTACTTTCGCTAAAACTATCGGTGGGAGCGGTAATGATTTTGCCAATTCAATCATTCAGAGTTCAGATGGAGGATATGTTGTCGCTGGTGAGACTGGGAGTTTTGGAGCAGGTGGTCGGGATATATATGTAGTGAAGTTAGATAGTTCGGGAAGTGTTCAGTAGACAAAGACTATCGGTAGGAGTGGTCATGATGGAGCCAATTCAATCATCCAGAGTAGTGATGGAGGCTATGTTGTCGCTGGTTGGACTCTGAATTTAGGTTATTATGATTTTTATGTAGTGAAGTTAGATTCAGCAGGAAATATAGTGTGGGCAAAGACTATTGGTGGGAGCTATGATGATATAGCCAATTCAATAATCCAGAGTAACGATGGAGGTTATGTCGTTGCTGGTATGTATAGTTTTGGAGAACGCCATTCTAATTTTTATGTAGTGAAGTTAGATTCATCAGGAAATGTTTTATGGACCAAAACTATCGGTGGGAGTGATTATGATTTTGCCTATTCAATAATCCAGAGTAGTGATGGAGGATATGTTGTCGCTGGTTATACTGAAAGTTTTGGAGCAGGTGGTTATGATTTTTATTTAGTGAAGTTAGATTCTAATGGGAATGTATGTTTTTCTCAAAATATTACAAACTACTCTGTATCATCAAATGTTGGTAGTTTTTCATCTCCTTCAACGGTTGCAATTTCCCAATCTCCTACGGTTAATACTGTATCTTCTACTGTAAGTTATGGGGGTTCTGTTTCAGATGTTTGTACATCGGCACCAGCTCCGCATTTATGTTCTGGAAGTCAAGATTGTGGTTTCAGCTCCGCAATTGCAACAAACAGAGAAAATGTTAAATCTTATGGGTGTTCAGCGGGTAGTGTTCTTTCAAGATTTCTCATTCCTGCTTCTATGCTAATTGTTTATGGTCAGTTTAGAAAGAAGAGGAAGAAAAAGAAAGGTGGAATTTGATATTTTTGAGTTTGAATTTTTTAGAGATTTGACAAAATCCTTCCAAGTTAGACTTCACTTTTATTTCACTTATGGTTTCTGAAAACTTTGACAAAATCATCCCATGTTTTTGCTTCTATTATTTTTCTCTTTATTTTTTTTAGTTGATTTACATCATCAACTTTTTCCAAAAGAGTTTTTAGCTCTTTTATCTTTGATCTACCAAATTTGATTTGAACATCCAATAAAATTGCTTCTTTCAATCCTTCTTGTTTCCCTCTTTTTTCACCTTCTTTGAGACCTTTTTCAAGTCCTCTTTTTTCTCCCTCTCTTTCCCCCCATTTATAAAAAAGAGTTTTTCTTATATCTATTTGTATTGGCATAGGTTCAAATTCTATTTTACCTATGGTTTCTGCGGTTTCTGAATACTTTGAAAAAATCCTCCCAATTTTCTGCTTTTATTACTTCTTTTTTTATCTTCTCCAATCGGGTTATATCATTTACCCTATCTAAAAGGTTTTTGATTAGCTTTGCTTTTGAAGAACCAAACTTTACTTGAATGATGCCCAAAATCCCTTCTTTAAGACCTTCCTTAAGACCTTCCTGCTTGCCCTGTTTTAGACCTTTTACAATCCCCCTCTGTTCCCCCTCCTTTAAACCCTCTTTCTTTCCTTTCTCGAAGCCTTTCTGCTCACCCCATTTATAAAAAAGAGTTTTTCTTATATCTATTTGTATTGGCATAGGTTCTGCTTTTATCTCAACATCAAATAAACTACCTAAAAAACTTATATCTTCCATATATTTTAGAAGTTCTTTTTTATTTTTGATAATTTTTGAAATCTTTTTTATTACTTTGCTGAATACCTCTGGTTTTTCTCTGTATTTGCCAGCTAAAATCCCCAGAACAACTTCTTCTGGTTTATCACTTCTTAAAAACTCATCAGGGTCTATTTTCTTCCAATCAACAACTTTGAATTTGAGAGTTTTGAATTCTGACTTGAAATAAGAAGGAGGAGGATTTCCTTTTCCTACGAATAAAACAATCTGTATAGGTTCTTTGCCAAATTTCTCTTCAATTACAACGGAATACAACAGCATTCTTTTTGGTAAGGTCTTATCTTGTTGAGCTTGGATTTCAATATGGAAAATTTTCTCACCGGCTTTAAAAAGCATATCTGGTCTGAGAGATTTGAGGAGCTTTACCTCCCGATTTATATCTTCAAGTTTTTCCTCTATTTTCTCACCAGTGGCTATTGAGATAATTTTTCCTACTGCTCGTGAGAAAATTTCTTTTAATACAAGATCAAATCTTCTTATCTCTTTTCCGCTTCCATATTCTCTTTTTTCTCTTTGTATGTTCTCTTTTATTTTCTTCATTTTGATTTGTTCTACATTATTTATTTAGATTTTAAAATTTCAGCTGTCTCAAAAGATTCAAAAGTGATAATGATTTTTCTCTTTATTCAATCGTTTCTTTCAACCAAACATTCTACTTCTGTTTATTTATTCTTTTCTTTTTTGGTTCTTCGTTTTTCCGGTCTGGATTTGCTGATCAGGAATTTTATTCTGCGTATATCAAAATATTCTATGACTAACTAATTTTAACAAAATGGTAGATTTCATATGTGTTATCCCTGCAAGGGAAGGTTCAACCAGATTCCCGGGGAAGCTTATTGAGGATCTGTGGGGAGAGCCAGTTGTTTTTCATGTGATATGTTCGTGTGCAAAATCTCACGCCCAGAAAGTATTTTTAGCCACAGATTCAGAAAAGATAAAAGAAAAGATTGAATCCTCTATTTTAAGATCTAAAAAACTCTCACAGTACCAAAAGAATAAAGTATCAATAAGGATAGTCAAGGAAAGGAGTATAAAGACCGGAACAGATAGGGTAGCTCATCTTATAAGGATGTTAGAAGGAGAAGGAGAAAAAGTCCCAGAAATCGTTGTAAATGTTCAAGGTGATGAACCACTCATTTCTCCGGAAATAATAAACAAAGTTGCAGAGGCACTAGCAGATGATACACAAGCGAGTATATCTACATACGGATTTTTATCCAAAGACCTGCACGAATTTAGAAATCCGAACAGGGTAAAAATTGTTGTATCCCAAAATGGTGATGCAATCTATTTTTCAAGGTCTCCTATACCTTATGGAGCTAAAAACTTCATAATACATACCGGGATATATGCTTTTAGAAAAGATAAACTTTTGAAATTTTCATCTCTACCGCAATCTAAAAATGAAGCTTTAGAGAAACTTGAACAACTTAGAGCTATTGATAATGGAATGAAAATAAAGGTTCTTGTCGGAAAGAAGAAACTTTTTCCGGTAGATACAGAAAAAGACCTTAAATTTTTGAGAAATCTGAAAAAATTCAAAAGGTGATAAATTAAAGAAAAATTGAAAAAGTAAGGAAAAATTAAAGAAGAAAAAGGAGCGAATATAAAAGGATATAAGCAACAAAAGGAGGAAAAAGGAGGAGGACTTGATGGCTGGTGTCTATGAGAACTTAAAAATAATAGAAGGTATAAGGTTCGTGGATGAAAACAATATTCACGGTGCTCGTGTTCTGATGAGAGTAGATTTCAATGTACCCGTTGATGAAGTCGGTCAGATATTAGACGATAGAAGAATAAGAGCGGTTCTCCCAACTATAAACTTTCTTCTTGATGAAAAGTGCCAAATTGTTCTTATCTCTCATATGGGAAGACCAAAAGGAAAAAGAATAGAAAGGCTCTCCTTGGCTCCAGCTGCAAGGAGACTTTCACGACTTTTGGAAAAGGATGTATTGTTTGTTGACGAAGCAATAGGAGAAAAGGTCAAAAATGCTGTAAACTCAAAAGCCGATGTTATCTTACTTGAAAATCTGCGTTTTTATGAAGGGGAAACTAATAATGATGATAACTTCGCAAGACAACTTTTAGATTCGGTTCAGCCAGATATTTATGTAAATGATGCTTTTGCTGTATCACACAGAAAACATGCTTCTGTTTATGCTCTACCTTTGCTTTTCCAAAGAGAAAAGAAATTTGCAGGGATACTGATGAAAAAAGAATTAATATCCTTCCAAAGGCTTCTCCTTAATCCTAAAAAACCATTTGCAGCGGTCGTAGGTGGAGCAAAGGTATCAGATAAAATAGGGGCTCTAAAAAATATTCTATCTATTGCAGATAAACTTATAATAGGCGGGGCTATGGCTTTTACATTTCTTGAATCCCAAGGCATAAGAACAGGAAAATCACTTGTAGAGAAAGCATATCTTGGAGTTGCAAACGAGATATTGGACGAAGCAAAGAAAGTAGGAGTAAAAGTTTATTTACCTGTTGATTGTGTAGTTGCGAGGTCATTAGATGATACAGATATAAGAATTATCCCAGTTTATGAAATCCCAGATGACTATGCTGCATTTGATATAGGACCTGCTACTATAACTCTATTTGCAGAAGCTCTTTCCGATGCAAGAACAATAGTTTGGAACGGGCCGATGGGAGTTTTTGAAAAGGAGCAGTTCTCAAAGGGCACATTTTCTATGGTTTCTATTCTCGCTAATTCTACGGCTTTCACTGTTGTTGGCGGTGGTGATACTGATGTAGCAATTTCAAAGGCAGGAGAGCAGTACAGAATATCATATATATCTACGGGTGGAGGAGCATTTTTAGAGGTCCTTGAAGGTAAGGAACTCCCCGGAATCGCAGCTTTAAGATAAATTTTCCCTCTTCTTTTCCATTATTTCATATGACACTATTTTTATTTTTATGTCTTGGAAAATAAATTTTGAGTCTATAAAAAAAGATACAAATTTTTTTGCCGAATTGAGTAACGAAATTGTGAATTTGAATGAAATTATTTCTATCTTTGAAGCCGAAACTGACGGCGGTAAAAAACATACCTGGTTTCGTCTCTTTGATGATCATATTGAGTTTTTAGACCAAAGGTTTCTACCTGCGAAAGAAGATTGGATAAAATGTAAAGATGAGAAAGAAGTAGCTTATGCAATAAGGGAAATGGTGGTAAGAGGTGCTCCTGCAATTGGTATATCTGCTGCCTTTGGAGTAGTTTATGGTGTAAAGAAAAAGTTGAAAAATAAAGTTAAAATTACACCTGATATTTTTTCTGACATAACGGCAGAACTTGAAAGAACAAGACCAACTGCTTTTAATTTAAAAAAAGCACTTTTAGATATGGAGCAAGAATATCAAAATTTCATATTAAATTCATCTCTTGATAACCAAGATGAACTTTTGCAAAGGCTTACTAATAGAGCTATAAAGATCTGGTTCCACGATTTTGCATACTGCTATCTCATAGGTAAATTCGGAGCCGAACTTATTAAGGATGGCAGCGTTGTATTCACAATATGCAATACCGGTTCGCTTGCAACGGGAGGGTGGGGTACTGCTTTTTCTGCTATAAGGTTTGCAAGCAAGATAGGTAAGAAAATAGAAGTTATAGCTCTTGAAACCAGACCTTTTCTACAAGGAAGCAGACTTACAGCATGGGAACTTATGCAAAACAAAATCCCTTTTCATATCATAGTTGATTCGTCATCAGCATTTTCTATTTCACAGATGAAGGCAAAGGGCAAGGATATATGTTGTGTTGCAGGTGCAGATAGAATTCTCAGAGACGGAACAACTGCAAACAAAATAGGAACATTCACACTTGCTATTTTATCAAAATATTTTGATGTACCATTTTATGTCCTTGCACCTTCAACAACAATAGATAATGTGTCAGAAAAAATCCCAATAGAAGAAAGAAATCCAAGAGAGGTAAGAGAATTTTTTAGTGTCAGAGTTTTACCAGATGATGTCCCAGTTTTTAATTTCGCATTTGATATAACACCCCCAAACCTTATTTCTGCAATAGTAACTGAGAAAGGTATTTTTAGATACCCTTATGATTTCTCCCACATTTGATAATCATTTTCCGTTCTTACTTTGTTTCTGTTCTTACTTTCTTACTTTATCTTGCTCCTGTAAGGATTTCTATTGCCTCTTTGCGTGATGCAGGCTCTATTTTCAAATCTGCCATTTTTTTTGCTATAAGTCCTTTTATAACTCTCTCTACATCATAGTACACAAAATCAGTTGCTTTTTCAGGTGATGGAAGTATCTTTCCAATAAATACAACAAAAACTCTTCCTTTTACTTCAATTGGTTTTTCAAATACGAAATTTTCTCTATTTGTATCTGATATAGCTAAACCGAGCTCAGGCTGATATTCTAATCCTGGGAAAATATCAAGATATACTGGATAAGAATCACTTTTTATTTGTACTGAATACTTTGAGAAAGCTTTCTCAAAATCTTCTTCCGATGTTATACCTTTATTTTGTTCTAATATTTTCATTACTTCATCTCCAACTTTTTTACCTATTAATCTTTCCCTTATCAAACCTTCAACCTCTTTTAGCTCTGCAAATTTTTCCGGGAATATCTTATTTATTCTCACTATCCACCATTCATTTCCTATATTTATTGGGGGAGCTATTGGGGAACCTTCGGTTGCTTTTTCAGAAAAGAAAGGAGCAAAAGCAGGATTAGATGTCCCAACTTCTTTACCTAAAATTACTGATGTAGCTTTTCCTCCTTCTTCGTTTGCTTTTGATTCGAACTCTTCAAATGTTCTAAATTGCACCTGAGAATATTTAGAAAAGAAAGATTGAGCAGTACTTTCAGAGGAAAATTTTGCTATCCAAAACTCTCTCTTTTCTCCTATTTTAAATTCATTCCTATTTATTATGTAGTACCTTTCTATTTCTTTCTGATCTACGCTGACTCTGAATTTTGATCTATCAATTTCTGCTATTTTCATTGCCCTTATTCCTGCCATATTTGAAATGAAATCTTGAAAATCTCTGAAATCACCTGCAGTTTCTGTTCTAACTATTAAGTCTTGAAATTTGGAGAAAAAATAGGAATCTTTTAAGTAGTTTTCAAATGAACTTTCTGTTGCTCCCGTTTGTCTGAGGAAATTAAGATAATCTCTTCTCGTTCTTATTCCCGCATTATTTCCGATAAGCCCTATAATATCTTCTGCTTTCACTGAAAATCCCCATTTTTCTACTTCTGAGCTTATTGATTTCCTTGCGAGCATAAGTTCAAATGCTTGTCTTTGAAGAGCTTCTGGACTTTCAAAACCTTCTTTCGTACCTTCAACTTCTTTCAGCATAAGAAAAAACTCATCTTGAAATACTTTCTTTCCATCTACCTTTATTGACTTCATTCTGTTTTTTGGAGATATAGAGGAGAGTATTCCGAAACCTATGAAAAAAGCTGCTGCAAGAATAAAATATATAGCCTTTGCAACAGGAGATCTTATAGTTTTAAACACAGATATTCCCATAAGGAAAATTTTTATTTATTCCCAGTTTATTTGATATATTTTTTGATTTTTTCTCTGTTTGATTTTTTATGCTCTGTTCGATTTTTTATTTTTAGACAATTCTCTTTCATATACCATTATACAATTACTGTTTCAGATCTGTTGAAAATTTTTTGTAGGGAAAGATTATAAGCTTGCGACAGAGCCTCTATTGATGCGGCAACAAGATCTGCACCAACTGATTCCGTAATTATTTTTTCTTCCGTATCTTCTATCTCAACTTCTATTCTTACTTTGATGTAGGAAGCTGTTCCTTTTCCTTTTTCTTTTTCTATAATTTCAGCTTTGTAGTCGGTAAGTTTTATTTTTAATATTTCTGGATAGAACTCTTGCAAGATATTTTTGAGAGCTATATCAAATGCGTAAATCTGCCCATCTTTTGATGTTGAATATCCAAGTTTTATTTTATTTCCGACTCTAACTTTTATTTTCGCTTTGCATCCAAAAATTAAACTTTCATAGTCTATTTCCCAATCTATATTGCACGATAATACCTCAAAGAAAAGTTCTGGTTTTTCCTCCATTTCCAACAGTCTCTGGCTCTTTAATTTTAGGTATTTATTTTGTTTGATTTTATTTTCTGTTTTAATCCAAAAACAATCTTTGAAAAATTTTGGAAGAATTTTTATTAGTTTTTCATTTTCATATTTCTATCTCATATTACTATTGGTTCTCTAAATTCCCCATATACTTTTTTGAGAGCTTTTGTTGTTTCTCCAATAGTTGCTCCATTTTCAAGTGCTTCAATCAAATAAGGCATTACATTTTCTCCTTTCTCTGCTGATCTTGAAATATCATCAAGCAGTTTTTGGATTTTTCTCATATCTCTTTTAGATTTGAATTCTTGGAGTCTTTTTGCTTTTTCTGTTGCCTCACGAGGTCTGAATATCTCAAACTTTTGCTCCGCTGTATCTCCACCTTCTCTGAATATATTAACTCCAATTATTTTTTTCTTTCCTTGCTCAATAAGAACTTGCTGTTTATAAGCTTCTGAAAGTATGATTGATTGAATAAATCCATCTTTTATTGCCTTCACCATACCTCCATAATCTTGAATTCTTTTCATCTCTGCTTTTATTTTTTCCTCCATCTCATCCGTTAGTTTTTCTATGAAGAATGAACCTCCGAGTGGATCTGCTACTTCTGGTATATCTGTCTCAAAAGCTAATATCTGCTGGATTCTCAAAGCTATTTTTGCGGAGTGTTCAGTTGGTATTGAGTATGCTTCATCATAAGCTTCTGTGAATATAGATTGCCCTCCTCCCAAAACAGTTGCGAGAGCTCCTAATGTGACTCGTGAGATATTTAGTAAAGGTTCAGCTCGTGTTAACGACGCCCCCCCGCATGCGACTGCAAATTTCATCGCCATATTCTTTTCATCTTTTACTCCGAGCTCCTTTGTGATATGAGCCCACAACCTCCTTGCAGCTCTGTATTTTGCTACCTCCTCAAAAAGATTGTGGTATGTGCAGAAGAAGAAAGTAACTCTCTTTATAAATGAATCAGGATCGTGACCTCGCGATAGAACTTCATTTACATAGACTTTCGCGTTCTCAAATGCAAATGCTACCTCCTGATAAGCTGTTGCCCCTGCTTCCCTTATGTGATACCCACAAACTGATATCGGATTAAATTTTGGAACATACTTTGCACAGAATTCAATAACATCACAAGCAAGTTTTACAGAAGGCTCTACCGGATATATCCATGTGCCGCGAGCTATTATTTCTTTGAGTATATCGTTCTGCAATGTACCGATAAGTTTCTCAAATGGTATTCCTCTCTTTTTTGCAACTATAAGATAAAGAGCCATAATCTGCGGAGCGGTTCCATTTATTGTAAATGAGACAGAAATTTTGTCTATCGGAATTCCATCAAAAATCTCCATCATATCTTCCGCCGTATCTACTGCGACTCCGACTTTTCCAACCTCTGGTAGTGCAACCTCTTCGTCAGAATCGTAGCCCATCTGTGTTGGAAGATCAAACGCTACTGAAAGCCCAGTATTTCCCTGTTTCAGAAGAAATTTAAATCTTTCGTTTGTTTCTTTTGCTGTTCCAAATCCCGCATATTGTCTCATCGTCCAAACCTTATCTTTATACATAGTCCTGTATGGCCCCCTTGTGAAAGGAAACTCTCCGGGATCTCCGAGTTTTTCTTTATAATACCGATTTATATCTCCCAAATCATCCGGCGTATAGAAAATTTTGTAGTTATAAAGTTTGTAGTCCGAGTTTGAATCGTTCCATCCGTTCTGTGTTTCTTTTTCTTTTGAATTCTCTTTTCCCATATCAAAGAGATTTTATTATTTTCTTCGCTCAAAATCGCAATTTCTATAAAAAATAAGATTGGATCTACTATATAAATTTTCCGAATTGTTCAGTTATAAAGGCTTTATAGATAGCAAGAGCAAATAAGAAGCCAAGTTGAAAATCACAAACTTTTAAAAAAAGTTTGTAGTTATAAATGAGTGAAAATACAAGAATTAAAAAAAGTAATAATAAGCCAGAGAGAAGAAATAGAGGAGAAATCTGAAAATGAGAAAATAATTCCAAGAGAGGTGGATTTCTTCAAACTCAAAAAATATCTTTCTATGCCAAATATCCTTCTGATTTTAGGGGTAAGAAGATGTGGAAAATCTGTTCTTTCCTGGCAAATTCTGAAAGATTTGAAAAGTCTGCCATACATAAACTTTGATGACGAAAGATTATTTGATTTTACCTCAAAGGATTTTGATTTGCTTCTTCAAGCATTCTACGAGTTATATGGTGATTTTGATTATGTTGTTTTAGATGAACCTCACAACATTCAGGGTTGGGAACTTTTTGTAAATAGGTTGAGGAGAACAAAGAAAGTTATAATCACTGGCTCAAATTCTAATCTGCTTTCAGGAGAACTTGCTACACATCTTACAGGAAGATATATTGATTTTACTTTGTTCCCATTTAGTTTTCGCGAATTCCTCAGATTTTATGATTTTTCTATCTCACCGGAAGATGTGTATTCTACAAAAAAGGAAGCACAAGTCAAAAAGTTTCTTGATGATTATCTTTCAACTGGTGGATTCCCTGAAAGACTTATTTTCGGAAGAGAAATCTTAGTCAGAATCTATTCAGACATAATAGAAAAAGACATACTAACAAGGTATAAGATAAAAAAGAAAAAAACTTTCAAGGAGCTGACTAGGTATCTCATATCAAACTTTTCCTCTGAGATTTCCTTCAATAAACTAAAAAATATATTCGGAATAAAGGATGTTCATACTTTAAAAAACTGGATCTCTTTTTTGGAAAGTGCTTATCTGATTTTTATCCTGGAAAGATTCTCTTTCAAACTCAAAGAACAATTTATAGCCCCTAAAAAAGTTTATTGCATAGATACAGGATTAGCTAATGTTATGGGTTTCAAACTCTTGGAGGACAAAGGAAAACTTATGGAAAACCTTGTTGCTGTTGAACTTTTAAGAAGAAAAAGCTACTGGTATAACTCATGGGAGATATATTATTGGAAAGACCATCAACAGAACGAGGTTGATTTTGTCATAAAGGAAGGCAAAGATGTCATACAGCTTATTCAAGTTTGCTACGATCTTGAGATGCATAAGACAAAAGAAAGAGAAATCAAAAGCTTACTCAAAGCAAGTAAAGAGTTAAGGTGTGATAATCTCACAATAATTAACTGGGATTACTACGGCGAGGAAGAAATTCAAAATCAGTTGGAGAGAGGGAAAAAATCAAAAAAATTTATAAAGTTTATTCCTCTGTGGCGTTGGCTTATTGAAATTGAAAAATGAAAAAAGAGGAAAAATTCTTGAAGAAAAGAGCAACTGAATTTTGGCAAAGAGCAAAAGAAGATTTTAAAAAAGGAAGGTTCAATTTATCTGCGTTAGATGTTGAGCAAGCTTTTCAATTGTTCTTGAAACATCTTATATTCGTAAAAGCTGGGGATTTCCCAAAAACCCATAACTTTGGTAAATTATTTGATGAACTTTCTGAAATTTACAACAACGAAGGGATAAAAAATTTTTACGAAAATCATATCTTGGAGTTCAAAGCTTTGGAAGACGCCTACATAACATCAAGATACTTCCCGGGAGAATTTGAAAAAATTGAAGCTGAAAAAATTATTGAGTTTGCACAAAAAGTCATTAAGTTTTTAGAAAATAAAACAGGGGAAAAATTTAGATAAGTGAATGAAAAAAAAGAAGAAGAAAAGATTGAAGTTTAAAGCGAAAATTTGTGGCAAGTATATACAAGATATTAGCTCAGAAAAATCAGAGAGCAGAAAAATATTTTAGAAATCCCTTATATTATGCAAGGAAAATCAAGCGTTTACTTCAAGAGATTCTGCCAGATGTTGAGGTGATAATTTTTGGTTCGGCAATATCAGGTAAAAGAAAACCTGATAGTGATATTGATATTCTTGTTATTTCTGAGAAAGTTCCGCATGATTTATTTGAACGAGTAAAAATCAAGGTTAAAATAGAGAAAAAATTTCCCGATGCTCCATTTGAAATTCATCTTGCAACTCCAAAACAATTCCGTAATTGGTATAAGAACTTCATCAAATCAAATTACATAAAAGTAAAATGAAAGTTAAAATAGAGAGGGTGGGGGATAAGAAATTAGCATTTTGTAAAATCAAAGTATTGCAAAATCAGAAATAAAAAAATCAGAAAAACAAGGATAAAAACTCATTTTAGAACTATTATTTTTTATATGGCAAAGGTCTCAGAAGGAGAAAGTTGTTCTTTTTGCGGCAAGTCAAAAAGAGAAGTAAAAAGACTAATTGGAGGGATGAACGGAGCATATATATGCTTTGACTGTGTGAGAATATGTTATGATATGGTTGAAAGCCATTCTTTTGAAGAACAAAAAGAAGATATATTTCCAGAAGAAAATATAGCCAAACTGCAGGGATTAACCCCAAGAAGAATAAAAGAATTCCTTGATCAGTATATTATCGGTCAAGATGTCGCAAAAAAATATGTTTCTGTCGCAATTTACAACCACTACAAGAGAATAATCCTTAAAGATTCAAGTATAGAAAAAAGCAATCTTATGTTTGTCGGACCTACTGGGACCGGAAAAACCCTTGTCGCAAAAACAATAGCGAAAATCCTCGATGTCCCTATGGTTATAGTTGATGCAACAAGCTTTACTGAAGCAGGATATGTCGGAGATGATGTAGAAAACATCTTGTATTATCTCTATGTGAATTCAGGATATGATATACAAAAAACTCAGATGGGAATAGTCTATATAGATGAGATAGATAAAATAGCAAGAAAATCAGGAGAAGCTGGTTCATCAACCAGAGATGTCTCCGGAGAGGGAGTTCAACACGCTTTACTGAAAATAGTTGAGGGTAGCGGAATAAGCGTTCCAATAAGGGGAAAAAGGGGAGTATCCGAAACTCTCTTTATTGATACAACAAACATCCTTTTTATAGCCGGGGGGGCTTTCTCTGGAATACAAGATATAATAAGAGCAAGGCTTGGGAAAAGGAAAATAGGATTTAAGGAATTAGATGACAACAACAAAAACGAGAAATCAAACGAAAAGTCAAGAATAAAAGAAAAATCATCAGATAATCAAGAAAGAGACGAAATTATATACCAAATAAAACACGATGACCTTATAAAATATGGTATGATACCAGAATTCGTTGGGAGATTTCCTGTCATAGTTCCATTCCATCCGCTTACAGCAGAGGACATAGAGAAAATCCTCGTTGAACCTAAAAACTCTATAATAAAGCAATATATGAAACTCTTTGAGGTTGAGGGAATAAATCTTGTTTTTACAAATGGTGCCCTGAAAGAAATTGCAAAAAAAGTTGACATCAAGAAAGTAGGAGCAAGAGGACTACGCTCTATAATAGAACAAATTATGCTTGATATCATGTTTGAAATCCCAGATATACCATCTATAAAAGAAGTTATAATAACAGAAGAAACAGTAAAGGGCGGTCCCCCTGTGTATGTTGAGGGTAAAAAGAAAAAAATAATTTATTGATTTATTTATTGATCTATGATTTATTTATTGATCTATTTATTGTGTAGAAGCTAAATATAACCTTAATTCTTAGGATCAAAATATTGAAATAAAAAAAGTTGATTAAAAGAAAATCAAGCTAAAATCAATTATCTTTGATTCTGATGAATAAAAAGAATTTCTCCCTGGACCGAGAGAAGAGGGATTTTCTTATTTTTCTTGTAAAAACAACAGGTGCAATTTGGCTCTCTCGTTTCTTCCCACTCTCTTT
>Ga0079998_116495_pt1 | contig 50386 bp, 57 predicted proteins | sample PerSpoBPS_BMetaG_FD_69201 | JGI IMG/M metagenome (GOLD analysis project Ga0079998, IMG submission 69201) | Thermal spring microbial communities from Yellowstone National Park, Wyoming, USA - Perpetual Spouter B (PS_B) MetaG (SPADES assembly)... | ecosystem: Environmental > Aquatic > Thermal...
AATGCAATTATTAATGAGGATGTTAGGGCATATAGTCAGGCTCTTAGACAGAGAGCTGCTGGAGGCGCGCTTAACCAGAGTGAGATAGACGCTCTAGTGACACAGTACAGGGATCAGCTTATAAGGGCCTATGCCCTTGACAGGCCTTGGTATGAGAGAATAATACCCCTCGCGATGAGTATATTAAGGCTGGATCTTGGGAGAGCGGGTACTATAACATCTTTCACGGGATCCAATGATGTGAGGGATATAATCCTCGAAAGGATACCCCCGACGATATTGTTTCTAACAACGGCTACCCTAATAAATATAGCCCTAGGCCTAACTCTGGGGCCTCTCCTCGCATTTAGAAGGGGAGGGATTCTAGATCGTTTCTTCAGCATATACTCAGCTGTATCGTATGCCCTTCCAGCATGGTGGCTGGGTCTCATGCTAATATATGTTTTCGTCTATAGGATACCTATATTTCCACCCCCAACGGGCCTTCTATCTCCTAACCCACCTACAGATCCTCTTGGGAGGTTCCTAGATATGGCTAGCCATGCAGCTCTCCCAATAATAACTTTCGTCCTAGCTACGTCAGGTGTGTGGATATACGTAACAAGGGCTATTGTTGTCAGGATCGTTGAGGAGGATTTTGTATATGTGGCTAAGGCTAAGGGTCTTCATGATAGGACTATCATGAGAGGCTATATAATGAGGGCAGCAGCGCCTCCAATAGCTACTAACGCCATATTGGGTTTAGCTGGTTCTCTCGGTGGTGCTATTCTGACAGAGACTATATTTAATTGGCCTGGTCTCGGAAGATTATTCTACGATGCTATAGGAGCTCAGGAGCTTCCACTGATACTTGGTTTGACATATATAACGGCCCTAGTATATGTCATTGCTAGGATGATCCTAGAGATCCTATATATCTTTCTAGACCCGAGGGTGAGGTACTGATGTCCCTCCAAGCCCTGACCCTTAGAGAAGCTTTTAATCTGTTGTGGAGGAACTGGGTCGGGAGGGTTGGGATCATAATAATAGGGCTCATGATCGTGGCATCGATATACACCCTTACCACGATGCCCCTGGACTATGGGACTAGGATATGGAGCAATGCCGATTATTGGAAGGACTATCCAAAGATGGTACCCCCAGATTGGTACAGGATTCTCTTTGATAGGAGCCTTCTACCCCACATAGTCATTAGAATTGAAAACCCCACATCTTCTCAAGTTATTAACTATGCTGGGTCGAGTGTTAAGGTTTTAACATATGTATTCACATATTCATATGATAGCCCCACATATCCTCAGAATGTGAGGATAGCTATATATGGTCTGCAGGCACGTAACCCTGGATTACCCGTGATCCTCTCAGTATCTCTTGAGAGGCCTGATGGAAAAATAGATCAGTTGTACTTCGAGATAATAAGGATTCCTCAGCAGCTCGTTGGCCAGAAGATCTATACACCGACGCCTAAGGACGTCAATGCCTATGGTAATCAGTATATGGCTTCACAGCTATCTAGCTTCTACTTCACCAGGTATAATATCTCTATAACACCAACAGATCTAGCAGGCCTTGAATATGGGGTTGAAAAGGCATTGTTTGCACGCCCAGTGCTGAGGGGAGGGAGTATAGTCCTTGAGCCCCTAAACGGTGTCTATAGATTCACCGTTACGATCCAGCTGACAAGCCCTCAGGATAGCGTAGACATGGTAACCCTAGCCATTGTTGGGAGAGCATATGGCTTCATGGGTACAGACTTCGATGGGAGGGATCTCGCCCAAGCACTTCTCTTCGGCTTCCCAATAGCTCTTGCAATAGGCTTTGTAACCTCAGCAGTTGTCTCGCTCATAGGAATGGTTCTAGGTGTTTTCTCAGGATACTATGGGGGGCTCATAGATGAGATTGTTCAGAGGACAGCTGATATTCTCGGTAACATACCCCTACTACCCCTACTAATACTATTTACATTTATAACACCCACTAATCTAAGGCTCCAGATAATCATCATAACCCTGATCGTGTTCGGCTGGGCCGGTCTAGCGATCATAGTCAGGTCAATGGTTCTTTCAATAAAATCCGAGCAATATGTAGAGGCTGCCAGAGCCATCGGAGCATCTAATACAAGAATCATATTCAGACACATAGTCCCCCAAGTACTCCCATACGTAGTCGCTCAGATGATCTTCTTTGTGCCAACAGCCATACTAACAGAAGCAGGCTTAAGCCTCCTAGGTCTAGGAGATCCCAGCATACCTACATGGGGACAGATACTATCTAGAGTACTAGATAAAGGCGCTGTATCTATTGCTTGGTGGTGGATACTACCCCCAGGATTGCTGATAGTGATCTCTGCTGTAGCATTCGTACTGATAGCCCTAGCACTTGAACCAATAGTAGATCCACGGCTCAGGAGAAGGATCTAGGTTTGCCGAGAATATGGGCCCGCGGGGATTTGAACCCCGGACCGCCCGGTTATGAGCCGGGCGCTCTACCTGGCTGAGCTACGGGCCCTCACTGGATTATATTTTTTGAAGGCTTATAGCCTTTACCCAATTATTCGATAAGTTCTCAGACCATGTGGAAGCACCTCTGTAACCCCCTACTTACTCGTGATTCAAATCCTCCCTAGATAGTCTAGAAGTTCACAGATCACCTTAGAAACCTTTACAACTAGCCCGCTTGTCTCTTGTCTCCTGATGGTTGCTGGTTGTCACTAATATTCTTTTGTTTTGATGTTGCTATGTTTTCTTCTCCACAGGGTTTCTATGGTTTCCCTGTGGCCGTCGAGGGCTTCTCCCCACTCCACTTCCTGGGCAATATGCCCTGGAGGCTTCTCGGGAGTGCGGTTGAGTCTAGCGGAAAGGGGCTCCCATCTAGGATAGAAACTTCGAAGCCCTTCTGGGCATAGCCCTCATCCAGGGCCTCGGTCTCGGGAGCTCTGAGTATCATAGCATCCCGAGGATATCTATATGCTAAGCATGGGGGTATCGCCTCGTCATCAAAATAGCTAGGGATTGAAGTATACAAGCTTAAGTCCAGATAATAAACGAATATAAAAATATTCCTATTAACATAAAAGGATACAGTCCCAAGCCAGAGCCATAACCCCGAGTCCTGATGAGCCAGTCGACTGGGGTCCCAGCTGGCAAGGAATAGGGGTAATAGGTCGGAGACCTGGCCTAGGGACACACCCCAGCGGGTGTAGCTCCAAACCAACGAACTACCTAGAGGGAACCCCCCGCCCTTCAGGGTTGGGAGGAGATCAGACTGGTATCGACAGCTGCTAATGAACTCATAGAGATTCCTAGTCTATGGAGTATGTCTCTCGATAGCCATAGGGATGCTATAGCATTCCCTCTAGGGATAAAACACATCGAGCCCAAGATAAAGAATCAGCAACAACCAATAACCATCGAGGAGCAAGCGACCTGGAAATATTGAGAACAGGGGGCTTGCTAATGCTGAGATAAGGCGATCCTTTAATCTCTACTTTGCTCCTGTAAGAGTATGTTGAACATAACCTCTTCCATGTCTTAAAAGGCGAGGCTTATTCTTGTCGTCAGGGTATAGTAATTAGAAGTTTTCTTAATGCTCTTCTAAGCTTATAGGACAGACTTGACTTAGGGATTCCGAGTTTTGCTGATAGCTCTGCAAAAGAAACCTTTCTAGGTGCCTCGTATAACCCTCTAGCAATACCAAGAAGTCTGTTTTCCTCTTCAGTGAGAACTGGGTTTATAGATAGCTCCTCAACTGAAGCTCTACATCTCCTTGATATCCTGTCTAGAAAGTTTGTGGCTTCTGAATCAGGGACAGATACTATAGCTATGATCCCTTCCCTGGTTACCCTTATAGAATTGACATAGAAGCTAGATAGAACATCCCTTAAGAGGCAGCCCTTCGATCTCATAACAAGGTATCGTCCTTTATGGTATCTTCTCAACCTTATGCCGTGGCCTCGTGCTAGGACCACCTCTGTGGATCCTTTCTCCTTTTTATCTGCGCTTTTACCGATCTTACCTACTAGTATGTGGATCACCTCATATTTTGATAATCTAAACCCCACATGTTCATGATTCCTCAAGATATCCTTCATAGTAGGGCAAGGCGGTATCACAATTCTGTAGAATCTCAAGGTTCATCATAATAATATTAATCCTAGAAGCAAGATATGTCTTAGAAAGGATCCTCTCCCAGTTCTAAAGGACGAGACTTGTTCTCGCAGTAATTAAGGTTCAAAAGACAGGGATCCTATCTATGGTTATGCCTGCTTCAGTGTTCACTTACGGAAATCACGGAATTCCGTGTTAAAGGAGAAAGAATGCATATTATACATATGTATATATATGTATATATCGACATATCGTAAGCTAGTAAGGTATTTACTGAACATGTTCAACGCTAATCTATGTTTTCCACAAGAGATTATCTTAGGGTGTGTGATGGATGAGGAAAGCTGTATTTGCAGAGCTCCTGGATAATCTATGGTTCTGGGCGGTTCTCGCCCTAGGGATAATGGCTATCTATGGCATATGGGCGCTTCTAGAGGCTACTGCTATGCATGGCATTACGGGAATCGCTCCAAGGGGGTGGGGCTAGTGGTCCTAACATCGAGAAGTATTGAGGAGTGGTATAAGTCGTTCTCTAGGGAGGAAAAGATATGGCTTATACTAGCTATTGCAGTTGCTCTCACACTTGCGGCAACAACCCTCTCGTGGCATCTAATAGACCCGTATCATCAGGTACCGACAACGTCTATCGAAATCTCTCCTAAGGATTTCTCACAGAAGGTGTCAGCTTTTATGGCTAACTACTCTGGTAGGGTTGTGCCAAAGGGTGTTGATGTATATCTAGGAGCTTCTCAATGGGTTTGGAGACCTTCTGAAATAAGGCTCAGTGCCGGGGTCACATATAGGGTCTGGGTATCGAGCACAGATGTGCTTCACGGCCTCTCGATAGTTAGTAAGGATGGAAGCGTTGTGTATAATGTTATGGTGATGCCTGGAATGGCGTACGCTATACATATTAGATTCGACAAGCCTGGCGAGTACTACATAATATGTAACGAGTATTGCGGGATTGGACATCAATACATGGTTGGGAAGATCGTTGTTGTGGGGTGATGTAAATGGTTCAGACACCACAGGTTACTCAAGGCTATAGAACTTGTCCTGTAACAGGGCTCCTATGCCATATAGCCACTCTGAGGCTCATAACAGCTAACTATGTCATGGCACTCATATCGATATCTATTGGCGGGATCGCAGCTATATTTGTCGGCCTCTCCAGATCGTCCCTCGTTCTTCTAAGAGACCCAGGATCCTACTATTTATGGCTCACAGCCCATGGGATCAATATGCTTCTCTTCTGGATACTCTGGTTCGAGGTAGCCCTGCTATATTTCGTCGGCACCGTGCTTTTGAATGCACCCATATATAGCGTTAGGATTGGATGGATCGCTTTTGCATTAATGCTCACTGGATGGGCATTCGTTGAGTACTCAGTGTTCTCGGGAAACGCTTCAGTTCTCTTCACAGCTTATCCGCCTCTAACTGCCCACCCGATCTTCTATGCAGGCTATGTAATCTATGTACTAGGCGCTGGTCTTGCTGTCATAACTTTCTTCTTAACACTATATAGAGCAAGGGTTGAGGGTAGATATAGAGGTAGCTTGCCGCTGGTCACATGGGGAGCTGCGATTGCAGCAATAATAGCTGTTACAGTCGTTATACACGGCCTGATCTCGTTAGCCTATGTCGCTTTCTGGCTAGCAGGCTCGCTCCCCCTGAATGTCATGATCTACAGATGGTACTTCTGGGGATTGGGGCATGATGCTCAATACGTCAATGTTACCGCTATGGTTGCTGTTTGGTACGCGCTATTAGCTCTCTCAACTGGTTTAGCAGCTGTTAAGTTCATTAATGAGAGGTATGCTAGAATAGCATTCGCAATGTACGTGCTTTTCGTTATCCCGGGTATTGGGCACCACATACTAGTGGATCCAGGCTTTTCAACAGCATTTAAGCAGGCTAGCGGGAGCGTCGGATCCCACTTCCTCTCGATACCTTCTATGCTCCATGCTCTAGCTTTGCTAGGAGGTTTAGAAGCCCTGTTAAGAGCTTCAGGCTACTCAAAGGGTCTCCTGAGCTGGCTCAAGGCAATACCATGGAGTAACCCAGGGGCGTCAGGGCTCCTCCTATCTATGCTCCTCTTTGGAATAGGTGGGATCGTTGCACAGCCGCAGACAACACTTCAGCCGAATCTATTGTTCCACAATACAATGTGGGTTCCAGCACACTTCCACTCAACAGTAGTTGGGGGGACAACGCTGGCGTTTATGGCTCTATCCTACTACCTTATTCCACTGATCACGCTTAGAAGAATCTTTAATATGTCGATGGCTAGGATCCAGATATATCTAGCCTTTATAGGGATCCTAACCATGATCCTTTCGATGAATGTGCTAGGATGGTTAGGCGCCCCTAGAAGAACACTCGTGCTTCCTGAGGATTTTGCGGAGCACACAGCGTGGATAGCTCCAGCAACGGCTTTAGGGGTTGGGGCCTTGATCTTCATAGCTTCAGGGGTTATGTATGTTCTCAACATGATCCTAACGATACTTGCTGGAAAAAGAACCGCAGATCCTAAGATCCTTATGGACGGCTTAATGTCCTCATACGAGATCAAGGATCCCTCTGCCGCTAAGAAAACAGGATCCCTAGTCATCGTAGTAATATTCTTAGTAGTTGTGCTGCTAGCCCTCTATTTCGCATCATTCATAAGACTACTATCGCTTCCACCAATATGGTGATCCGCAATTGTCATTCTCACACTAGCAAGATAGAATAGCATTACCAAGTATAGATATATCTATTCAGAATTTAGATAAGATTTTTATTTTTCATGCTCTAAACCCTGGTACTAGCTGATAAGGGCTTTAAGAAGTATAGAACCTTTTCCAAGCGTCATATCGCTAAGAACTTATAAGTTTAATAGATAATCTAGCTTGAGGTGCTGGTATGGGTTTCAAAGGCTTAGAGGATCTCGTATTAAGGGTTGATGCCTATAGAGAGTTTATTGTGAGGCTTTTGAGGGAAATAGTTGCTATACCAACAATCTCGCCCTGGGGAGAGGGCTATGAAGACTTTGCTAAAGTCTCAAAAGAGCACCTCGAGGGTGTAGGGGTCTCTGTCGAGATCCACAGGGTTCCTCAAGACTATGTGGATACTAGGGTGCCTACTGAGGGGAAGGGTAGAGCTAGATATATCGTATTTGCTAGAGTTGGTGCTAGGGATAATGTGGTTCTGCACTTTAACGGACACTACGATGTAGTTCCTGGAGGACCTGGTTGGAGGATCGCCGAGCCGTTTAAGCCTAGGATCATAGATAACAAGCTATTTGGCAGAGGCTCTACAGATATGAAGGGAGGGATCGCTGCGATAGCTGGAGCTCTGGCAGCTATGTCGAAGCACATAGACGCATTAGGCATAGGCGTTGAGGCAGCTTTTGTCCCGGACGAGGAGATCGGGGGAGCCACGGGCACAGGCTACATAGTTGAAAGGGGGCTTGTCAAGGGGAGATATGTGGTGATAGCCGAGCCAAGCGGTTTGTCCCAAATCTATATAGGGCATAAGGGGGCTGTTTGGGGTGAGGTGGTTGTGAAGGGGAGAACTGGCCATGGATCCACGCCTTGGCTGGGGATAAATGCCTTTGAAAAGGCTGTTGCTATTGCCAAGGAGATGTTTGAGAGGCTAGTGCCGGCTATAGAGGCTAAGAGGAGTAGATATAGCTATGATCTTGAGGAGGGGAATAGAGGAACTATTATGATCGGTGGCCTACTCAGGGGAGGAGAGAAGATAAACCAGATCCCCGGCGAGGTTGTCTTCAGCTTCGATAGAAGACTAATCGTTGAGGAGAGTGTTGAGAACGCCTGGAAGGAGATAAAGGCATTTGTTGAAGATACAGCGAGAAGGGTTGGTGCCGAGGCTGATGTGAGGCTTGTTCACTCTATGGAGCCTGTAATAGTGGATCCTGGAGCAAAGATCTTCAGAGCTATTGAGGAAGCATCGAAAATAGTAACAGGATCTCTTCCTAGGAAGATAGTTTGTATAGGAGGCCTCGACATGAGATACTACGTATCAAGAGGCTTCGAAACAGCTACATATGGCCCAGGCGTCTTAGGCATGGCCCACGCCCCAGACGAGTATATAGAGATAGATGATGTGATCAGGGCAGCGAAGATCTACACAACACTCCCTAAATTGCTACTTAGCTAGAGCAGCTCTTCATATATAAATGGCAACCGGAACGATCCTCACCCTTTGGGCGGAGAGAGGATCCATTATCTTCTATCCAGCCTTAACACAGTTTCTAGAAGCACCCTCAAACCGTTGATCATATCCTCGTCCCTGGTGAATTCATCCTTACTATGGCTTTTACCTCTAATTGATGGTACAAAGATCATGCCTACTCTGGAGATCCTAGCCATGTTCTGGGCATCATGACCCGCCCAGCTCCACATTCTTTTATAGCGGAGACCCAGATCCCTGCAGACATTCTCTATAGTCGAAACTACCTCCTCATCAAACCTAGCCCCTTTAACTATGAATGAGAGTCTTAAATCGAATTCAAGATCTTCCTCATTAGCTATAGCTTGTCCCTGACTTATCACAAACCTCTCGAAATCGTCTAAATACCTATCTTCAGGGCTTCTAGCATCTATAGTGAACCAAACCTCTTCAGGGATCACATTATATACCCCAGGATATGTTTCCACTCTACCAATGGTTGCCCTCACAGACCTCCTCCTTAAGGCATATTCCCTGATCCTCTGGGCAAGCTTAGAGAACCCTATTAGAGGGTCTCTCCTAGTTTCCATAGGTGTTGTGCCTGCATGGTTACTCTCTCCCCTGAAAATGCACTCCCAGCTCCTTATAGAGACTATCCCCAAAGGAATCCCTATTTGGAGCCCCTCGGAATCTAGTTCTGGCCCCTGTTCTATGTGGAGCTCGAGATAGTATTTCGGAGGCCTATTAACAAGATTATTCTCCTTCTGCCCCTTAAACCCTGATCTCTCTAGGGCCTCGCCGAAGCTGATCCCATCCCTATCCCTTCTGGAGTATATGTAGCTAGCGTCGTAAACCCCTGTAGATAGCCCTGATCCCATGAGGGATGGTGTCCACCTAGAGCCCTCCTCGTTCGTGAAGTCTATGAGCATGATCCTATGCCTTAGCTTGACAAGGGAGAGACTTAATATCCTGAGGACCTCGAGTCCTGCTATAACCCCTAGAGCCCCATCATATCTGCCCCCACCTGGGACAGAGTCTAGGTGTGAGCCTATCGCAATGGCATCTGATCCCCTCCCTATCTCTGCTATTATATTCCCTGCCTCGTCATAGGATATGGAGGCCTCTATCGATCTGAGGATTTCTATGAGGAGTCTTCTAGCCTTTAGATCGTTGTCACTTAGTGAAAGCCTATACATACCCCTATCGCCGTCCCATCCTATTTGGGAGAACATCCTAAAGGTTTCGAGAAACCTATCTGGATCTAGTCTTATAGGGCTCAATTTAATCACCAAGGCATTATCCTAAAGAGGAAATATATCTATCGAATTAGCTAGCGTATTGAATCTAGAAGCAGTACTTTACGCTATGTTCTATATACTATTTTCCATGGCCCGCCCATATTACTTTAAGCTTATGAATTGAAAATTTAAGAAGCACAAAGATATCCATTATTTCATAGAGGAGCTGCCATTAGATATGCATCCTCGCCATCCAGGTAATAGCCCTTGAGGATCCTCACTACCTTAAAACCAAGAGATCTATATAGGTTTATCGCAGGCCCATTGCTAACCCTAACCTCTAGAACAGCTTCCTGAGCGCCATATAGATCCTTCATCCTAGTCATTCCCTCAAGCATCAAGGCCCTCCCAATCCCCCTCCTTCTATACTCCTCTAGAACAGCTATACTGACTACATGGCCTCTCCTCACAAAATCACCCTTGAAGAACCCCTCGTCCTCCTCGATCCTATTCATCATATACCCAACTACCTCGCCTCCCACATCAGCAACAAGAAAGATTCTGCCCCATTCAATTAGGTGCTGCTCCCAAAAATACCTAGGATAGTGCTCAGGGAGGCTTCTAAGATTGATCTCGATTATCTTATCGAGATCACTCATCACAGCCTCTCTAATCCTGTACCCAGGGCCTAAAACACCTTGAGATGACATCGCCGACCCCCAAGCATGTGGGCACGTGGAAAATAAAAAATAGAGAGCGCCCGTAAACAGGCTACAGATCTAGAGGGTGATAACGTTTGCCAGGCTGTTTACTATAGATGCCCAGCCTATTCTCCCTGTATCTGGGCTTCTGAACATAAGGGTTAGAATTGATTTGTAGAAGGGTTTTTGCACTCCCTATCGGTTTGAATAAGTACTATTTTTTATCCTTTAAGGAACTATATATCTGGATGAGCGGGGTTTTAAGTTCTGATGTGTGATGAGAAACCCACGCTGTGATTCTCTTCCTTTATTACTCAATGTAGATGTTAGATGGGATCGGGGATTAGCAAAGGTTATAAGACTTTGTAGGTTTATTATGTATAGCATAGATGGTGGTAAGAGGCAATGGCTAGATCGATGTACCATTATATATCTGAGGTGTGGAAGAGACCCTACGAGGGAGAGATAGGGGCTATAAATAGGGCTAGGCTTATTGAGTGGAGAAGGGAGCCTGTAGTAGTTAGGATTGATAAGCCGACTAGGCTTGATAGGGCGAGGAGCATTGGGTATAAGGCTAAGCAGGGCTTCATAGTTGTTAGGGTAAGGGTTTCTAAGGGGGGTAGGGAGAAGCCCAGACCGAATAAGGGTAGGAGACCCAAGAGAATGGGTGTCTATGGCTACTCACCAGGAAAGAGTCTCCAGCTAATAGCTGAAGAAACTGCTGCGAGAAAATATAGGGGGTTAGAGGTTCTTGGAAGCTACTACGTAGGTGAAGACGGCGAGTATAAGTGGTATGAAGTGATCCTTGTAGATCCTTACTTGCCAAGCATTAAAAATGATCCAGACATAAAGTGGATCGCGCATCCCTCCCAAAGAGGCAGGGTTTTCAGGGGAAAGACTATGGCTGGTAGAAAAGCTAGAGGGCTTCTCAGCAGCAGAGGCCTTAAAGGAACTCATAGGTATAAATGGAAGAAGAAGCAGAGAGAAAGAGAGAAGAGAAAGAGGCATGAGGCGTCAAGGGGAGCAAGGGTTATACTTCCTCAGAAGAAGTATGAAGAGGTATTTGGCGATACAAAGTAGATGCATAGATCCAGTCTTATACAAGATCGTCTTAGTTTCTATGATAAGGTTAGAGGCAAACCTCGCCTTCAAAGGCAGGGTAAGGGTTCTAGAGCATTAGGCTTTTAAACCTCTGTGCCGTCTTGTATGCATAAGGGTTGGGATGTCCTCTGTGAGTAAAGTGCTTAAAAGGATGACCTAAGGGGGACGATTCCCCGATCTGTACCCATGGATGGGCACCCCGCCCCCTCCAAGCCCTAAAAGAAGAGATTGAGGAGAGGCTAAACGACACCTGGAGAGCTGTTAGGCTGAGGCTACTGCCATTAGAGAGTGAGTATGAGAGCCTCATGAGTATTAGTTTAGCATGTGCTAGGCTATGGAACGAGCTTAACTATGAGAAAAGGCAGGCGTTCTTCAAGAGTAAGCCAACAAAAAGGAACTATGAGATAAATAGAAAGTATTACTACAAGTACAATGAGGTTCTAGGTGTTAATGCTCAGGCTGTTATTCAGAAGAATGATGAGGCTTGGAATTAGTTCTTCAAGCAACTGGATCTGAGGAAACAGGGTAAGCTGCCACCCCACATTAGGAAGGTCTCTCCACCAGGCTATTGGAAGGACAGGCTCACAGGTAGGAAAGAGATACACATATTATTAGAAGTGATAGATACTACCTAAAGTCTGTTCCTGTTGATGAGAACGGGGGCTACCTGGTATTGGTGGATTTCGTTCTAAGGATAAGGTATGCTGGCAGGATTAGGTGGGAGGGTAAGCAGGGAAGGCCTGAGATAGTATATGTTAATGGTAAGTGGCAGGCATACATACCAATAGAGGTTGGTATGGAACAACCAAAAATTCAACAAGAGAGGCTATGTGAAGCCTAATTATAAGGATAAAAAGGGTAGGATTGTTAATCCTAGGTCTATCAAGCGGAGGGATCCATAGGTGATAAGGAGGCATTCGTGGATATGGGTCTTAACAATCTATTCGCTGTAGTGACCACAGACGGATCAGCATTGCTTGTCAAAGGAGGATCTATCAATTCTGAGTATTATTGGTGGAAGAGGGAGATCTCAACATACCAAGCTGTAAGGGATCTACTTAGGAATGCTGGATTCTCAACATGGAAAGAATACCATAGAGAAGTATCTTAAGGTAATGTACACCAGGGATAAGAGGCTCAGGCATCTATACAGAACATCTATTAGATTCCTAGCAGATGAGCTATATAGCAGAGGTGTTGGGAAGGGATATCCATATATGCTATCACAGAATAATGGTAACGAGTATAACGCAAACATATGGTGGTTTAGGAAGACTGTGCTCTGGATTGTGGATGTATTCAGGGAGTACGGTATAGAGGTTGAGCTCCTGCCAGAGGATTATACAAGCAAGGAATGCTCAATATGTAGAAACAAACATAAGAATGGGAGGATATATAGAGGGCTGTATATATGCATGAAGACTGGGAAGAAGATAGATGCAGATATAAATGCTGCTCTGAACATAGCGAGAAGGCTGGGATACAGGATAAGGATATCAAGGAGGATAGAGAGCTACTTGGTAACGCATAACGGTATCAAGCCATTAATCCCTTTCTAGGGGGCTAGCACCCGAGACCAGGCAATAGGAAATCCCGTCTTTCAGTGCAGGGAGGGGTCATTGTTTATTTTGGTATGTGTTTATATGTCCCATAATATATATTGTTAATGTGACATGGTCATAGGTGTTGCTATTGTGCGGCATCATAGGTATATGCCAACGGGGTAAGGGGGTTATTGGGGAGCCTCTGGGATCTTTTCTGAAGAAGTCTCTACATAGGCTGGAATATAGGGGCTATGATTCTGTGGGATTTGCTGTTATAGACCAAGAGGGTGGGATCTTTATAAGGAAGAAAAAAGGTAAATTGGCAGATGTTGAGAGTGTTCTGGGCTTCGACTCATTCGATGGCATAGTAGGGATAGCTCATACTAGGTGGGCTACGCATGGGGAGCCGAGTGATAGGAATGCTCATCCTCATATAGACTGTATAGGCTGTGTTTCTGTGGTGCATAATGGGACTCTTCAGAATTACCAGGAGCTTAAGGAGTTTCTAATCTCTAGAGGGCATCTCCTCAGGAGTGATACTGATACAGAGCTCATTGCACATCTTCTAGAGGAGAAACTTGGGGAGGGTGTGGAGCCTCTTGAGGCGCTGAGGGCTGTGATCAGGTCTATTAAGGGTACATATGCCTTTCTAGCCTATATATGTAAAGATCAGGGGAAGATCTACTTCGCGAAAAACATATCTCCCATGGTTATAGGGGTTGGTGAGAACTTCAACATTATAGCAAGCGATATACCAGCTATTCTTAGTCATACAAAGAAAGCGATAGTCATCGAGGATGGGGAGATCGGCTATATATCGCCAACAAACATCTATATAGAGAAACTAAGCGGTGACACGGTAGATCCGTCTTCAAGGATAGCTATCATAGACTGGACCCCGGATATGGTTGATAAGAGTGGCTATCCCCACTACATGTTGAAGGAGATATATGAGCAGCCTATAGCTATGTACTCGACGTTATCAGGGCTGCCTGACCAGGTTAACGCAGATCTACAGAAGATGCTGTTAAACGCGAGAAGGATCTACATAACAGGTGCTGGCACCTCCTATCACGCTTCAATGGCCATTGAGTATGCCTTTAGAAATATATTGGATCTCGATGCTAGAGCATTTATAGCTAGTGAGTATCAATCGATTCTCAGGGGTCTCGATGATAGAGACGTCTTAGTAGCGATCTCCCAGAGTGGTGAGACAATAGACACGCTGGTAGCCCTGAGAAGAGCAAGGATGCTAGGCGCCAAGGTGATATCTATAACGAATGTCGTTGGAAGCGCGGTATCGCGAGAAGCTGATTATAGGATCTATATGAGAGCTGGTCCAGAAATAGGCGTTGCAGCTACTAAGACCTTTGCATCAGAGATCATAGCTGGAATGTATATTGTTGAAAAGCTGTGCCCCTATAGAGGTGTTAGCTGCTCCCTGCTCGCAGAAGAGATCAGATCATCACCTGAATATGTGAAGATAGTTATAGAGAAATATCATAGAGAGCTTGAAGCCCTCTCTAAGATCTTGAGATCTACGAACAATATGTATTTCTTAGGAAGGGGCTCTACAGTACCTGTGTCATATGAGGGGGCACTCAAGGTAAAAGAGATTTCATATATACATGCTGAGGCATACCCGGCTGGGGAGAGTAAACATGGACCTATAGCTCTTGTAGAGCCAGGATTCCCTGTGGTTTTCACAATCTTCGATGACGAATATAGCGAGCCCATTATAAACAATATCGAGGAGATGAGGGCTAGAGGCGCTTACACAATAGTAGTAGCTTCCGAGAACCTCTCAAGGCATTTGAAGCTAGCAGGGAAGCCGATACCGATGCCCATTATGAAGACACCTGCTGCATCAGCTGTATATGTAGTTATACATCAGCTTCTAGCATATAATCTTGCCGTAAGCAGGGGTTTTGATCCTGATAAGCCGAGGAACCTGGCCAAGACGGTTACTGTTGAGTAGATCTCATAGATGCCCGGCCAATCTCTTCACAGGGCTAATATACAGGGTTTTCTAGCTGAGGGTAATTATGTAATATAACACTCTCCTTACCGCTTGTCCCCAGGAGAGAATTATCTGGATCTTATGGAGGCATATAGATCCCTGAGAAACGATTCCCTATTAACGTTTCTCATAAGGCTCGTGCCTATTAGGCAGGCGTCTGCCCCGGCCTCTATAGCTTCAACCACGTCGCTAACGCTGTTCATGCCGCTCTCAGCTATGATTACCAGATCTGGGTACTCCCTTCTAACCGTTTTCACGGTAGTCAGCATAGCCTGGCGGCTGATGTTGAGGGACGCTAGGTCCCTTGAATTGACTCCCACTATATTGAGGGATAGGGTTTTCATAGCCTTCTCTAGCTCCTCGAACCTATTGATCTCTACTATGGGCTCCACATCCACCTTCTCAGAGTATCTATATAGAGTCTCTAGCTCCTTAAGCTCTAGAGCTTCTGCTATGAGGAGTATGGATGATGCCCCACAAGATCTATACAGATCTATCTGCTTTTCATAGAAAACAAATCCCTTAGCAAGTATAGGGCCTCTATAACCTAGCACTCTGAGGGTCTCAACATATCTGGGGGATCCCATGAACCACTCTCTCTCAACAATTACCGAGAATCCTGCTACAAGATCTTCTAATTGGTAGAGATACTCTCTAAGATCTTGTTGAGTATTTATTATACCGGTTGGCGATGCCTTCTTATACTCAGCAATTATAGCTACCCCCGCCTCTCTTTTCCACCTAGTAATTGATGATCTAAGACTCTCAAACTCGCTATGGCTGTATAGGCGCTTCTCTATACATATATAATCACGATCTATATCAAGGATCGCTTTACTCCTCCACATATCCCTCATATCGCCTAGAAACCCTTTCAAGGTTATCTCCTCACAAGATCTACAAAGGCTTTTAAGATCTTTCGTCCAAGATCTGTGCCAACGCTTTCAGGATGATACTGGACCCCTACGAGGGGGTATGTTCTGTGGTGAATACCCATAATCTCTCTGTCGTCTAGGCTGATAGCATCTACCACTAAGCTCTCTGGGGGGTTATATATTACGTAGCTATGGTATCTCATAGCCCTGAAAACCCATGGTATCTCTCTATATAGAGGGCCTCCAAAGTGTTTCACTAGGCTGACTTTCCCATGTAGTATAGATCTTGCTTTCCTAATCTTCGCCCCCATGGCCAGCCCTATTACCTGGTGACCTAGACATATACCTAGTATTGGTTTCTCTCTATAGAACTCCTCGACAACAGCCCTGCTATACCCTACATCCTCGATCTTCTCAGGGTTTCCGGGCCCTGGCGATATTATAATGGCCTCTGGATCCTGTTTATATACATAGGTGGGGGATGCCTCGTCATTCCTCATAACCTTTACTTCTCCACGGTATATGCTCTTGAGGATCTGGTAAATATTGTATACGAAGCTATCATAGTTATCTATAATCAGGATCATAAGATCACCTGATAATTCTCTCGATAATAGCCATCTTATTCTCTGTCTCCAGGTACTCATCATCAGGTCTTGAATCGCTCACTATACCAGCACCAGCCTGGATCCTTAATCTGTCATCATTTATATAGGCAGATCTGATGGTGATTGCAAAGTTCATATATTGATCCACGGTGTATCCTATGACACCAGCATATGGACCCCTAGCCCTGCCCTCGAACTCGGCTATTAGCTTCATAGCTCTGTGCTTAGGCGCCCCGGTAACTGTGCCGGCTGGGAAGAGGGATCTGAGTGCCTCGAATGAGTCGATGAAGCTTTTGAGAACCCCTCTGATCCTGCTGACTATATGGACAACGTTAGGCAATATCTGTGGGAACATCAGTCTTGCTATATTGACAGAGCCTGGGATCGCTACCTTACCGAGATCATTTCTAGCCAGATCTACTAGCATCATATGCTCAGCCCTCTCCTTTTCATTAGAGACTAGCCTTCTATAGATCTCGAGCTCCCTTCCAGGGATCCTTCTCCTGGTGCCGGCGACGGGGAATGTCTCTGCAATTCTTCCCCTAGCTATTATGAGGGGTTCAGGGCTAGCTCCTACAATGACTAGGTCTTGGGTTTTGTAGATATATGCATATGGGTTACTTGGGTTACTATCTACCTCTCTCACTATCTTTTTGAACAGCTCTAGAGGGGATCCCGGGTATCTATATATTTTATACCTAGATAGAACTACCTGGAAGATCTCGCCATCATATATTCTCTCTTTAGCCTTGATCACCAGATCCTTAAAAGCCTCCTTGTCATGTGAAACCTCTAGAAGTTCTACATCCTCTTCTCTAGGTCTATCTGTTTCTCTTTTAGCATAGATTCTTATGTTCCCGCCATAAAGAGATCTTAGATGTGCATCCCCACTACATAGATCTGCGAATGCATATACCCTAGGGATCACGAAGCTTGCCAGCGGATACTCGCTCTGCGGGATCAAGTTTGAGAGGCTGTGCTCAGAATATGTAAGGGATTCGTATGAAATAAATCCGAGCATAGGGATCCCTCTCCCAAACCTGTTCCTATATCTCACAAGAGACACTAGATCTGTAAAGGGATCCCCTATAACGACTAGATCCTCTGAACCCTTTCCCTCCACCCTAACCTTGCCCTCCTTATACAGGGTATATTCGATCTGCGGCTCGATAGACGCAATAACCTTTCCACACTTATCATCATAGACCCCAGAGTAGTAGATGAAGCCGAAAGAATCGCCATTTATCAACGGCTCTAAACTTGTGTAGATACTAGTGAGATCAATAGATCTTCGATAGATTTCTAGCCACCTCCACTAGTTTCCTTACCTTCTCGGGATCCTTCTTACCGGGAGATCTCTCAACACCGCTACTAACATCTATAACGTCTGGAGCCACGTGCTTGAGCCTGGCGACATTTTCGGGTCTTATTCCTCCTGCAACACCGCATGGCCTGTATCTGGAACAGCCATGGATATATAGATCTATTGGAAGCTCTAGATTATCCCTATCACTATATCGAGCTCTATTCTTCGGTAGATCTATTAATAAATACTCAACGTGTTCGGCAAACTCTTTAGCGATGGTCACCTTTTGATCTATATCTACTTTTGATAGATTCCTTAGTATCGTGACTGGGATCGCTCTATACCCGTTCTCTACAACGATCTCTAAATCCCGGATCGATAGATCCTCGAGATGTAGCTGAATAATAACATCTAAGCCAGATCCTATGGCATTTCCTAGCGCAACTCTATCAGTTATAACAACAACCGGTCTTGAGCTCGATAGTATTGATGCAACATCTCTCACAAAGTCTAGACTAACGGATCTTAGATGCCCCTTGGAGATCACCATGCCCACATAGCTCGCACCAGCTCTCTCGGATAGGATAGCATCCTCCATGCTAGTTACACCACAGATCTTAACTGCTGCCAAGACCAGCCAGCCTCCTGGAGGTGCTTATAATGGATCCAAGCTTTTTCCAAGCCTTTCCACTGAGTATCTCCTTTAAGGATCTCTCGAAACCTTCTGTAAGGGTTGATGTCGCACCAGCTATGTAGAGAGCGAGCCCAGCGTTCATAGCTATGAATATGGCTGATGATCTATCCTCGCCCCTAAGACCCTTAACACCCTTATCAAAGATCTCATCTCTGGTTCTGCCAGAAACCTCCTGAAGAGGGATCTCTCTAATACCTAGATCTCCTGGAGATATGACCATCTCTCTATAGCCGTCTCTATTAACCAGAATATGGCTAGCCCCGCTCGGGGATACCTCGTCCATACCCGGATACCCGGTTACGATCGCATATCCTTTAAGCCCGATCTCTCTTATAGCTCTCTCCAATATTCTCGCAACATTGAGGCTAGGGGTACCCACAACCTGGATCTCTGGCATGGCAGGGTTTGCTAGGGGAGCCACTAGGTTAAATATAGTTCTTATACCTAGCTTCTTCCTCACTGAGGCCACTGTCTTAAGGGCTCTATGGTATATGGGTGCATAGAGATAAACGAAGCCCTCTTTCTCCAGCATCTCCTCAGCTATGTCTACACTATGCTCTATTGGATATCCCAGGGCTTCCATAAGATCTGCTGAGCCAAAGATGCTCGAAAACCCCCTATTTCCATGCTTAGCAACAGGGATGCCTATGGAGGATACTACTATAGAGGCCAGGGTCGACACATTGATCGTGTTGAGCCCATCTCCGCCTGTACCAACTATATCTAAAGCCCCTCTAGATCTTATCTTCAACATATACTCTCTAAGAGCCCTTAGAAACCCCCTTATCTCCTCAGGCTCTTCCCCCTTAACCCTAAGCCCCATTAATATAGCAGACACCTCGATGGGATCTATAGATCCTCTCAGCATGTCTAGGCAAGCATTGTAGGCCTCCTCCTCTGTAAGCCCCCTTCTCTCTGCAAGCTTAGATATTAAACTGGACATCTAAACCACCCCGTAGAAGTCCTCATCGTAGAGACCATGACCACTTAGGTTTAGCAATATCGTGACCTCCTTATTTCTTCTCCTAGCCTCCATAGCCTCATGGATAGTCGCTGCTATCGCATGGGCACTCTCAGGTGCTGGTAGTATTCCTTCTGCTTTGTAGAATAGGAGGCCAGCCTCTCTTGCTTCCTCAGGCGAATATGATCTAGGTTCTATTAGCCCCTCCCTCAGCAATATAGATATACTCGAGGCGACACCATGGTATCTGAGCCCGGCAGCTCTTACAGAAGGCGGCTTGAAATCTTTGCCGAGCGTGTACATCTTTATCATGGGCAGTATACCTGTGCTATCGGGATGCTCGTATCTATAGATACCCTTAGTCATTTTGGGTATAAGGCTACTCTCGGAAGCAATCACCCTCGGAGGCTTCTCACCTCTTCTGAAGGCCTCTCCGAGGAATGGATATACTAGTCCGGCTAGATTGGAGCCTCCGCCGACACATGCTATGAGGATATCTGGATCATCGCCTAGTCTCTTCATCTGATCCATAGCCTCTAATCCAATTACCGTTTGATGGATCAACACATATTCCATGACGCTGCCAGGTATATACCTCCTGGTGCTTGGATCGCTTAGCACATATTCAACAGCCTCGCTTATAGCTACCCCTAGACTACCTGGGTGCTCTCTATCGATCTCCAGAACAGATCTACCTGTCTTTGTGATCATTGATGGGCTTGGGTAGACTTCAGCACCGTTTTCTAGCATAAGGCTCAGCCTCTTCTTCTTGGTGGCATAGCTAGATCTAGTCATAAATATATAGGCTCTAACACCCATGAACCTAGATGCCATAGAAACTGCAAGCCCCCACTGCCCTGCACCGGTCTCGGTAACTACCTCTCTATATCCCTCTCTATGAGCGTAGTAAACCTGGGCCACAGCCGTATTAAGCTTATGACTACCGCTTGGTAGAGCCCCTTCAAACTTGTAGTAAATCTTTGCAGGAGTCCCGAGGATCTCTTCAAACCTCTTAGCCCTTTTAAGTGGTGTTGGTCTTCCAATCCTCGCATATATATTCCTAACATCTTCCGGGATCTCTATATATCTCTCGAACGTGAACTCCTGATCTATGAGTGTGTGGGGCAAGATCTCTCTTAATCTATCTATTAGAGAGTACTCCGAATCTATAGGATCTATTGGAGGCGGTAGAGGCTTCGGAAGATCTGGTGCTATGTTATACCAGAACTTGGGGATAGATACATTATCCAGATCCAGTAGAACCACCCCTAACAGCTCTGTGGACATCTATAACGAATTCCATGGCTTTGTCCACCCCCTTGGACATTCTCCTCAGGATCTCGGTACCTATAATAGCTATGTCAGCACCACCAGCAAGGATCGTTATAACTCTCTCAACACTATTTATACCAAAGCCAACGGCCAAAGGAGTCCTCCCCTCTAGCAGACTTCTAGCTATTGCTATGTTCCTCAGAACCTGGATCGGTAGGCTTGCACCTGTAGAGGCCTGTAAACCTAGATATATCATGTAGGGATCGTAATCGGGGAGCTCCCTAACCAGGTTATATGGGAATTTAGTAGATATAAAGAAGCAGGGCTTCAATCCATAGCGATTCGATACATCAACATAATGATCCAGATCTTCTGGATATTCTATCAAAAGATCTGGAGCGAGGAGGCATCTAAACCCGAGATCCGATATAACCCTTATAAACTCCTCAAGAACGTCTCTAACATCTGAGTAATAGGCAAGAGCAACCTTATCACATCTATTTCCTGCGAGTACTCTATAACTATCAATAGGGATCTTGTCATAACCCTTACCAATGATCTCTCTATGTGCACGTCTTATGATAGGACCATCGTATATCGGCTTCTCTGTCGGTATCCCTATCTCAATTAGATCAACATATTTACTCACAGCAACGATGAAATCGGCGAAATCAGATGGGCTGGGATAGCCTAGGGGTATATATATACCGAACCTCTTCCCATTCAGATCCATTGGCGCATCTCAAAACCCTCATAAATTGATATAGATAGTAGCTTATAAGCTTTACTCAGATCTAGATCTATCTAAATAGCAAGAGGGGCTAAGTTTTCATTGAGCTTAATATTGTTTGATATCAAATCCTTCCCTATCGGCTTCCCGCCCTCGGGATCCTTTTCATCGGGATCAGCATCGCTGGGCTCCTCCCCCTCGGGTGACCCCAACCCATAGCTTCGCTATATAGAGATCTTAGGTTCATTACTGTGGAGAAACCCCCGCCCCCTAGGGCTGGGAGGGGTTAGTTAGCTTCTTTGGTGGAGGTTCTATGAGAGCTTAATATATTCCAAAATAGGAGAATTAAGGCTGATAGGGATATAGATATCTATGTGATGATCAGGGACGGGACGATCCCAAGTTGCGTTGATATATAGCCGCCGCTCAGAGCTCCTAATGCTGATAACAGGTTATTTATAAAGGATGTTAGGCTTAGGAATGCTGGTAGATATTTCTTCTCCACCCTCTCCTGGTAGATGGTTGTGATGAGTATTGCAGCCTGTGTAGCTGTGTAGTCCTGGATTAGCACTGACCTCCTCCCCGCCCTAAGGGGCGAGGGTTCCCTTTGGGCGGTTCATCGTTCCCCCCATCTATTCGGGTTTACATCTGTCGTTTGAGGGCAGTTGGGTGGTCAGAGATCCCCCAGGAATTACTTTGATCCTTAGCATTTTCAAAGCCCTCTTCCTGATATTTAGTTTTCCTATAACGTTTCTATCTGCTTCGAAGCTGCATTGTGGGCATCTAAGCCTTCTATATCCGTTCTCCTCAAGCTTTGAATCGCATTGTGGGCATTCGCTTGATGTCCCCCCTGGGATCTACTATTGCTAGTGGTGATCCGCGCTTCATAGCCTGCCAGTCTATCCACTTCCCTATTCTCCTGTACCCCATTATGGTGAGCCTCGCCATGTGATCCTTGCTCTTGATCCTTCTCAGGGAGTTTATTAGCCCCGTGAGATCCTCTCTAGCGACTGCATATCTAAGCTTCTTAGCAAGCTCCACGATCTCAAGAGATGTCTTCCTAGCCCAGGCCTCCAATATATTCCTAGACTTCCTATGATAGGATCTTATTCTATTCAGGATCCCTTTTCTCCTCCTCCAAGCAGGATACCTTGGAGAGGAATATTTCTTCTGGAGGCTCTCAGCAAGGAGTTTCCATCTATAGGCTCTATCAATACCCGTGCCTATCTCCTTGTTTATCTTATCATCTCCATAGACTATCCTCCTCTCATTAATGTCTATGGCTATAACATCTCTAGGCTGGTAAGGCTGTGGCTTGGGGATCCTCTTAGAGATCCACAGCATCATCTTATTATCTCTATACACGAGCCTAGCCTCCCTATTATCATACTGATCATACCTCCTGTCCCAGCCAATGATCCTCAGCCTTATCCCTCCTATGTTCTCCACATAGCCTTCTTTAACCCTATATCCCGAGCCTTGGTATAGGAGCATAGATAGCTTCCTAACCCTCGGTCTCCTCCCTTTCTTAGGATTGTTCCTCCACGCATTGGCCTTTACAAGGCATCTCTATAGCAGTCAACAGTAACCCTGGATGGGAGGCCAAACCATTCCCTCAGCTCTCTGTATAGAGCATTATGAACCCTTCCAATGCTCCTCAGATCTAGGCTCAGAATCCTGTTTATTGCATAGTTAAGGGCTACATTGTATCTTCTGAGGAGCTCTATAGCCCTAGGCTCGGGACTAACCATCACCCCTATCGAGATGGTTAGGAACCCCCTACTGCCAGAGGCCATAGAGCCCCTCAAAAAACAAGTACCTGGAAAGCTAGTAAAACCATCCCGCCTTAAAAGGCGAGGCTTTCAGTTTGTAAAGGGCCCCCGAGAGCTCCTATAGGCTAAAACTTAGAGCTCTTGTCTATCTTTACAAACTGAAAGCCTCGTCCCTTCAGGGCGGGGAGAAGTCAGCTTCACACTCTCTGGTATTTATAAGGCTTTGATTAGTGGTTATAGCATTGGAGGGCACGGGTTCGTTGCTTTCTGAGGAGCAGAGGAGGCTTTTTGTGGAGCTCTGGAACCGTGGGGTTAGGTTGGAGGATATAGCTAGGTCTGTTGGGATTCCTGTTAAGAAGGTTAGCTTGTATGCTAGGATTCTAGGCCTTCCTCCTCGTCGTGGGAGTCCGTGGAATAAGAGGATTGGGGATGAGGAGTTAAGGCAGATTATAGAATTGTGGAGTTCTGGTGTCGGAGTGAGGGAGATTGCTAGGCGATTCGGTGTTACGACAGTCACTATACTATCATATCTCAACGCCATGGGTTTAAGGAAGGTTGTACCTCGTAGGAGGTGTCCTAGTATTGAGAGGGAGGAGCTTGAAAGGCTTTGTATGAGTGGGCTATCAGATGTTAGGATAGCCAAGATCTACAATACCACAGAGCGTTGCGTAAGAAGGATTAGAGAGAGGTATGGTATAAGGAAGATGAAGATAAAAAAGACTCCACAAAGGCGTTATAAGAAAGTAGAGGAGATTATGAGAGTACTTGAGATGAAATGCTATACAACTACAAAAGAATTAGCGGAGATGGGCATAAAAATACGCAGAAGGAAAGCCCTAGAAGAGCTAAGAAAAAAAGCGGAGAACATTGTAATATTTAAACTAGAGCGAACCTCAACCACAAAATACACAATACTACACTCAAGGCTAGCACGTATCACAATAATATACCTACGAGGATGCGAGGATAAGGTGGTGAGATTCATAGTGGATAACATAGTAGATAAAAACATACCGCCAGCATCAATCAAAAGCCTATTAAAAAGAAACGGAGCACCACTAGAACTAATACAAGCAGTATACAGCCACATAAAACAACTCCACTCAACACAAAGCAAAGAGCGTCCATAGACTTAGAAAGCTATCTAAAGGATATCTCTTCCTGCCCTTCTAGGGCTGGGCTACAAACCTCTGGGTCTCGGGTGTTAGCCCTCCGGTGGGGGTTTAATGGTTTAACACCATTGTATGTCACCAAATAGCTCTCAATCTTCCTCGCTATCCTTATCCTGTATCCCGGTCTTCTCGCTGTGATAGCATTATTGGATATCCTATGTATAGCTTCCTAACTCCTCTATCATAGAGCTCATCTGCTAGAAACCTAGTAGCTGATATGTATAGATGCCTGAGCCTCCTATCCCTCTTATACATAGCATCTAGATATCTCTCGAGGTAGTAGATCCATGTCGATATACCAAGCCTCCTCAGCATGTCTCTTATAGATTGGTATGTAGCTATCTCCCTCTTCCATCAATAGTACTCAGACTTGATAGATCCTCCTTTGACAATCAATGCTGATCCTTCCGAGATTATTACTGCGAATAGGTTGTTAAGCCCCATAGCGATGAATACCTCCTTATCCCCTATGGGATCCCTCTGCTTGATAGATCTAGGGTTTATAACCATACCCTTTTTATCCCTGTAGTTAGGTTTTACATAGCCTCTCTTGTTAGACTTAGGTGGCTCCTCGCCAACCTCTATTGGTATGTATGCCTGCCACCTACCAGCCTCATATACTATTTCAAGCCTTCCCTGCTTACCCTCCTACTTGTTCCTGCCAACATATTTTATCTTGAGATCGAAGTCTTCGAGGACTAGATAGCCCTCATTCTCGCTGATAGGCTCTAGATGGTATCTATCGTTCTTAATCATCATATGTATTCTCTTCTTACCAGTCTCTCTGTCCTTCTAATAGCCTGGTGGAGATAACTTCCTAATGAATGGTGGTAACCTACCCTGCTTTTTATGCTTTAGGAGCTCGAAGAAAGCGTTCTAAGCCTCGTCATTCTTATTAATGACTTGACAGCATTAACACCCAGCATCTCCCTATACTTATGATAATATCTCTTGTTGATCTCATCCCTCTTCCCAGGCGACAGCTTATCCCTGAGGAATGCCTGGCTCTTCTCATAGTTAAGCTCATTCCATAGCCTTGCACATGCCAAGCCAATATCGAATAGCGTTTCTTGCTCATATCTATTCGGGAATAGAGCTACTCTATTGGTTCTCCGCCTGCTCCTTTTCCCTATCAGCTCTCTAAATGCTTAGTGAGAGCCGGGGCCTTTGGCGGGCACACCTCGGGGATTCTCCTGCTGGACATTCTACCAACATATTTGCCCGCCAAGATCCAACTCCATAGAATATAGTGTGGAAGCCTTAAAAACTCGCCCTAAAGGGCGAGGCTTGCCCTGATGTCAATCTCATCGGACCCAGAAAGGATGACACCTGAGACTAGGCAATAGAGACCCCGCTCTTCGGGGCGGGGAGAAGGTTATTTTATATTCTGTCTAGTTGTTAGTGTGATGGGTCCCTATGAAGGCTATTGTAATGACGGGTTATGGGGGGTATGAGGTCCTCGTAGAGAAGGAGGTGGATATTCCTTCTATATCTTCAGGTGAGGTTCTTATAAGGGTTAGGGGATGCGGCATATGCTATAGAGATACCATTGTTAGGAGGGGACAGATGAGGGCCAGGATCCCCGTAATACCTGGACACGAGGTTTCGGGTGAGGTTATAGAGGTGGGTGAGGGCGTATCTGGCTTCTCAAGGGGTGATCTGGTTGCTTCCCTCATATATACATATGATCTCCGTGACCCCAGCTGTTCTGGTGGGAAAGAGAACATATGTAGATCTAGGTCCTCGATTGGAGAGGATAGGGATGGTTGCTACGCGGAGTATATATCGCTTCCCCACTGGGTCTTAGTAAAAGTAGGCTCTTCGGGAGACGCTAAGCCGGAGAGCTATAGCATAGCTGCATGTGTAGTTGGTACAGCGATAAGAGCCCTCAAAACGATCGGAGGGGTCTCGAAGGGTGACAGGGTTCTAATTACAGGTGCCGGAGGGGGTGTTGGGATCCATGCGATACAGGTTGCTAAAGCCCTTGGGGCCCATGTGATCGCCGTAACAAGGAGTGAGGAGAAGGCAAAAATGGTTGAGAAAGCCGGTGCTGACAGGATCATCGTCTACAGAGAGGGTTTTGCTGATGAGATAAGAAGATTAACCGATGGAGAAGGCGTGGATCTAGTGTTTGAAACTGTTGGAGGCCCTACTCTTGATCAGTCTCTCAGATCTGTTAAAAGAGGAGGGAAGATCCTGTTAGTAGGTAATGTAGATCCGTCGCCCCAGAAAATAATTCTAGGCCTTGTGATCCTCAGAGAAATCAATATGCACGGAGTTCATAACTCCACTACAGAGGAGCTTAGAGAAGCTGTCGAAATGATTAGAAGGGGCCTAGTTAGACCTATAATAAGGCCTTTACCCCTAGATGAGGAGGAGGTAAGAAGTGCTCATAAGAGTCTTGAATCAGCAAGCTCTATTGGTAGATACGTTATAAAACTATAGAGAGAAAAACTAATTAGGATAAAAACATAAATAAGGTAGTGGAGCCGCCGTAGCTCAGCTGGTAGAGCGCCGGCCTCGTACGGTAGAGTCTCTCTGAAGTCGCTGGGAGAGCCGGTGGTCGCGGGTTCAAATCCCGCCGGCGGCTCTAGCAAGACCGCTATAGAGGTATCCATTCTTACTACGAGCAGCACTATTCAGAGGCCCTCGCAGCGAAGGTCTGGCTATGTTGATTAGGTGCTTGAGTTGGTATCGAGGGTTAAGTAGCTAAGCTAAAAGGATATAAAGATATATTGTGTTGCTATAACTATATTTGAAGGGTATTCTAATGGTGTCTATCGATCTTGGAGCTGGGCTCGGATGTATCTCGATCCACGATACTGAGGAGAAGATCACACCGTCGAAACCTTTTTCAGCAGTGCTCGAGGTTGAGGAGGGTGTCGGGGTTACCTCTAAGGCTATTCTACTGATCTCTGTGAGGTCTCTGAGGAGCATATATAACTCTAGGCTGAGAATCTCTGTTAACGGATTCAATATATCGAGAATCGCTAAACCCGTAGGCGAGCTTCTATATAAGGGTGAATATCATTCTATATTCACCTATGATCTAATGCCTATATGGGGAATGATAGCTGGCAGGGCTGAAGTGGAAGTCGATTCAAAAGATCACGAGATATACGTTGATAACGTCTCTCTAGCAACGATTCACAGGCTGGGAAGCGCTGATGATGGATATAGCAGCAACTCCATATATATAGGTCCATATGTATTTAGCAACGCCGAGAGGATCTATATAAAGGCTAGAAGCTTTAAGGGAGGAGACATAGTGGTTAGAGGTGTTGCATTACCTAGGGGAAGATCCCAAGCATATATAGATCTGAGTCTTAGCAATAACAACACAGCTAGGAGAATCTCTATATATACTCCAACAGAGGTGTATTTAAAATTATCAAATGCCGAGGTAGATGGCGAGGAGGAGATCGAGTTAAGAGTTGTGTGTGAAGCTTCTGACTGCACCGCGAAGATACCTTGGATCTTTGTAGCCTCTAGCAAGATTAAGAGTCCTGACTATATTATAAAAAACATATCTCTATCCAATAGCAGAGAGAACTTGATCCTTGAACTTGAGAATCTAGGCGATATAGACGCTAACGAACTCGTCGCTATAGCTATATGGAAGGGAAACGTGGTTGGAAGATCGGTTGTTAAGCCGAGTAGAAGGTGTGAAATAGTTCTATCTATCACGTCAAAGGGAATCCTTAAGGATAGTGAATTGAAGGGATCCCCAATAATAGTGAGGGTTATATGGAAGTGGTCTGGAAGAGTTGAGGAGAGGGAGAAAGTATTGCCCATAGATTCGTTAAGGTTGTCAAATATATCTCGGACTTGAGATATAATTAAGAGGTAAACTACTGTAATAATGCTAATGGCTATCTCTTATGAAGGTTGAGGATCTAGATACGGATAAGGGGTATATGAAGCTGAGGATCGAGAGTGGGGATGATCTCTGGATACTTTCCATGTTAGTGGAGGAGGGCGATATAGTATCTTCTAAAACTACTAGAGACGTTAGCATCGAAGGATCAGCGAAGAGGAGAATACCCATGACCCTCGCGATAAGGGTCATTGCAACAGAGTTCCAACCCTTCTCTGGCAGGCTCAGGATAAAAGGTATAATTGTCGAGGGGCCCGAGGAATACGGTCTCAGAGGTTCTCACCACACACTATCGATCGATGTAGGGATGAGCATCGAGATCCTTAAGAGGGGTGAGAAGATAGATGAGAAGATTTTGAAGAAAATCCTCAAGCTATCCAGCAGATCTCGAGCCCTGATCATGGCTCTAGATCATGAGGAATATGCTATAGCCCTTCTCCAGGACCAGGGTGTTAGATATCTCGATGAGGGGTATATAACGAGTCCGAGCAAGAGAGATCCTAGGTCCTATAGGAAATACGAAGAAGATCTTTCGAAGCTGGTTGAAAGAACACAGGCATTGATAAAGGATACCAAGGTTCCGGTGGTCGTTATCGCATCCCCAGCACAGATGGCATCGGCCGTTGCTGATGAGATCAGAGGCAAAGAACCTCAGGTGAGGATCATTATTGATAGCGTCTCAATGGGAGGCAGGGCAGGGGTTGAAGAGGTTTTGAGGAGAGATACTATTAGAATGGTTTTAAGCGAGCTATCCGCTATAGAGGCTGAAGAGCTCTTAAGAGAATATCTAGAAACCATCAGCAGGGATCCTTCATATGTGGCCACAGGCCTTGAAAAGGTTTATGAGGCATCTAGGTTAGGAGCTATTAAGAAGGCAGCAATTCTTGAGGAGCTTCTAAGAGGGGATAGAGAGATTAGAAAACTCGTTAACGAGATCTTCTCATCATCTTTTGAAAAGGGTTATGATGTAATAATAACTCCGCAGGAGAGTCCAGCAGGCAATAAGATCAGGTTGTTAGGGGGAGCCATAGCGATCCTCAGATTCCCGATTGAATATGGAGAGTATGGTGCTCAATAGCCGAGATTTTGAGAAAATATAGGTCCCCACATATATATTATTGGTCGCCCGTCTTGTCAGAGGTAGCGATCGCTGGGATGGGCTATGAGGGCTTCACGAGGTCTAGCGAGCATCTGTCTTTCAGGGAGATGGTTTTCCACGCAGCTCTGAGGGCTTATGAGGATGCCGGGGGCATAGATCCCAGGAGGGATGTGGATGCCTTTATATCGTGTCAGGAGGATTTCTGGGAAGGTGTCTCTATATCGGATGAGTTTGCACCAGACCAGCTGGGAGCTGTTCTAAAGCCTCTATACACTGTATCTGGGGATGGGCTCCACTGCTTAGCAAACGCCTATATGATGATAAAATCTGGTATCGCGGACATAGTTGTGATCGAATCCCACGGAAAGCCTAGCGAGATCACGACTATGGAGAATATCATATGGTTCTCAACAGATCCTATATATGTTAGGCCTCTTAAGATACCCAACCCCCACGCTCTCCAGGCAATAGAGGCGAGGATCTATATGGAGTCTAGGAAAATATCTAAAGAGGATCTGGGTCTATATGTAGTGCAAACCAAGGCCAATTCTCTTCTAAGCTCGAGGGCTCCATACTCCTACAAGCTAACCCTTGATGACTATTTGTCCTCGGACTACATAGCGGATCCTCTCAATACCCACGACATAGCCCCATACAGTGATGCAGCAATAGTGGCAATAATAGTGAGCGGAGATGTCGCTAGGGATCTTACCGATGTCCCTGTGTGGATTAGAGGAATAGGCTGGGCTACTGAGGCCTCGACAATACAGCTGAGATCTATGGAGAAAGATATAGCTACCAGAATAGCGTCTGATATGGCCTATAGAGGCGCAGGCATAGAGGATCCTAGGAGAGAGATAGACTTTGCTGAGATCGATGAGAGGTATAGCTATAAGGCTCTTCAGGCAATAGAGGCAATGAGGATCTCGACTGGAGAGACCATAGCTAGTGATCTTAGAAGCGGGCTCTTCTCAAGATCAGGCTCGCTGCCAATCAACCCTGGTGGAGGAGCCCTTAGCGAGGGATTGCCTCTAGAGGCTCATGGCCTAGCACGGCTTCTGTCGGCTTATGAGCAGCTTACAGGAAGGTCTGGAAGAGCCCAGCTAAGTGGGGTGGAAAGAGCTGTGGTTCAGGGTTGGAGGGGTATTGGGACATCGAGCTCCGTAGTGACCGTGTTATCGAGGTGATTGTATGAAGACCAATATATATATTAAAAAAAGAGTCGCAGTGATAGGGGCTGGAACGACGCTATTTAGGAGAAGGATGCTTGAGACGCCTCAAGAGCTGGCATGGATTGCTGCTAGAAGAGCCCTCGATCAAGCAGGGTTGGAGATAAGCGATATAGATTGCGTAGTTAGCGGAAGCGCTCCAGACGCTTTTGACGGCGTGCATCTCAAAGGAGAGTATTACTCGGAGGGTGCTGGGGCTATCAGGAAACCCCATGTAAGGGTATTTGTTGGAGGTGGCACAGGAGTCTTTGTTCCAATAGCGGCTTGGTGGCATGTAGCATCAGGGCTGTGTAGAAGGGTCTTAGTTGTTGCCGAGGAGAAGATGAGCAGTGCAGCAGATCCGCATCCACAGGCTGTGTTTAGGCATATATGGGATCCCATTATGGAGAAGCCTTTGAACCCCAACCTAATCTGGATCTTTGCTCTCGAGATGCATAGATATATGCATAAATGTGGCGTTAAAAAGGAGGATATAGCACTTGTATCTGTTAAAAACAAGAGAAACGCCCTCGATAATCCCTATGCTCAGGCCGCTGCCAACATAACAGTGGAAGATGTTCTTAATAGTGAGCTCCTAGTATATCCGGTTAACAGGCTCGACATATCGCCTGTAAGTGATGGTGCTGCAGCCCTCGTAATGGTCTCTGAAGAGTGGGCTAGAAGGCTAACAGACACACCTATATGGGTCGATGGCATAGGCTTCACTCTCGACACAGCTTACTGGACCAATAGGGAGCTATCATATCCCGTATATCTCAAGAACGCTGCCGAGATGGCCTATAGAATGGCTGGGATCGAGAGACCGGCTAAGGATATAGATGTCGCGGAGCCCTACGACCCCTTCGACTATAAAGAGCTACACCACCTCGAGGGCCTGGGACTAGCTCCTAGATGCAAGGCTGCTGAGATGACTAGAGAGGGCGTTACACAGAGAGACGGGGATCTCCCAGTATGCCCCGGTGGAGGGCTTCTAGGTGTTGGCAACCCCATAGCTGCTGCCGGACTCATGAAAGTTGCAGAGATCTTCTGGCAGCTCAGGGGAGAGGCTGGGAAGAGACAGGTTAAGAAGAGCGTGACCACAGGCTTAGCACAGGCTTGGGGTGATCTGATGCAAGTTGGAACTGTGATTATTCTAAGGAGGTGATAATATGTCGTCCTATGTGAGGGGCGGAACACCTCTTAGAGATGAGGAGTTCAGAACAATTATAAAGGAGATAGAGAGCCCCAGAGCTAGGTATAACATGGCTGCTGGAGTAGCGTATAGCAAGTTCTTAGAAGGGCTTAAAAGGGGTGAGATACTGGGAACCCTATGTCCAGGTTGTAGGCTGGTCCATATACCTCCGAAGATATATTGCCCCTACTGCTTTAGATATCTGACCAAGTGGGTTAGGGCAAGCGATGAGGGTAAGGTGGTTACAGCCGTTATTAGCTATCTCTCAGCAGAGCTCGAGAGACTGGAGAAGCCAGAGATAATAGGGGTTATAAGGCTTGATGTTCCAGGACATAGATTCACGAGCTATAGATTCCCGGGTCTTCTCCACAGGATCTGCGGTGCTAGCGAGGATGACGTTAAAACCCAAAGGATCTTTGATGCAAGGGTTAAGGCCAGATGGCTCCCACCGGAGAAAAGGACAGGATCTATAACTGATATAGAGTGTTTCGAGGTGATCTGGGGATGAGCACCGATGGCAAGCCATATATTAAGGATATAGAGATGGAGATAAAGGCATATCACTATACACCAGGACCCCTGGGACTTAGATGGTTAGAGGGGCTTAAGAGAGGATCTATATTAGCAGCCTCCTGCGATAGATGCTGTTATAAATACATACCTCCGAAGATATATTGCCCAAGATGCTTCCACGAGGTAAACAGTTTAATAGAGGTTAGTGGAAAGCCCTATCTAGCAGGGTTTAGCGTGATATATAGAGACTTTAGCGGAAAACAGTTGGAAGAGCCGGTGATAATCGGCCTCATAAGGTTTGAAGGGGTAGAAGGAGGGCTGATCCACTATATAAGGGCTCCGCTAGAGAAGCTCTCAATAGGAATAAAGCTGGAGCCTGTGTTCAGGAGTGAGAGAAGAGGGTCTATAACTGATATAGAGTACTTCAGACCTGCATAGCTATTAGCGCCTAGAACATATTTTTATCTCTAGTGCAGCAGAATGTTTATAGAATATCTAGCAAGGATACCCACGATCTTTGGGATCCTTGCTATAATAAAAAGATCCCGGGGCTCATATTTCCCGAGGGCTATTCTGAGCATCAGATCCTCGGGGATGCTTCTAAGAAACTCTCCCCTATCTCTTGGTGACAACTTTAACATTAGATCAAGGATTCTTCTCTGCATCTTCATAGCTCTAGCGATTCTAAGCTTCTGAAGCTCATCAATATATGAAGTACCCCTATCAATGCTTCTGAAAAGGGCTATAGAGCTCCATATAGATGGCCTAATACCCTCTCCTGTAGCAGGTAAGACAGAGCCTATAGCCTCGCCGACGTAATATGGGTCTCTAGTCTCTGCTAGATCCAGGTCTACCCCAGACACGGTTACTTCTGCGCCCTCCCTTTTAACGACCTCTCCCTTGGAGATATCGGGTCTCTTTTTTATAACATTTTTCAAGATCTTTTCAAGGGTTTCTCTATTTGCGAAACCGCCAACACCAATCCTAGCGATCTTCTCTCCTTCCGGAAAGATCCACGCGTATCCAACTAGATCAGAGTAGAACCTAAGCTCAGGTATCTCGGGCTCCTCGATCGTTGGAGCTCTTACAATAGCTTGGATAGCCAGGATCCTCTCAAGCTCCTTTGGCTGTGAAACAAATCCTCCGGCTATGACTACTATATCGTATCTCCTCTCCCCATTCCTACCCCTTATAACCCCCTTACCCATGTATCTTGCAGGAGACCCTAGCTCCACATCAATGCCCTGGGAAAGTCTGTTTAGATATTCTTCCTTATCGACTATATACCCCAAGATTCTATTCCTGCTATGAAATAGGATCTCATCATCTAGATATACATTATATCCACTATAGCTCCAAATAGAAGCTCTAACAGCTTCTAAGAAGACCCCGTGCTCAGCCTCCTCGGGATCCAGTACAGGAAATCCCCAGCCACATGGCTTGACCGCGAATCTATTGTGGGCCTCATATACATATACATTGTATCCTCTCTCTGATAATATTCTTGCAAGGGCAAGGCCGGATGGCCCAGCACCTATAATCCCTACTTTCAAATAGCTAGCCCATATTCTATATACGTGGAACATTTTATTTTCCATAGCCTCAAGAAACTGTTTTGGGTTTCATATCTATTTATAAGGGTTGATATATAGTCTTTTTATGGAGCGATTTTGCTGAGGTCTAATGAGGTTTGCCAGATCCTTGAGCTTGTGAGATCATACTCTGTACCTATCAGGGATGATAGGGTTAGGGGGCTGATAACATGGTATGTCAAGGCTCTACAGAATGCTATAGATATGATCTGGGATAATATTGAGTGGAGATATTGCTTCCCAGAGCTTGTTAGAAAAGGTAAAAAGCTGGTCGTGATCAGAGGTTTGAAGGTGAGGATCCCAATAATTCCGAGGAACAGGGCTTTCAAGAAACGCCTTAGAGACATGCTTATGAAGAATAATCCCTACGCTGCACACTGGGTAGATGCTGTTATCAGAACAGCCTATTCGATTATGGAGAATTGGAGGAGGAGGTATCTGAGGGGGAGGGCTAGGAAGGTAAAGCCGAGGGTTAGGAGGAGATTCGCTAGGTGTAAGACAACGCTTATGAAGATAGATTATCAGGCTAAGACCATAAGGATAACTCTAAAACCATGGGAATACTTAACTATATCCTGGAGATCAACATGGTTCGAACACAGGGTTAGAGGCTGGACTGTGGGTGAGGTTATAATCAAGGACGATAGAGTAGTTATCCCCTTCAAAAGCTCTGAGGAGATCTATGTTAGAAGGGTCATTGGATGGGATAGCAATGAGCTTTCATTGGATGGCTACGAGCCTAGTATAGGATTTATACATGTAGATCTAAAGCCTCTCCAGAGCATTAAGATCACTTATGAGCGTAAAAAGGCTATAGCACAGAGGAAGGGTAGAAGAGAATTATATGAGAAGTATGTTAGAAGGGAGAGGAATAGGGAGAAGGACTTTATAAACAAGCTCTCAGCAGGCTTGAGAATGCTATTCCCAAATACTATCCACGTCTTCGAGGATCTTGATAAGGAGGATCTCGTTAGCAGGAAAAGGGCTAAGAATAGGAGGAAGAGGAATGCTAGAACACCCTGGAGGAGGATTCATAGGAGGATGTCAGAGGTAGCATTAACAGCTCATGTAGATCCTAGCAACACATCCAGAGAATGCCCCAGATGCGGGTATGTCGTGGAGACCCAAGAGGGGCAGATCTTCGAATGCCCAAGATGTGGATTAAAAATGAACAGACATAAGGTTGCATCTATAAACATTAGGAGAAGATATCTAGAAGGCAAGAGGGGAAAGAAGAGGAGAGCCAGGATGCAGGGGTTTCCCCACAGCAATGAACCAGAGATCTCAATGAAGGTGGAGCTGTGGGTCGGGGTCACCCCGAACGGGAGGAGCCCAGTGATATGGATCCCGATGAAAAGGGATCTTGAGGGCGATGAAGCCAAGGGAAGAGGGCTTAAACAAGCCCAATGAAACCCGAACCCCGTATTCCCATGGCAAGGTGTTTTCTGCTAGCAGGAATAGGATCATCAGGATATACTGAAAAGGGCTAAATCCTAATCTCTTGATTGCTTTAGATCCGCGATTCTCTGAGACGTTGAACCATAGAGAGTATTAAGCTCATTATTATGTATTATACTGGTCCCCTTGTATGGTTAGTGGAAGATGTGCGAGGTATTTGTTTGAAAATATAGATGAGGTGGCTAATATGGTTAAGGGATCTAGATATATATTCTTATTCCTCGATTATGACGGGACTCTTTCTCCAATCCCTAGGAGAAAAATAGTACTGGAAAGATCTTTGAGTCCCTATACAAAGGGTCTCTTGGCTGGCTTGTCTAGTAGTCAGAGGATCAGGGTATCTATAGTTAGTGGAAGATCTGTAGAGGCTCTGAAGAGGATGATCGGTTTAGACGGTATATATTATATAGGTGCACACGGGCATGTGATAGAAGGCCCTGGGATCAGGTTCAGTCATTGTGTAGCTGAGGAGTTCGCAGGTTTAGTTAGGAAGCTTCTCTCCGAAATAGGCGATAAGATCCTGGGCCTCGGTGCTGTGATAGAGGATAAAGGAACCACGTTCTCAATTCATTATAGAGGGATTGGAAAGAGGGAAGTCGATATGCTCCGATCGATATTAGCCGACATCTCTTCGAAATACCATGGTTTAAAAATTAAGAGGGGTAAACGCATATTTGAGGTGTTGCCAGACACTGGGTGGGATAAGGGGAAAGCTGTTGGATATATGATAGCCATGTTGAGTGCCAGATTAGGGGAGGGTCTTCCTATCTATATTGGTGATGATGTTTCTGATGAGAGTGCATTTAAAGCTGTAAGTAGTAGTGGGGTATCTATAAGGGTTGGCTCTTCCTGCAGGACTAATGCCCAGTACTATGTTAAGGATGTTAATGATGTTGAGAAGCTCTTGGCCTGGCTAAAAAATGTTGGGGAAGAGAAAACATTTATCCCTAGATCTTAGATACCTGCTAGCAGATCATCTCTCGTTAATAGGAACATACTTCCTATCCAGCTCTCCAACATAGTAGTCTAGAGGCCTTATTAACCTATTATCCTCAGTATACTCGATAACCTTTGCAGTCCATCCAACAGTTCTTGAAACTGCAAAGACAGCGGTGAAGAACTCCGGAGGTATTTTCAGCGCTGTATATGCTATTGGAGTATAGAAATCCACGTTCGGTTGTATATCTGTTCTCCCTCTAGACTCAAACTCTCTAAGAGCTACTTCTTCGAGCTTAATCGAGATCCTATATAGCTTCTCAGGCTCGCCTCCATATTTATTAGCTATCTCTGCATCCAGTTCCTTCATGATCCTTGCTCTAGGATCGTAGGATTTATATACCCTGTGGCCCATACCCATAATCCTTCTCTTGGCCTTGAGGGCCTCCCTAACCCATTGATCAACATTCTCCGGCTCTCCTATCTCTTTAAACTGATAGTACGCTGCTTCAGCAGCACCTCCGTGAAGAGGCCCCTTAAGCGCGGCTATCCCCGACACAACAGCCGAGTATATATCGGAGAGCGTTGATGCAGTGACTATAGAGGAAAACGATGATGCATTCATACCGTGCTCTGCGTGCAATATGAAGATCGTGTCCATAACCTTAGCCTCGAACTCTGTGGGGATCTTTCCATGGAGCATGTATAAGAAGTTCTCAGCATGTCTTAGATCCTCACGAGGCTCTATAGGATCTAACCCCCTTGAAAGCCTATATATAGAGGCAACGATCGTGGGCACCCTTGCAAGCAATCTAATAGCCTTCCTAATATTAGCCTCCCTACCTATCAAATTCAGCTCAGGATCAAATATAGCTAGGTACGAAACAGCTGTCCTAAGTATATCCATTGGGTGAGCCCTTCTTAAAGCCATTCTCCTAATGAGCTCAACCACATCATGAGGAATAGTCCTCGACCCAGATAGAAATCCTTTGAATAACTCGAATTCTTCCTTCTTAGGCAGTCTATAGAAGTAGAGTAGGAACGCAACTTCTTCATAACTCGAGAAAGCCACAAGATCTTCTATCCTATAGCCGACATAATATAGGCGAGAGTTAAGCCCATCTATATAACTAAGCTTGGTCTCAGAGACATACACACCCTCAAGACCCTTGAGAATCTGGGGTTTCGAGGCTAAGATTACCACCCAAGATAGTATATCCTGTTATAAATAAAAATTTATTTATTATGAACACTCCACTCTCTATTCATATCCATCCCTATCTATGCACATATATTTATATCCTAGTATATCTATCTTCATATATATTTATATCCATACCATATATACTTATAATTACCATCGCACTATGTCCTACTAACATTAAATACAAAGTTTATCCAATAACAATAAATCTAATCCAACTTCTCCTTAGCTCTCAAAGGCGAGGATTCTCCTTCTTCAAGAGCTGTTATACCCCTGCTGATTGGAGGCTCAAGAATGGGAGCATAAAGATTAGAACCCAAGGGAGTGAATAAAGCTGAGGTATAGGGATAATAAGCAGTTACATAGATACCTCTACAGTGCAGTGGGTGGTGTCTATCGAACAAGCTATAGCTTAAGCCCTGTAGGAGAAAGCGCATCTCTATAGCAGTCAAGGGCTATCCTAGATGAGAGCCCAAACCATTCTCTCAACTCTCTGTATAGAGCATTGTGAACCCCTAATACTCCTCAGACAAGGCTCAGGATCCTGTTTATAGCATAGTTGAGAGCTATATTGTATCTCCTGAGGAGCTCTACAGCCTACGGCTTAGGACTAACCATCATTCCAATCGAGAGGGCTAGCACCCTCCTCATCGCCAGAGGCCATAAAGCCCTTCCAAACACAATTAAGATCTTAAAAGCCAATAAAACCATCCCCGCCTTAAAAAACGAGGCTTTCAGTTGTAAACCGTTATGATCGAAGATCTTCATTTATCCCGTAAGCATGGCTGTGAGCTTACCCCGCCATAAATGGCAGGGCTTTCTGTTTCATTGCCTCGCCATGTCCGTAGCCATTGGCTATGGGTAGGGGGTGGAGCTCCACAGGCACCAAGGGTGGCTCCCACCCCGCACTCCTAAGAATATTTAGGGAGGCGTTGTAATCTCTATTCGTGGTCAAGCCGCACTTTGGGCATGTGAATATGTGGTCTGCTAGGGATAGGTCTTCCTTCACAAATCCGCACCCCACACAGGTCTTTGAGGTCATGGCTGGATTGACAACCTCAGAGTTTTCCCATACTTCTCCAGCTGGTGCCTCAGGATCTCCTTCAGCTCGTGGAAGGCGACATCATATAGCCCTCGCCTCAAAATCCTCTCTGATTTCCCTATTAATTGCCTAACATCAATATCCTCCATAACGACGATATCATAGTGCTCGGTGAACCACTTACCCAGCTTCATGTATATGTCTCTTCTGAGGTTCTTCAGGTGCTTATAGGCCCTTGCTGGCTTGATCCTTGCTTTGAACCAGTTTTTAGAGAGATGCTTCTTCCTTGAGAGCTTTCTGTGCAGCCTCCTCACCTTATTGGGTGCCCTCTCATAAGGTCTCGGATTAGGGAAGTAGTATCCATCGGATGTTGCTATGAGCCTCTCAATCTCAGCATCGATAGCAACAACCCTATTGTATTAGAGAACTTATTGAAATCATAGCCCTCAACAACGAACGAGATATATATCTCCTCAGAGGGCATTAACTTAACCACCACTCTCTTTACCTTGTTAGGTGGGAAGCCTCTATGAACAATAACCTTGAAAACCCCTAGCTTAGATAATCTCAGAGGCATGAGCTTCTTCCTATTCTTCTTACTCCTCGTCCTTATTTCTTTGACCCTGGGTATCTCCCCTTTTTGTGGATAGACCAGGCTGCGATATTTATGGGACTTCTTCTCCCAGGGAACCTTGCTAAGCCGTTGAGAAAACCTCTGCCCAGCCTCGTAGAAGCGATCCCCAATCTGCTGCACCATCTGCGAATAGATCTGCTAATAATCCCTATCACGCTTCCTTAGATCTAGTGCTAGTTGCCTCAACTCTGTCGGTGTTAGCCCCTTTCATCTCTTTAGTAGAAGTATATGTCTGCCCACCGCAAGGTGTTATAGATCTCACATGCTAGAATCAGCTGGGCCTTTAACGCTCCCAATGTCTGCCTATCAGTATATGCCCTATACCTAAACCCTACGGTGGGCATCAACCAAGATATTGCACAGGGGTTTAAAAGCAGAATATTCCCGCCTCAGAGAGGCGAGGTTTTCAGTTATAAGTTCGATAAGCCTCACATTCAGGTTTATGGCAGGGAGGCAGTGGCTGTCTCTACGCTATCTAATAGAAGTACTGGGGTTTTTCGGAGGATCTTACAATATCTGGTCGATCGTCGTCGAATCTCCACCTTCCGCTCCCAATACCCAGGATCACTATTCCAAGCTCTTCGCTCAGCTTGTCGTTTAAAATAACCTCCTCCTCTACATGGGACAATATGGCGTCAGAGAGCACAGGTCCTCTAACCCTGTCCCCTGTGATCACATACACCTCAAGAGCTTCCGGCACCAGGTAGTTCCTGATAGGGCCTCCAGCAGTTCCCAGCTCTACTAGATAGGAGTCTAGCGGAGGCGGCCACAGATCAAGGCGCTTGGCCAGCGCAATTGGCATGAGGACCTGGGGTTTCTCTGTCTCAAAGCCTGAGTTGACCAGGGCAACAACATCCTCAACCCTGCCACTTCTTCTAGACCTAGCCCTAATCCTAATCCTCACGGCCAACAGAAGCACCTAAAACCCTCAAAATCTTGATACGCCCAACCCTTCTCCTCCTCACATAGATGTGACCCACCCTGCCTATTCTCTTGTAGTTTCTTTCTATAGTTTCCATGTATGATGTCAGAGGTCTCATCCCCCAGGATATCTCTTGTAGTTTCTTTCTATAGTTTCTGATCTATTAGTTGTTTATGGGGTATATAAGTGCTACTAATTTGAATGATCTACATGAAAATTCTCCGGGAGAAGCCCCCAAGGATCAGGGAATCTTCATTACTATTTTTATTTATTCTTTTAGTAAGCCGTAGTGGCACGTGTCCAAAGCCTGTGGCTCTTCCTGTTCCTGTGCCATATGTTCTTAGGAGTGTTACTGCTTTTGATATTATTTTTATGGTGTCTATGTTGTTTCTTCCCATTACCTCCTGTGCTCTTTCTAGTATTGTTTTTAACCTCTTTTTTAGACCTCTTCAACAGCCCTACAGCTTTAATAAGTATATCCTTGAGTTCCAAGAGTAACTTGTACTCCCACATAATCTCATACTCCAGAAGAGAAGTGAAATAAGGTATCTATTCACGCTCTAATCTCTACTTTAATCTCTACAGAGACTTTGTTGAATTTTCTGAAGAAGATTATATCTTGTTGCGTTATATATAGATTGTTATATAGGCATGACATCTCCCCGCCCTGAAAGGCAAGGCCTGCCCCTGTTGTCAGCTGGGTGCTTGTTATAAGGCACCAACACAATGATATAATGATGATCTTTGGGTAGATATAGACTCGATCCTGAATGGTGCGAGAAAGCAGATGTATTCCTCGAAGACGCTGCCAGACATCTTAGTGAGGGCCACTACTGGCTAGTCTGTTTTGAGGCGCACCAGGCAGCAGAGATATACCTCAAATCCCTAATACTTTCCCTAACAAGCTCATTCCCATATACCCATGATCTAAGTGAGCTCCTAGAGATCCTAGCGAGAATAGGGATCTCTACTGATGAGCCTCTGATGACCGCTGCAGATCTACTGACAACATGAACAAGCCTCGTTCTTTAGGGCGGGGTAAAGCTTTTAAATCTATGAGTACTTTAAAGTATTGTGGAGTATGTGAAGAGGACTAACGTGGTTGAGCTAGTAGTGGGTAAGGAGGAGCATGAGAAGCTGAAGGAACTAGGCGTTACTACAGCTAAATGTTGGAATGAAGTGAATTGGCTAAGGATGCAGCAGTTTAAGAAAGGGGAGTGGGTTGATTTTGCCAAGACAGAGAAGGAGGTATATGAGAAATACAAGCATGTGTTAAAGACTAGTGCACAACAGGTTGCCAGGAAGAACGCTGGGGCTTGGAATGCGTTCTTCACTCAAATTAGGGAGAAGAGGGAGGGGAAGCTTCCCAAGTGGTTCAAGCCAAGACCTCCAGGCTATTGGAAGGATAAAAATGGAAAATACAAGCTAATGATATTCATCAGAAACGATCGTTACGAGGTGGATGAAAATAAGGGGATTATTTATTTGAAGGACTTTAAGCTAGCGTTGAGGTTTAAGGGAGAACTTAAGTGGCGTGGAAAACAAGGTAGGTTAGAGATGATCTATGATGAGGCTAGGAGGGGTTGGTATGCCCACATTCCAGTTGAGGTTGAAAATGAGGTGAAAGTTGAGGGTAGCTTGAGGGCTTCTGTAGATCTAGGGATCGTTAATCTAGCTACAGTCTATGTTGAGGACGGCGATTGGTATATATTCAAGGGCGGCGGTGTTCTATCCCAGTATGAGTACTATAGCAAGAGGATAGCTGTTATCCAGAAAACACTAGCCAGGCATAAGCAGAGAGGAAGTAGGAAATTGAAACTGTTATACGATAAGAGGAGGGGGTTCTTGAGGCATGCTCTGAACAGCATGGTTAGGAGGATAATGAGTGATCTGAAGGAAAAGCGGGTGGGTGAAGTGGTTGTGGGTTATCCTAAAGAGATATCTAGAAATCACGGTAATAAGCTCACTACAAACTTCTGGAACTATAGCTACGTTATCAAGCGTTTCGAGGATGTTGGGGAGGAGCTGGGGATTAAAGTAGTTAAGGTTAATGAGGGATATAGCTCTAAGAAATGCTCCCTGTGCGGGGATGCCCATGAAAATGGGCGGATCAAGCGTGGATTGTTTAAGTGTCCCCGCACAGGGAAAGTGATCAACGCAGATCTGAACGGTGCAATAAACATCCTACATATCCCCGAGTCCCTTGGATCCACGGATGGGGGGCTCTCCGTGGTGAGGGATAGGGGTAATGGGCTGGAGACCCAGCCCGTGGTCTATCGCTGGACGAGCGGAGCGGGGTGGGTTAGAAAACCCACCAGCAATGAAGCAATGAGAATGAAGGCGATAAACCACAAACAATGAACCGCCCAAAGGGAACCCCCACCCCAGGGCGGGGAGAGGTCAGATTATCAAGATATCCAGGCAGGAGAGCAATTAGATATAATCGAGAGAGAGCTAACAGATGTCTCGAGTCTAGTAGGAAGATCGTGGAGTGGGTTAAGAGGCTTGAAGATCCATGAACGGCTACAGAGATAAATATTATAGAGAACTCCGAAAATATGTGGAGGAGTGGGAGCAGAACTTCAGAATATTCATAGGGGAAGTCTGCAAAAGTGGCGTTATAAAATCAATGTTATTAGTGGGTTCTAGAGCGAGAGGTGATCATAGATATTCAAGTGATTTCGATGTAGTAGCGGTCATAAAGAATAGTGATGATCCCCTTGAAATCGCAGCTGTGCTGAGATCACTGGTTAGGGGTCGGTTTCCCCTAGATCTTATAGCTATCCATGAGTCAGAAGTAGAAGATCCACTATATAAGGAGATGCTAAAAACTTCTATAGATCTATGTTCGGAGGGGAGAGACGATACATAGTTGCAGCTATGATAGCTTTTGATTACTATATGACCCCTCCCCTCTCCAGGGGTTTCTATGCTGGGGTCTGGGGTGTTAGCCCTCTGGTAGGGGTTATTAGTTCTGCATCTATGATCACTAAGCTAGGAGTATGCTTCTACGCTGACGTGTTCACTCATCAAAGCCAATTATTATAAATAAATATGCTCTATTCTATGACTGGCCCTATAGAATAGAGCATATTTATTTATTTATAATAATTGGCAGAATCTCTTTTCCTTTGTAATCCACTAATCCTTTATCTGTTATAGCGAATCCGCTTTTCCTTACCGGTAGGGTAAGAGTTAGGAGTCTTTTAAGTGGGGCTCTAAATCCGAGTTCTGTTAGCTTCTCCTTGAATCTCTCCAGCTCTTCAGCTATATCCGGATCTGAAGTCATTAAACCGTAGAATGGCAGGGGTACTTGTGACATGATATTCCCATTATCAGCTAAACATAAGCCTCCACCTGTTTTCGTAATTTCTTCCAGACATGCTAAAGAGCTTTTTACATCGACGCTAATAATTAGTATGTTATGTGAGTCATGTGAAATACTGGATACGAATGCCCCTGTCTTAATACCTGTCTTTGTAATTAAACCTTTGGAGATATTGCCTGTCTTCCCATGCCTCTCAATGATATTTATCCATGCAATATCTTTGTCAGGGTTGCTTAGGATCACGTGGTTATCAACCTCAACCTTCACGATCTCAATAATTCCATTAACATTCAGCGCACGGGCAGTGATTAAGCCTCTTTCTATGGGGGCTGTAGGGAGAAGAGCCTCTGCATTGACTGTTTTCTTTATTTTTATAGTATTTCCTTTAAATTTAAGGAGCGATGGGCTGGGGCTTATTGCCTCCAAAAGTATTTTACCGTTATGAATAGCTATTTTTCCATTGAATATGACTGTATGTATATCTAGTTTATCTAGAGAGTTAACAATAATTATGTCGGCATATCTTCCAGGGGAGATAATGCCTATCTTGGTATCAATCCTATATGCTTGGGCAACATTTATAGTAGCCATCTTTATAGCCTTTACAGGATCTAATCCATTTTCAATAGCGGATTTCACAATGGCTCTTATAGAGTATCTTCCACGTGCTATCTCATCGGCTTCTGCGTCATCCGTGCACCACATGACTCTGCTTGTGTCTATACTTTTAAGATGTTTGACTATCTCATCGAAGTCTGTCTCTTGAGGTCTGATCTGTATTTGTATGTAAAGTCCAAGTTTTAGTCTCTCTAGCAATTCGTCGGCCTTCCTTATAGTATGATCTGTCATTATCCTTGAGGCTATGAATGCTTGCAGCTCCTCTCCCCTTAATCCAGCAGCATGACCATCAATTACAAAACCCCTTTCATAAATTAAAGATATTTTTCTGAATATGTCTTCATCCCCCTCAAGAATCTTTCCGTAGCACATTACTTCAGCTAGACCAGCCACCTTATCGTCTAGATCTTCCATCACTTCCTTCAAATTATTAAAAAGCATTGAGGCCCCGCTAGTTTCGAATCTCTCTTCTGATGCTGGTATGCAGGGCGGCACCTGAACTAGAAAGCGTAGTGGAGCGTTTTCTGTATCGTCGATGAATGCCTTTAATCCATCAATACCTGCGATGTTAACTATTTCATGCGGATCTATGACAGCCGCTGTGGTCCCTTCTTTTAGCTGGTAGAGGCTATAGAGGGTGGGGATCATCATGGAACTTTCTATATGCGTATGTGAATCTATAAATCCCGGGATGATGTATCTACCTTTAGCGTCTATCGTGTTAGAAGCGTTAATATTTGCCTTACCGCTACCTAACAGCATGATGTACTTGTCTTTAATTAATAAGAAACCTTCATCGATAGAGCCTGTAACGACATCAACTATATTGGCATTTTCTATAATTAGATCGGCTTTTTCTCTTTGTCGAATAGAATTAACGATTTTGATCAAATCTTCCATTTCGTATCTTGGTTTAATAATCAATTAAGGAGACCCTTAAATAACTCAACTATGAAACTAATAAATTATTCTTATTAATTCGCTCAAACATATTTATTGTGCGGGGTAAGTTATGAACCCTTCCGATAAAAAAGTAGCTGGCCGATCATTATTGGCTGCTGATCATCTAGGTCTAGCTGAGATACAGAAAAAACAGTTGCTTATCTCCAATTTAAATGCAATTGTTCATGGCGATCCGGATAGAGTTCACGAACATGCAAAGCTATTGAGAGACTATAAGTTGATTGCCTCAAAGAGGGGTTTTGTGTCTTATCTGGGGTATTATAAGGATAGGCCGGTACTCATAACAACAAGTGGTATGGGTGCGGGTTCGGCTGCAATTGTTTTTGAAGAGCTTATCGAGCATAGGGTTAGAAATATACTCAGGGTCGGAACCTGTGGCTCTTATAGAGAGGATATTAGACCGGGAGATATAGTTATACCGACTGAAGTTCTGCTTGAAGGGCCCTCGCTTAGGTATATTTTCCCGGATTACCTTAGAAATAGAGAGCTTGATTCAAGGATTGACTGGTTATATGTTAAAGACGGCTTTTATTTCGTGAAGGGTTTTCAAAGTATGTATGGAATCCTCAGAGAATCTATTGTGAGGGTATTAGAGGAGATGGGGGTTTCATCTATAGGTTATCATTTAGGTCCTATACATGATAAAGATGTTTTGCATGCTTGGAGAGAGGAGTATAGCATGAATGCTAAGGCCTTAGCTGAAATAAAAAATAAAGTTAGGGCTCTAACAATAGCCACTGATATGGAATCTGGAGCTCTGTATACAATAGCCCGTATGAGAGGCATAGTTGCTGGTTCATTATTGGTGGTGGTTGATTTCTTTGCTGACGAAGAGACAAGGCGAAGACAATTGGAGAGTATGAAAATAGCTTATAGGGCTTCTCTTGAAGCGATCTCAATGATATAAAGATCTCTTTATTTCAAAAAAACTAGATTATTTTTATTGATATTAACGTAAACTTCTTCACCTTCTCTGAGAAATTCATTGAATTCGTTATGTGTGTGAGCTTCCAGCACCCCTATCGGTGTTGAAACATGGTAGCTTATTTTATCTTTTTTATGGGAGATTAGCTCTATACGGCCTTTTAACGTTATATAGCTGCTACTATTAAGGGGCTCTTTACTCAGCTTTATTAAGCTAGCTCTTATTCCGACATGGGTATTATGTGTGTGCTGATCTGTATCAAGATCAAGTGTGTCTTTAATTTTTATTATTGGTATGATATTTTCATAACCAATGAAGCTGGCGACATAAGTTGTTTTTGGATTGTATAATAGGTTTTTTGGTGTATCAATGTTTTCAATGACTCCCTTATGAAGTATTGCTATCCTATCGCCAATTTCAAATGCGTCTTCCTGATCATGGGTTACATAGATTGTTGTTATTCCAAACATTTTTAGTATTCTCTTAATTTCCACTCTAAGCTTTGACCTAAGTTTTGGATCGATATTGCTCATAGGCTCGTCCATGAGTAAAATCTTTGGCTTTATGATTAGGGCTCTAGCAATAGCTACCCTCTGTTGCTGCCCTCCACTAAGTTGTGTGGGGCGTTTATTTTCTAGGCCGGATAAGTTTAATAGATTAATTAGCTCTTTCGCCTCTCTCAAAGCTTCTGTTCTTGGAACTCTTCTGACTCTTAATCCATAGATAATATTATCGAGAACGCTCATATGTGGGAAGAGGGCATAGTTTTGGAATACGATCCCTATATCTCTTTTGTTTGGAGGTAAATTAGTGATGTCTTTACTATCAATAATGATGCTTCCTTCTTTCGGCCTCAGAAAGCCGGCTATTATTTTCAAAAGAGTCGTCTTTCCCGAGCCGCTCTCTCCGAGTAGCGCTAGAATTTCTCCTCTATTTACGCTTAAATTAAGATTTCTTAGAATAAATTCGCCTTTTTGATAGTAGAATGTTATTCTATCTAGTATTAAATATCCCATCACTTAACACCTTTTAGTTCCACAATTCTTCTAACAATTATAGATAGTGTTAAGGTAAAAATAACTAGAATGGTTGACATGGCAGCGACTGTAGGATCATACCTAACCTGGAGATAGTTCCACATAGCGATTGGAAGGGGGAGGGTTTCTCCATAGCTTAGGAATAGTGATATGGAAAATGCATTAAAAGAGATAATAAATGAGAGTAAGAAGCTTGCTGCCAGACCTTTTGCTATATTAGGAACTATTACATCTAAAAAGGCTCTTAGTCTATTAGCACCAAGAGATATAGCAGCATCTTCTATAGAAGTATCTAGGTTTACTAGGCTAGCATATGTATATCTGGTAGCATATGGTATTAATATCAAAATATGTCCTAGAAGAAGCCAGGAAGAATAGCTGATCTTTAGTGCATTAAAGTATACTAGAAGTGTAAAGCTAAGTACTATTTCGGGTACTAGAGATGGGGATAGCATGAGATTCTCCAGATAACTCTTAGATTTAAAGTTATATCTATAGAAGATGTATGTTGCTGGGAGACTTATGATCATAGCTATAAGCGATGCGGAGATGCCGAGAACTAGGCTGAACTTAAACCCGTTTATGAGGCTCTCTGAATAAAAAATATTTGTAAACCACCTCAATGTGAATCCTTGGGGGGGAAATGCTATTGTATAAGATGAGCTAAAGGAGACTGCTAGCGGTAATGCTACTGGAAGAAGAATAATCGAGACAGTTAAACCAAGCAGCAGTGCTATTAATACACTAGAAAGCATATTCTCAGGCATTTTCACCATCTCAAAAGAGCTTTTCTCAGCAAATTTATCCCAGCTATGAATCCAAAAACTGTGATAAGTATAGAGATTGCAATTATAGTAGCAGCGTCCCAATCCAGCGTTACATCGACATAGTCTCTTAAGACAATACTTAAAGTTCTAACTTTCATTCCACCCAATATAGAGGGTGTTACAAATGCTGCTGCGCATCCCGCCATTACGAGCGAGGCCCCTGTCATGAAACCATTTATTGATAGAGGAAAGATCACATCTTTAAAGATTCTTAAAGAGTTTGCTCCAAGAGATCTAGCGCTCATTATAAGCTCATAAGGGATATTTTCCATGCTACTTGCTATAGCAGTATACATAAAGGGGAAAAACAGTTCAAGTAAACCAATTTCCACAGCTACTTCTGTGTATAGTATTGTTAATGGGGAGTTAATAATGTTTAATTTTATGAATAGCCAGTTAATAAAGCCTTCTTTTCCAAGGATGATCATCCACCCCAGAGATCTTATGATTGGATTGATCATCAGCGGAATAAATACCATGATATCCATAACTCTGGAGAGTTTTCGGTTATAAAAATGGGAATAGATGGCTAGTGGATAACTTAGAGCAGCAGATGCTATTACAACTACTAATCCTATTTTTAATGTTGTTAAATAGGAAGTAATGAAGTATTCTGAGGAAACTACCTGGATAAATTTATTTTTGAGACTGGTGAAACTGGATATTATGGTAAATAGAATAGAGCCCAAAAGTAAAAAGAAAATGAATGAAAGTGTTGGGAGGAGAAGTGCTGCTATTGCCCACTTATTTTTCTCCATTTATCAACCCACGCCTCAAGATTGTCTGCTAAGAACTTTGGATCTAAATACACCGGTCTTTGAATGACGCAGGAGATGTCATATGGGTGGCCGGGCGGTACTTTTACAAGCTTGTTTATTGGTGCATCGATAAGTGCATCCATAAGCTTCTTTTGTACATCTTCGCTAATCCAGTAATCAATGAATTTATATGCTAGATCAATATTTTTGCTTCCATTAACTATAGAAATTACATTGAGGACATATACTGAACCTTCAAGCGGGCATACTATGTCTATTTTTAAACTTAAATTTTTCAGCGGGGCCCAGTTGTATCTCAGTATAGGGACAATGTCCGCTTCTCCTCTCTCCATATATAGTTGTGGGTCGCCTGATCTTGTATAGTAGGCTGTTATATATGGATTCAGGTCTCTTAACTTTTCAAAGGCTGTATCTACATTATATATATTTCCTGTATATGCTAAGGCTGTCATTACAAGAGCCATAGGCCCGCTCGTAGCTGTCATAGCTGGCCAGGCTATGGCTTTTCTAAAATCTTCTCTCCATAAGTCTTTCCATGAAGTAACCTTGGCATGGCGATCTGCCCTATATGCTATTCCTAGATCTTGAATAGTATGCGGAATCCCGTAATCCTTTAAATATGGAGGTAATTGATCTCTTATGAAATCATATATATGTTGATAATTTTGAAGTTTAGATATGTCTAGCTTCATCAATAAACCTTGCCTAGCTGCTCTATATGCGTAATAATCTGGCAGGAATATCACATCAGGAATAGGTTCGACCCCTTTTACAAGCTTTGTGTAGCGCTCTGATGTTGTCCCGGCTATGAGGACTACTTCTACATTATATTTCTCTTCAAAAGGCTTGATGACAAGTTGATTAATTAAATCCCATCCAAAGCCCCAGTGGCTGACGTATAACTTTCTTTTTTCTATAGGTGTTGTCGATATCTGCGATACTTGTGGTAACGTTATGATCGCTATTGCTATTGCTATAACTGCTATAGCTAGTATTAATGCAACTATGACAAGCTTTGATGTGCCTCTCATGGTGAGCACCATGTAATATAAAACTAAATTACCTAATAAGTTCTAGGATCATAGTACTAAGTCCCCCACCATATTTTGAGGTTCTAGAGTTGTCCCTATCTTGACTAGCAAAACAACTCTAGATGTGAAATCTGTTATGAGGCTATTACAAGGTAAGCAATAGATTTAAATGCCTCTAATCCTTAATAATATTTGATGATGAAGCTATATTCAGATGTGCTGGCTATATGATATCCTCGGAGAGCTATGATGTTCGAGCTCTCTTCAGATGGGAGCCCATGGCGTTAAGGGTGATCTACCATAGAATTGAAAGTAGAATTGAAAGGGGAAACGCTTGAGAGAGTGCACTTACCTGACGCTTTACTAAATTCGTGGTGACAAGCTATCGATTCCTATTGCATATGTGTTGTAGCTAGGGGGCTGTGTCTTCCCTATATAAATACCTCACGTTAAGAGATCATTGTCTATTGCTAATTTAACTATAGAGGTTAGTAGGTAATCTCGCTATCTCTTTAGGGAAGCTGTCAATAGGATAAGCCGGTCCTGCATGACCGTGATTCCCCTAGACAAGGTCTTTCTAAGCCTCCTAGGAAGATTGATCCCGCTCAGTTATTCTCATATTGCTTTCAGAGTCCCCATCATAAAGGCATTATTTTTCTAAAGTGGGGATCCAGCCCCATCCCCATACTGTCTCTCTAAACTAAGCAGGACTAATAGAGCTCTATAGTGAAGGATACAGGAGATAAAAGTGCTCCACAGCGAGCCTCAGTACAGCCTGCTTAAGATATTAGTCGTTCGATGCTAGGGGGTTCGGGTTTCATTGGGCTTGATATTGTTTGGTGTCAAGCCCTCTTCCCTTGGCTTCAAAGCCCTCGGGATCCCTTTCATCGGGATCCATATCACTGGGCTCCTCCCGCTCGGGGTG
>Ga0079998_112658_pt1 | contig 50241 bp, 58 predicted proteins | sample PerSpoBPS_BMetaG_FD_69201 | JGI IMG/M metagenome (GOLD analysis project Ga0079998, IMG submission 69201) | Thermal spring microbial communities from Yellowstone National Park, Wyoming, USA - Perpetual Spouter B (PS_B) MetaG (SPADES assembly)... | ecosystem: Environmental > Aquatic > Thermal...
TATTCTCTCTATGATCAGCTCTAGATCTCTTTTTCTTAGTCTCATAGCCTCATAGCTCTCCATTACATCCTCCCTATCCTAGGAGGCTGATTTCCTATTGCTGGATCTCGCGTGCTATCTCCAGCGGGCTATTGTTTCTATCTTCATGTTCATCGGGCTAGGAGTATTCTTTGGGTCTCTCTAGGGATGTCGGGATGCTCTGATGGGGTGCCCGGTCGAGGTATTAATCTCCAAGTTCTCAAAACACTCCCATATGTTCATTATATCTATATATCCACGATAGCTTATAAAGGTACACTGTTTGGAGGACGAGATCTTCTTTTTGCCCCCATCATGTCCCTAGATCTTCCGTCCATCTCGCTTCATGAGCCCTTATAACCCTGGCAACGTTTTCCCACCCAAGTTTTCTGAGATCATTTTCCCCATGCCCATGCTAGCCAGCTTCTCAAAGAGCTTAGGGATTTTAGATATAGCTGTTCTGATAACAGCATCTACTCAGTGACAGCATAGGGATTATCCTTCATAAGCTCTTCTCTAAGCCTTTTCTTAAAAGCCCTATCCTTCGGAATATTGGGATCCTCACCTTCGAATCTCTGATCACGGCCAGCTTTTTACCTTTTCTAACAAGCTCTTGGAATCAATATCTCCACTCGATACTATCCCAGATTATATCTATAGCTTTCCGTAGAGCCTTAACATACCATGTTATCAGCTCCCTAACCCTATCATCCCTGAGGTACAGAATATGACCTCACAAGCTCAAGGATCTTCAGCAAAATCGCTCCATAAAATGATATATCAACCCTTATAAACTTTTATGAAACCCAAAACAGTTTCTTGAGGCGAAAGCTTTGTATGTTAAATAATGCTCTAATGATCTCGGTATGTTGTGCCTTCAGAATCTCTAAAACCAAGATCCCATGTGTCGGCTTGCCTATAGGATAGATGATCTACTTATGGTTGATAGTTAGATGGCTTCTTCCGATATCTATTTCTCTGAATGCTGGGTGTATTGATACCGATAGATCCCTCTTACCTATGGGGGCTGCTATGATCCATAGGTATTTGCACCCAGCTAGGGAGGTGCATACGTTGGGGTGGTAGCCTTTTGGTATTAGCACCACATCATAGTCCCTCACCACATATGCTATTTCTTTCTCTTCATCCATCAAGATCTGGATGCCGAAGCCCGCCCCCATGCCAAAGAATATATATGCCTCTGGCTTCTCATCATGCCTATGGGGAGGATAGCTAGTCCATGCCCCTGCCTCTCCCTCTACGTATCCAGCTATAAAGCTATCCCCAGGATCTTTATTGTCGATCGTTACATAGACCCTCCTCCTATAGCTATCCCTACCAACATCATACCGAACGCTATCTGAGAATTTCTTAATATAGAAGGGATGTCTATTGACAGCCCTAGCCTCTGCTATATATAGAATACCTCCCTTCCTAACCTCTATTAGAGCCTCTGTGCCAATAGGGATATAAGCTATATCTCTCTCCCCCATAGCCACACCATTAACCAAGGCCTCGCCCCTCAAACTGACTACAAGCCTTTCAACATCCTTCCCCGTCTCCAGCTTTATAAGTGACTCTTCGGAAGCTTTATAGTTATAAAGCGAGAACCCCTGATAATTAAATACATTCCACAACTTGTTATAAACCTGTAGATCCTTGAAGAGCATGGAATCACCATATAAATAGAGGCCCAAAGAAAATATATACCTTAAGAGAGGAGATAGTGAAGAAGATAGAGATGACTAACCCCCTACTAAAGGATGGAGCTTATAGCTTATAGATATGTAGTTAAGAATGCTGCATTAATTACGATAATAGGGTATTCATATATAAATTAGTGATTGAAGCCCGTTCTTACATTTGCAAGGAGATCTTATAGGGGTCTATATTTCCAGTGCTATAGAGGAAAGAATTAATAAAATTTATTTTAGCAACACTATTTGGTGAGAGAGGCTGACTGTTCTAATAACAGGTGGAGGCTTTATAGCTTCTCACTTAGCTAGAAGATTGGTTAGTGATGGTGAGAATGTAGTTATATTAAGTAGGAGTAGGTCTAAACTTGTAGGCGATATAATAGATAGAGTGATCTACATCGTAGGCGATATATCAAGGTGGGACGTTGTTGCACATATGACCCCTCCCCGCCCTAAAGGGGCGGGGTTTCTATGCTGGGGTCTCGGGTGCTAGCCCCCTGGAGAGGGATTAATGGCTTAACACCATTATGTGTTACCAAGTTGCTCTCTATCCTCTTAGCTATCCTTAACCTGTATCCTAGCCTTCTCGCTATGTTCAGCGCAGCATTTACATCTGCATTGATCTTCTTCCCGGTCTTCCTGCATATATACAGACCTCTATATATCCTCCCGTTCTTATGTTTGTTTCCACATATTGAGCATTCCTTGCTCGTGTAATCTTCAGGGACTATCTCAACCTCTATGCCGTACTCTCTGAATATATCCACGATCCAGAGCACTATCTTCCTATACCACCATATATTCGTGTTATACTTATTACCATTATTCTGTGATAGCATGATCGGGTATCCTATGTATAGCTTCCTAACACCTCTTCTATACAGATCATCGGCTAGGAATCTAATCGCTGTTATGTATAGATGCCTGAGCCTCTCATTCTTCTTATACATAGCATCTAGGTATTTCTCGTGGTAGTAGATCCATGTCAATATGCCTAGCCTTTTAAGTACATCCCCTATAGACTGGTATGTAGCTATCTCCCCCTTCCACCAATAATACTCAGACTTGATAGATCCGCCTTTGATAAGCATCACCGATCCATCAGAGATCGCCACGGCGAATAGGTTGTTAAGACCCATATCCATAAAAGCCTCCTTATCCCCTATGGGATCCCTCTGCTTGATAGATCTAGGATTTATGATCCTGCCCTTCTTATCTCTGTAGTTGGGTTTGACATAGCCTCTCTTATTGGATTTTGGTGGCTCTCTTCCAACCTCTATTGGTACTAGTGCGAACCACCTGCCATTAACATATATTATTTCAAGCCTTCCCTGCTTACCCTCCCACCTGATCCTGCCAATATATCTTATCCTCAGACCGAAATCTAGTAGAACAAGGTAGCCTTCACCCTCGTTTATAGGCTCTAGGTAGTATCTATCACTTCTAACGAATATTATGTATCTCCTTCTTACCTGTGAGCCTGTCCTTCTAATAGCCTGGTGGAGAGACCTTTCTGATATGCGGCATTAGCCTACCCTGTTTCCTCAGATCCAGTTGTTTGAAGAAAGTGCTCCAAGCCTCATCATTCTTCTGAATAACGGCCTGAGCATTAACGCCTAGAACCTCGTTATACTTGTAGTAGTACTTGCTGTTAATCTCATAGTGCTTCTCAGGTGTTAGCTCTCCTTTGAAGAATGCCTGCCTCTTCTCATAGTTAAGCTCGTTGAAAAGCCTGGTACACGTCAAACCGATACCCATTAGGCTCTCATGCTCACTCTCAGATGGCAGCAGTCTTAGCCTAACAGTTCTATGACTGTCCCTCAGCCTCTCTGCTATCTCTTCTCTTAGGGCTTGGAGGGGTCGGGGCGTCTATCCGTGAGTAAGGATCGGGGTATCGTCCCCCCTTGGGTCATCCTTCCAGCACATTCACCCACGGATGAAGACACCCACAACCCCGCAACAAACTACAGCCAGAGGTTTAAAAGCATAATGCTCCAAAGCCCCACCCCGCCTTTAAAGACGAGGTTTTGCTAAGCTTTAATATCAAGATCGAAGGACCCAAAGAAGAGATTCTATTCCAAGCGCCAAGATAGAAATAACCCGGCCAGAAGGACCAGCAACTCTGTGGCCAAAAGCTGTGATGATAAATATTTCAGAGAAGACTTCAGCTGGAGACCTAAATACGATATAAGGAACGCTATTATGGACTTCTTAAAGGAGCTAAGAGAAAAAACAGGTATATATCTATGACTAGTCTCATATATTACTCATCCACTTCTTTTCAGAACTCTAGATATATTTTGTGGAGATCTAGAAATTGACCAAGGCTTATAAGATTAGAGGATCTCGAGACCTGTTTTAGCCAACATATATTAGGCTATTACATGACTATCGATTAATTTAAATACTTCTGGTTGCTTATAAATACTTGATTCATGTATGGAGAAGAAATGTTGGACTTAAGCATATAAGCCTCTAATCCCTACTTATTTCGATGATGAGGTGACGATCTCTGCTAGACCTGGGCGTGGAGAGACCTCGGGAAGCGATGACTTTTGGAGCACCCGAGACTGAAGCCCTTTATGAGGGCTCTGCCCAGAAGGGCTTCGGGGTCTCAATCCTAGCCCTAGATGGGAGCCCCTTTCTGCTGGGCTCCACAGCCACCCATGAAACCACAGGGGTATCCAAAACCCTGTGGGGGAGGTGGAAGTCCCCCAATGCCACAGGGATATAATAACATCCCTGTGGATCAAGAATCAAAACAATCCAAAACAAAAGAATATCAATAACCATCAATGATCATCGGGGGACAAGCGGAAGCGCTATGGAACTAGATATTGGATCGCTTCTAAGATCCAAGGGATAGGGTGGTATGCTACATAAAAATAGTTTTCTGAGAGAAAGTCTGTCTAAAAAGGGATAAGATTTATGAGAGATTATTAAGAAAGAGGATGTTAGAAGTTAAAAAGCAAAGATCTGAAGACGAATGAAGTAGTTTTCAAAATCACTATAGATCTTGTACGTAGATCTTACTAAATTCTATTTATATTGTGGCTATATAACTACATTTAATGGAAGAATTTATGGAAAAAGCTTCTTGGGCTAATAACTTCAGGAGATCCATAGCACTTTTAATAATGTGGATAGCCATATATATAACTACTTCAGCGATCTATAATGGTTTCCTAGTTCCTTTCTTAAAAGACTATACTACTGATATATCGCCCTATTCTAGCTATGTGAACATAGGGGTGGCACTTCTATTTGGCTATATGATCGTTAGATCTTTATCAAATTCTATATACTGGTCTCTAAGAGCTAGGTATGATCGTCCTCAGGCATCTGCAGTAAGAAGCGTGATCCAGGTCGTAGGACTAGGAGCCCTACTAGCAGGAATAGCAGGGGGCGTTGCCGGTGGAGCCGCGGGTGTCGCTTTGGGAGGCTTTATAGGAATCGTTGTTGGGTTTGCATCACAACAGATCCTAGGTCAGGCCGTTGCAGGGCTATTTATACTATTGGCAAGACCAGTGAGTATTGGAGACGAGGTCTCGATCGCTGGAGAGTCTGGGAGAATAGAAGATATAACATCCCTTTTTATAGTAATAAGAAAGAGCGATGGATCTATAGTATTGATACCCAACAATATGGCTATCGGAGCAAAAATATATATTATCAAAAATATACCGGATCTAAGGGATAGTTGGCTTAGAGACTCTATTAGGGTCTTTCAATCTAATTATACTAATTAGATCCGTCTAACGCTTTTTAAGCAGAGCTTCCTCCCTAGCGTTTCTTCTTTATCATAACGCAAGGGCCTCTCCCTCAGGAAGGAGCTGTATCTTTTTTCATGTTAATAAGAATGTTTTTATACCAGTTTGATATCTAGGCTTAGGCTTATAATCATTCAATCCCTACCATATTTGATGAGCCGAAGCACTATATGGGGGTTATGCCCAGAAGGGCTTCGGGGTTTCTATCCTAGACGGGAGCCAGTGCCGCTGGGCTCGACAGCCCTTCCGAGAAGCCTCCCATGGAATATAACCCGGGAGGTGAAGTGGAGGGAAGCCCGCGAGATGATCTACTATAGAATTGAAAGAGGAACAAGCGGACAAGAGAAAGCGGATTATTAGGGTTTAAAAGGATCCTAATAATTAGGGTCGGTGCATTGACTGATAGGGAGGATCTATGCATACTTTATAGGAGAGTTTTAGAGGATCTCATGAGGATCCATTCAATGAGGAATTATGTAGATAAGAGGGGAGGACTTACGTCAGAAGGAAGAGCCTATCTCGCCACCATAGCAAGATATATGGCTAAAAACAGGCTTAGGTGTATAGAGATACTTTGGGAGCTGAGGGATAGGCTTGATAAGATTGAGAGTTTATATCAATGTATTGAGAACCATATACAGAAATGTCCTGAAAAGACTAGATCAGAGCATCGAAATATAATAAATATAGATCAACCGAAGATCATATCTTAATATTCCAATGGCGTTTGGATATAGAGACGAAAGAGTTTGATGACTAGCTTACAATCGAGAGTGAGAGCCTAGTCCCAGACAATATAATAGCAGTGAGAAGCTCCTGATCCTGCAGAAGCTGGGGCTCTTGAGCCGAGGATTATGTTCCCAGTGTGGGGGACAAGCAGATGCATATGTGTTGAGAGGATCGTATCAGCTCTTCTCTTCAAGGCTCCTTGGCCTATATATTGCTAATGAAGCTGAAAGGATCAGTGCCATGATCGCTGGCACTAGGTATGGTGAGTATAATGTGAGGTCTCTAATGGATATGGAGACCTTCTCGGTTAGGTATCCTGAGAGCGGGGATCCTATTGCCACACCTATAAGGAGCATAGAGCTATATATTGCTGAGCTAGTACCCCTAGCTGGGCTTGGAACGTTCACGGCTATCTCAGAGGAGGATACTAAGATCATGGCTAGCGCAATGCCGTTAAATATAGATGATACATATCTAGCCGATTCAGCTAACGATGTTGCTAGGATAGCCATTGAGAGTACTAGGAAAAGGGCTCCGAGGAAAAGAACCCTGTACCTACCTATCCTCTCAATTAAGAACCCTGCCAGGATGTTTATAGGCAGCGCCGTGACAGTCGCTATAGCCATATATATACCTGTCGCAACACCACCCATCCTCTCTGTAAAGCCCATATACTTAATGAGATTCGGTGAGAGGGAACCTGTTATGGCGCCTATCCCCATATATAGGATGAAGGCTGAGAGATAAGCCGGGATCAGGGGTGCCCACAAACCCCTTAGCTGTGAAAAGCTGACCCTCCCCCTCTCTGGAGGAAGCCTATAAAGCTCTCTGGTAAATATTGTGGATATCAAGCCAACTAGCATAAGTATTGATAGGAGCTGGAATATCGGTTTAAAGCCCAGCCTCGAGACCATCAGAGATGCTGTTGAAGAACCCAGTATAATCGCTATCGAGATGAAGAGCCAATACAGACCAATATACCTACCTATCCTCTTACCATGGATAGCCTCTCTAAACATTGATATTGAGGCTGGGAAAACACCTGCATCGAATATCGCGTGCATAGATCTTGCTATAATTAGTTGCTGCACATTAGAAGCCAAGCTATACATATATAGAGAGAGCGCGTCGCCCACAAAAAGAGGTGCCAGAACTCTCCTCCTCCCAAGCCTATCTATCACATACCCCATAGCTATCGTAGCCGGAATAGCTATAGCGGAGTAAAGACCAGTAACAAGCCCGGCTTCGAAATCGCTTGCCCCTAAGCTCTTAGCATATGAGGATATGATAGGCGCTATGAAGGAGGTATCTACGAGGGATAAAAATGCTATCACGAGGAGAGGAGCAAGACTGATCCTCTGAATAGCTATTTTCATCAAAACCCTATTCAGAGGGGCTAGAATATGTATTAAGAATTGTGTAACCCTTTGTAACCCTGATCAGATACAATATCTAATGTGTTCTAGCACCATGAATACTGCTAATATCTACCCTTACTAGGAAGAGTATACATAGAGCCCAGCACCTTATCCTAGTCCTTCCCAGCTTCTTTAAGATCTTTACCAGGACTCCCAGCTTTGGCACCTTAAAGACTGTCTTTATCATACCCATATACCCTGGAAGATCCCGAGGCGCTATAGCAGCTACTATCCCCATTATCAGGAACATATATATTACTTCAACTAAGAGAGCCCCCAACGTATCTGGCCTCCAGAAGTCTAGAATCACTAAAGCTTGCTTACTCACTCTAGCCATCATCATCACAGATCTCACCATATCTCTTACATCCCTTAACATGAAACCAGCCATCACAGTATTGAAAGCACCATCCCTGAAAGGTATATACTCCACATAGCCCTGCACAACATCTACCAAGGGGTTTTCCAAACCGCTTCTCAGAATCGCTAGGAATTCTGGGAGAGGCTCTAACGCGACTACGTAGTCTGCTATGTGGTTATCAAGAGCCTCCTTAGCCATGACCCCGGTTCCTGACCCTACATCCAGGATCCTTCCTGGCTCTACTCTCAATATAGCCTCTCGCCTAAACCTCTTCTCAAGCCCGAGCGTAAGGATCTTGGAGGTCTTATCATAGCTCCTAGCAACTATGCTGAGGGATCTTAGAAGATCTTGGAAATCCTCGCTTCTTCCAATAAGTTTCCTCACTCTCCCGCGCTGGACTACTAGGACCTGAAGAAGTTATCTATGAAGACAACATGCTTGATCTCTGGGAAGTATTTGAATATGTCATCCGACACTGCTTTCTTGAATAGCTGTAGATCCTCTGCAAGGATAACCTCCTCAGGAGTCTCGATCTCCACTCTAAACATGTCCTGGGAAATTCTCACCACAAGCTTTTCTGCCGATAACCTCCTAGATCTTCTGAGCATGAGGTGCTTGATCTTCTCCACAGGATCCTCAAGCTTCCTAATAACCTTATAGGTGAACACAAGGGTCTTGCCGGAGAGAGGGTGGTTAAAATCTACAACAACCCTTCCACCAGATATGCTCTTAACAATACCAACAGACCCCCCAATCTCAATAGCCTTTCCAGGCTCGGGAACTATGTTTAGCTTTGCAAGCTCTCTAAGGCTGAGGATCTTAACTCTATTGGGATCCCTATCCCCATAAGCCTTTCCAGGCTCAACCTCAATTGTTCTCTCCTCGCCAACCTCAGAGGAGGCTACCGCCTCCTCAAACCCCTTGACGTATCTACCTTCACCAACGATCATGAGTTTCGGACCATATACCTCGCCCTCCCTATAGATACCACTATTCTTAGCAACCTCCTCGCTGGTGGTCTCTATAACTTCACCCGTATCCTTAACCCTCACAGTATACTCAACTAAAACGAAGTCCCTCTCTTTTAGCGGCATTCACCGCACCATATTATTAATCAACAAATCGCTCCTATAAGCACCTATAATCCCCTTCAAAGAGAAAAACCTCAGGCAGGTAGAATAGGGATCAGATAACTATCTATGGCGATGCTGCTCCTCTTTCAATTCTATAGTAGATCATCTTATTTGTGCATCGGCTTAGAGAGCTCTAAACACTATTGCAACCTGAGAGCTCCCACATATCCAGCACATAGTATGACCTTCTCCCCGTCCTGTAGGGAGAGGCTCTCAGATGTAAAAACCAGTATGAGTGATCAAGGATATTAGGTCTTCATCTGTTAGAAGAAGTTAGTTATATGATCATTAGTTACTTAGTTATTCAGCACTTATTATAGCTATACTTTTCTCAATACTCTCCCGATTAATTCTTTCGCCTTTGCATCGATTCTCTTGTCTTCCTCTTCATATCTATAGTAATTTATTAGATTATAGAATTCTGTTCTGGTCATTAACATTTCTAGATCATTTCTCTGTGTTCCCTTATCCCTGATCACCTCTAAGATCTTTTTAGAGGCCATCATACTCGCTCTGAAGGTCGTCGCAGGGAATATAGCTAGTTTATAGCCCAGATCCCCTAGCTCTTTAACGCTTAGAAGCGGGGATCTTCCGAACTCCGTCATGTTAGCCATTAGAGGGGCCTTTACTTCCTGCGCGAACCTCCTGAACTCTTCAATACTCTCCAATGCCTCGGGAAATATAATGTCTGCCCCTGCCTCGACATAGACCTTGGCCCTCTCAATAGCGTCTTCTAACCCTGTAACGCCTCTAGCATCTGTCCTCGCTATTATGAGGAACTCATCGCTTCTTCTGCTTTCTACAGCCATTATTATCTTTCTAACCATCTCATCAACTGGAACAACTTCTTTACCAGCTAGATGCCCGCACTTCTTCGGGAGAACCTGGTCCTCGATCTGTATCGCTGAGGCCCCAGCATCCTCAAGAACCCTCACAGCTCTAGCCACATTTATAGCCTCCCCGAAACCTGTGTCTGCGTCCACTATGAGCGGGATCGTGATCTTATCAGCTATATATTTCGTGAACATAGCAACCTCGGAAAGGGTTATAACCCCAAGATCTGGAAGGCCTAGAAGCCCTGTAAGCGCAGCCCCACTTAGATAGACAGCTTTAAAGCCGAGTCTCTCAGCTAGCATAGCTATTGATGGTGCATAAACCCCTGGCACCGGGATTGATTCATCGCTTTTAAGAAGTTCTCTCAAGCCCCATCTAAGTCTCGACACAAAAATCACACCCCATAATACTTAGTTTTATAGAAGAAAATAAGAAAATAATAAGAATATTTATTACCACGCTCCCGATCTCAAGGATTTCTTTAGGGCTGGACTAGATCTGGATCTGGGATTTCCGAGCTAATCCAATACATGGGTTTGTATCCTCTATTCATGGTAATTGATCGGTAATTGACTGCTCTAATATATTTTTCCTTTAAATAACTATACTTGGTGGAGCTTTGGGTGTAGATCTCAAGGAGCTAATCCCTGAAAAGGCTATAAAGTATATAAGCGATCTTAGGGAGCTATCTGGAAAGGTAATAGCCATAGACGCCTACAACGCGCTATACCAGTTCCTCTCAGCAATTAGGCAGCAGGACGGCACGCCTCTCATGGATAGTAAGGGCAGGGTTACCAGCCATCTATCAGGCCTCTTTTACAGAACCATAAACCTAGTAGAAGCTGGTATAAAGCCTGTATATGTGTTCGATGGAAAGCCGCCGGAGCTTAAGAGTGCTGAGATAGCTAGGAGGAGTATTGCTAAACAGAAGGCTGAGGAGAGATTAAGAGTAGCTAGGGAACGTGGTGATGAAGAGGAAATGAGGAAATATGCCCAGGCCGCCTCAAGGCTTACTAACGAGATGGTTGAGGCCTCTAAAAAGCTTCTAGAGTATATGGGTATTCCATGGATACAGGCGCCATCTGAGGGCGAGGCTCAGGCTGCGTATATGGTTATAAAGGGTGTCGCCTGGGCTAGTGCAAGCCAGGATTACGATTCACTCCTATTTGGCAGTCTAAGGCTTGTTAGAAATCTAACTATTAGCGGTAAGAGGAAGCTACCTGGCAGAGATCTATATGTTGAGCTCAAACCAGAGCTCCTAGATCTAAATACAATCCTAAAAGCATTGGAGGTAACGAGGGAGCAGCTAATAGAGATAGCGATCCTCATAGGGACGGACTATAATCCAGACGGTGTAGAGGGCATCGGGCCAAAGAAAGCATACACTCTGATCAAGAGCTACGGAGGTCTTGAAAAAGCTCTCAAAGCGCTTCCAGGTGCTAGGTTCCCAACAGATCCCAAGGAGATCAAAAACATATTTCTTAACCCCCCAGTCGCTGACATACCTAGGCTTGAGTGGAGAGCTCCTGACAGAGAGAAAGTTATTGAGATCCTTGTCGAGGAGTACGAGTTCTCAAGAGATAGGGTAGAGAATAATCTTGAGAGACTATTAAAAGCATTTTCAAAGACAGCCTCAGCTAGGGGGCTTGATAGGTGGTTTGGATAAGGCTTAAATATCTCAAAAACACATAAGCTTATGAAGAGCATATCAAAAGAGCTGGAATATGATGAATGTAGCCCGCTATTATGAATCGTGATTGAACTTGATCCCTCTGATATATTCAGGGAGTACGGTATAGATGTTGAGCTCGTGCCTGAAGATTACACAAGCAAGGGCTCAATATGCAGGGCAAGACATAAAAACAAAAGGATATATAGAGGGCTGTATGAATGCAAGAAAACCGGGAGGAAGATCAATGCAGATATTAATGCAGCACTAAACATAGCAAGAAGACTGGGACACAGGATAAGAATAGCTAGGAAGATTGAGAGCTACTTGGTAACTCATAACGGGAACAAGCCATTAATCCCTCACCAGAGGGCTAACACCCAAGACCCAGAGGTTCGAAACCTTGCCTTTCAGGACGGAGAGGTGTCATAGGGCAAACCTAGCCATTAAAAATAGGGAAGGACCATATATTTATACTAAAGTGTATTAATAATAATACCTGTTTCACCTAGGGTTAGGGCTGATCCTTTTTACGCTAATAGGAATGTTTTTATATTAGTCTGTTATCTTGGCTTAAGCTTATAAGCACCTAATCCCTAGCTATTTTAATGAGAGGTGATACCCCAATGTGCTTTGCATATGAATATCCTCGGGATGCTATGATGCTTGAGCTCCCGAGACCGAAGCCCTTTATGAGGGCTCTGCCCAGAAGGGCTTCGGGGTTCCAAGCATAGATGGAGGCCCGGTGCCGCTGGGCTCCACAGACACTAGTGAACCCATAGAGATCCATAGATCTCTTTGGGGGAGGTGGAAGTCCCCCGATGCCACAGGATCAAAACCCTGTGGATCAAGAAGCAAAGCAACACCAAAACAAGAGAAAATCAACGACAATCAATAACCATCGGAGGACAGGTAGCAAGCCAAGCTCTGATATTTATTAATGTTTATAGGGAGTTGAGCTATACTCAACATAGGATAACGAATGAACGATCCCTCGGGGAGCATTCCCAACTATAACGGAAATATTCTACCGCTAAATCTAAAGGAGGCATCTCTGCCTCTCAGAGAGGTTAGCATGCGATGACTGATATAGTATTTTATGCTATTGGAGCATCCGTCGGGATCTTGTTCGGTGTGCATGACGTTATTATAAGAGGTTCTAAATCTGGGATGGATACACATGTGATGACAACGCTCTCGCTAGTATCTGGATATCCCTTGGTTCTCTGCTTCTCTCTAGCATTCTGGGGCTTCAAGCCTATATCTATTCAGTCGATTCTGCTATATATGTTGGCTGGGTTTATGAATTTCAGTGTTGGAAGATCCTCCCTCTACATAGCTATAAGAAGCATTGGGGCCAGTGGAGCCAGTATATTGCTTACACTCAGCATAGTGATTGGGGCTATTCTTGGGCTCGCGGTCGGTGAGAGGATCTCTTTATTGCAGGGCCTTGGATCTGCGATGATCTTTGCCTCATCCCTTCTAATAGCGTGGGGAGGAGAGTTCAGAAAAGATCCCAGGGGGATTGTGTCTGGATTAATAGCCTCTGCAGGCCTTGCCCTAGCAGTCTTCACAAGTAGACTTGGAAATATATACGGGGGTGATCCATTTGCAGGTGTCTTGATAGCATATAGTGTTGGCCTCGTGACAGAGGCTAGTCTTTCGAGGGGTTTTGGAGTATTGGCCGGTCTCGATAAGGGGTCTTCGATGGTCATAGCTGCCGGGCTCATATCGGCTCTCGGTCAGGTGGCTAGGTACTATGCCTTAGTGCAGTTAGGAACTAGCGTGGTTGTGCCCCTCCAGAATATTCGACCGGTTATTGCTACATCGCTGACCCGGATCTTTTCTAGGAGAACTATGGAAGATCCTGGTGTAAGGGGCTATATAGCTGCTGTGATCGCTTTTATAGGCGTTATTCTCATGACTTCTTAACAAATTAAAATTAATATGAATCTATGGATATATATCTAGTTATTTCCCCAGTGAAAATATATCTTAGGAGCTCTAAATGAATAACTGTCCCATAACAAAAGCCTGGAAGATCCTTGGCAGGCCATGGAGACTTGTTATAATAGAGAGGCTTCTATCTAGCCCAAAGACCTTCAACGAGTTGCTAGAGAGTATGCCTGGGATCAGTACTAGAACTCTGTCAAAGGCGCTTAAAGAGCTTAGAATGGCTGGGCTTGTGGAAAGAGTGTGCGATGGTAAGAGGCACTACTATGCGCTAACAGATGCAGGTAGAGATTTAAAGCCTGTTATAAGGGCTTTGAAGGTATGGAGCGAGAAATGGATCTCAAGCCAGCCCCTATCTGAGGGTGAGGCAGCTGGGCATAGATCCTCTCCTATGGTGAGCAGCAATTGAAAACGCGTTTATATTTATAGGCTCCATAGCCTTCTATAGCTATGAGGATAATGCTAAGGCTTAGGGATCCCGAGTGGCTCTCAGAGTCAGTATCCTGGGGCCTCGCACTCGCCTCTCTGATGGCTGTTTTCAACGGTTTCTCAGACATAAAGGGGCTGATACAGCTGGGTTCTATCCCATCCTACTTAATAGCTATAGTAATAGGTTTCACGCTTCATGAGCTAGCACATAGATATATAGCATCGGCTAGAGGATGCCAGGCCAGGTTCATACTATCATCGCTAGGGATCCTCTTAACAACTATTTTCGGTCTATTCTCCTCCCTCCTATATCTCCTAGGATCTAAAATGCCTTTTGTTATTGCCGCGCCAGGCTACATCGGTATTAGATGTAGCTATTGGGGCGTTAGAACGATCTTCGGAGGTACTACAAGCGAGGGTCTCATAGCAATGGCAGGACCTGCAACAAATATAATCATCTCAATAGTAGGCTTAGTAGGGGCCAAAGCCTTCCTAGCACTATCAATACAAACCCTATACCATGTCTTTATAGCCATTAAATACGTAAATAGTGTTTTAGCAATCTTTAATTTGATCCCGATACCCCCTCTAGATGGGTATAAAATAGCTAGATGGAACCCCCTTATATATCTAACCATGCTAATCATAGCCCTAATAATAATGGCACTATAAACACCAAAATCTAACTAGAACTAGAATTATTCAGAATAAGCAGAGACCAAATTATATGAGAAAACAACACTCCATGCTCGCCCCTTGATGGCCTTTGATTGTCATTGATTTCTTTTGTTTTAGTATTACTTCTTGATCCACAGAGTTTCTATAGCATCTCTGTGACCATCGAGGGATCACCACCTCCCCTACAAAGACCTAAGGATCTCTATGGGCTCATGGGTGGCTGTAGAGCCCAGTGGAATGGGACACCCATCTAGGGCCATGTCTAGAAACCTCGAAACCCTTATAAGCACACCCTTCAAAGCACCCTGATATATTCCGTGCCTCAGTTGCCTAATTCCTATACCTATATACCTATATCTAGCGATCATAACCCTTATATCTTCCCCGGAGATCCTCTCAATAACTATTACTCCTCTCATCCTTAGGGCATCCCTTACTATCAGGCTTGCCCTGTTTTCAGGAACCCTACTCTAATTAACTCCATGTTAGATCACCACAGCGCTTAAATATCCTAAAAACCAAAACAATATTCGGGGCCTGCCAAAAAAGAGACAAAGCCTATATGATCTACTATAGGACTGAAAGAAAGATAGAGAGATAGAATTAAAATAATTTAATGATGAAAAAATGTTCTGAGGTGTGATGTGTGGAGACGGCTCTGAATATGTGAGCTTACCTCGACCTGAAGGCGGGGAGAGGTCAGAGTTGTGAGAAAGAGATATGTATATTGATTAGGAATGATAGGCATCATCTAGAGCCTATTAGCAAGAACGAGGGATACATAGTACTTGAAGACTTTGATCTCAGGATAAGGTATGTTAGTAGGATTAGGTGGGAGGGTAAACAAGGAGGACTAAAGATCATTTATAAAGCTAGTAGGTGGTCTACCTACATACCTATAGAGGTTGGCGAGGGGCCAGATAGATCAAATAAGAAGGGCTATATAAAGCCCATATACGGTGATGAGGAAGAGAGGAAAAAGAAGGACTGTATCCTTTTTCATGATAGTAGAATGCTTTTATATTATTTCATTATCAATTAATGGTTGGAGTGGAGGTTTAGGGGCGAACGATGTCCAGAGTTAATGGCTAGGAGGAGGAAAAAGAGGGATAAGAAGTGGATGTAGGTTGCAAAGCTAGGAGATAGGATCTTTGTTAGTAGAACCGCTGTTCTGCCCTCAAAGCAATTATCTAGGAGGGGTTCAGGGCATTAGAGGAGATCGTGAACATATATAGCAAGATGCTTGGAGATGTGCTTCCCCACGCATCTAGGAATATTATTGGGAATTCAGAGGCGCTCAGTATGCAGAGCAAGGCATAGGAATGGAAGGATATATAGAGGGCAGCAATACATGTGTAGAAAGACTGGGAAGAAGATCAATACAGACATTAATGCAGCGCTAAACATAGCTCGTAGGCTAGGCCGCAGGTAAGGATAGCAAGGATAGCTAGGAAAATAGAGAGCCATTTGGTAACGCATACTAGTGTTAAGCCATTAATTCCTCATCAGGGGGCTAACACTCGAAACCAGGCAATAGAAACCCAGCCCTTAAGGGTGGGGGAAAGGTCGTTTTCTCCTCTTTATTATCTGTCTTAATCTCTATGATCATAGTGTTTATAGAATACTCTGCTCTTTATAACCTCTTTGGGAAACCTACTTAGCGGATGGCGAGGCTGTATCTAGATGAAGAATGCGTGGATTCCAACCGGTTCTACATATACGGTCGAATCTAGACCTGTAGCGACCATAGCCCTTATAGTCATTAACGTAGCTATATACCTTTTAACTAGCTACACAAGTTTCTTCTTATCTATAGATAATAATATTTTATGGCGATATGGCTATGTCCCTGGGTATATGTATGTCTCTATCCCTGAGGCTATTATGAGGATAGTAACTTCTATGTTTCTTCACGCAGATCCCCTACATATATTTTTCAACATGTACTTCCTCTACTTCTTCGGAAAGGCTGTTGAAGGGGTTATTGGTTCAGGAAGGTATTTGATCCTATATATAGTCTCCGGCTTCTGGGCAGGCTTCCTACATACAGCCTCCACAGGATTCCAGGGAGCGTCTTCAATATCGATACCGGCTGTAGGTGCCTCAGGGGCTATAAGCGGTATTCTAGGATCATTCCTCATTCTATATCCAACGACAACTCTATCTATGTGTTTCTTCTACATAGTTTTCCCCCTATGCGGGACATTCAGAGCATCGACATTCCTCCTCTTCTGGTTCGCTATCCAGGTTATCTACGGCTATCTAAGGCTTGGTGGCGTAGCATTCTTTGCCCACGCAGGTGGATTTATAGCTGGCATAGCACTTACATGGCTCCTGGGCAGCGACATAGTTAAGAGGTTCAAGACATCAACATACTGGCTAACCCCGGTTCCTTGGAGTCTCACTTCACAAGGCGAGGGTCTGGGTGTGGCTCAAAAGGCTGCCCTCACGGTGCTATTAATATCGGTTCTAGCTATGGCTGGATACTCCTATTTTCAGGGGATCATGTTAGATAGATCCCAGCTAACATATCTCGTGGATGTAAAGATAGGAAGCGCCCCCACGGATCAGCTATATAGCACTTCGCAAGCCACCCTAATAGTGTCTAGAGATATTTCAGATTTTTCTATGAGCCCTATAGGGGATGACCTATCCAGGATACTGATCAACAGGTTCATAGCCTCAGGGATACTAATCAATCCTAGAATGGCTGGAACCACCGAGATTATAAACGCTAGTTATAGCGTGGTAGTGAGAGATGTAAGGATCCCCTTCACAATATCTGCTAGAGTAAGCTACGACAGAAACGGTATAATATCACTCTCCGAGGGCTCTTCATATACCTACTCTGTTATATGCGATGTTACATGTAGACGGGGAGAACAGCTAATATATCCTTGGTTCATGCTCAGATCCTATGGACCTATATCAATCACAGAGCTGATCCAACTATCACTACTACTATCAACACTAATGATCATCCTCAGCCTCTATGTAGTTCTAACCAAGGACAAAGAGCTATCCTTAAGCCTGTGAGCTTACCCCACCCTTAAGGGCTAGACCAGGCTACGATATTTATGGGGCTTCTCCTCCCTAGGGGACCTTGCTAAGCCATCGAAAAACCTCTGCTCGGCCTTGTAAAAACGATCCCCAATCTGCTGCACCGCCTGCGAATAGATCTGCTGATAATCCCTATCATGCTTTCTTAGATCTAGTGCTAGTTGTCCCAACTCTGTTGGTGTTAGCTCCTTTCCATCTCTTTGGTAGAAGTATATGTCTGCCCACCGCAGAGTGTTATAGATCTCACATACTAGAATCAGCCGGGTCTTTAACGCCCCCAATGTCTGTCTATCAGTATATGCCCTATACCTAAACCTTACGGCTGGCATTAACCAAATATAGCAAAAGGGATTTAAAAGGCAAAAACACTATCACCTCAGAGAGGCGATGTTTCAGTTATATAAAATAGAGGTATTTAAATGAGGCTCTTAATACCTTTTCTCTTAGATCTATCCAGTGGCATCTAGTTAACTTATTCTTGATGGATTAAGTTTAGGTTTTATTGCATTTGGCAGGCTTTCACTGCCCCGCTGCATCATCTGCATCCACCCACTCGTGGTGACCCCAACCCCAGATCCACCCTTATAGAGACCTCCGGTTAATCTCTATGGGTAAACCGCTTGTCCCCCGATGATCATTGATGGTTATTGATATTCTTTTGTTTTGGATTGCCTTGCTTCTTGATCCACAGGGTTTTTAGCCCTGCGGCATCGGGGACCTCCACCTCCCCCAAAGAGATCTATGGATCTCTATGGGTTCATAGGCGGCTGTGGAGCCCAGCGGCACGGTGCTCCCATCTATGCTTGGAACCCCGAAGCCCTTCTGGGCATTGCCCTCATCCAGGGCTTCAGTCTCGGGTGCTCCAAAGGTCATCGCTTCCCGAAGTCTCTGCACGCCCAGGTCTAGCAGAGATATCACCTCATCATCAATACACTTATGAACTGGATGATTATAAGCTTAAGCCAGACAACAAACAAATATAAAAACATTCCTACCACCATGAAAAAGGATACAGCCCATATTCTTTAACTAAAATTCTGTAAATTAAGTCCGATAAGCACGTAGAGATAGCAAAGAGATATGGGCTGGACAGGCATATGACATCAGCTTATGTGATAGCCTTAAAAGGCCTCTCACATAGACATATGAAGAATACTAGCACCATGAAAACCGATCGACTCCAGAGACCTATACAATATCCGGCAAAAATATGCTACACCTATGAAGTAGAGAAAGGGTCTTCCAGATCTATGCCCTCATAAGCTAGCATGTACCTGTAATTCGTATTGGCGTTCTATCCCATCCACTTCTGGAGGCTATGTATGTCTTGTAGAAATCCACACTCAACTCTATGAAGTAGTCATGGAGAGATCTAACTGTAACAGTATATGGCTCTTTTCCTGGTTCCATATAGATCACATCAATGACAATGTCACCAACACCTTCTATATGAGTTATATGGAGTAAGTATAGGGCGAAGGCGACATTTCTCATGGTGAAAGCTATTTTAGCTCCTGGCTGTGCGGATATGTTAAAGAGCATTCCAACGGCTCCAACTCCTAGGAAATCTGTCGAGTTTTTATACATATAGCCCTCAACCTGCTTAGATAGTGTGTCTGCGAAATATAGTACTGTGTTCACTCCATTTATTCTGAGACATATTATGTTCCAAGATACCTCCCCAGATGGTCTTTCAGCTCCTCTGGACCCGGTATCTGTATGATCTGGATTGCTATTATAATAAGTCATAATAGAAAGAGATACTACCGCTATCAATGTAATTAAAATATAAATATATATCTTAAGATGCATCCTATACTCACCATATATTCAGGGCCTTGTTTGACTAGGTTTTCTCCTCCAGGACCGATCACTGAGAGATCTTATCCAATAGCTCCTCTAGCTTGGGCATGCCTTCCTGAGCCCCCTTTCTAGTGATCTTTATAGAGGCACATGTAATCCCGATCCTAACTGCCTCTTCAACACTCCTGCCCAAAGCTATTGCATAGGAGTAGCACGCTGTGAATGAATCACCAGCTCCAGTCGTATCAACAACCTTCTCTGGTCTTGTTGTTGGTATAATAGTTATTGATTTGGAGGCCTTTGTATAATAAGCAGCTCCTTTCTCCCCCAGAGTTATAACTACGTTCTCAACTCCTTTCTTAACTAGTTCCCTGGCTATTGTCTCTAGACCTTGTTCATCTAAGCCTTCTCCGAGATCCATGCCGAGGATCTTGCAGGCCTCTACCCTATTAGGGACTATTGTATGAACCCTCTCCAAGATCTCATTGGGGATCCTCTTAGCTGGAGAAGGTGTTAAGATCAGCTTAGCACCTATATCGCCAGAAACCCTGGCGATCCTAGCTACGGTCTCGACCGGTATCTCAAGCTGAGACAATACAACATCGGCCTTACCAATAGATCTAAGGGCGTTCTCAGCATCCTCAGGCTTAAGAAGTCTATTAGCTCCCGGTGCCACAGCGATCATTGTTCCCCCATATCTATTTACTAGTATAAAAGCCGTACCAGTATGACTCCTATCAGTTCTCCTCACATAGTCAACTGCAACCCCATTTCTCCTAAGATTCTCAATAGCCATATCCCCAAAACTATCAGCACCCACGAGGCCAACCATATATACCTTAGAACCTAACCTAGCAAGGCCAACGGCTTGGTTAGCCCCTTTTCCGCCAAAATGGATCTCGAATACACCATCACTTACTGTCTCATCAGCGCTTGGAAATCTCTCAAGATAGATCATGAAATCCACATTTATACTCCCCACAACAATAGCTATTACCATTATTAATCCTCTAGCAAATATTATCTACAGACCCTTATACATAGGGATATCAACAAACACCATGATCTCAGATATCAGCATATAAAGCTCATCTCTCGGAACTGAAGGCAGTGTCTCTAATTCTCTTGATCTCTATCAATGAATCCTTCTACAGAGGCTAAGCGATTCCAGATAGATTGAGATCTAAACATACTCCCATATATTACATATGTTTCAATGCAAACCAATATTAATAATCCCCTTTATAAGTATTATTATGGATACATATGTCAAGTTCGCAGATCGAGGAAAGAAGAATCCAGGAGATAAGAGGATCATATGTTCTATACCTTCCTAAGGAGTGGTGTAAGGATCTTAATCTTGGGAGAGGTTCTAGAGTTCTTATAAAGAGGATCGGTTCCAAACTAGTCATCGAGCCCTCCGAGACGCTTAGTATCAGGCTATATTCAGACGTTGATCTAGATAACATAGATGAGGGCTCTATATATCATATATTGATTTCCCTCTACATATCAGGAGCCGAGCAGATTAAGCTTGTCTATAGGAAGCCTCTCTCAAGCGAGTTGAGGAAGAAGATATACTCATATGTTAAGCATATGCCCGGTTTCAGTGTTTTTGATGAGGCGAGGAACTTCATAGTGCTTAGAGAGGTGAGGAGGGGATATGAACTCAACACCGTTGTCAGGAGGATCATGTTCAACGCTAGATCCCTTTTCGAGCAAGTCATAAAGATCTACTCAGATGCTCAGGCAGAAGAGGATCTAGAGGAGCTGGATAGTGAGATAGATACCATTAGAAGGGAGGCCGAGAGGATCTTCAATGTAATGCTTACAAACCCAGAGACAGGAAGAGATACGAAGCTCCTCCAGAAATCATATATCATGGTACAGATAGCAAGACTTATCGAGAGAATCTCTGATCATTTAACTGCAATTGCAAAATATATAGACGATTCCAAAGAAGACAGACCTAAGATCTACTCAATGCTAAAGGAAATGTATAGCTACTATACAATGATCGATGAGATGATAAAACTAAACCTCCAAGACGAGGTTAGTAAAAAGGAGAAGGAACCCCTTAAAAAGGTTATATCAAAGCTCGTAGATCTTATAGAGAGTAAGAAGAAAATCCATGATATGGTGTATGAAGCAGGTCTCAGGAGAGATATAACAGCATACCATGTAATGAGGATCTACGACTACATAACAGACATAGCAGAGTACGTTCTCGACATGATAGCTATATCACAACTAATAAGTGAAGTTTAGCGCATTAATCCTATAATATTTAGTAATGACATTTAAGCAGATAAATCTTCTCCTACTGTCCCTCGATAATCATTGATAGTTATTAATTTTCTTTTTGTCTTGGAGTTGCTCTGTTTTTGATCCACATGGCTCGCCAGTGGCTATTGAGCCCAGCGGAAAGGGGTTCCATTCTAGGGCTAGGATTGAAAACCCGGAGCCCTTCTGGGCAGATCCCTCATAAAGGGCTTCGAGGCCCCCCTCAGATAGATATTTATCAATGATGCTACCTCTCTATGCCACTTCTCGCCTCCTTTGCTGCAAACACCTGTCTTATCCTCTCCATACTCTATTACAGCCTTGTGTATCGGGCAGATCTTAGATGTATTCCTGGGATCAACCATGAGCACCGGCACTCCATATTCCCTAGCCTTATCTATTATTGTATTGAGCTCTCCCTTCAATGCACTCTGATATATTCTATGCCTTAGCTGCCTATCCCTATATCTAGCGATCATAACCCTTATATCTTCCCCTGAGATCCTCTCGATAACTATTACTCCTCTCATCCTCATAGCGTCCCTAACTACTAGGTGCTGTCTTCATCCTATAGTCCCTCTTCTTCCCCCTCCTTAAGCTTTTTCATAGTCTTCCTAGCCTCTCTACTACCGGATCCATCTCTCCTCTGGATCCTCTTCTTCCCATAGCCTAAAGTAGTCCTAGTAAGATCCGTCTCGAGGATTATTGCAAATGCTTCGTATAGAGTTGCTACCGAGTTCTCATTAACATCAACAGGCTTAACAATATTCTCAGGCCTATAGATCTCGACCTCTTTTTTGAGGGATAGGTGGAAAAGCACTCTCCTATTCCTCCTATCAAGCTTGATCTTAGCATGTGATGCCGGCTTAAACCCCTAGCCAGAAGCTTGTAGAACTCCTTAGATGGCTCAAGATCTAGATATACCCAATCCCTATGGGTATTAATAGCGATACCCGTGAAGAAGTATTCTCAGAACTATTTATATTGATCTTCGTCGGATTTACCGGTTTCCACACATGGTCATCAACTGGCCACAGGCTAACACTATTGATCCTCGGTACTAGTATGTCATTCATCAACTCAAGATCTATCTGATGCTAAGCAATATCCCAAGATCCCCTCCAGAGATCTCACGAGCCTCTACCCCTAAGATCCTTTCTCCCTAGGTTTAAGTACTTGACGATCTCATCGAAGATCTTCTCTGAGTATTGCCTAGCCTTGTTCCTCCATAGAGAGGAAACTATTTCAGCCGTATCCTGAGATACTCAATGGACATAGCGGGACGGAATATTAGGGTATATATTCCTTAGCTCTTAGCACTTCTCACTCCTCAGAATGCGATGATTCTCGATAATATTCCTAGATGCGTAGAATAGCACATCCCCAAGCATCTTGCTATATATGTTAAGGATCTCTTCTAGAGCTCTGAGCTCTCTCATAGATAACTGCTTTGATGTATAACAGCAGTCCTACTAACAAAGATCCTATCGCTTGGCTTGACAACCCACACCCACTTTTTCCCCTTTCTCCTAGTCGTTATCTCTGGACCTCAGCATCCTCTCCGAAGCATATGAAATTGCTAGCACTAATAAATGGGTAAAACCAGTACTTAAACCAAACCCTTACTATAAAACTCGAAACTGCTTTCGAACCTCTATGCTTATTCGCACACTTACTGAGAAGGTTCCGCTTGTCTTATAGGGTATGGAGAATCATCTTATGGATAAGTGTGGGTTCCAAGGCCTTCTTTTAATGATTTCCTATGCAGCATTAAGAAACGGATCCTAATAACCTCTATTCAGGATTAAAATCTTATAAGGGGTATTGCAGATTATTTAGGAAAGAAGGTGATTTAATGGGCAATATGGGTAATCACAGGTTTGATATAATTATAACAACAGATAGAACTATGATGACAGATCATCATGGAAAGGAGTTTATAGGCTTCATGGCTACTAGCCCCAGCGTTGGGCTTCCCGAGTTTCTCTGGATGTATCTCTGCTGTCCCAAGCCCAAGGTGGATAGATATGGGAGGCCTCTTGTAGCCCCTTATGGCCTTAGAAAGGTTGAGGCCAAGCTTCTTGAGAGTGGTTTTAATGCTGCAGTAATAGATCCAGATCATATAGATCGCTATATTGAGAGGGCAAAGATCTTAATGGTCGGTCATCACGATTACTTCGCATTTGGACCTCCTAGCTCGGAGTGGTGGCTTATAACTGGAAAAGAGCCCGTGAATAGGAGAAGCTTTATAAAGCTCATGAGCAGAAGTTACATAAGAAGGGCTAAGAAGAGGGGTCTTAAGATAGTTGCTGGAGGGCCTGCAGCGTGGCAATGGTTCTGGGAGCCAGATCTCTGGAAGAGCTTTGGCGTTGATGTTATATTAGACGGTGAGGCTGAGAAAGTTATAGTGCCTCTTGTTAAGGATCTGTTAGAGGGTAGGGATGTCCCTAGCTATATATATGTAGGGGCTAACATGTCGCCCGATGTTGAGGAGATACCAGAGATTAAGAATCCTAGTGTTAACGGTCTTGTAGAGATCATGAGAGGATGTCCCAGAGGTTGTAGCTTCTGCTCTGTTACTCTGAAAACCCTTAGACACTATCCGCTAGAAAAGATTGAGAAGGAGATCCTTGTTAATGTGAAACATGGAATACTCCATGGAATACTCCATAGTGATGATGTGCTCCTATATGGGTCATCCGGCGTAATACCGGTGCCAGAGCCGCTGATCGAATTACATGAGATGGCGCTTAAGCATTATAAGACAATAGCCTGGAGTCATGCATCACTCGCCGCAGTCGTAGTTGCTCAGAGAAAGTATAGGCTAATAAGCAAGATAATGGATATAGTATTTTCAAAAGGGGAGCAGGACTATATAGGGGTTGAGGTAGGCCTTGAAACAGGTTCTCCAAAGCTTGCTAAGATAATAATGCCGGCCAAAGCATCTCCCTTCAAGGTTGAGGAATACCCGGAGGTGGCTGAAGAGGCATTCGCTATAATGCACGAACATAGAATAATACCTGCTGCTACATTTATACTGGGGTTGCCAGGTGAGGAGGAGGACGACGTCTGGAAAACAGTAGAACTTCTTGATAGAATTAGAAGGTATAGGAGCATTGTGGTGCCTATGATCTTCGTGCCGATGGGGGCTCTGAAAGCCGATAAAAGATCGGGGATTAAGGGGCTCAAATTAAACAGAGCCCATATAGAGGCAATGAGAAAGGCTCTCTGGCACTCGATATACTGGGGAGAAGATATTATATCGAGGTTCTATGTAAAGGGAACTAGATATATATTAGTAAGGCTTCTCCTAAAGGCGTTTATAGAGTATGCTAGGTGGAAGGCATCCAAGATAGAGGAGGAGGTAGAGAGGTATAACGAGTTCGTGCTTTCTATAGATAGTGCCAAAGAGAAGGCTGAAAAGACCATACTAAGTCAGTTAGTTGGAGGATAAACCATCACTCTAAAAAACTGTGGCGGAGTAAATATATAGCCCTTTAGCGCTATATTTTTTTAGCTTGGAGGTGACGTCTCGAGATGGAATTCTGCCCCAAATGCGGAGGGGTTATGATGCCAACTAAAAAGGGGGAAATAGTCTATCTCAAGTGTAGCAAATGTGGTCATGAGAAGAAGGCATCAGGAGAAGTCTTGAGGAGCTACACAATATCTAGAGAAACCGATAGAAGCCTCAGGGTCAAGACTACCTCAAAGATTAGCGAGGCTAAAGGCATATCTAGAAGCATTGAGGAACTAGAGCAAGAAAAAGAAGAATACTACGAGATCTTCTTAGATCTGGTAGAGAAGGAAGAAGAACCAGAACAATCAGAAGAATAGCACTCTAATATTGAAGCGATCTCATAATGTTTCCAAATTCCATAGCAGCAGATCATCATATATCAATGATCTTCTAGAAGCTCTACCCCCAAAAGAAATCTCGGAATCTCCATGGGTCTGTGGAATCGTTATCTAACCTGTGAAAAAGGCTCTTATCAAGACTTGAAAACCGATGCCACTTAAGCATTCGCCTCTACCCAGGGCCCTAACCTCAGAAGACCAGGAGACATAGCATCATCGTGCAATATTATCAAGAGCTTTACAACAGAAAGCCTCGCCTTTTAGGGCAGGGATATGGTGTTTTTTAGGTTTTTATCTTTTGCTTGCTTGGGAGTTCTATGGCTTCTGGTGATGAGGGTGTACTAATCCTCTCGATTGGAATGAGGATTAGTCCTGAGCCAGAGGCAAATAACAGATGTAGACCCGAATAGATGGGGGAAACCTATGATCCGCCTGAAAGGGATTATGATCAAAAGATCAATAACGACTTGAGGGCGGGAGAGGAGGTCAGACGCTAGAAGAGTGATGCCTGCTCCATTTGTCAAGTGTCTGTTGCCTCCCAAGATTTTTACCCTGTATCATGATCTTATCTGCGAGTAGCTCGCTCTCAACCAGCAATATAGCCTCCGAGATTGACTGTACTTTCTCAGGCGGTTTAGCCATGGCCCTTCTCACAGTTTCCCTTATATGCCAGTTCCCAACGCTCGCGTAGTAGCTTGGTGTGATCTCTCTAACAACGATTATAGAAGCTCTTCTACCCCTTTTATAGAGATGCTCCAGAACTGCTAGCCTGGCTGCGTGATAGCCTCCATCCATGAATAAGGGTTCTCCGCTGAACCCCTCCCTATTTCTAATAACGATCGGCATCCCGCCACTTTCTGTAAATATTGTATTTGGGTGCCAAATCTCTATCCACTCGAAGCTATAAGGTCCTGGTTGCATGATAACCCAGAATCTGTTTCCAAGATATTCCTCTCTATATAGCTCTATATCCCCTATAGAGCTGTAAGTTCTAATGAACCTAAGAAGCCTCGAAGATATAATGCTGTCAACAGCGGTTATGGACCATCTAGTTGGCACAAGCCTCCTATTTCTAGGAAGACCTAGGAGGCCAAAGGATAGAGCCCGCTGTATTGAATAGATAGAAACCCCTTCGGTGTATAATTTCCATATGGCCTCAGAGGCTTTTATCTCGTCCCCATATACCTTTTCAACAATCCTAGGTATGCTGGGGTTGCCGCTTATCTTAACCCTATCTGCTATTGCCAAGAGTCCGTGTGGAATTGCTACTGGATCTAGTGTTTTAATGGGCATCGGCATTCCTGCAAGACTTGCTAGGGTATCTACAGGCTTTGAAGAGACCATGGCAAACGGTATTTCGAGGTCTATTAGCTTTTGCGGATTCCTAGCATCCACTTTTATTAATGCTGCTATAATACTTGATCTAAGCTCTATTATGTTCTCTAGAGACTTGACTCCCCACCAATTCTCGGGGGAATCATAGATCGATGCATCCTCACCAATAACCCCAGGCGGTATGCCTATTAAAACGGGCACTAAGGGGTAGTTCTTCTCACCAACTAATCCGCTCGGTGGTGTGGATCCTGCTACGTTATTCCCAAAGATCTTGGCGTATGTCTTAACCTGGGCCCTAAACCTTAAGACTAAGGGACACCTAGGTAACCCACATAGCATCTTATAACCTTTACACCTCACGCATAAAGATGAAGGAATCTCCTTCCCAAAGCCCTCGAGAATGTAGTTACCCCTTCTTCCTTTCATCTCTCTATTATTTATCTTAGATGACAAAAATATAAGACATCCCCGTAACCGTTATCTACACTTCACTCTAAATCCATAACAGCCCTCTCTGAGGTTGGTGAGGCTCGAAGCCCAAATAGAATCAAATTTAGACCTATTTATATAGAGAGGACACTTCTCGCTATGCCTGGTGATTATAGATATTAAGGCCTGTACTCTATGATGTTAGGAATAGCAATGGTTGCTGGGAGAAAACCTCTCCATATATTGGCAAATAAGGAAGATGTATCGTCCAGAGTTATAGCTGTTGGTGATCCCAATAGAGCCAAGACTTTGGCGTCAACGATACTTGAAAATCCTAAACTAGTAAATGAGTATAGGGGGTATATAACATATACTGGTCTCTATAAAGGTGCTCCGCTAACTATAGCTACACATGGTGTTGGGGGGCCCTCAGCAGCAATAGTCTTTGAGGAGCTGCACATGCTCGGGGCTAGATACATTGTGAGACTAGGAAGCACAGGAGCACTTTTAGAGCATATAGATATAGGCGATGTCATAGTTGCTGATGGAGCTGCGTACCAGGCCGGAGGGGCTATGGGTATGTATTTAGGGCATGATAGCTTCTACCCGGCATCACCTGATATAGAGATGACATATCTAATCTATAAGAAATTAGCTGGAAATAAAAATTTCAAAGTATATATGGGGGCTGTATATAGCTCTGACGCGTTCTACGCAGAGAATCCAGAGTTTGTCTCAAAATGGGCTTCTAAAAACGTGCTTTCAGTAGAGATGGAGTGCGCAACACTCTTTATTATATCTAGGTTGAGGAGTATGAAATCTGCATGCGTCTTGGTGGTCAGTGATAACCTGGTTAAGGGTACATCTGTGCTATCGTCTCTTGACGTGCTCAGAGAAAGGTTTATAGAGGTTGGTAGTGCAATCGCGGATGTTCTTATCGAGCATGGAAACTAATCCCACTAGGATCAACATGTTAGTGTCAACAATACTTACAGAGTTAGAAGCTTTTACATAATACTAACCATGCTTAACATCTGTTTTAAACCTACACCATGCTCATTAAGGTGAAAGAACAAGGATCTCCTTAAAATAAGGGGAAAAGTTTAGGAGCTAGATGCCCCCAGTTTCTTTAGTCCTAGTAGCTGGAAGAACGAGTCCCAGATCTCCTCGTTCTTAGCAATAGCAGCTTGCGCGTTGACAACAGGGGAAGCCCCGCCCCTTTAGGGCGGGAGAAGGTCATACATCTACTATAGAATGTATCGACTCGTATTATAGGGCATAGAGCTTAAAAATCTCCACCTTAAAGAAGGAAGTCCGTCTTTGTTAATATCAATATATTTGATCGCTAATATGTTAACAAGGATCTAGAGCATTATTTTCACGAACTTTCCTCTCTCATTGCTAGTATCTTTATACTCCTCGTCCTTAAAATTCTTCTCATTATTATTAATGTCCCAGAGCTCTCTTCTAAGCAGATCTCTGATCGCGGCTCTTATAGCTTCACTTCTAGAGGTATATCTACCCGTATTAACGAGTTCCTCTAAACCCTCTAGATAGCTCTCAGGTATTTTAACAGTTATAATACGCATCTCAATCACCGATAATGTTCTATATGTCTGTTTGCTTATAAAAATCTCCCCCAATATTGGATTAGATAGCCATGCTTCAGATTTATCGATTTAAGTCCTCTAGTAATACTTCTTAGAAGGGTTTTACCTTGAACGAAGTTAGAAGGGTTCATTATCTTGATTTACTAGGTCTAGCCATAAATGGTCTTCTAAAATCTGTTAAAATGGAGAGTTGCACAGATCCAGGATCCAAGGTGCAGCTGTCGAAGATTATAGGAGTTACACAGCAAAACGATGTGATCGAGACTGGATGTATAGAATATCATAGGATTGTAAGAACGTGGATTATAATAAAGCATTATGATAAATGGGGTAAATATATGGTAACAGAGGATAAGGCTATAGCATCTAACATCGATGCTCAGGAATAGCCTAAGGACCTAACGTATTTCAGTTTCTTCCGATCTCATAGTAGATCATATACACTTGTGTAATTATAGATCTAGCGATCTGGTCGCTACAGCCGGTTTGTGTGAAGCTGGTATAAGCTATATTACTCTGAGGGATACTGAATGAGGAGGCATGAGTATGAGAAAGATTGTTAAGGATGCAAGGAGGCTCATTGAAGATCCTTGAGCTTGTGAGGGCATATAGCGTGCCTATTAGGTATGGGAGGGCCTCAGAGCTTGTGACACGGTATGTTGGGGCTCCCCAGACAGCTTAGATCTGATCTAATAATATTGAGTGGAGATACCGCTTCCCAGAGCTTGTTAGAAAGGGCGGAAATCTAATTGCTATTACTGGTTTGAAGATGCAATCTAAAATGGGTAAGCAGAAGGTGGCATCGATAAACATTAGAAGAAGATATCTGGGGGATCAGGAGGCTGGGCTTCCTCACAGCAATGATCCAGAGGAAACTATGAGGGTGGAGCTGTGGGTCGGGGTCACATCGAGCAGACAGGGCCCGGTGAGATGGATCCCGATGAAAAGAGGTCCTGAGGGTCGTGAAGCCAAGGGAAGAGGGCTTGATCAAGGGATATCAAGTTCAGTGAAACCCGAACCTCCTACTTTCTTCTTAATTCCATAGTGGATCACTACATCAATAATCTAGGATATTCTACCGTTCAGGGATCTCGGGGACCTATGAGTTCAATAAGACTCTCAAACACTTAGGAGAAGACTCCTACCATGTACAGGATTATTCTCTTGTAGATATGCGGATTGATTCTTAAGAAAGAAGAAAGATATAGGGGTCATATTTATGCAGAAAGATAAGGAAAAAGATCAATACTGATCTGAATGCTGCACGAACAATGCAGGATAAGATCGGTATTACCGTTTAGGGGTTAAAAACCCAGGATCTGAGGCCGTATTATTGATATTCAATCTCTTAAACATAACTTATTTCTTATTATTTTAATATCCAAGATCTCTATGGGTGCTCAAGAAATATCTGAAGAGCCATTCTTATCTCTTTTTGCATATTTAGATAAATTCAAAAACTTACCGAATAATACGAGGGATCTCTTATTAAGGCTTGCATGGAAGTTATATGATCTGAACCGCAAGAAATCGATATCAATTAATCACAGCATAATGGAAATACTTGTTGCTTCGTACTTACTCGAGAGAGGCTACAGCGAGGTCGATGTTGAAGCATCTGTCGGTGAGCTGGTAGCCGATGTAGTTGCTAGTAGAGGTGGGTTGAGGATATTAGTTGAGATCGAAACTGGGTTCACGCCAGCAGATCACTCGGCAGATCCTATCGAATATCTAAGGGCAAGGATAGCTAGTAAAATTGCCAGGTATAGCCCTAGGAGTGATATATTTGCTTTAGCATTTCCGATATACTATATACCCCCTATACCTTACACACTGTTAAAACCCCCTTCAAAGAGAAGTGTAGAAGAGCTGGTAAGGCTAGTAGATATGATTAATCAATACTATAAAAATCCGCCCATAGATATAGAGGATCTGACAAAGGCAAAGATAGATGAGCTATATATTCTCTATGTAGATAGGGGGTTCGTTATAAGAATAAATCCAGAGGATATTATCTCTTCACATGCTTCTCTCTGTAATGGATTAGATCTATATAGATATCTATTTGGAGAATAACTCTGTAGAACTCTGTAGAGCGTTAAGACGTATCAACATTTAAGGTTGATCATAGCTATTTTATAGATCAACGAGTTGGTAGGGAACATTACATGTATTACTTACCTTTGCTGAATTGCTCAGAGCCATTCAGAAATTCTCATAAAAATGCAGTAAGTATGAAAAGTAGCGCTAAAGCGAGGAACATTAAAGAAATAGAGATCATCTGGATGAAGGCAATCCGCTCTTGACATCTAGTATTAATGATCCTACTCAATTATATCGCTATTAAACTATTTCTACTCCCTACTTCTCTCCCTTAATTTCTCCTCTTCCACCATTATGAGGGCCTTCGCTATATCTCCGCCAGCTTTTCTCAGAATCTCCCTAGCCTTCTCATAGCTGATCCCCGCCTGTTCTGCAACAAACTTTATATCTTCCTCAGATATGCTAACTATTGTTTCATCTTTCTTTGTTTCTTCCTCCTTTATCTCTTTAATCTTTACTCCTATCACTTGAAATATTTTTTGATCCTTTAGAGTCATGACAAGAACCTGGGGTTCTTCAATCATTATCTCTTTGTCATTCATCTCTATTAGAACTAGCTTCACTCCTCGTAACTCTTCAATCTTTAAGCCCATTTTTCTAAGCTGTCTCTCAAGATCCCTAGGCAGTGGGAACAATATTCGGCCCCACTTAATATGGCTTAAAGAGGGATATATTACCTCCAATGCAGCCGCTTGTTTCTTCATGCTCATTAAATGTTGCTGTTAATCTTTCGTTTTAGAGATGCAATGCTATTGTTTTTTCTCTAGAGGGGTGTTATTACATTCCTGCAACCACCTTCTCTCCGCCCTGAAAGGACGAGGCTCTCAGTTGTAATTTTAACTCAGTTGTGATTTTAACTATGGATGAGGTTGAATCAGAAGATACATATCCTGGGCTCGGGCAGGGAGGTGGGAAGGGCTGCTATAGCCATTGAAAAAGCGGGTAGATATGTTCTACTAGACTATGGAGTGACTTTCGACGAGAAAGATATACCTATGCTCCCCCTAACGATCCCACCATCTAGTATTGATGGTGTTATTATAACACATGCACATCTAGACCATGTGGGGGCGGCTCCACTGCTATATGTTTCGTCAAAGCCTAGATCCTATATGACACCTATCACTCGAGATATTTCGAGGCTCATGCTATATGATTTCCTGAAGATCTCATCGTACTATTTACCATTTGAGGCGAATGAGGTTGAGAGATTTATTGAGAGCTCCTCATCAATTGGGTACAGAGAGGAGATCGACATGGGGAGTTTCAAGGCGCTTTTCAGAGACGCAGGTCATATACCGGGCTCAACATCTGTTCTCCTAGATACAGGGGGGAAGAGGATCCTATATACAGGAGATGTAAATACTCTAGAAACAAGGCTAGTTGGTCCCGCAGATCTAGATGGCTTAGAGGCTGAGGTTCTGATAATAGAGGCCACATACGGAGATACGGATCATGCTGAGAGGAGCCTCGTAGAGGAAAGATTCGTAGAAGCTATTCGAGAAGTAGTTGATGGTGGAGGCACTGTACTGGTTCCAGCCTTTAGCCTTAGCAGATCTCAGGAGATCCTGGCTCTACTCGCTGAAAGGCTGGATAGCTATATGGTGAGCTATGATGGTATGATAAGACCTATCACAGAGATTATGCTAAGGTACATAGGCTATATAAGAAAGCCGGAGCCTCTTAGAAAGGCTAATAATATATTTATACAAGTCGATGGGTGGGGTATGAGGAGAAAGATCTGGAGAGAGCCAGGAGTAATAGTGGCTAGTGCCGGAATGCTTAAAGGAGGCCCAGCCCTCTACTACCTGAAGAGACTTGCCAGCGATAAGAGATCAGCTATCTTCCTGGTTAGCTATCAAGGAAAGAATACACCCGGCAGGATGATCCTTGAGAAAGGCGTTTTCATGGAGAACGGCCCCAGAGTAGTAGCTAGGGTTGAATGGTTCGACTTCTCAGCACATGCTGGGAGAACCGGTCTTCTCTCAATAGTGAAGAGTATAAAAGGTCTTGAAAAGGTTATCGTGATCCACTCAGATCCTGAGGTGGGAGCATCGTTTGCTAATAAGGTAAAGGAGGAAGCCGGAGTAGATGCCATATTACCGGGAATAGGTGACGTAATTGAAATTTAGTCTCTACACAACAATTCCAAATATTCTACCCAGGTTATTCAGCTATTTCTATCCTTAAGGGCACAGAAGCTGTTTCAAGTTTTATTAGTAAGGGTTTGGCTTTAAGTACTGGTTTTACCCATTTATTAGTGCTAGCTATTCCATATGCTTCGGAGAGGATACTGAGGCCCAGGGATAATGGCTAAGAGGAAGAAAGACGATGAAGAGTATAGATGGGTGGTCAAGCCCTGTGATAGGATTGTTGTCAGTATAATTATTGTTCTACTGTTATACCCTCAAAACAATTATCTAGGGGGTTCAGGGCCCTAGAAGAGATCCTCAACATATATAGCAATATGCTTGAGAATATGCTAACCCACGCATCCAGGAATATTATTGGGAATTACTATAGGCTTAAGTGGGAAGTATCGAGAGCTAAGGAATATGTATCCCAACATACCATCCCACTATGTTCACGGAGTGTGCCAGGATGCTGTTGAAAGGGTATCCTCTCTAAGGAGGAACAGGGCTAGGCAATACTCTGAAGAGATCTTCGATGAGTTGGTTAAGCATCTAGGTCTAGGGAAAAGGGATCTTAGGGGTAGGAGGATCGTGAAACATCTCTGGAAGAAATCTTGGGAGAATGCTCAGCATCAAGTAGATCTCGAGATAATGGAGGGCATACTAGTGCCGAGGATCAATAGTGCTGGTCTATGGATAGTTCATGATCATATGTGGAAATTGACAGATGCTACGAAGATCAGCATAGATAGACTGAGAGCATTCTCTTTACAAGAGTTGCTATTGATGCTCATAGGATTTGGGTATATCTAGATCTTAAGCCTACTAAGGAGTTCCACAAGCATCAATGACCATCGAGGGACAAGCAGTAATATGAAGGTAAAATCACAGCACTTAAGAAGCTTTACTCTTTAGGAGGGGGTATATGCTTATGTAACCTCTTTGTGATATAGTACTATTGTATTGAGTGTGGGCAAGCTTACCAGGCGATGAGCCCACGCTTCCCCGAAGCCGACGGCGGGATCTAATATGGTGATATTAAAGCTTAGCAAACCTCGCCAATAGATGTGTTTTATTCTTAATAGAACTAGCTGGCTCTGTGAAGAAGGCAACCGAAGAAAACAGAGGAAGAAGAGGAGCGGGCAATGACCTCTCCCGCCCTAATGGGCGGGTTTTCTATGCTGGGGTCTTGGGTGTCACCCCTCTAGTGAGGGTTATTGTTCCTACCTCTATGATCATTGGGTTGGGGGTACGCTTTGAGCTGTATCTTTTTTCATGGTAGTGGGAATGCTTTTATATTCGTTTGTTGCCTAGGCTTAAGATTATAAGTATCCAATCCCTATCTATTTTGATGATGAGGTGATATCTCTGCTAGACCTGGGCGTGCAGAGACCTCGGGAAGCGATGACCTTTGGAGCACCCGAGACTGAAGCCCTGGATGAGGGCAATGCCCAGAAGGGCTTCTGGGTTTCAAGTATAGATGGGGGCCCGGTGCCGCTGGGCTCCACAGCCACCAATGAAACCACAGGGGTGTCCAAAACCCTATGGGGGAGGTGGAAGTCCCCCAATGCCACAGGGCTAAAAACCCTGTGGATCAAGAGACAAAGCAACACCAAACAAATTAATGTCAGCGATAATCAACAACCATCGGGGGACAAGCAGATACGGATGCTCTTGGAATGTGGTTATGTTCAGAGCCATGTGGTCATAGATAGGATGATCTACCATAGAATTAAGAGAGGGATAGGTGTATGTTATTGAAAGCAGCTATACTGGCTGGTGGATATGGTAAGAGGCTGAGACCACTTACTGATGATAAGCCTAAACCCCTTGTCGAGGTTGGTGGGAAACCTATTATAGTATGGCAGATTGAGTGGCTTAAGAGGCATGGCATCAAGGATCTGGTAATTCTAGTAGGTTATAAGGGGAACATGATTATAGACGAACTAGGTTCAGGAAGCAGGTTCGGGGTTAGAATTTCATATGTGGTTGAGGAGAACCCACTGGGAACTGGAGGAGCTCTAAAGAATGCTGAGCACATACTAGGCAGGGAGGATCTCTTTCTTTTAATAAATGGCGACATAATAACTACTCTAAATCCTCTGGAACTCGTAGAGATACTTAAGAAGCATTCTAAGGCTGTTGCATCAATAGCTGTAGTTCCTCTCAGAAGCCCCTATGGGATTGTAAAGGCGAGTGATAATGGAAGTGTGACCAGCTTTGTCGAGAAGCCGGTAATTCCTGACTACATGATTAATGCTGGTGTATATGCTATGAAGCCCAGTATATTTGAATATCTACCTGAGAGGGGGGATATAGAGAGGACATGTTTTCCTAAACTTGCTTCTGAGGGGAAGCTCTTAGCAAAGATCTATGGGGATAATGTGTATTGGAGATCCATAGATACTATAAAGGATATCGAAGAAGTTGGAAACGATATAGCGAGTGGCAAGCTTAGCTTTTAGGGATCGATCTATATAATGACTTCTCATAGTTCTTCCAATGCCATGGGAGATCTTTAGAAGATATTTAGAATATATTCAATAATTTCAGATCAGACATGAGACTCTAAGGCTAGATCATCGATAAGGTTAAGAGTTCTTCTATTACCTAATTCATTATGGGAAAGGACTAGCTTTTACCGATAGATAGGATCTCTGAGATCTTTGTATATATATGCATGTCTAAATCTATATACTCCACCCCCTCTACCTGGTGCTTCACGGTTTTTCCACATACTATTCTATCAATACCCGACTCTTTTAATCTCTCAACAGAACCTTTAACAAATATAGGGTGAACGCAGGCTACATATACCTTGGAGGCTCCCCTCTCGATTACTAGTCTAGCAGCGTTGGCTATAGTGCCTCCGGTACTTATGATATCATCTACTATTAAGGCGTTTTTGTCTCTGAGATCTATTTCCTTGCTGATGGAAGATCTGACCTCTCCTGTGTATCGATCTCTCTGCTTCTCAATATAATATACTCCATATATACTCGGTAGCTTAGATGCTAACCTCCAAGCTCTTTCAATACCTCCAAGATCTGGGGATATTATCACTAACTCTCCCTCATCCTGGAATCTCGATGCGAGGGGCGTAACTCCGTCTATTTCGAAGAACCCTTCTCCATAGATCTTTCTTGGTATACTTGAGTGCGGCTCTACTACGAATACCTTATTTACACCGAGATCCTTTATGCTCCTGAGGATCGCATTAACAGATACTGGCTCCCCCTCTATGAAAACCTTATCCTGTCTAGCATATGCGAGATAGCTTATCAAAAGATCTATCTCAGAAGCCCCTCCTCTAATAGCTGCATCAATAGCCAATAGGAGCTCTACAAATCTTCTATCCTGCATAGGATACATTGATTGAACTATCAAGGCCTTTTTACCACTCATATTTCCCTCTAATCTGAGATACAGCTCTCCATCCGGGTGATCCTTCGTGAAGACCCCTACTATATTCCCGCCCATGAGCCAAGCTATCCTCTCCCCGATCCCTGGGTCCCCGCTTAACGGGATTATACTATACAACTAGAAGCCTCACCCACTAGGGTTGAGTAATAAAAGCTTATAAACCGGATGATCCATAGCTCTGCTGATGATACATAGGAGCGTCAATTAGCTGCTATGGGCGTAAGTTTATTTCGAGCATTTAACTAGATCTTTTATCCATCTATGCTTTAAAAGGGGAGGTTATAGTTATAGCTGGAGCTAGATATATATGGGTAAAGATAAGTGCTTCTTACAGGACATCATGGGAGCCTCTATCTCTTCGCTTGAATATGTACCGCTTACCCTTTATAAACCATATGGGCTATCACTAATTCTATGGATATGGTCAGGCGATCTAGGGATAGAGGGATGTAGGGAATGTCCATGGTCAGAGGCTTATGGCTCAAAAAGCTCGCTTGATCTTGTGGAAGTATCTATTGATAAGATCTTAGAGAGAGGAAAGGATCTGAAGATCGACCTGATCTTTCTTCACGGGGGCGAGCCTATCTACAAACAGTGGTTCCGATGTTTCGCAGATCTACTTGTCAGAGGAGGCATAGGTCTAGGAGTTAAGGCTAGGCTAGATGCCATATCTAGATATGGTGCTAACGGATTATCGGAAGTGAAAGGGCTGGGAGCTGTTTTAATAGAGCTTCTATTTAGGTTTTCTGAAGAGATCGATAAACTACTGCCCAGTATACTTGAGAAATTGTTAAGCCGAAACACATATGTGGAAATTCTAGTAACAGACCTTTTTTCACCCCTAGAGAGGGACATAAAGGCTCAGATCAAAAATTTGCTAGAACGATATAGAATCATTGTTAAAGATATATACACATCGAGACCGATACCATTAGGAGTCTACGCAGCGAATCTCAGCGAACAAGATCTACTCAGCATTAGAAAAATTATAAGGGACTCATGTGATAAAAATATAATATGCTATATAATTGAATCAAATCGAAGGATCTATCCGGATCATATTAACTGCCCTACATGCGGTATAGAAGTAGCTAAGAGAAGCGATATACTTGTCATCCCCACGATCTCCAGCAATGTTTGTCCATCGTGTGGTACTGAGATCTTTGTTTATAGACCTCTAAAGATTAAGAAGAGAATTCCTGTACATACATATATACATCTCTGAAATAGAATCCAGCCTTTATTAATGCCGTAGTGAAACTGCTTTGAGTTTCTTATATGCTTATAAGGGTTGATAATATCTCTTTTATTTGGAGTGGAGATGCCGAGGCCATAAGAGGTGTTTGAGGGTGCAAGGAGACTCGTTAAAGATCCTTGAGCTTGTGAGAGCATATAGCGTGCCTATTAGGGATGGGAGAGCCTCTGAGCTTGTAAATGGTATCTTAAGGCTCTCCAGAAGGCTTTAGACCTGATCTTGGATAATATGAAGCAGAGATACCGCTTTCCAGAGCTTGTTAGAAGGGGGTGGAAAGCTGATCGTGATCAGAGGTTCTAAGGTGCATGTCCCAATAATTCCGAAGGATAGGGCTTTCAAGAAAAAGCTTAGAGAAGAGCTTATGAAGGATACCCCTATGCTGCGCACTGAGTAGACTCTGTTATTAGGAAAGCTTACTCGATTATGAAGGTTGAAGGAAGAGATATCTGAGAGGAAGGGCAAGAAAGGTTATGCCAGATCAGGAGGAGGTTCGCTAAATGCAAGGTAACACTCATGAAGATCGATTATGAGGCTAGAACAATAAGGATAACTCTGAGGCAAGGAGAATACCTCTATATATCCTGGGGGATCAGCATAGTTCGAGAAAAGGGTCAGGGATGGGGTGTTGGTGAGGATATATCAGGGATGACATGGTAATAATACCATTAAAAGCTCTGAGGAGATCGAGGTTATGGGGATTATTGGATGGGATAGCAATGAGCTTTCATTGGATGGCTACGAGCCATCGATAGATTTCATACATGTTGATCTAAGGCCTCTCCAGAGCATAAAAAATGTGTATGAGCGTAAGAATACCATTGCACAGAGTAAGGGTAAGAGGGATCTCTATGAGAAGTATGCGGCTAGGGAGAGGAGTAGGGAGAGGGATTTCAGAACAAGCTCTCAGCAGGTCTTAGAGACTATTACCAAACTCTATATATGTTTCCAAGGATCTTGATAAGGAGGATCTCATGTCTAGGAAAAGGGCTAAGAAGAGTAGGAAGAGGAATGCTAGAACACTCTGGAGGAGGATTCATAGGAGGATGTCAGAGGTAGCTTTAACAGTTATGTGGATCCGAGGAACACATCTAGAGAAGCCCCAGATGCTGATATGTTGTGAAGACCCAAGAGGGGCAGATCTTCGAATGCACGAGATGTGGATTAAAAATGAATAGGCATAAGGCAGCATCAATAAACATCAGAAGAAAATACCTGGAAGAAGAGAAGAGGAGGAGAGCCAGGATGCGGGGTTCCCCACAGTGATGAGCCGGAGGCTTCTATAATGGTGGAGCTGTGGGTAGGGATCACCCCTAGCGGGTGGAACCCAGCGATATGGATCCCGATGAAAAGGAGTCCTGAGGACTGTAGAGCCAAGGGAAGAGGGCTTGATCAAGGGATATCAAGCCCAGTGAACTCGAACCTCTTCATAGTAGTCCTAGTATTTGTCTTATATAGTGATGAGCATGTGTTCCATGTCTCTTATGTTAAGGGTATATTGTGATCCACTATATCTTCATCTCATATGCCTAGGAACCTTAATATATATTTCTCGCCTCTAGCTATATTCCTGGATGTGTGGGTTTCGATGAAGCTTGTGCTCAAGATCAGTGGAAAGCTAGTAAATCCGGAAGAACCTGAATATATTTCGAAGTTAGCGGAAGTTGTGAAGAGCCTCGTTAGCGAGGGTCATAGAGTGGCCGTGGTTGTTGGGGGAGGGAGTATTGCTAGGAAATATATAGATGCCTGCAGGTCTCTCGGAGGTAGCGAGGGTATATGCGATCTTGTAGGGATAGATGCATCGAGACTCAATGCCCTTCTCCTCATAATAGCTCTGGGCGATTTAGCATATAGGAGGGTGATTAGAAATATTGATGAACTTCTAGATGCATGGGGTACAGGGCTTGTGGTTGCTGCAGGTGGTTTCCAGCCGGGTCAATCAACAGTTGCTGTCTCTGCTATTATAGCGGAGACCATATCTGCAGATCTTTTGGTCTATGCGACGATAGTTAGTGGTATCTATGATAAAGATCCTGCAATAGATCCTAGCGCAAAGCTACTTAAAAGGGTGTCGGTTAGCGAGCTCAGAAAGATATTAGTCCGTCAGAACATCTCTGCAGGTAGATACGAGCTTATAGACCCCATAGCTCTATCAATAATAGAGAGAAGCAGGATCAAAGTTACTGTGATAGATGGGAGGGATCCTACCACAATTCTGAAAGCCGTGAGAGGAGAAGATGTGGGGACTCTCGTGATCCATGATCACGATAAGTAATATTACAGGCTAGACAACCTCTTCCATTTAGGGCGAGGGCTGTTTCAGATTTCATAGTTATTCACGGTATTAGTATTCGTTGGTGTCCAAGGCCTCTTAATGCTAGAGGTATGCTGTATAGTTTCACCATGTTCTCCAGAGTCTGTTGTTCCCTCTGAGTCTAGTATCCATGCTCTCCTTTCCACGATAGCAGAAATGCTTTTATATCTGTTAATATTAATTAATGATTGGAGTGAAGGTTTAGGGGCGAACAAGGTTCTATGGATAATGGCTAGGAGAGCAAAAAAGCGATAAGAAGTGGATGTAGGTTGCCAAGCCGAGCAACAGGATCTTTGTTAGTAGAACCGCTGTTCTGCCCTCAAAGCAATTATCTAGGAGGGGTTCAGAGCCCTAGAAGAGATCGTGAACATATATAGCAATATGCTTGAGAATGTGCTTTCCCACGCATCCAGGAATATTATTGGGAATTACTATAGGCTTGAGAATGGGAAGTATCGAGAGCCAAGAATATCTATCCCAATATCCCATCCCACTATATACATGGAGTATGCCAGGATGCTGTTGAAAGGGTTTCCTCTCTTAGGAGGAACAAGGCTAGGCAATACTCTGAAGAGATCTTCGATGAGCTTGTTAAGCATCTAGGTCTGGGGAAAAGGGATCTTAGGGGTAGGAGGATCGTGAGATATCTATGGAGGAGATCTTGGGAGATTGCTCAACATCAGGTAGAACTTGAGATGGATGATGGAATACTAGTGCCTAGGATCAATAGTGTTAGCCTATGGCTAGCTGATGACCACGTATGGAACCCCAGTAAACCCTACGAAGATCAGGATCAATGGTGTTGAGAACATCTTCTTCACAAGCTTTGCTATTAATATCCATAGGGGCTGGGTACAACTAGAACTAAAGCCTACAAAACAGTTCACAAGCTTCTAGCAAGAGGCTTTAAGCCAACATCCCACGCAAAGATCAAGCTTGATAGGAGGAATAGGATAGTGATATTCCACCTATCCCTCGAGAAGAAGGTCGAGATCTATAGGCCTGAGAATATTGTTAAGCCTGTTGATGTTAATGAGAACTCTGTAGCAACTCTCTACGAGGCATTAGCAATAATCCTTAACAGACCTTGCTAAGGCAACACCAGGCTATAACTATAGGAAGAGGAGCATTCAAGAGAGATATGGATCCGGTGGTAAAGAGGCTAGAGAGGCCATGAAAAAGCTTAAGGAGAGAAAAAAGAAGAGGGACTATAGGACGAAGAAAGCAAACCTAATAGCAAGGGGCGCACTGAGGATGAGAGGAGTAATAGTTATTGAGAGAATATCAGGAGACGATATAAGGGTTATGATCGCTAGATATAGGAATAAGCAGTTGAAGCACAGAATATATCAGAGTGCTTTGAAGAGAGCTTAACACAATAATAGATAAGGCTAGAGAATATAGTGTACCGGTGCTCATGGTTGATTCTAGGAACACATCTAAGATCTGCCTGACATATAATGCTTTGATAGGTATGGAGAGGATAGGTATTTATAGCAAGGGAGGCGAGAGACGACATAGAGAGGTATAGCATTGATCAATATTTATCTTAAAGCCCTCGAAGCCCTTTTAGGCAATGCCCAGAAGGGCTTCGGGGTTCTAATCCTGGATGGGAGCCCCATTCCGCTGGGCTCAATAGCCACCGGCGAGCCCATAGAGATCCCAAGATCTCTGTAGGGGAGGTGGAGATCATTAACGGTCACAAGGAATCAAAGCAATCCCAACAAAAGAAAACCATCAATGATCGATGATCATCGAGGGACAAGCGGATCGTCATAGGTGATAAGAAAAATGGTTACAGTATTTTTAAGGATTCAAAGTCTATATTATCGAGATCTTTATATATGTTTTCCACAAGTGCAGCAATCATCCATTCTGGGAGATCCTGGAAAGGCTCTACTATATAGTCATATGTCATGAGCTTAACAGCTTCATATATAGATAGACCCCTAGACCTCAGATAGGTAATAACATCAATATCCAGGATCGCCTGTGAAGCCGCGTGCCTAGCCTCAACAACATCTCCACATCTCACCTCAAGCATTGGAAGGGTTACTGCGAGAGCGCCCCTGCCTATTGTGAGTGTTGACGCCTCAACATTTGTTCCAGATCCGAATGCCTCCTCCTCCTGTATAGCGAATGCCTGAACAACTGTCTTAGCTGAATCTGCAGCGATCCCTCTGACATTGAGTACAGCCCTAGAATCTCTCCCCCTAACAACAGCATTCTCTATATAGTGGATTCTGTTCTCCCCCGAGCCTAGAACTGCTCCAAACGCCATATGCCTAGCGCCTCTCCCCTCTACTATAGCTCTTTGCTGTATCCTAGACATATTACCAGCTGTTGCTGAGAGACCTGAAACTACTTCAGAGCCTTCTAGTAATAGGTAATGGGATGCATGGAAGCTAGGGGTTCTGGGCGAGTTTTTGGATATATTGGAGATCTCGAGCCTCGCCCCGGGCATGAGAAGTATTTCCTCGGTAAGTGTTCTTAAAGCCTCTCTCGCGGGGTCAACTCTTATTTGTATCTTGGCAGATACGCCTTCACTGACTACAGTTACTACGTGTTGTGATAGATGACCACGTGAAGATCCACCTGATATCCTGATCCTGAGGGGTTCCTCCACGTCTTTATCCACATATATAACAGCCCCCGCTGAGAAACCTGCTATGTGGAGCGCGTATGCCTTGGAATCCTCTATCCTTATGAGCTTAAATAGAGGTATATCTGGATCCAAAGAGTCTAGATCCTCTCTATGAACAGTTATAACCCTTACACCGCTCTTACTATTAACTTTGTAAACACAGCTCCCACTAATAGCTATATCAGTATTTATAGCATTTATAGCTTCGAGCGCCTCTGCTTCGCATGGATATCTATCACTGGCAGGGACATACTTATCAAATATGCTCCAATCAGTATAGTATCTAATTGTTGGGGAGTCCGCTATGTATTGATATGGTATTTCACCATAGAGCTTAGAAGCCTTCTCCAAGACCTCCTTATAGCTCCTAGCCAACCTGTTTCCCTGCTATCCCACAGAGCCTATCTTGGAGAACTCTAGATCTAGGGCAGCCTTAACTAGCGCTGCTTGCTCAAATGGGAGCCTTGCGAGTACATCGCTGAGGAAACCCCCTATTATCAGGCTAAGAGCCTCGTTCTCTTTAAAGCCTCTACTTCTAAGGTAGAACATCAGCTGATCGCTCAGCTTGCCAACACTGGCCTCATGCCCTATAATTGCAGTTGGCTCGTCATTTTGTATGTGTGGATACGTATATGTCTTGCTCTTCTCATCTAGAAGTAGTGAGTCGCACGATGTATAGCTCTTAGAGTTTTTAGCGCCCTTCATGATCCTGACCAATCCTCTATAGATATTGATCCCCCCTGTCATGGATATGCTCTTAGACACAATCCTGCTTCTAGTATTGGGTGCGAGGTGATAGGCCTTAGATCCACCATCCTTTATATGTCCATCCCTAGCAAATGTTATCACATAGCTCTCCATAGAGGCTCCCTCACCCTTTAAGAAGGCTGATGGATATACAGCGCTCACTTTAGATCCTATAGATCCCTCTATCCACTCGACATAGCCGTTCCTCTCAACAATGGCTCTCTTATTATTGAAGTTTATAACCTGTGAAGACCAGTTCTGAAGAGTTGTGAAGTGTAGCCTAGCACCCTCATGGACATATATCTCTACCATCCCATCGTGAAAGCTCAGCCTGCTCAGCCTAGGAGCTGCACACCCCTCTATAACATGGGCATAGCTGTCTCTATCAGCAATTATCAGGCTATGCTCGAAGTTACCCTCACCAGATTTCCCTATTAAGAAGAAAGCCTCTATAGGATATTCGATCTTTACGCCAGGAGGTATATATACGAATATACCCCCACTCCACAGAGCACCGTGGAGCGCTGCGAACTTATGCTCCGGCGGAAAGATCCTCATGAAGTACTTCTTAACAAGATCGGGGTATTTCTGGACAGCCGTATCTAGATCTGTTACTATAGCGCCCTTCTTAGTAACATACTCCTTAACCCTGAGAAATACTGTCTCAGAATCTAGCTGAGCATTTAAACCAGCTAAAAACCTTATTTCAGCCTGCTTTATCCCCAGCCTCTCATAAGCCTCTACAATCTCCTTAGGAAGCTCCTCCCAGGCAGAGGCCTTCGGAACATCCGGCTTTATATAGTAACTCAGCTCCTCCAGATCTAATTCCCCCACGCCTGGAAGCCACTTAGGAGAGGGTAGCTTCTCGAAAATCTCTAGATTTCTTAGCCTCCATAGTCTCATCCACTCAGGCTCTCTCTTAATTTTTGAGATCTCCTCAACAAGATCTCTGGAGATCTTTCCCTTTAAAACAAGCTCTGCACCACCAATTTCTATATGCCCTAGCGCCTCTTCAGCTGGATCCTTGTAGAAGGATTTTAAAAGCTGTTCTTTTACAGCCATATTTACATCGCCTCTAACCTGTATATATTGGCTAGAAAGCTTATAACCTTACCTAATCTAGGACGCCTCTTGAGGAGCATATCTAGCCCTTATATACTCATATCCCTTCTCATCTATAAGCTTCACTATCTCATACCCCCCTGTAAGCACTATTCTACCATCTATCATAACATGCACATAGTCAGGATTGAAATCTCTGAAGAGCCTCGCAACATGGGTTATTACAAGAACGCCCGATCCCCTCTGCTTCAGCTCCTTAACAATATTCCCAATAGCTATTAGACCTTCAACATCCATCCCGCTATCGGGCTCGTCTAGTATTGGGTATCTCGGGTTAGAGAGATATAGCTGAACAATTTCAGATCTTTTCATCTCACCTCCCGAGAAACCCTTATTCAAATATCTATCTAGAAGCTCTTGGGGGAGACTAACCTTCTTCATAACCTCCAGCGCCTTTGCAAATGGAACGCCTCTGGTCTTCGCTATATGGATTAGAAGGTTCCTCGTTTTAATCATAGTTTCTGGAGGAGTCTGGAAAGCTAGAAACACGCCTCTTCTAGCCCTCTCCTCAGGAGGTAGCCCGGTTATATCTTCACCATCAACAAGTATATTACCCTCAAGAAGCTCGTACTTTGGATGACCCATAACTAAATAGGCTAAGCTACTCTTCCCACTACCGTTAGGCCCCATAAGCGCGTGGATCTCTCCCGGCCTTATATCTAGTGACACGCCCTTAAGAACTATTTTCCCCTCTATAGATGCTCTTACATTCCTAATAACAAGACCATCAAACCCCATTGCTACAAACCCGCCTATCTGTATATATGAAGCCTAAAAAGAATATAAGCTTACCGATACCGAGTTTCTAGACTACTTCCTCTCGTATAGCTAGAATTAGTCTGGATACATATGGCAACAGGGGTGAAACACACCATTTTAGGGCAGAAGAAGGGCATTTTATTTGCTTCCAAACAATGGCTTCAGCGAGTTTTCAGTGATACAGAGGGACGTGCCTATAGCGACTATATCGGCTATTGAGCCTGGGTTGATCCCCACGATTCTTAGTTCTTTATCAAGTATTTCTGCATATTCTAGCCAGAGACTCAAGCCTTCTCTCATGATCTCCAATGCTTTTCCAAGGGTCTTCATAACCTCTATAGCTACTTTATAGCCTTTCTCCCTCGCTATCAAAGTATCTACAGTGGTGCTTCCAATAGTTATGAATGCTATAGAGATCTTCTCATATAGCTTCCAAGGATAGCCCTCACAAATGATTCTATATGCTATATATGCCCTGGGATATCCGCTCCAGATCTCATTTAATATTAGGTCATGCCTTCTAAAAGCTTCCACAAAGCCCCAGAAGGAATTCCTGTCATTGTTGGCTCTATATATGTCGGGACCCACACCTATATATTTCATTATATATGAGGGAGAAGCTTCTAATATAGTCTTTGATATCCACTTAAAATCCTCAGGAGATCTGCATTCCCTAGCTATCTCATGAGAGAGTTCTAGAGCCTCTTCTATATCTAATCCACCTTTACGTCCTGGATCCCTTATCAATATACCTACAGCCACAGCTATTGGGGCTAGCAGTAGTGTATAGCCTAGATGCGTGTTTTTACCACTATGTATTCTAGATGATGCTGTGTAGAGCCTATAGATCCTCTTCCCTATTCCCTCGAGGGGGCACGGGCTCTCTCCATACACTATATCGTTTATAAGCCTCCTAAGCTCTATGGCCATTGATGTAGATGTTGCTATGAAGAACCAGTGGGTAAGGTGCTTAGCGTCGCCTATCGGGGACACGTTTCCTGGCTTAGGGTATGATGACGCCTCTATAGCAAGTCCCGAGGCTAGAGAGGCTGCAGCTATATCTATAGCATCATCTGCTAACAAGTATGACTGTCCTCACATTTAGATCTCTGATCACATCTTTCCACTCACTACCAATAGAGACTAAAGAGAATATACCTGCAATCTCCGCCCTAGCCTGTTTCACGATATTTATCAACGCTCTCAGCGTTCTTCCACTTCTCAGAAGATCATCCACCACTAAAACCCTAGACCCCCTTTCAAGACTCTCCTTCGGAACATACAGAGTTACCAGGCTTGGTGGATCTCGGGATAGGTATGTCTCCTCATAGAAATCGCTGAAGCCCAGCTCTTTCCTTCTTTTTGCCACAACTAGGTTAAGATCTAGCATTGATGCTATTGCGAGGCCTACTGGTATTCCATCCACCTCGGTCGTTAGAGCCACGTCTAAATCCTGACCCTTGAAGTGATGGTAAGCCTCTATAGACGCTAGCCATAGTATGTCGGTGCTATATACGAGGCTATACATGTTCACAACATCCCCGTCGACAGGCTTGAGCTTCTTAGCTATAACTCTTCTAAGAACTCCATTCTCGATAAGCATTCTAAGTATCTCGGAGGCCCTCTCTCTAGTTGGTCTAACCACGCCAGCTATGTATCTCCATAGCACAGGAGCCGGTATCCCCAGGATCTCCTGGAGTTCGCTATACTTGAGATTCTTCTTTACTAATCTCAAGGCTGTGATGCATATATACCTCTCATCCTTAACAATCATGGTGTTGTATCCATAATAGAGACTATGTAGCAAGAATATATATTTTTACATATTCATGTAAATATTATAGCTAACCTATACAGATCTTAATGCTTATTATCCTTAGAAGCATTACTTATAGTATGGCATATAGCTGTTGGGTGTGTAGTGAGCATGTTAATCAATACTAAGAATACCGCTCTTATACTGGGTAGGGATAGACCTATGGAGAGTCAGCATAGAATATGGAGGTGCTATAAGAAATGGTCGTAGTTGGTCCAGAGCTTCTCGAGAAGAATGTTGCAGCGAGCCCTCTCCTCGCAAGGGCTTTAAAGATGTTAGAGAGCGATGAGGAAGTTCAGGAGCTACTGAGGATGAGCAATGTAATGGCGGTGTCCAGGCTTAAATACAACGATCATGGGAAGACGCATGCAGTAATAGTTTCAGGAGCAGCCCTCGAAATAGCCAACATATTATTTAAGGCAGGGCTTGTACCAACTGGTATGAGAGATAAAACTCTACATAGCCTTGAAGAAGCGAGGCTAGCTATACTTCTAGGGGCATACCTACATGATATAGGAAACTCTGTTCATAGGACTAACCACGAGCTCCTAGGAGCGCTACTAGCCAGAGATATACTCAACAGGACCCTGCCAGAGATTTTAGGTGAGAAGGGGAGGAGAATTATAGCAATTAGGCAGGAGATAATGCACATAATACATGCAACTGAATATGATACCAAGTGCCTAACCATAGAGGCAGGGATCGTCAAAATAGCCGATGGAACTGACATGTCCCAGGGAAGGGCAAGGGTTCCATATAGGCTTGGAAAAATGGATATGCACGCTATGTCAGCTCTCTCCATAGCCTCTGTCGAGATCTCAGAAGGTACCGAGAAACCCCTAAGGATAACAATAAACATGAACGACTATGCCGGGCTCTTCCAGGTAGAGCAGGTGTTGATGCCAAAGATTTTGACAAGCTCCTTAGAGAATCAAGTAGAGGTTTGGATAAGGGTTAAAGATAAGAGCAGCATATATTATCCAAACAACGCTAGCCTTTAATCCTAGTATAGTAGATCATGTGAGATATCCTATGTAGATCCGCATAATCGGCGATGTTTAAATATCACACACTTTTGACTCTTTGATGATCGATCTACAACTACAAAGGAATTGAAAGAAGTTTGGAAAGAGTTTGGCAATGAATTAATATTTATTTCCAATATTTAGGGGGCGCGCTGCGTCTTAAGACTGTGGGTGACTCCCATCTGAATCTCCAAAGTCCATTAGCCGCATCCTCGAGCACGATGCTGAGCTCGCTTATTAATCTATCACTCATCAATATCTCGTCAGCAAGTAGGGATATAACAAGATCTGCCACGACCTCACGACTAGACTCTCCATTAGAGACTACCGAGACATAGCAGGCCCGAGGGCGGATCCAGACTCTTAAGGGCCCACCAGCAGTTTCGAAAATGGTTTCAGAACCTGGTTCAGGAGGCCATAGACCTAGTAATTCTGCTACCTTAACTGGGACTAGAAGCTGGGCTGTCTCAGCTTCATAGCCGCTATTGGCTAAAGCAGGGGTTTCAAGAACCCTGGTCTCTGTCCTTATTTTCAGCATTACTCTCACGGCCAACTCTAGTCACCGCTCTGATAAATCCAATCCTTGTTTTATGATCCCTCACCAGACCAACAAAAACCCTCTTCAACAGCTCCCCAAAAGATATTACATCGCCGGGTGCTTAAATACCCCGTTCATACGGATCTACATAGGATACCTCACATGATCTACAATATCTACTATATAGAATCGTTAAATTAAAAGAGTAGAAAATGAGTTAGCAAGCTTTACCAAAGCATTGAGCTAGTCATTCGATGGATACCTCTTCCTAGAGAGCACTCAACGTAGATGCCTAATCCTCTTCGGAGCCTTCTGCCGCTTTTCCTAGCTCCATATAGATCTTTAAGCTTTAATAAGAACATGCTTAGATAGTAGGAAGAAATGTAAGAGGTATAAGAGGGAGCTGTAGCCTTTTTCATGGTAGTAGGAATGCTTTTATATTCTTTCATTATTGATTAATGGTTGGAGTGGAAGTTTAGGAACAAAGAGAGGTCCAGGGATAATGGCTAGGAAGATGAAAAAGAGCAATAAGAAGTGGATTTGGGTTGCAAAGCCAGGAGATAAGATAGTTGTTAGTAGAACCGCTGTTCTACTCTCAAAGAAGTTATCTAGGAGGGGGGTTCAGGGCATTGGAAGAGATCGTGAATATATATAGCAGTGCTTGGAGATGTGCTTCCCCACGCATCTAGGAATATTATTGAGAATTGCTATAGGCTTGAGAATGGGAAGTATCGAGAGTTAAGGAATATCTATCCAGATATCCCATCCCACTATATACATGGAGTATGCCAGGATGCGGTTGAAAGGGTTTCCTCTCTTAGGAGGAACAGGGCTAGGCAATACTCTAGAGAGATCTTCAATGAGCTTGTTAAGCATCTAGGTCTGGGGAAAAGGGATCTTAGGGGTAGGAGGATCGTGAGATATCTCTGGAAGAAATCTTGGGAGATTGCTTGACATCGGGTAGATCTTGAGATGGGTGATGGAATACTAGTGCTTAGGATCAATAGTGTTAGCCTATGGCTAGTTGATGACCACGTGTGGAAACCAGTAAACCCTATAAAGATCAATATAAATGGTTTTGAGAACATTTTCTTCACAGGTGTTGCCATTAATACTCATAGGGGTTGGGTGCACCTCGATCTTGAGCATTCTAAGGAGTTCTACAAGCTACTGGCTAGGGGTTTTAAGACGACATCCCACGCAAAGATTAAGCTTGATAGGAAGAATAGGAGGGTGATATTCCACCTATCCCTAGAGAAGAAGGTCGAGATCTACAGGCCTGAGAATATTAAGACTGTTGAT